>Ga0207940_1000084_pt1 | contig 30588 bp, 26 predicted proteins | sample LakMenEpi06Jul12_FD_150676 | JGI IMG/M metagenome (GOLD analysis project Ga0207940, IMG submission 150676) | Freshwater microbial communities from Lake Mendota, WI - 06JUL2012 deep hole epilimnion (SPAdes) | ecosystem: Environmental > Aquatic > Freshwater > Lake > Epilimnion/Euphotic zone ... | reverse complement strand
TTCGTTATCGCCACCTAGTGCTGCGTCCCAAGCGTCTTTAACTGTAGCTCTTGCTGCAATACCACAAACATTGGTATGTTTTATAATGGCAAAAGTGGTTTCATTAAATTCTCCAATCAGTTGTACCGCTGCGTCTACGTCTACTAAATTGTTATAAGACAATTCTTTACCGTTAAGTTGTGTAAAGAGTTCTTGTAAGTTACCTGTAAATGTTGCCTGCTGGTGTGGATTTTCTCCGTAACGTAATATTTGTGTAGGTGCTGGATTAAAGTAATTACTAATGGCAATATCATAATGCATCACTACTTCAAAAGCTTTTGCCGCAAAGGATTTCCTTTGTTCAAGTGATGTGGTTCCTGCTTGTGCAGCGAGCATGGTTTCTAGTACGGCATAATCTTGTTTAGCAGCAATTACGAGTAAATCTCTAAAGTTTTTTGCAGCAGCTCTAATCATAGAGGGACCACCAATATCAATTTTTTCGATGATGGCTTTTTCCTCGGTGGTTGTTGCAAGTGTTTCTTCGAATGGATATAAATCAACAATCACTAAATCAATTTCAGGAATATGGTACTGTTCCATTTCAACTAAATCCTGCGGCTCATATCTACGACCAAGTATGCCACCAAAAATAGCAGGGTGCAGGGTTTTAACACGGCCTCCCAAAATAGAAGGGTAGGTTGTTAAACTTTCTACCGCAACACAAGTGATACCTAAATCTTCTAAAAATTTTTGCGTGCCACCTGTCGAGTAGATGGTTACGTTTTGAGCTACTAATTGACGTGCTAAAGGCTCTAAACCATCTTTATAAAAGACAGAAATGAGCGCTGATTTAATTTTCTTTTCCATTGCTTGATTGGTGGACAAAAGCCCCTTGTTGAGAAACAAAATGATGCCGCAAATGTAGGCCCTCTGCCTCTTTTTTCCACGACTCCATTTTCCACAACGGAATACTGCTGTCAAACACATAGAGTGAGCCCTTAAACTGCTTTGCGAGTAAGCTTATAGGTGACTTTGGTAGGTTGCTAATGAGTAGGATATCCACTTTTGCCCCCGTTACGGAGCTGTTTTTTATCGATGGCATTTGACTAATACACAAAAAACGGGTATGTCCAATGGTAAATGCAGCACAACTTGTTTTAAGGGGTTGTACCGCCCCTAATCCATAACGGGTAGTGATTTTTGTTGTTTTGGGAACAAACCAAACGGTTAGTGTTGTTTGCACTGCGGCTTTTGTGTGATGATAGCTATGTATGCAACAGCCAAATAAAAGGGCTGCTAAACTAAAAAAGCACCACTTGTTTTTTTGGGATTGAACAAATAGGGATAGGCAAATAATAAAGATAAAAAATAGCCCTACCTGAAATGCATTGATTTGTAAATTATTAGTGGTGGCAAAAGGTAAGGCATTCATTTTTTGGATGATCCAGTTCATGCTACTGATAAGCCAACTGGTTGTAACTGACAAACCCCTGCCTATATACGCAATACTAGCAAATGGAAGTATCAGTAAACAGCCATATAATATAATACTGGAAAGTGGTACTACTATAAAATTGCTCAGTAAAAAATAATTAGGGAACTGATGAAAATGATATACCACAAGTGGTAGTGTGAGTATTTGTGCGCTGATTGTAACAGCGTTTAATTGCCAGCAGGCCTGCATCCACTTGTATTTGAAATAAAGTGTATCATATATTTTTTTCTGATAGAGTACAATGCTAAGTACTGCAGCATAAGAAAGTTGAAATCCTATATCCCACAAATAAAACGGATGCAGTAAGAGTAAAAAAAATGCCGATGCGGCGAGTGCATTTAAAATACTTGAATTTTGTTTTACCATTGTGGCAATAATGATAAATGAAAACATAACCGCTGCTCTAACAATCGATGGGCCAGCTCCTGTTAAAAGCGCAAAGCCCCAAAGCACCAGTAGCATTACAGGAGGCGCTATCCACTTTTTTATTGTTGAACCCGGCATCCAATTAAAAATACCAATGAGTAAACCATAAATTAATCCAAGGTGTAAACCACTAATGGCAATCACGTGTATTACGCCAGTATTGCTATAAGCTTTCATTAAATCAGAATCTATATCTTGTTTGTAGCCAATTAAAAGTGCTGCTGCTACTGCTTTTTCTTGTGCGCCCGTAATATTTTGTTGAAGCCTTGTTCTAATTTTTTGCTGTAGTATTTGCAAGTATTGTTTGCTTTTTTTGGAGGGCAGTAAGGTCCAACTTCCTTTTGCCAAATAAAGCTGGTGCGTTATTTCATTTCTAAATAGCCATACTTTGTAATTAAAGCCTCCTGGGTTATGCGTGTCAGGCACAATGCTTGGCTGTATAGTTGTGGCAATATAACTACCCGCAGTTAAAAGCCGCATATTATCAAGGCTACTATCTACTGCGAGGCGAACTATTATTTTAATGTTTGTTTTTATTTCTTGTTTTGCATGGCCAATGCTTTCAATGACAGCTGCTGTTTTATAGATTTTATTTTTTAGTTGTAAGGGTTCAGTTAATCGCATAACATAAACCACTCCATTTTTACGCCCTGCTATTAATCTTGTTTCTTGGATACGCGACTCCAATACGTTTTGCATCACTACAATACCAAGGCATAGAAATACAATTTGTAGTAGTAAGCCTTGTAAAAACTGGTAACGATACTTTTTAAAATTGGATAGCTGCGCAATACATAAAAGTCCGGCAATAGAAATGCCCGCTGTTATATACACGGCTTTAGTGATATGCGTATTTATGAATATGCCGTATAAAAAATAATAGCAAGTAACAATGCCTATTACAAGCGGAAATAGCAGTCTGGTAAATGGTGCTTGATGCCAAAATGGAGGCGTAGATACGGACACATACAAACCTATGTGCTATAATCGCACATGCTTACGAATCCATGTATTTTGGTAGAAGGTTCTCCGTATTTACAACTAGCCGCTTACTTACTTAGATAAGTTCATGCTACGCTCTTTGTATAGCGTACGGAAATAAGGGTCGTGTAAATCTTTGATAAAACGAATGGCTTCTCCGGTACTTTTCATTTCTGGTCCTAACTCTTTGTTGACACCTGGGAATTTTTCAAAACTAAATACTGGCTCTTTAATTGCATAGCCATCTAGTTTTTTAACCATGGTAAAGTCGGTGAGTTTGTTGGCGCCAAGCATTACTTTGGTCGCAATATTTAAGTACGGAATCTGATACGCTTTTGCAATAAATGGTGTTGTTCTAGAAGCTCTTGGATTTGCTTCAATCACATATACTTGACCATTTTTAATAGCGAACTGAATATTAATAAGGCCTTTAATATTTAATGCGCGCGCAATTTTTTCACTGTAGAATTCCATTTTTTCTACAATCATTGGCGTTAAGTTAAACGCTGGTAACACCGCGTTACTGTCACCACTATGAATACCTGCTGGCTCGATATGTTCCATTACGCCCATGATGTGAAAAGTTTCACCATCAAAAATGGCGTCTACTTCTGCTTCTTGACAACGGTCTAAGAAATGATCAATCAAAATGGTATTGCCCGGAATATGTTTTAATAAACTGATCACCGCTTTTTCAACTTCTTCGTCATTGATGACAATACGCATGCGCTGTCCGCCAATAACGTAGCTAGGTCTTACAAGTACGGGATACCCTACTTTGTTGGCTACTTCAATCGCTTCGTCTGCTGTATGTGCCGTGCCATAAGATGGATATGGTATTTCTAATTCTTTTAATAAATCGCTAAAACGTCCACGGTCTTCGGCCATGTCTAGGCTTTCAAAAGAAGTACCAATAATACGAATCCCTTTTTCATGTAAACGCTTGGCTAATTTAAGTGCTGTTTGACCTCCTAATTGAACGATCACACCATACGGTTGCTCTAGTTCAATGATTTCCCATAAGTGCTCCCAAAACACTGGCTCGAAATATAATTTGTCGGCCATGTCAAAATCGGTAGAAACAGTTTCAGGATTACAGTTCACCATGATGGCTTCGTAACCACTTTCTTTAATAGCAATTAAGCCATGTACACAACAATAATCAAACTCGATACCTTGGCCAATTCTATTGGGGCCGCTACCAAGTACAATTACTTTTTTCTTACCGGAAGGGATGGATTCGTTGGAGTTGAGTGTAGGGTGGGTCATTATTTACAAATTGTGCAAATTTAAGGTTCCGCTGCAATTTATCCGTGTAAATTTTAAAATACTTCTTAGAGGCTTATGCACAGGGCTTTTGAAGGCTTATTTGAGTAGCGGAAGCTCCTCCCAGCGGGTGGTATAGCAGGGGCTCCGCATTTCTTGGCGCATTTTCCAGTTGCGGGTAGTGCCGCTGGCGGCAAATTTTAAAATATCACCCCGCATCGAAAAATTAATATTGTCGATGGCTTCCATGAGGGCACGCGCTTTGGTATTGTCTGGTGCTTGGGCAAATAAATTCCCCTGAATCACGGTTTCAGGCACAATATCACTTAAAATAACCCCTGCTTTCTTGTAGGTTTTGCCTGCTTCAAATAAGCTTCTTACCAGTTCGAGGGCTGCTTTTACGAGCTCGTTGGTAAGCGCCGTTGCAAGGGGCAGGCGAACTGCTCCCGATTTTGTAGGCCCATGCCGGTAATAACTACCCTTCACTTCTTGTTTGGGTACAATTAACACCGTAATGCCGCGCGCTGCTGCGTGTTGTCTGCGCAGTTTTTCTGCGGCCCTTGCAGTGTAGGTAGCTACCGCTTCTTCTAACTCATGAAGCGTGGTAACGGGGTTTCCAAACATGCGCGTGGTAGCAATCATATGTTTGGTTACTCTTTCCGATTGCATATCGATGCAAGGAAATCCTTTGAGTTCTCTAAACAAACGCGCGCCTACTACGCCGCCTAATTCTTGGTGCGCCCAATTTTCGGTACGAAGTGTTAAATCGTACGCAGTGTTAATACCGTAGTTACTTAATTTTTTAGCATACTGGTAACCAATACCCCACACATCAGCAATGGGTGTTTTTTGAAGTGCTTGTGTGATTTTTTTATCGGTATTTAAGATTAATACGCAGCCTGTTACTTGCTTGTTTTTTTTAGCGAGCCTATTGGCTACTTTACTAAGCGCTTTGGTAGGTGCTACGCCAATCGAAACACTGATACCGGTCCACTGTTCAATGATGTTTTTAAGTGAAACGGTAAAAGATTGTAGAGCGGTTGGTTCAATATGTGCAAGGTCGATAAAGGATTCATCTACCGAATACACTTCTACACAACCATCTGGTAGCATGGTTCTTAGCGTTTCCATGACGCGCCAACTTAAGTCGCCGTATAAATGATAGTTAGAAGAAAAAGTAATGACACCATTTTTTTTCAAATCATTTTTTTGCATAAAATAAGGACTACCCATTTCTATGCCTACTGCTTTTGCTTCGTCGCTTCTAGAAATAATACAGCCATCATTATTGCTTAATACCACCACGGGCTTATGTAGTAAATCTGGCTTAAATAAACGTTCACAGGCGCAATAAAAACTATTGCAATCTACAATGCCAATCATGTCTATATTATAAAGTAGCGTGAATACAATAGATCACCACGCCCCATACTGCAAAGGAGGCGAGTGGATCAATTTCAATGTCGGCGCATTTTTTATTTTCGGCGGAGAGTAATTTTTTAACACCGGTATCGGTGTAGCGCCGAATTAAAAGTTCACCATTTAAAATAGCTACTACAATTTTTTGGCTGCTGGCTCTAACGCTACGATCTACAATTAAAATATCGCCGGGATAAATGCCGGCACCGGTCATGGCGTGGCTGTTCATTCTAAAAAAGAAAGTAGCGGGCTTGTTTTTAATGAGCTGCTCGTTGAGGTCAATACCCCTTTCCATATAATCGTCGGTGGCGGCCCCAAAGCCAGTGGCATTGGCGGTTACAACGTCTTGTTGGGTAAATGTTTTGGAGCCTTTATAGGCAGCCCCCTGCCACTCTTGACTATCCATAAAAGTAAAAAAGTTTTGATTTAGCTAAAATATTTAGTAAATTTATGCTAAAATAATTACCAAAATAAAAAAGTTATGGACATTCATATGAGCGCGCGCGCTGTTTTTACAGGTCAAACCCTTACTACCACTGGGGTGTATCAGTTAGTGGCCTACCCCGACGCAGATTTTACAAATTGGGCACGCACCCTTGGTTTTACCGATAAGCCGGTTATTGAACTAGCGCAGTTTCATACCACCGAGCACATGGAAGCTACTTTACTCAAGTGGATGCACCGTATTATTAGCCAGCAAAAAAGTTTTAGGGTGGCCATTGATGGTTTTGGAGCCCTGCCTTCTAGACGTATTTTTATGCGTATTGCCAATCAACAACCCTTTACACAGTTAGCCGCTAGTTTGCAAGTACTCGATCAGTATTTAAAAAGTTATGGATGTATGCCTTCAAAACTGATACAGCAACCTTTACTTGCACTTACTTCGCCACTACCACCCCATGCTTTTGAACAGTTGGCAGCGCAGTATGTAAATAAAGTAGCGCAGCCATTTTTTGAACTCAGCACCGTTACACTTATTCGCAAAGAGCACGCGCTTGATAAGGGCAAACAGGTGAGCGTTTTTGGGCTACAAACTTTATAAGCAAATTTGGGGTTTGCATACTAAGTTCTATTTTCGTTGTAAATCAATTTTCCTATGGAGTCGGTGATTAACGGAATAGAAACTTTATTTACCTCTATCAGAGGCACTGCAGCTACCAGGGTAGAAAAATTACCACAAAGTGGGAGTGATCGTATTTATTTCAGAATATACGAAGGAAGCAAAACCTATATCGCTACCTACAACCTCAATCAAAAAGAAACCCAAACATTTATACATTTTAGTAAGCACTTTAAAGCTGCTGGCCTTCCAGTACCTGAAGTGCTTGGGGTAAATAACGATGATACCATTTATATCCAAGAGGATTTAGGTACCGAGTCGTTACTCAATCAAATAGAAAAAGAAGGACACTCTCAAAATGTATATGCACTTTTTCAAAAAAGTTTAGCAGCGCTTGCGCGTATGCAAATTAAAGGAGATGAGGGTTTTAATTACAACTGGTGTATTACGGCAAAGGAGTTTGGTAAACAAGCCATTTTAAGTGATCTCTTGTATTTCAAATATTATTTTTTAGATACCCTTCAACTTCCTTACGACAAGCAGGCCATGCTTGAAGATTTTGAAGCATTGAGTACCTATCTAACCCATACGCAGCATAAGTATTTTATGTTCCGTGATTTTCAGAGTAGAAATATTATTGTCAATCAAAATGATGTTCAATTCATAGATTTTCAGGGTGGCATGAAAGGCGCATTGCAATATGATGTAGCTTCTTTACTATGGCAAGCAAAAGCTGAATTAAGTGAACAATGGAAAGACAATTTGCTTGACTATTATATGGATCAAGTAGACATTCTATTAAAAGAGCCCGTAGACCGTACTACTTTTGTGAGCCAGTACAATGGCTATGTATTAATCAGACTCTTGCAAGTAATGGGTGCGTACGGATTTAGAGGTTTGTTTGAACGCAAAGCACACTTTTTAGCGAGCATTCCACTTGCTATGCGTAACCTTCAATTTTTTATTGAAAACAAACGCGTGGGCATTGTAACGCCAGAATTTGACAGGGTTTTAAAAATTGTGATGTCTGATGAAATGATTGCGCGTTTTGAACCACCCCAAGCCAATGAATCTACGCCACTCATTGTGTCTGTCAATAGTTTTAGTTATAAACGAGGATTCCCTGTTGATGATTCTGAAAATGGTGGTGGCTTTATGTTTGATATGCGCGGCATTTTAAATCCGGGTCGTTTTGATGATTATAAAAAATTATCGGGCCTTGATAAACCGGTGCAAGACTTTTTAGAACAGCGTACAAAAATGAATGAATTTTTAAATAGCGTTTGGGACTTAATTGATATCACGGTAGAAGATTATTTAAAACGTGGGTTTCAAAATTTGCAAATCAATTTTGGATGCACCGGCGGGCAACACCGCAGTGTATATGCTGCAGAACAAACAGCCAGACACTTACGCAACAAGTATAAAATAAAAACGCAACTCTCTCATACCAATAAAGCCAACTGGGTAAAATAATTTTTATGAAGGCAATGATATTAGCGGCAGGACTCGGTACTAGGCTAAAACCCTTTACAGATAAGCATCCCAAGGCTTTGGCGTTAGTGAACGGAAAGTCTTTGCTACAGCGCAATATCGAATACATACAAAAAATTGGCATCACCGAAGTGCTTGTTAATGTGCATCATTTTGCAGATCAAATTATAGATGCCGTTACTACAAATAATGGTTGGGGTTCTACTATTACGATTTCGGATGAAACAGACGCTGTATTAGAAACAGGTGGTGGTTTAAAAAAAGCGGCTTGGTATTTTGAAAATGAAACTTCATTTGTACTGCTCAATGCAGACATACTCACCAATTTAGATTTAGAAGCGCTTGTTGCGCAGCATACCAGCACGGGTGCGCTCGCTACGCTCGCTGTTTCTGTCAGAAACAGTAGTAGGTATTTCTTGTTTGATGAAGCCGGTAAATTGTGCGGGTGGAAAAATCAAAATACCGGAGAATATAAGCCAGCACATTTAAACGACAGTAACACGGAACACCTTCAGGCAAAGGCTTTTAGCGGCATTCAGGTAATTGATACAAAGTTACTTTCACTGACGCAGCGTGAAGGAAAATTTTCGATGGTGGATGTGTATCTAGACCTCTGTACTACACAAAATATTATGGCCTACGATCACACCGGCGCTACATTATTAGATGTTGGTAAGCCAGAAAGTTTAGAATTAGCGGCTACGCTTTTTGTATAAAAATCGGCAATATTTTCACAATCACTATGCGCAAGGTTTCTATTTGCGCAATCAATCTCACTATACTTTTATGTAAATTTTCTTTTTATCGAGCACATACACGATGCTCCAGTAAAAGGCAATCATACAAATGGCATAAACCAAAGATCCGTTGCGTAAATCCCCCGAAATGGGTTTGCAAATATGGTTCCAAAACCAAGGTAATGCACTGGTGGTAGTGTGTCCTGGTTCTAAACTAAGGTCTTCGAAACGCAGTAGTGCCAACACTCTTGGCAAAAAGCCCGACAAGAAAAATATAAAGAGTGGGTTCTTTCCAAACACATCAAAAAACTTGCTCCAAGCACCTTTTATTTCTTTAAACTCAATTAAATAAATGAGTACACTGATAGTTACAATGGCAAGGCCTGTCGTGTATAAAACATAACTACTGGTCCATATTTTTTTATTGATCGGAAATACCATGTCCCAGCAAAGTCCTGCTACTATTAATACCACGCCACTGATAAGTAAGTTGGCAAGCATTTCAAAAGACTTTCCTTTTTGTTGAATGTATTGACCTACTAAAAATCCAAAAATAACTTGCACAATACCGGTGAGTGTACTGGTAATGCCTTCTGGATCAAACGCCACGTCTTCGCCATGGTACATATGTTTTTCGCCTAAAATGAGTTTGTCAATACCTGTTCCAAAATAACCGTTCAAGCTATAAGGGTCACCTGGGGTTCCAAAAACTGCGGTCATAAACCAGTAGCTTAATAATAAAATGCCTCCTAGTACAAACGCACCTTTTGTTTTGGCATAATACACAATAATGGATGCAAAAAAGTAACTAAGTGCAATGCGTTGCAACACGCCTAGGATGCGCACATTTTCCCATTTTTTAGCCACGAGTACACCGTCTTCCCATTTAATAAAGGGACTCCAATTTAAAAAGAGGCCAATGCCAAAAATGAGTAGGGTGCGTTTGGTAATTTTTTTCCAAAAAGCGGCACTGCTGCCAGCTTCAAATTTTGGCATCACAAAAGCCATGGCATTACCTACCGCAAACAGGAAAAAAGGGAACACTAAATCGGTGGGGGTTACGCCATGCCAAGGGGCATGTTTAAGGGGTCCATAGATGTTTCCCCAGCTACCAGGGTTATTAACAAGTATCATGAGCGCCACGGTAGCACCCCTAAATACGTCTAAAGAATAGTAGCGTTGTTGTTGCATAGCAATTGTTTATGCTCGAAAGATAGCAAATGTTGGTCTGATTTATGTATTTTGCAGGCCTAAAAGTAGCCAAGATAGGCTCATATTATTATTAAATTTTATGGGAAAGAATATTTTAATTACGGGCGGTGCAGGTTTTATTGGATCGCATGTTGTTCGTTTGATGGTGAACAAATATCCAGGGTATCAAATTTTTAATTTGGACGCGCTTACGTATGCGGGTAATCTCGAAAATTTAAAGGACATCGAAAACGCCCCTAATTATCATTTTGTAAAGGCGGATATTTTAGATGCAGCTGCATTAAAAAATATTTTTGAGCAACATGCTATTACCGATGTTATTCATTTGGCTGCCGAGTCACATGTGGATAGAAGCATTGTTTCGCCACTTGATTTTGTGTATACCAATGTTATTGGTACTGTTAATTTATTAAATACGGCCAAAGATTTTTGGAAGCATGATTTAAGTTACGAAAACGCACACGATGGTACTTGGGACAGCAAACGCGATCACCTATTTTATCATATCTCAACCGACGAAGTATATGGTAGCTTAGGTAAAGAAGGACTTTTTACCGAAACAACTTCCTACGATCCAAACTCGCCATATTCTGCAAGTAAAGCAGCAAGTGATCATTTTGTGAGAGCTTATGGTGAAACCTACCACTTACCCATTGTAGTTTCTAATTGTTCTAACAATTATGGTCCCAATCATTTTCCTGAAAAATTAATTCCTTTATTTATTCATAATATTATCAATAAAAAAGCCTTGCCAGTATATGGCGATGGCCTCTACACACGCGACTGGCTCTATGTTATAGACCACGCACGTGCTATTGATTTAATTTTTCATGAAGGTAAAAAAGGAGATACCTATAATATTGGCGGCTTTAATGAGTGGACAAATATTGACCTCGTTAAATTACTCTGCGCGCAAATGGATGAAAAATTAGGACGTGAAAAAGGAGAGAGTGAAGGACTTATTACCTATGTAAAAGACCGTCCAGGCCATGATCGTCGTTACGCCATTGATGCTACTAAACTCAATAAAGAATTAGGTTGGACACCTTCTGTTACTTTCGAACAAGGACTTGCTGCAACCATCGATTGGTATTTGCAAAACACAGCTTGGTTAGAAAACGTAACAAGCGGTGCGTATCAAACTTACTATAACCAAATGTATACGAACAGATAATGAGAATTGAGCAAACGCCTTTACAAGACTGTTTTATCGTTCATGAAAAAGTGCATGGCGATGCAAGGGGTTATTTTATTGAAACTTTTAATCAACGTGATTTTAATGCAGCATCGGGTCTCGATATTTTGTTTGTACAGGACAATCAATCTAGGTCTAGTAAAGGGGTATTAAGAGGGCTTCATATGCAAAGAGGTGCGGCTGCACAGGCAAAGCTGGTAAGGGTTTTAGAAGGATCTGTACTGGATATCGCCGTAGATTTAAGAAAAGGTTCCCCTAGTTTTGGACAGCATTACGCTATTGAATTAACTGCGGATAACCACAAACAATTTTTTGTACCTGCAGGATTTGCGCATGGCTTTGTGGTGTTAAGTGAAGCGGCAACATTTTTTTACAAGGTTGATAAATTTTATGAGCCTGGTAATGAAGTGGGTATTATGTACAACGACAAAGATTTAAATATCAATTGGCAGTTAGCAGACAGTGAAATTATATTGTCTGAAAAAGATAAAACACTTGGAAGTTTTGCAGATTATGCGGCTTCCTTATAAATTAAATTAGCACATCATGAAAGGTATCATATTAGCAGGTGGTTCAGGCACTAGACTCTATCCAATTACAAAAGGAATTAGTAAGCAGTTAATGCCTATTTATGACAAGCCTATGATTTATTATCCGCTTTCTATTTTAATGTTAGCGGGCATTAAAGAAATTTTAATTATCACTACACCTGAAGACAGCGTGCAGTTTCAGCGTTTATTAGAAGACGGTTCTGAACTGGGTTGTACGTTTAGTTACGCGGTTCAAGAAAAACCAAATGGCCTTGCACAAGCTTTTGTAATAGGTGCCGATTTTATTGGTAACGATAAAGTAGCCCTTGTACTTGGCGATAATATTTTTTACGGCGCAGGCTTTAGTAAACTTGTACAGTCATTTAACAACATAGAAGGCGCTGCCGTTTTTGCTTATGAAGTAAATGATCCAGAGCGTTATGGTGTGGTAGAATTTGACGAAAATAAAAAAGCCATTTCTATCGAAGAAAAACCAGCGCATCCAAAATCTAATTATGCCGTGCCTGGTTTATATTTTTATGACAATGACGTGGTAGAAATTGCTAAAAACATCGAACCTTCTGCTAGGGGTGAGTATGAAATTACCACCGTTAACAACGAATACCTCCAACGTGGCACTTTACAGGTGGGCATCATGAACCGTGGAACCGCTTGGCTCGATACAGGTACTTTTGACTCCTTAAGTGACGCCTGCGAATTTGTAAGGGTTATTGAAAAGCGCCAAAGCCAAAAAATAGGCTGTATTGAGGAGGTTGCCTTTAGAATGGGCTTTATTGACCGTGAACAGCTCTTAAAACTGGCTGCTAAATACGAGAAAAGTGGCTACGGACAGTACCTTAAAGGAATAAAACCTTAGCATTCGAACAAAACGGGGAACCTGTTGTTATTGGCTTTATGGATGCATTTACCATTAAAGATTTAGAGAACCTTTCTGGGATTAAAGCCCATACTATACGCATATGGGAACAGCGCTATCAATTCTTGAACCCTTCAAGAACGGATACCAATATTCGTTATTACACCAACGAAGAGCTTATTACGCTGTTAAATATTGCCCTACTTAATAAGTACGGGTACAAGATTTCCCACATTGATAAGATGAAACCCATCGAAATGAAAGAACGTATTCTTTCATTGACCCAATCGGAAGCACAGCTCGAAAGAATTGTGAATGAACTGATTGAGTGCATGGTGGATCTTCGTATCGAAGATTTTGAGTCGGTACTGGATTTTCAAATTACCAGCAAGGGTATCGAAAAAACCATCACACAAATTATATTCCCATTCCTCGAAAGAATAGGTATACTATGGGTTACAAGCCGCGTGAATCCTGCACAGGAGCACTTAGTAACCAATATTATTCGACAAAAACTAATTGTAGGTATCGAAAAAACCTCGCCTGCTTTGCAAGCTAATTCTACTGCCCTTTTATTCTTACCAGAAGGCGAGCACCATGAGCTGGGTATCTTATTTATGTATTATTTGCTTAAAGCACGTGGGGTAAAAGTGCTTTATTTGGGTGCTAATGTGCCAATTAAAGATGTGCTTTACGTTGCAGATTTAAAGACGCCAACCTTCGTTTACACCCACTTAACCTCGGTGGCAAACAATTTTAATTTCGAAAAGTTTTTGACAAGAGTAGGTGCTAACCTTCCAAAATACTCGGTTTTGGTATCTGGTTTATTGACCCAAACCTATAAAAAAGCGGTCCCAAGCAACGTAAATCTTAAACGTTCTTTACCGGAAGTGATGGATTATTTGAGCAAGATTGCCTAGTTAATTTTTCCAATTTTATTATAATATTTACGTAAGGAGCTGATAATCAGCTCCTTATTTGTTTAATAATTTTTATAAAAAATTAAACAAAATTGATTGCGGGATACTTTTCTTTGTTTAACTTTGATTTTATAAAATTAAACAAAATGTCTACTCCCGAATTTAACGAGCTTATTATCAATAACACTACATTTTTGAAGCCGTTTGCCTTCACGCTTACTCGTGACAACGAATCGGCTAAAGATTTGGTGCAGGAAACACTGTTTAGAGCATTAGCTAACCGGGATAAATACAATGTTGGAACCAATATTAAAGCTTGGTTGTATACGATCATGCGTAACATTTTTATCAATGATTATCGCAAAAAATCAAAGCAATCAACAGTTTTTGATAATACACCCAACGATTTTTTGATTGACAACAACCAAACTTCTGTTAGTAACGAAGCCGTTGCTAAACTCAATTTAAAAGAAGTACAGGAAGCCATTCATAGCTTACCTATCATTTTCAAAAATCCTTTTTTATTATATTTTGATGGCTATAAGTATCACGAAATTGCTGATATGCTAAACGAGCCACTTGGTACCATCAAAAGTCGGATTCACTTTGCACGTAAGTTGCTAAAAAATCAGTTGCACCGCTACTAATTTTTGTTTATTTTTATTGGACTTTGAAACAATCCGTAATTATTATTGGAAGCGGCTTTGCCGGCTTGTCTGCCGCGTCATTTATGGCAAAAGCAGGTTGGGATGTTACCGTTTTGGAAAAACATGATCAGCCTGGCGGAAGAGCACGTAGGTATAAAGCGGCAGGCTTTACATTTGACATGGGTCCTAGTTGGTATTGGATGCCCGATGTTTTTGAACGTTATTTTAATCAGTTTAATAAGAAAGTATCCGATTATTACGAGCTTATAAGGCTTGACCCGTCCTACCGGGTATACTGGTCTGATGGTCCGGTAGATATTCCCGCCAATTACAATGCACTCAAAAATTTATTTGATACCATTGAACCAGGGGCAGGTCATCAACTCGATTTATTTTTAGCAGAAGCGGCGTACAAATATGAAGTAGGTATTAACAAGCTCGTGCACAAGCCGGGTCAATCCGTTACCGAATTTTTAGATTGGGAACTCTTTAAAGGCGTTTTTAAACTTGATGTTTTTAATTCTATTAAAAAGCACGTTGCAAAACATTTTAAAAATCCAAAACTGCGTGAACTCATGGAGTTTCCGGTTTTGTTTTTAGGCGCTTTACCAGAGCATACACCTGCGCTTTATTCTCTTATGAATTACGCCGATATAAAGGGCGGTACATGGTATCCTAAAACAGGGATGTATAATATTGTTGAAGGTATGTATGATTTAGCGGTGTCGCTTGGCGTACAATTTAAATTTGAACACGAAGTCACTGCTATCGAAGTTGAAAATAAAATAGCCAAGCGTGTTTGCACGCGTAAAGGAAATTTTGAAGCAGATGTTATTATAGGCGGTGCCGATTATCACCACATCGAAACAGCGCTATTGCCTGCTGCGGCTAGGTCTTATAGTGCTGCTTACTGGGATTCACGGGTTATGGCGCCTAGTTGTCTCCTTTTTTATATCGGGCTCAATAAAAAATTAACCGACGTTCAGCACCATACTTTATTTTTTGATACTTCATTTGATGTGCATGGTGCCGAAATTTATACGACAAAATCTTGGCCCACCGATCCGCTTTTTTATATGAGTATCACTTCTGTAACAGATAATACATCGGCACCTGAAGGACATGAAAATATGTTTTTACTCATGCCAGTGGCAACGGGTTTAGCAGGAGATACAGAGGACGTTCGTGAAAAATATTTAGATCAAATGTTAACCCGCATCGAAAAGAGGCTCGGTCAATCCGTTAAGGATGCTATTGTTTATAAAAGGTCATTTGCGCAATCTGATTTTATATCAGATTATCATGCGTTTAAAGGCAATGCATACGGGCTTGCAAATACTTTACTGCAAACAGCTATTTTAAAACCAAGCTGTCGTAGTAAAAAGGTAAAAAATCTTTTTTATACGGGTCAGTTAACAGTGCCGGGTCCGGGCGTGCCGCCAAGTTTGATAAGTGGTGAAGTGGTGGCTGGACAAGTAGTAAAACATTATTCAACAAATAAAAACAAACAACTATGATGAACCTGTTTCATGAAGTGAGTCAGGATTGTAGTAGAATAACCACCGAAAAGTATAGCACTAGCTTTTCTTCGGCGATTAGATTGTTGCATAAAGACTTACGTACACCCATTTGTAATATTTATGGTTTTGTTCGTTTTGCGGATGAAATAGTAGATACTTTTCATGGTTACGATAAGGCCATGTTATTTGAAGAATTTAAAAAAGCAACCTACGATGCTATTGAAAGAGGCATTAGTTTAAATCCAATTTTACATAGTTTTCAAATGACCGTGAATCAGTATAAAATTGATCATGCACTCATTGATGCTTTTTTATACAGCATGGAACTTGATTTAGGAAAGCATACCTACGATAGAGCTGGTTACGAAACCTATATTTATGGCAGTGCCGAAGTGGTAGGTCTCATGTGTTTGTATATTTTTTGTGAAGGCAACCAGGCGCAGTATGATGCATTAAAGCCTGCTGCAAAAAGTTTAGGATCTGCATTTCAAAAAGTTAATTTCTTACGTGATGTAAAGGCCGATTTTGAAGGACTAGACCGTATGTATTTTCCGGATTGCGACTTTGCCAATTTTACACAGGCAGATAAATTAGCCATTGAGCAGGATATTCAAAAAGATTTTGATGAAGCGTATGCAGGTATTTTAAATTTACCCATCAAAGCAAGATTTGGTGTGTATGTTGCTTATAAATATTACCTCTCTTTGTTTAAAAAAATACAGCGTCTAGAGCCTGCGCATATTTTAGAGTCTCGTATCCGTATTCCAGATTATGGCAAGGCTTTTATACTTGCTAAAGCCGGCATCAGAAGTCAGTTAAATATTATGTAAAGCCCCCTGTCATGATAGAAGAAGTTGTGCTTGTAAACGAAAAGGATGAAGCGGTAGGCGCCATGGAAAAAATGGCGGCGCACGAGCAGGCGATACTTCATAGGGCATTTAGTGTTTTTGTTTTTAATACAGCCGGTGATGTATTAATGCAGCAGCGCGCGCATAGTAAATACCATAGCGGTGGGCTTTGGACCAATACTTGTTGTAGTCATCCAAGACCCGGTGAAGAAGTTGTAGCGGCGGCTTCCAGAAGGCTACAAGAAGAAATGGGTTTTACAACAAACCTTACTAAAGCCTTTGACTTTACCTATAAAGCAGTATTTGAAAACGGATTAACAGAGCATGAGTTTGATCATGTAATTTTAGGACAGTATGATGGTTTAGTAAATTTTAATCCAAACGAAGTCGCTGCATATGCATATATGACAGTGCAGGAATTAGAAAGGCAAATAAAGGAAACACCAGAACGTTTTACAGCTTGGTTTCATATCGCTTATCCAAAATTAAAAGCATGGATGGCAGATCCACTAAATAAAGTACATGAAGTCTAAAAAAGCAGTGATTATTGGATCTGGCATTGCAGGACTTGCGGCTAGTATTAGGTTGGTGGCGCAGGGGTATGAAGTGCATGTCTACGAAAAATCAGAAAAACCAGGAGGCAAGCTCGGTCACTTTTCTGAAGCAGGGTATCAGTTTGATACTGGCCCAAGCTTATTTACGCAACCACATCAATTAGAGGCCCTTCTTGCCTTAGTGGGCGAAAAACTATCCGATTATTTTACCTATCAAAAAATGCCTGTTTCTTGTCATTATTTTTATGAAGACGGAACGGTAATTCATGCTGCTGCAGATCCCGAATTGTTTGCTCAAGAAGCGCATCTAAAAACGGGCGAACCTGTTAGCAACATTAAAAATTATTTAGCGGCTTCCGAAAAATTATACACGCGTATCGGTCAAGTTTTTTTAGACCATTCGTTGCATAAATTTTCTACGCTCTTTAAGATTCCGCTCATGTCGGCGCTACGTGCATTTAAACTACCCTATGTAACAAGGTCAATGCATAAGCACAACGAAAAGGCTTTTTCTTCTAAAAAATTAGTGCAACTATTTAACAGGTATGCTACCTATAATGGCAGTAACCCTTATGTGGCACCTAGTATGCTTACGCTCATTGCTCATTTGGAGCACAATGAGGGAAGTTTTTATCCTTCGGGCGGTATGATTTCAATTACCAATGCACTTGTAGCAGTAGCAAAAAAACATGGCGTTCAGTTTCATTTTAATAGTCCCGTTCAAAAAATTACAACATCAAATAATAAAGTAACGGGCGTGGTGGTAAATGATGCAGCAGTACCCGCTGATTTGGTTGTAAGTAACGCGGATGTTTATTTTACGTATCTCAATTTATTAGGCGAGCCGTCTAAGGCGCAACATATTTTAAAGCAGGAACGCAGCAGTAGTGCGTTAATTTTTTATTGGGGCATCAAAAAAGATTTTCCACAGCTTAGTTTGCACAATATTTTTTTTACAGAAAACTATGAGGCCGAGTTTGCGCATTTGTTTGAGGTAAAAATTCCATTTTCTGATCCTACTGTATACATTAATATAACATCGGTGTGTGAGCCAGGCATTCAGGCGCCAGCGGGTAAGCAAAACTGGTTTGTGATGGTGAATGTACCCGCAAACACTGGTCAAGATTGGACCGCCATTACAGCATCTGTAAAAAAACAAGTGCTTGCAAAACTCGAACGCATGTTGGGTGAGCCCATTGAACCTTTAATTGAAACAGAAAAGATATTAGATCCTTTGTTGATAGAAGCAAAAACGGATTCTTATCAAGGGTCTTTGTATGGTACCAGTTCCAATGCCCCCATGGCAGCATTTTTACGTCATCCTAATTTTAGCAAGCAATATAAAGGTCTCTATTTTGTGGGTGGTAGTGTACACCCTGGTGGTGGTATTCCGCTTTGTTTAAAAAGTGCAGAAATTATGAGTAATTTAGCGGCAAAAGACAGCGTGCTATGAGGCTTTTTGTAGAAAAATATAAACTTGCTATTTCTGTTTTTATAGCACTCCTTTTTCATGTGAGTGGCATGCTTGGTATTTTAATTTCTGACCATGCAGCTTGGTTTGTTTCAAATACGCCGCTCAACCTTTGGATCATGTTTGTGTTGCTGCTTTGGAATCAACCCAGCTTATCTTTTAAATTTTGGTATTTTTTTATCGCTGCATTTGTTACAGGCATGCTCTCCGAAATAATAGGTGTAAACACAGGTTTGTTGTTTGGATCTTATTTTTATGGAAAGGCAATGGGTCCCGGACTCATGGACGTGCCTTTTACCATTGGTATGAACTGGTTTGTAGTTGTTTTTTGTGCCGGTACTGTTATGACAATATTGCACCGCTGGTTACAGCACCAGTTTTTAAAAGAAGGAGAAGGGGTCCCTAAACGCATAGAGAATTTGGCATTTGTAATTGATGCAGCCCTTGTGGCCGTTTTATTTGATTGGCTAATGGAGCCTGTTGCCGTAAAGCTTGGGTTTTGGACCTGGCTATCACTAGATATTCCGGTGTTCAATTATGTATGTTGGTTTATTGTGAGCGCGGGTTTGCTGGTTTTATTTAGAAAATGGGAGCAACCTAAAGCCAACCCTTTTGCACTACATTTGTTATGTATTCAAGTGCTGTTTTTTTTAACACTTCGAAATTATTTACCATGATCTATGTTTTTGTTGCTATAGGCGTTTTTTTGTTGATGGAACCCATTACTTGGGCAACCCATAAATATGTGATGCATGGCTTTTTGTGGTATTTACATGAAGACCACCACCAAAAAAGTGATGGCTTCTTTGAAAAAAACGACGCCTTCTTTTTAATATTTGCTATTCCAAGTTGGCTTTGTATTATGCTCGGTAGTATGGCGCAAAATTACTGGTCGGTGGGTATTGGGGCCGGCATCGCCATGTATGGTTTTGCCTATTTTTTAGTGCACGAAATTATTATTCACCAGCGTTTTAAACTGTTTACTAGATCTAATAATAAATACATCAAAGCCATTAGGTGGGCGCATAAAATGCACCATAAGCACCTTGGTAAAGAGGATGGCGAAAGTTTTGGTATGCTACTTGTTGCCAAAAAATACTGGGACAAAGTACGCAAAGACGAAGCCCTTCAAAATCAAGCATAGGCTTTTTTGAAATCACAGTACGATTATATCATTACAGGTGCCGGACTTGCGGGTTTAAGTTTACTTATGCGCATGATGCAACATCCGTTTTTTGATACTGCTCAGATTTTGGTAATTGATGCAGCTCAAAAAAATACCAATGACCGAACCTGGTGTTTTTGGGAAAAAGAACCAGACATTTTTGAGCCCATCGTAATCAAAAAATGGGATCATGTTTCTTTTATTGCCCCCTCTTATAAAAGCGAATTAAATTTATCGCCCTTTGTTTATAAAATGATTAGAGGGATTGATTTGTATACGCATGTATTATCACTGGCTGCCAGTAAATCAAATATTACTTTTTGTACAGAACGGGTATTGTCGGTTCAAAATACGCAAACTGGTGCTAGGGTTCAGCTCAAAAATCAAACACTTACTGCCAACAAAGTTTTTAATAGCATTTTATTTGAACCGGTAAATGTGCTGGCGCAAAAGTCTTCTGATTATTTTTTATGGCAGCATTTTAAAGGCTATGAAATAAAAACAGAAACTCCTGTTTTTAATGATGGGGTGGCCACACTCATGGATTTTACCGTAGATCAATCAAACGGCACTACGTTTATGTATGTAATGCCTACTTCCAGTACTACCGCACTTGTTGAATATACGTTGTTTACAGAAAATTTATTAGCAGACAAGGATTACAACGAAGCCATACAGGCCTATATTCAAAAAACATATGGCGCCGTGGTATATAGTATAACACATCAAGAATTTGGTCAAATACCTATGACTAATTTTTCTTTTTCTGTTGGTGCTGGAAACATCATTAACATGGGTGTTGCTGGTGGTCAGGTAAAAGGAAGCAGTGGTTATGCGTTTCATTTTATTCAAGAAAAAACAAAAGCGATTATAGCTGATGTAGTTGCACAAAAAAATCCATTAAGGACGCCCAGTTTTTCACAAAAAAAGTTTGGCTTATACGACGCCGTATTACTTAGGGTATTACAAGACAAAAAATTAGATGGCGCTACTATTTTTACTCAAATATTCTCTAAAAATCCGCCAGACCGGGTATTTCGTTTTTTAAATAACGAATCTTCACTACTTGATGATTTGCACATAATGGCATCTGTGCCTACACATATTTTTTTACCAGCCGCACTGTATGCTTTACTGGGTGTAAAGCGGCGGCGAGGCCTTAATTAATACGGGCGGGTATTTACAATTGATTTATTTTTGCTGCCCACTTGCAATTGGCCTCGTAGTACAATGGATAGTATAAGAGTTTCCGAAGCTCCAGATTCAGGTTCGATTCCTGACGAGGCCACTAACAATCTTTTCTTTTTCTTCTATTTTTTGCCACTAATTAAGTAATATTAAGGACTCAATTTTAGTTCATTCATACTTATTTGTTGTATGTTATTATTAGGAATAGATCTTGGCACTTCTTCTGTAAAAGTTTCTGTACTGGACGCTAGTAATGGAAATGTAATAGCAAGCGCGCAATACCCCGAAACCGAGGCTGCCATTATTTCCCATCATCCCGGTTGGGCGGAGCAGTCACCCAATCAGTGGTGGCATGATGTTAAGGCTGCTATTTTAAAATTACATGCTACAGGAGCCTATGAGCCTTCTGATATTGGTGCCATTGGCATTGCTTATCAGATGCATGGACTCGTGCTTGTAGATAGTAATCAAAACGTAATTAGAGATAGCATTATTTGGTGTGACAATAGAGCGGTAGCGTTAGGGGAAAAAGCATTTGAAAGTATCGGCCAAGATTATTGCCTTAGTCATCTTTTAAATTCTCCAGGAAATTTTACGGCATCAAAACTTGCTTGGGTGAAACAAAATGAATCTGAACATTATGCCAGGATACATAAAATGATGCTCCCCGGCGATTTTATTGCCATGAAATTAACCGGAGAAATTACTACCACCATCGCTGCATTATCGGAAGGCATGTTTTGGGATTTTAAAAACAATTGTTTGTCTGAGGCAGTTATGAATTATTACGGCCTCGATCCACAGCATATACCGGTAATCAAAAATGTATTTGATACACACGGATATGTAACTGAACATATTGCCAGTGAACTTGGCATTCCAAAAGGAATTTCGGTAACCTATAAAGCAGGGGATCAACAAAATAATGCACTTTCATTAAACGTATTAAATCCAGGCGAAGTAGCTGCCACTGCTGGTACGTCAGCAGTGATATATGCAGTATCAGATAGTTTGCAAGCCGATACTGCGTCTAGGGTTAATTCATTTGCGCACGTCAATTACACACAGGAGCATAATAGCATCGGTGTTTTATTATGTATTAATGGTGCAGGCATTTCAAATAGTTGGATCAAAAATAAATTGGGTGCAAGTAGTTACGAAGAGATGAATGCCCTTGCTGCATCTGTTGCTCCTGGATCTGATGGTGTATCGGTGCTTCCCTTTGGGAATGGGTCAGAACGTATGCTCCACAATAAAAATATTGGCGCACATATTACGGGGTTCGATTTTAATAGACATCAAGCGGCGCATTTATTTCGTGCAGTTCAGGAAGGTGTTGTGTTTGCTATGCAATATGGTTTTAAAGTGCTGCAGCAAAACGGTGTGCAGCCAACAGTTATTAGAGCAGGTAAAGCCAATATGTTTTTGAGTGATGTTTTTGTAGACTGTTTTGTAAATACATTAGGGGTGCCGTTAGAGCTGTATCATACCGATGGAAGTAAGGGTGCCGCTATTGGTGCAGGCTATGGTGCTAAAGTATATGCTACAATTGAGGAAGCTTTTGTTAATAGCAAGTCACTTACTATCATTGAGCCCTCCGGAACCAATGCATATGCAGCAGCTTATGAAAAATGGGAACAACAATTGGCACTTCAAATCAAAAACAATCAATAAATTTAAAGTATTAAAACATAACGTATGTCAGTAGTATTAGGATCTAAAGAATTTTTTAAAGGAATTGAAAAAATAAAATACGAAGGAACTGCTTCGCATAATCCACTTGCATTTAGATGGTACAACGAAAATCAAGTAGTGGCAGGCAAAACCATGAAAGAGCATTTTAGATTTGCTTGTGCATACTGGCATAGCTTTTGTGGTTCTGGTGCCGATCCTTTTGGTGAACCAACCCATTTGTTTGAGTGGGATACAAAATCTGATCCAATCGAAAGAGCAAAAGACAAAGCAGATGCTGCATTTGAATTCATGACAAAATTAGGCGTGCCTTATTATTGTTTTCATGATGTAGATGCTGTTGAATATACAAATGATGTTCATGAAAACGAAAGACGCTTACAAGCCATTACGGCGTATTTAAAAGAAAAGCAAGCGGCTAGTGGCATCAAACTACTTTGGGGCACTGCTAATTTATTTTCAAGTAGAAAATACATGAACGGCGCCGCTACCAATCCAGATTTTACCGTGCTCGCACATGCTGGGGCGCAGGTAAAGGCTGCATTAGATGCAACCATTGCACTCGGTGGAGAAAATTATGTTTTTTGGGGTGGAAGAGAAGGTTATATGAGCCTTTTAAACACCAACATGAAGCGTGAAAAGGATCATTTGGCTAGCTTTTTAAAAGCGGCAAGAGATTATGGTAGAAAAAATGGTTTTACCGGAAAGTTTTTTATTGAACCAAAGCCTTGTGAACCATCTAAGCATCAATACGATTATGATTGTGAAACCGTGATTGGTTTTTTACGTGAACACGATTTATTAAACGATTTTAGTTTAAATATTGAAGTAAACCATGCAACCCTTGCTGGACATACCTTTACGCATGAGTTACAAGTAGCAGCTGATGCTGGACTATTAGGTAGTATGGATGCCAACAGAGGCGATTATCAAAATGGTTGGGATACCGATCAATTTCCATCTGATATCAATGAATTAACAGAGGCACTACTTATTATTTTAGAAGCAGGTGGTTTTAAAGGTGGTGGTATTAATTTTGATGCAAAAATTAGACGTAACTCCACAGATCCACAAGATTTATTTTATGCGCATATTGGTGGTATGGATGTTTTTGCAAGAGCGCTTCTAACAGCAGATGCTATTTTGCAGCAGTCTGAGTATAAAAAAATTAGAGCCGACCGTTATGCAAGTTATGATACCGGTAGAGGAAAAGATTTTGAACAAGGGAAACTTTCATTAGAAGATTTAAGAGACATTGCAATTGCAGCAGGTGAGCCAGCAACCATTAGTGGTAAGCAAGAGTTCATCGAAAATTTAATTAACCGCTATATTTAATGAATAAGGCGGAAGTAAGCGCGCTATTTGCCCAGCAGTTTAATGAAGCGCCTTCATTTGTTATAGCCTCGCCGGGGCGTATCAATTTAATTGGGGAGCACGTAGACTATAATAGTGGTTTTGTACTTCCTGCAGCCATTGATAAGTATATGTTTGTGGCCTTTTCACATCGAAACGATAGCAAAATATTCTTGCATGCTACCGATCTTAATCAAAACTACCAATCGAACTTAGACGATGTCTTGCAGCGTTCTAATTTAGGCTGGCCTAATTATGTATTAGGTGTTATTGATGAACTTAGAAAAGATGGGCATGTTGTTTCAGGCTTTAACATGCTTATTACGGGTAATATTCCCATTGGCGCAGGGGTATCTTCATCGGCGGCACTTGAATGTGCTACCGTATTTGCATGCAAGCATCTTTTTGATTTAGATATTAGCAAACAATCAATGGTAAAAATAGCACAACGCGCCGAAAATAATTTCGTAGGCGTAAACTGCGGTGTGATGGATCAGTTTGCAAGTATGTTTGGAAAAGCGGATCATGTCATAAAACTAGATTGCGCTGATTTATCGTACACCTATTTCCCCTTTAAATTAGAAGGCATTTCTATTGTACTGTTTGATACATTCGTCAAACATTCACTAGCATCATCGGAGTATAATACCAGAAGACAAGAATGCGAAACTGGTTTGGCGGCGCTTCGTCAACAATTTTCTATTACTTCTTTTAGAGAAGCGACGCTAGCCATGTTAGATACAGTAGCTGATTCTATAAGTGACAAAGTATACAACCGTTGTAAATACGTGATAGAAGAAATTGCCAGAATGGAATCCGCTTGTAATCATTTGCTTGCTGGTGAAATAGATGCATTTGGTACGCGTATGTACGAAACGCATATGGGACTTAGTGAACTTTATGAGGTAAGCTGTACGGAGCTCGATTGTATTGTAGAAAACTGCAAAAAAGAAAATGATATTGTTGGCGCAAGAATGATGGGTGGTGGTTTTGGAGGCTGCGTTATTGCACTGGTGCAAACAGCCAACGTAGAAGCGGTGTTCAGTCGAATCAACACTGCGTACCAGAACAAATTTGGGCGAAACATGGGAAAATACCTGATGCACATTGGGGATGGCACTAGGCTACTAGATTAATATTTACAACTATTCAATTATGAAAAAGAGTATGGTAACTCAAAAGAGATTTTTTTTGGCGTTATGCCTTTTTGTGCTTGTTATTTTACAAAAACATTCTTTTGGGCAAAGAAATATTTTATCAAAAGCTTTTACGCAGGAGCAGTTACAAAATAATGTATCAAATATTGCAGCTTGGCGACTAGAGCAAAAGAACAATTACTTACAAAAAATAGCTACGCTACCGGACTCCGTAAAAGCAAGGCTTATAAAAGAAGGTGACCGAGGCTTACAATATGAGTGGCCAGCTTTACCAGCAAGTTTATACCTCGATTATAAAATAACGGGGACTCGGTATAATTTCGAAAGAAAAAACAATGAACGTCGAAAAATTTTAAATGAACTAGCGGTTGCTGCCATTATTACAAAAGACAAAAAATACATTCCCCAAATTGCAAATGGCATATGGACACTTTGTGAGCAAAGCACTTGGGTATTACCTGCGCACATAGTAGCTCAAAAAGAAAAAACAGGATTACCTGACCCCTACGAATTAGTTATTGATTTAGGAAGCGGTACGGCAGGGTCACAATTATCCATGATTCAATTTATGTTGAGTGACGAACTAGATGCATATTCGAAAGGTATTGGCAAACGCGTTTTTGCAGAATTGAATAAAAGAATATTTCAGCCTTATCTAACACGTACTGATTTTTGGTGGATGGGTTTTACTGGACAGCCTGTAAACAATTGGAATCCATGGGTAAATACCAATGTACTTATGACTGCATTATATAGTGAGCTTAAAGCGGATAGTGTGGGTCTCATTATTGACAAAACGGTTAAGAGTACCGATTTTTTTGTAAATCAATACCCTAACGATGGCGGTTGTGACGAAGGTCCTTCTTATTGGAGCGAAGCTGGGGGTAAGCTCATGCGCTTTATTCATGTTCTAAATAAGTTAACAGCAACATCTATTAATTGGAAACAGCAACAACTTATTTACAATATGGGTAGCTATATTAGCAAGGTCCATATTGGAGAAAATAATTTTGTCAATTTTGCAGACGCTTTTTCTAAATCGATACCAGATCCTGAAAGTGTTTACTCCTATGGCGCGCTTTATAATGACCCTGATTTAAAATCTTTTGGCGCCTATTTATTTGGATTGCAAAAACACAAATTAGACAATGGTAATATCATTGATTTTTTAGAAACTGCATCTGTTTATGATTCGCTTACAGCAGTGCTACCTATTGCGCCACTGCCTGCTGTGTCTTGGTTTGGAGACAGGCAGGTGTTAACAGCTAGAACTAAAAGCAAATCTACCAATGGCCTTTTTTTAGCGGTTCAGGGTGGACATAACGCCGAAAGTCATAACCACAACGATATTGGTAATTTTATTGTGTATGCTAACACAATCCCCGTTTTTGTAGATGCAGGTGTTGGAAGTTATACTGCACAAACATTTAGCAGTAAGCGTTATGAGCTATGGAATATGCAATCGGGTTGGCATAACTGCCCTACCATTAATGGTGTGATGCAAAAAGAAGGGATTTCCTATAAAGCAAATGATGTTCAGTTTCAACAAACAGCAAATAGTGTTTCTTTATCAATGGATATAGCAGCAGCCTATCCAGCGGATGCAGCTGTAAAAAAATACATGCGAAAATTTGATTTTGATCAGTCAAAAAATAGCATTCAAATTTCTGAAAATTACGAACTGCTTACACTCAAAGAAAAATTGGTGCTTCATTTTTTAGTGTATCTTAAACCAACGATAGAAAAGCCAGGAAGAATTATATTTAATAATGGCGAAAAAAAATTACTTGAATTTAATTATGATCCAAAATTATTTGATGTAAACATAGAAGATAAATTACTAGACGATGAACGGATTACTGGCATCTGGGGTAAGCAGTTATACCGTATTAATTTAACAGCAAAAGACATGAAAAAAACCGGAAAACAAAACTTTATGATTCAATTATTAGATGCTGTTTTATAAATAATGATACTATGAAAAGAAGAAATTTTATACAACTATCCTCTATATTAAGTTTTGTGGGTCTTGCGCCCGTTATTACAAATGCTAGTGTAGTTGATGACAATGTCTTAGACGGCGAATTAGATGCTAACGGGCTAAAAGACCGCATGTATTGGGTTCAATTACTAGATAAAATGGCGTCGCCTATTTTGTCTAATATGAGTAAAGGTGAGCTCCGGAAAAATATGCCCATGGATTATAGTCCTACCTGGGACAACCGCAATAAAGAAGTGGCTTATATGGAAGCCATTGGCCGTTTAATTGTTGGTATTGCTCCTTTTGTTGCCTTACCGGATGATGATACCAAGGAAGGACGCATCAGAAAAAAAATGAGGGATCAAATTCACGCATCACTCGCACATGCCGTGGATCCTGCAAGTCCAGATTATTTGTATTGGGGTTCTCCAAAAGTTGCACAACCACTTGTTGATGCTGCATTTTTAGCCCAAGCTTTGTTACTCGCACCTGCTGCATTATGGGAGCCGCTTGATAAACAAACCAAAGAACGTTTTATTTTTGAGTTTACCAAAATACGTGCTATCAAGCCCGCTAACAATAACTGGGTTTTATTTGCAGCCATCATAGAAACATTTTTATTAAGTATTGATGCGCCATATGATGCCGCACGCATAGATGCCGGTATTGATAAAATACAAGGTTGGTATGTGGGTGATGGTTGGTATAGTGATGGTGTTAAATTTCATTTTGATCATTACAATGGTTTTGTGATTCAGCCTATGCTTGTAACCGTACTTCGTGTAAATGTTAGTAAAGGAAGAAGAACACAAGCGGAACTAGATCTTGCTATTAAACGCATGAAGCGTTATGCTTCATTTCAAGAACGTTTTATTTCACCAGAAGGAACCTTCCCTGTTTTTGGAAGATCCTCTACCTACCGTGTAGGTGCTTTTTGGCCACTTGCTACACTCGCACTTGAAAATAATTTACCAGCTGGTGTATTGCATTCACAAGTAAGACCAGCGCTAACTGCTGTATTTAAAAGGGTGTTTGTAAAAGACACATTTAATGGAAGTGGCTTACTAACATTAGGTTTTGTGGGTGCCAACCAGTCTAATATTGCAGATTCCTATTCCAACACGGGCAGTATGTATCTAGCTTCTTTTGCATTTATGCCTCTTGGCTTACCGGCATCTCATGATTTTTGGACAGCTGCACCAACCAATTGGACGCAAAAAAAGGCATGGAATGGAGAAGTATTTCCTAAAGATTACGCGGTAGATTATTAACTTTATTGCATTATTAAATTTCGAACATGAAAAAATACATCGTTGGTTTTGCACTTTTGTTTCTGATGGTTCAACTCAGTTACGGACAAACTGCTTCTTTAAAAAATAAAATGAAAAATCTTATTGAAGATAATTTTGTTTTTGCTGCCAAACAATATCAGTATTTAAAAGCAAACACACCTGACTCTGTAATGCCGCGCAGTTATGTGCCAGCAACAGGGAAATCAGTAACAAGTGATACCAAATGGTGGTGTAGTGGGTTTTATCCAGGCACTTTATGGTATTTATATGCATATACCAAAGATGAAAATATTAGAAAGGAAGCAGAAAAACGACTTGGTATTTTAGAAAAAGAAAAATACTATACAGGCAATCATGACCTTGGTTTTATGATGTATTGCTCTTTTGGAACGGCATACAAATACACCAATAATCCTGCATACAAAGATGTTGTAGCTATTGCAGCAAAATCTTTGTCTACTAGGTACAGGCCTCAAATAAAATCTATTCAATCTTGGAATTCGAGAGATATTTTAAAGTGCCCGGTTATTATTGACAATATGATGAATCTTGAATTACTACACTGGGTAAGTGATCATGGTGGCGATCCGGTGTATAAAGAAATTGCAGTTACACATGCCAATACAACCATTGCTAATCAGTTTAGACCAGATAATAGTTCGGTGCATGTGGTTGATTGGGATTTAAATACTGGCACTGTTCTTAAAAAAATAACTTGGCAGGGTGCTGCAGATTCATCGGCATGGTCTAGGGGTCAAACCTGGGGATTTTATGGTTACACCATGATGTACCGTTTTACTAAAAACAAAACATATTTAGAGCAAGCTAAAAAAATAGCTCGCTTTTTACTATCTCATCCCCGCCTTCCGTCGGATAAAGTACCTTATTGGGATTTTGATGCGCCAGGTATACCAAATGTTCCGCGTGATGCTTCTAGTGCCGCTATCATGGCTTCGGCCCTTTTAGAGCTTGGCCAATACACGACAGGTGCAGAGAAAAAGGAATACATAGAAACCGCAGAAACTATATTACAATCATTGTCTTCACCTGCTTATAGGGCTAAACTTGGCGAAAATGGCGGCTTTATTCTTATGCATAGTGTTGGATCGCTTCCACATAAATCTGAAGTAGACGCTCCCTTAACCTACGCCGACTATTATTTTATAGAAGGGCTTACGCGATATAAAGATTGGTATTTGAAATAACACACATTAGAGGCATTTATTTGCCGTTCGTCTATTTTAACAGCTTGTTTGGCAATACTTTGTAAAGTACAAGGTACTTTCGTGCAGCATTTTTAATAGTGCAACACTTAAGAACCAAACAAACTGCATGTATTTATCATTTCAAAGACAAAAAAGCCTAGCGCTTTCTCTATTTTGTGTTTTATTTTCACTCGCTACATTTGCGCAACTCAGTTCCATTAAAGGATCCGTAAAAGATACCACCGAAAAAAAGGTTTTATCCCTGGCTTCAGTTAATGTATTAAGGGCAAAAGATTCAGTACTTGTAAAAACAGTAAGAACTTCTAATAATGGAGAATTTAATATAGCAAGCTTGCCGGTAGGTAATTATATTGTTATGGTGAGCTATCCGCAGTACGCCGATTTTACAGATAAAATTACGGTGGGCGCTGCGCCGACAGTGCTTAACATTGCTATTGATACTAAAGCGCATATACTTAAAGAAGTTATTGTAAAGAATACAGTGTCAGCTATTCGGGTTAAAGGTGATACCACCGAATATAAAGCCGATAGCTTTTATGTAACCCCAAATGCCGACGTACAAGAATTATTAAAAAAGATGCCAGGTATTCAGGTAAACGCACGTGGAGAAATTACGGCGCAGGGCGAAAAGGTAAATAAAGTACTTGTTGATGGCGAAGAGTTTTTTAGTGATGACCCAGCGGTGGTTACTAAAAATTTAAGAGCCGATGTGGTTGACAAGGTGCAAGTATTTGATAAAAAATCGGATCAAGCGGTGTTTACCGGTATTGATGATGGGCAAAAGTCTAAAACCATTAATCTTCAATTAAAGGAAGATAAAAAAAATGGATTCTTTGGTAAAGCAGAGGCTGGAAGCAACTTTAATCAGTTTGGTAATGGTAAATTAATGACCAATGCTTTTAA
>Ga0207940_1000081_pt1 | contig 30759 bp, 16 predicted proteins | sample LakMenEpi06Jul12_FD_150676 | JGI IMG/M metagenome (GOLD analysis project Ga0207940, IMG submission 150676) | Freshwater microbial communities from Lake Mendota, WI - 06JUL2012 deep hole epilimnion (SPAdes) | ecosystem: Environmental > Aquatic > Freshwater > Lake > Epilimnion/Euphotic zone ... | reverse complement strand
GTGAGTAATGGTATAGCGATAGGTCATGGATCGAGTAACTCAACATCGAACACGATTGTATTAGGTAACACATCTATTACAAAAGTGAGTACATCGGGAGCGATTGTTACAACAAACGATATTACTGCTAAACATATCAAAGGAAATTCTGGTGTTTTAAGTATTGCTGCATCTACCGGTGCGGGTACATCGCCTTCAGCGGTTTCTGTAACCGGTACAGACATGAGTGGTGTGGTTGCGTTAACAACAGGAACCAGCCCTTCTATAAATGCAGTTTTAGCTACTATCACTTATAATACTGCTTTTTCAACAGCGCCTGTGGTTGTAATCACGCCAGCAAATGCTGCAACAGCTAGTTTAGCTGCTGCACAAGCTGTTTGGGTCAATATAACAACAACAGGGTTTTCCATTAATACAAATGCAACGGCGGTTGTTTCATCTACAGCATATAAATGGAACTATGTTGTTATACAATAAGGTCGTTTTTGTCATTAAAAAGTCATAAAAGAACAGCGCCATGCCGTTCTACAATTCTATGACAATTGCCCCCTTTGTATGATCCACATTTGCATTTGAAATCAATGCAGATGCGGTTTAGCGGTTTGATAGTGGGTTTGTTTTTTGGCTTTACAGCTGCTAAAGGGCAGGTGGGTATAATACCTAGCGCAGACACATTGTATGGTTCGGCCAATGAAATAGTAGTGACTGCCACTAGAACCGAAAAAAAGTTAGGCAATGTTGCCGTACCCGTAACACTTATTTCAAGTAAGCAAATTGCACAAGCGGGTTCTGTTAGACTCGCCGATATTTTACAAGAGCAAGCAGGTTTATTTATAACAACTGGTTTTGGTGCAGGTGTGCAAATGCAAGGGTTAAATCCTGATTACACATTAATATTACTAAACGGAGAGCCACTTGTAGGAAGAACTGCTGGCATACTTGATTTAAATAGAATCACGGTTGGAAACATCAAGCAAATTGAAATTGTAAAAGGCCCATCTTCTAGTTTGTATGGAAGTGAAGCAATGGCTGGTGTGATAAATATTATTACAACAACCCCTACAAAAAATGAATTTGCATTGAGTGCTAGATATGGCAGTTATAATACTTCTGATGTTAATGCTACATTCAATTTTTCGAAAAATAAATTTATATACCAAGGGTTTGCCAATAATTACTACACCAACGGGTTTAGTTTACGCCCCAATAGTCAAACTAGTTTTGTAACGCCTATTAATAGATTTACACAGCAACATCAACTGGGATATCAAATTTCAGACAAAACAAAGCTGTTAGGATCGGTAAGATTCAATAGGGAGCGCATAACCAATGAAATTGCAGTAGAAAATAATGGCGTTATTGTAAACTCCCAAGGAAAGGAATCAAATGACGATGCTAATTTTTCGGCAACGTTAATGCACAAATTTAACAACAGCATTAAAACCAGTGCTAAGTTGTATGCAACCACATTTGCGAGTGAGCAGGAGTTAGCTACTACCTCTGGAGCACCATACACCGATTATTTTAAGCAACATTTTTTAAGGTTCGAGTCACAAACAGATATTGCTGTTTCAAAAAATTTAGAAACCTCTGTTGGAGCAGGTTATTTAGTAGATAAAGCCAATAGCACAAGGTATGATAATAAAGAAAGCACCAAAGAGAATGCGGTAGGCTATGCTTTTTTTCAATCAGAGTGGAAACCACTTGAAAAGCTTGTTGTTATTGGCGGAGCACGTTATGATCACAATGCACTTTTTGCAGCAGCATTTAGTCCAAAGCTTGCTTTAAAATATTCAATTAGTAATACATTAAATTTTAAGGCAAGTGTAGGCCGAGGTTTTAAAGCCCCCGATTTTAGACAGCTTTATTTGAATTTTACAAATACTGCTGCTGGTGGGTACAGTGTATTTGGTGCGATTGAAGCGCAAAAAATTATTTCTGCACTAAAAGGGTTGGGACAAATTGCAAGTATTGAGCAGGATTATTACAGCCTTGCTGCATTACAACCAGAGTTTTCTACGGGGTATCACGCTAGTTTCGATTATGCTCCATCTCCGAAGCACAATGTATCGGTTGGAATTTTTTATAACAACATCAACAATTTAATTGACAGCAGGTTGGTGGCGTACAGGCCAGGCGGCGCTCAAATATTTAGCTACCTCAATGTAAAAACAGCTTTTACAAAAGGGTTAGAACTCAATGCTAATCATAAAATAGGTAAAGATTTTTTAATTAGTAGCGGCTATCAATTCTTATTATCTGGTGATGCTTCTGAGCTTGATAAGATCGAAGAAGGGAAAGTGTTTACGCGTGATGCAAGTGGATATAGTATGCGTTTAAATGCTTCCGATTATGTTGGCTTGCCCAATAGAAGTAAACATCAGTTGAATCTAAAATTACAGTATCAAAAAGAGCAGGTATTTGCAACGGTGCGCGCGCTTTTCAGAAGCAGTTGGTATGTAACAGATACGGATGGTAATGGACTTTACAACACCAATGACAGTAAGGCTACCGGTTTTATTCAGCTCAACGCAACCACCGGATTCCCGCTTACTAAAAATAGTACCATGCAAGCAGGTTGCAATAATATACTCAATTATAGAGACCCTATTAATATGCCCAATTTTATGGGGCGTACTGGATTTATAAGTATCAACTATTCAATTAAACAATCAATCGAAAAATAGACACTATGAAAAAGATCATTTACACATTTTCTGCTTTTTTATTATTTGCTGCTTGTACAAAAGAAAACAATACAACTAAGGTAGAGCCAGTTGTTTCTCTTACAGTTAATAATTTACCTGCCGATACCATTATTGGTATCACACCTGGAGTGCCACCACTTGGAGGAATGCCTTATGGCGCTGGTAAGTATACTTTTTATAGTATTGAAAAAGGTACAGTAGTGCCTTCTACTGATAGTGCAACTACTAAATGGGATATCGCATTTAGAGGCACTGCTATATTAACCAATAGTGGTAATGGTGGACCAGGAGCTGGTGGAGGTTTTGTTTATGTGGGCTTATTCGAAGATTTAAAAACAATTTCTTCCGACTCAACATTCAGAACAGAAAATGTTCCAACTTCTTATGCTATTCCATTTGGTAGTAACAAAGGATGGTATGTGTATGATGGTTTAAAAAATTTAGTAACCCCTATTCCTGGTCGTGTTTTAGTGATCAGAACGGCGTCTGGAAAATTTGCAAAAATTGAAATTTTAAATTATTACAAAGGCGGTGTAACACCAGCTGCAACAGCTTCTGATAATGTTAAAATGAAAGACCAACGTTACTATACATTTAGATATAGTTACCAGCCTAATGGAACTAAGTCGTTCTAATATTTAGTTTGTTTAATAAGCCCCCCGTTTTATGGAATCTACATTGTTTATGTAGGTTCCATTTTTTTTAGTATTTTTCTAATATGAAAAAAGGATGGATTTTTTTGTTTCTATTTTTTGTGGGCTTTCAACTACATGCACAAGTTAAACAACCCAATATCATTTTATTTCTTGTTGATGATATGGGCTGGCAGGATTGTTCCTTACCTTTTTGGGATAAGCCAACAAAACTGAATGCTACATACCATACACCCAATATGGAAAAATTAGCTGCAAAAGGGATGATGCTAACTAACGCTTATTCAAATGCAGTTTGTACACCTACTAGGGTAAGTTTGATGACGGGTATGAATGTGGCAAGACATGGTGTTACCAATTGGACAAATGTAAATAGTAATACACCCACTGATTTTAAAGACAGTTTACTACAACCCGCTAGTTGGAATTATAACGGACTCACACCAGAACTTCACTACACATCTGCGCTTCAGCACACGGTAGTGGCAACGCCCTTACCACAAATATTAAAAGAAGCGGGTTATTATACCATACATGCTGGTAAAGCACATTTTGCATCTACTGGTATGCCAGGTGCTTCACCCATTAATATGGGTTTCGATGTAAACATTGGAGGAAGTGCAGCGGGTCATCCAGGAAGTTTTTTGGCGTCAAAAAATTATCGTCAACATGAAAAGGATACCAGCTGGGCGGTTAGAGGGCTTGAAAAATATATACCCGAAGATCTTTATTTAACGGAAGCCATAACAAGAGAAGCGATTCATACACTTGAAGCGCGCGTTAGCAACAAGCCTTTCTTTTTATATCTATCGCATTACGCCGTGCATGTGCCTTACGAAAAAGATATTCGCTTTTATCAAAAATATATGGATGCAGGCCTCACAGATACAGAAGCTAAATATGCTGCACTCGTAGAAGGCATGGATAAAAGCTTAGGTGACATCATAAACTATTTAGAAAAAAATGGACTGGATAAGGATACCTATATCTTATTTACTTCCGATAATGGTGGGTTAAGTTTAAAAGGAAGCAGATCTGGTGAGCCGCATACGCAAAACCTGCCCCTAAAGCAAGGAAAGGGGTCTTTGTATGAGGGAGGCATTCGCGTACCCATGATTGCTGCGGGACCTCAAATAAAACCTGGTTCTGTATCTAAACAATATATTGTTTCGGAAGATTATTTTACCACCATTTTGCAAATGGCAAATGCATATCCCAAAACAGTTAAGCAAGTCGTAGATGGAAAAAGTTTTTTACCTGTTTTGCAAGAAAAACAAAAAAATATAGATGGGCAAAAAACACTTGTTTGGCATTATCCCAACAACTGGACGAATGTTAATCTAAAAGGAATTTCATGGGCATCAGCCATAAGACAAGGAGATTGGAAACTCATTTATTTTCACAAGCAACAAGTTTTAGAATTGTATGATCTTTCTAATGACATCGAGGAGCAGCACGACTTGTCTAGCCGAGAAGTTGCAAAAACAAAAGCCCTAGCTAACATACTTACACAAAAATTAAAGGAACGAAACGCTTCTATGCCATCATGGTTATCAAGTGGTAAAACCATTGCATGGCCTAATGAAATACCTGTTTTATCCAATACTAATGAGGTAATCAAATAAGTTGACATCTGTAGCTAGGTTTAATTTTTTTCGAAGTCGATACCTACTAATTTCAACGCCTCTTACTGATATGTTCATGAGTTGAGCAATTTCTTTGGTTGACAGGTTCATTCTTAAATAGGCACATAGCTTTAATTCGTTGTTACTGATATTGCTATGCTTTTCTTTGAGTTTTACAATAAAATCGGAATGCACCTTATCAAAGTGTTTGGTAAAGTACTCCCATTCTTGGTCTAAATTTTCGTCATCATTGAGTGCCTTTACCATTTTCTTTAATTCGGTAATAGCATATTCATTGTCGATTTTTTTTATGATACTACCTAGTTCGCTTTTAACCTTGGTAAGTAGTTCGCCTTTTTTTACAATATGCATCGCTGAAGAAGCTAGTTCAGAATTTTTATATTCAATTTCTACTTCTAGTTTTTCATTTTGAAGCGTAACTATATCGGTTTCAGATTTATTAATTTCTAGTTCGTGGATGTATCTTAAACGTTGTTGCTCCTGCTCGTATTTTTGCTGCTGCGCTTTAAACTTTTTACGCTGGTATATATGAAGTTTATAAACACCAAATCCAATAGCAATAAAATAAAGTAGATACGCAAATAGTGTACGGTACCATGGCGCATTAATTTTAAATTGATAGCTTGATACTGCTGATTCATTGCCTAGGTTGTTTCTAACTTTTACTTCAAACGTATAACTGCCTGGCACCAAATTGGTATATTCTTTTTCTGTTCTTTTAGTCCACGCAGACCAGTTGTTTTCAAAACCTTTGAGTCTATAACTATATTCTAGGTTGTTTTGAAACCCAAAGGCAACCGATGTAAAGTCAAAGTGCATGGTTTTAAAACGGTAAGCAACCTGAGGAATATTGCTTGCCTCCTGCATTTGGTTTTCATTTACATTTTTGAAGTAACCACCAAATAAAGTACTGTCTAGATTATCAATAATATGCACCGATCTGATTTGAACATTTAATGCGGGCGCTAGCTTTTTATATTTTTCATAATTGATATGATAGAATCCTTTCTCGCCACCTAAAAAAATATTGCTACCATCTATTGCATAGATATATTCAAAGCCACTTAACATTTTGGCGTTCAGTTCAGGTATATAAATGACCTGTGGTTGATTGCCAGTGTAGTCAATAACGCCCAATACTTTTTCATGAATAAACCAAATATTACCTTCTTTATCTTCTTTCAAATATCGAATACTTTGGTTGCCTATAAGTGAAGTGTAGCTAGAGGCGACTTCAAACCTTTCTTTTTCGGAATTGTACTCATATACCCCGTTTTCTGTACCAACTACAATTCTATTTTTTATTTTATAAATGTGGTTGTTGAGTAGAGCGGGCAGTCCTTCTTTTTTCTGATATTGCTTGGTGGTATATTGTTCATCAATATTTTTTTCAATTTTATATACGCCATGGTAAGGATGCGACACCCAAATATTTTCTTCGGCATCAATGGTTACATACCTCGAGGATTCAATAAAGTTTGGAATATCTAATGTTTGAAAAAGTTCATTGGCTTTTGCATCAAAAATGGTAAGTCCTCTATAAGTGCCACCAACTACGATGCTAGCAGGCGACATGTTACCCAGCGGTGTAAAGTTCCAAAATCCTGGTTTAGTGGAAAAGGAAGTAGCCGTATTTTTGTTTACATAAAACGCGCCTTCATGATGGCCTAATAATAATTTATTATTGATCAGAGAAAGTCCCCATGATTGTCCGCTTGTATTTTGCACCAACGAAAAATCTCCTTTACTAAAACTTAAATCATGTAAGGGTTGAAGTGCAACCGTATAAAGTCCATTGGATGTTCCAATATAGAGTTGTTGGTTTTGAATCATAGCGGTATAACCTGATTCGTCGAGTAATTTGGGTGAAATATGTTTGATGGCACTGTTGTAGGCAATAAAATCCAGTCCATTATTTAGTCCAAGCCACAAATTTTGTTTGTTGTCTAAAAAGATGCTTAAAATATTATTGCTCTGAAGTCCTTCGGTACTTGAAAACTTTTGAATGATTTCGGCTCTGTTATTGATAATGTACACGCCACTATTGCTTGTTGCCAGGGCCGTCCATTCTTTATTAATGGCTATGGCACTGTAAATCCGTTCATTTTGTAAAAAATTGGCAGCTCCCGACTTGATTGGGGTAATGATATTATTGTTAAAGTAAAGTATCCCGCTTTTAAGGGTTGTAATGATGGCGCCCGATCCGCTTGGGATCATGCCTGTAATGGGATCAGTTTTTGAAAAACTATAATTGGTAACCACCGGCTGCCAATTGTCATTTTCAAATGCCATAAGGCCCGATTGGTAGTCGTGGGCGTACAATTTTCCGTTGCAACTTGTTAAATAGGCCCATTCTGAGGGGGCTTTAAATACCGTAATAGCGCCGCCAGTGTACTGAAAGATTTTATTGGGAGATCTAAAAAATAGGGCTGATCCAGACGAAACAATGTCCCAAACGTCTTCAAAAGACCTGTATTTTGCCGGAATTAATGCGGTAAGTGAATAATAAACTAGGTTACCGTTGGCATTTGGGGCAAAATAACCAAGTTCATCCTGCCCGCCCACGTATATCTTATGGTCACTTCCAATGGCTACCGATCTAACAATGGTTTTATTGGGCAGCGGGTAGAGTTTCCAGTTTTTCCCATCAAAACTTAATAAGCCTTCATTGTTGGCAAAATAAACAATTCCGTTTTTGTCTTGTTTAACATCCCAGTTCTGCAGTCCTGCGTTGTAAGATAGTTTAGAGTAATTTATAATATCTGGAAGGCCAATAGTGTTTTGGCTGATTGCAAAAAGGGGTAGAAGAAGTAAAAAGAGTATTTTTTTCACTGCTCAAAGATTTTATTAAAACTTAAATATATGAAATGTTCATTGATGTAGTATTGAAGTAATTTACATTATTGATAATCAATTAGTTAAAAATAGTGATGTAGTATTGAAGTGTTAAACAATAAAGATTTTGTAGTGTCTGTTACTATTTTTACGTTGCCAAATATTCATTTTTTTTCTTTCACATAAACGATTGCATTATGAAAATAAGATTTATTCTTATGTGCCTTGTTTTGATGCTCGGGCTTAGCGTACAAACGCTTTATGCTCAGTCAATTGCCGTTACCGGTAGCGTAAAAAACAAAAATACTGGCGAATTGCTAGTAGGGGCTTCTGTTTCTGTTAAGGGCAAATCTGTTGCCCTCACCGATGCCAATGGCCGGTTTTCACTAAACACAGCTGTAGGTTCTGTTCTAGAAATCTCTTACACAGGCTTAATTACCTCCAAGGTTACGGTGGTAAAAGCGGGTCAAGTAGAGGTTTCTTTAGAGCAAAATCCTGCAAACACACTTGGTGATGTTGTAGTAGTAGGTTATGGCACCCAAAAGGTGACCAAAATATCTGGTGCTATTTCAACAGTTAAGTCAAGTGATATCGAAAAACTAAAACCCGTAAGAACGGAAGAGGCTTTACAAGGTAAGGCGTCTGGTGTTAACGTTATCCAATCTGGATCACCAGGTTCTAAGCCAACGGTATTAATTAGAGGTATTCCTTCTTTTTCTGGTACTGACCCAGTTGTGATCATTGACGGTGTTCCTCAAACACTTACCGATCTTAATGCTATTAACGCTGCAGATATTGAGTCAATTAACGTCTTAAAAGACGCTGCTACCACTGCCATATTTGGTGTTAAAGGTGGAAATGGTGTTATTGTGGTTACTACCAAAGGCGGTAGAAAAAACCAAAAAGCAGCGATTACCATTAATAGTAACTATGGTGTGCAAGAAGTGATGAACACCCTTGGTGTTTTAAACGCTACAGAATATGGTGCTATGATCAATGAAGGTAGCACCACGGCTGGCGGCCCAATTGTTTTTCCAAACCTTTCTTTATTAGGTGTGGGTACCAATTGGCAGGATCAAATTTTTAGAAGAGCTGCATTACAGTCTCATACGATTGCAGCGCAAGGCGGAAGTGAAAACATGACCTACTTTTTATCTGCGGGTTATTTAACCCAAGGTGGTATTGTAGGAGGAAACGATAAATCTCGTTTTGATAGAGGTAACTTTTCTGCCAACTTAACTTTTGATATTTCTAAGAAATTAAAGTTCTTGTTGAATACCACAGCAGTTACATTAAACTCGAAAGGTATCCAAGAGAACTCATTTAATAGTGTTATTGGTAGTGCGATCAATTTTGATCCAACCGTAAGCGTATTAAATAATGTTCCTAATACAGCAGGAAAATATGGTTTCAGTAATTTATTATTATCTGAAATTTTTAATCCGCTAACAAAATTAGAGAACACCTATAACTCAAATGTAGGTTCTAAAATCTACGGAAAATTTGAGTTGCAATACAAGGTTTTAAACAACCTAACATTGTCTTCTCGTTTTGGTTACACAAAGTATGATGGTAATGCTAAAAGCTTTAACCCACTTGTATTTTATGGCCCACAAAACGTAGACAATTCAATGAATGCGGATGGTTCTACAGTTCTTGGTAGATTTAACAGTGTAGCGCACGAAAAAGTGAGCAACTTCAATTACACTTGGGAGTCTTTTGCAAACTATAATTTTAAATTTAAGCAAGACCACAACTTTGAAACAGTGCTTGGTTTTTCATTAGCAAAAGTGAGCGGTAACGCTGCAGGTGCTACGCGTCAAGACGTTCCATTTAATAGTTGGGAATTTGCAGACTTTACGGCTGCAACAGGAAATAACACAGCAACCAATACAAATGCACTTGCTGGTTACTACTACCAATATTTTAGAAGAAACCTTTCTTACTTTTCTCGTATCAACTACGATTATCAGGACAAATATTTAGCTTCATTCAGTGCACGTAGAGATGGTTCTTATGCATTTGGTGTAGACAACAAATTTGGTAACTTCTTCTCTGGATCTCTTGGATGGGTTGTTTCTAAAGAAAAGTTCTTTAAAGCAGACTGGGTAGATCAATTAAAAATTAGAGGTAGTTATGGTAGCATTGGTAACGAAAATGTGAACCCACAATTTGTAAGTATTGTTACTGGTGGACCAAGCTATGGCCCAACTGCAAACAGCAATGGATATACATTTAACGATGTGTTTTATCCAGGTTCTACAGTAGGTTCTGCTGCTAATACAACACTTAGATGGGAAAAGCAAATTCAGTCAAACATTGGTTTTGATTTAGTCGTATTAAACAATAAGTTTTCTTTAAACGCAGACTATTTCCAAAAAACAGTAGATGGTTTGTTATTTACACCATCGGCTTCTTTGTATTTAGGAACAGTACCTAGCCCAATTGCAAATATTGGAGCTACTAAAACCAGTGGTTTTGACTTCACTTTAAATTACAACGAATCAATTGGTAAGAATTTGAAATTTAATACTGCATTGACTTTCACAACGGCTACCAATTTAGTAACAGCAACCAATGATAATGGTACTGCTAAAATTTTAGGCGGATATTATTTTAATGGTCAATCACAAAGTGTTACTGTATTTGAAAAAGGATTTGCGCCAGGTTATTTTTATGGCTACAAAACAGCAGGTCTTTTCCAAAATGCTGCAGAAATTGCTGCATCACCTAAACAAGCAGGTGCGCAACCAGGTGATATCAAATACGTAGATATGAATGGTGATGGTGTGATCAATGCATCAGACCAAACAAATATTGGTAATCCATTCCCTAAGTTTACCATGGGTTGGAGCTTTAATATGAGCTACAAGAATTTTGATTTCAACACATTCTTATATGCTTCTGTAGGTAATGATATTTATAGAGCTTACGAGCGTAATGCTAACTTCTCTAACAAAGACCGTTCTGTACTTGGTCGTTGGACAGGTGAGGGTACTACAAACGATGCGCGTTTACCAAGGTATTCTTTTGTAGATGCAAATAGTAATATCAGAGTATCAGACAGATATGTAGAAGATGGTTCTTTCTTAAAAATCAAGAATATTCAACTCGGTTACACCTTTAATACACCAGCTTCTAAAAAATGGTTCAACAGTATTCGCGTATATGCACAAGTAAAAAATGCTTTTGTATTTACAAAGTATACTGGATTTGATCCTGAAATTGCGGGTGGCATTTTAGATACAGGTATCGATCGTGGTGCATATCCTCAAGCTAGAACATTTGCTTTTGGCTTTGATATTAAACTATAATCTTCACTACTTAAATATACCATTATGAAGATCAATTCAATAAAAATAGTAGGCCTGGTTTTAGTTATTACCACGCTTATATCTTGTACAAAGTGGGTCGATTACAATCCTCACGAAGATTTCGTTATCACAGAACAAGACTATTTAAAGTCTTCGTCTGATTATAGAAACATGTTGGTTAGTGTTTATACCCCACTACAATGGATTAACCAAGTAGTGCCTATTGGTGATATTGCATCTGATAATGCAGTGTCTGGTGGAGAGAACGCTTCTGACGTTTTATCATTACAACAAATTGACGATTATACGCACACTCCAGTAAACGGAACCCTTCAAGAAATTTGGGTATCTGCATACGAAGGTGTTAACCGTGCAAATTATATGACGCAATATAAAGCGGCTAATTTAGCGGGTGAAAAAATTGAGTTTGCTGGTAAAGAAGCATTATATGGCGAAGTTCATTTTTTACGCGCTTACTACTACTTTACCCTCGTACGTATGTTTGGTGATGTGCCTCTTTTTACTGACAAGCGTTTAAGTCTTGCGCAATCAAGAACTTTAAAGCGTTCACCTAAAGCGGATGTATACAAGCAAATCGAAGCAGATTTAACTGCTGCTGTAACGGCACTTCCTGCAGTTCAGGTTCAAAAAGGTAGAATTACAAAGTATGCTGCACAAGCATTACTTGGTAAAGTATACCTCTATCAAAATAAATTTGATTTAGCTGCTACTACGCTTGATGCTGTAATCAGTGCAAATGCATTTACATTAGTTTCTGATTTTGGATCTATGTATTTAGCAAGTGGAGAAAACGGACCTGAATCTGTTTTTGAAATTCAATATTCAAATGTATCTCCTTATTACAATTGGGGTGGTGCAACACGCGGCCAAGGTAATTATGCCATTCAGCAGTGCGGTATTAGAGGCTTAAATGGTTCTGCTCAAATGCCTTATGCGGCTGGTTGGAGTACCAATTTACCAACGCAAAATTTAGCAGCTGCATACACTGCAGGTGATAGACGTAAAAATGTAACGGTATTAGATATTGAAGCGTACAAAACTGCAAACCCTTCGTTTAACATTACCTACCAAGTTGCTCCATTTAAAAATACAGGTTTATACAATCAAAAGTATTTACCACGTAAAGGAGAAACTTCTGGTCAAGTAGAATTAAACTACTTAAACAACTTCAGAATCATTCGTTACGCCGATGTTTTATTAATGGCTGCTGAAGCGTTTAATAGAGCTACTGCACCAAATGATGCAAAAGCGCAAGGTTATTTAAATCAGGTTAGACAAAGAGCATTTGGTAATGCATCTAATAACATTACTGCAACCGGAACCGCACTTCGTCAAGCCATTTGGGATGAGCGTCGACTAGAACTTGCTATGGAAGGAGATCGTTTCTTTGACCTTGTAAGAACTGGACAAGCAGCTTCAAAAATTACTGGCTTTAAAGTTGGTAAACATGAAGTGTTCCCAATACCTCAACAAGAGGTTGATATTTCTGGTTTAACCCAAAATGCTGGATATTAATCTCATTGTATAATCTATTGAATTAAATAGTATGAAAACATTAAAATACATATTGAGTTGCTTGATACTCATTGCTACATTCTCAGGATGTAAAAAAGAAATCAATGATGATGTTTCTTTCGTTGAAACGACTGCAACATCTGCAAAATTGGGTGCTATGTTTACCATTACCCAAGATAATACAGGGCTTGTAACGATTACACCAAATGGTGAAGGTGTTGCAAGTTTTGAAATTGCATACGGACATGGAACCGCTGGTCCTGTAAAGGTGTTACCTGGTGGTAGCACTTCAAAAGTATATCCAGAAGGTGTTTACGATGTAAAAATTACAGGTACAAACCTTGCTGGTGTTTCTACAACTGTAACTCAAAAGTTAACAGTAACTTTTAGAGCGCCAGAAAATTTAGAGGTAACAGCAGTTATTGATCCTGCTAACAAATACAAAGTAAATGTTTCTGCAAAAGCATTGTATGAAACTTTCTTCCAGGTTTATTTTGGAGATGTAACCAATGAAGTGCCTACTAATTTTTTAGAAGGACAAACAATTTCTAAAACCTATGCTAAAACTGGTTCTTACACTGTTAGAGTGGTGGCATTAAGTGGTGGCGCTGCAACAACAACATTTACAAAAGTGATTACGATTGTAGATCCTGTTGTGCTTCCAGTAACTTTTGAATCTACTTCTATCAACTACGCATGGAATGACTTTAGCGGTGGTAATGTAACTGTGGTAGCAAACCCGCATAGCAATGCTGCTAATAATTCTACTCGTGTTGCTAAGATGGTAAAAAATGCAGGTGATCCTTGGGGTGGAAGTTGGATTGGTCTTGGAGGCCCAATCGACTTTTCTGCAAACAAAGTGTTTCGTATGAAAGTGTTTTCACCAAGAGTAGGCGCTAAAGTGCTTCTTAAAGTTGAAAATGCTGGTAACGGATCTATTGCATTTGAAAAAGAAGTGCTAACAACAGTTGCTAATGCATGGGAAGACTTAGCATTCGATTACAGAACTATTAATACTTCTAATGCATATCATAACATCGTTGTAATTTTTGATAACGGAACGCCTGGTGACGGATCTGCTAATTTCACTTTTTACATGGATGATATTAGATTAACAGATGCAATGCCTAATTCTAAAATAGATTTACCTGTTACATTTGATGTGGCTGGTGTTAACTATACGGTAACTGACTTTGGAAACAACCAAACAGTTGATGCAGTTGACCCAACCAATGCAAATAACAAAGTTAAAAAAACAACCAAAGTAAATGGTGCAGAAACTTGGGCAGGAACTACCATTGGTACCAATACTGGTTTTGCAACCGCTATTCCTTTAACGGCTGCAGCTTCACAAATGAGTGTAAGGGTGTATTCTCCAGCAGCGGGAATTAAAGTTTTATTGAAAGTAGAAGACCACACAAATAATCAACGTTCTGTAGAAACCTTTGCAACAACTACAACAGCAGGTGAGTGGGAAACATTGATTTTTGATTTTAACAATCAAGCGCCTGGTACTGCTGCATTTAATGCAACCTATACGTACACTATGGCCTCTATTTTCTTTGATTTTGGAAATAGCGGAAACGGCAAAGTGTTTTACTGGGATGATGTTAAAAAATTAGCAACCAACTACGTAGAAACTTTAGGTCTTCCATTAACATTTGAATCTAATTCACTTACCTACACTTTCAATGATTTTGATGGTGGTGTTGCAACGGTTGTTAACAATCCGCAATCTGGTGGAAGTAACACAAGTGCTAAAGTGGGCAAGATGGTTAAAAATGCAGGTCAAATTTGGGGTGGAAGCTGGATTGGTTTAGCAGCTCCAATTGATTTCTCAACCAAGAAAACATTTAAAGTAAAAGTATTTTCTCCAAGAGTAGGTGCAAAGCTTTTATTAAAAGTTGAAAACCAAAGCAACGGTGGCATTAGTTTTGAAAAAGAAGCAGTAACAACGGTTGCTGGTGCTTGGGAAACATTAACGTTTGATTACAGTGCAATCAATACATCAAATACCTATCAAAAAATCGTTTTGATTTTTGATTTAGGAACGGTGGGTGATGGCTCTGCAAACTTTACGTTCTTATTTGATGATATCACCTTAAATTAATTTGATAAAACCTACAATTATGAAAAATAATTTTAAATATATTGTTGCGGTTTTGTTTATCACAACTATTGGTTTTGTTTCTTGTGAAAAAACCGAATATAGTTTTGGTAATATTAAAACGCCAACAGGCTTAACACTGACTACCGCAGTAGTAGGTGTAGATGCTACAAACCCTAATGGTAATGGTACAGGAACTGTAACCATTACTGCTAAAGCAACAGATGCTTTAACCTATAATGTTGATTTTGGTGATGGCAAAACACAAGTGATTCCTTCTGGAACCATTACGTATAAATATGCAACACCTGGTGTTAATGACTACACCATTACCGTTCGTGCCGTTGGTACAGGTGGTGCTATTTCTGTAATCAGTAAAAAAGTAACTGTATTTGTTGCCTTTACTATACCGCAAGCCATTTTAGATGCGCTTACCGGAACGGGTTCACGCACTTGGATTACAGATAAAGATGCGCCAGGTCATTTTGGTGTAGGACCTTCAGACGCTTTTGATGCTATCTGGTATGCAGCTACTCCTAATTCTAGAGAAGCTTGTGCCTATGATGACGAAATTACTTTTTCTAAAGATGCACTTAATAATATTTCAATGACCATCAATAATAAGGGTCAGTCATTTTCTATTGGAGCTGCTAGTAGTTTTTACGGATTTAGCGGTGGTGATGCATGTTTTAACATTGTTACGACAGGTGCTAAAAAATTAGCATTTATGGATGCTACTTCTGCGTCTACACCAGCGGTATCAACTCGAATTCAATTTATGGTTCCTGGTAATGGTATCATCAATTTTGGAACTGGTGGTACAACCTATGAAATTTTGAGTGCAACAGCTACGAGTATTCATTTAAGAAATATTGGTGCAGATGGTAATTCATGGTATCAAAAATTAAAGGCAAAATAATTATTAGACTGTGCGTTTAAATTATTTATTGTTGATTTTATGTACAAGTGCATCATCTTTTTGGGCATGCTCAAAAGGTGATGCACCTGTTGTAAATCCTGCACCCACCAATTTAACAGTTACTGCAACAGTTAGTACTGACAATAGTGGCAATGTAAATTTTGTAGCGTCTGCTACAAATGCAACTACGTATGAATATGATTTTGGAAACGGTATTTTTCAAACGGTACCTACTGGTACTGTAATGTATAAATATCCGGCATCTGGTAATTACACCGTTAACGTTATTGCAAAAAATACTGCAGGAAAAACAATATCTAAATCAGTTGATGTTTCAGTGACTGTGGCGCAGTCGTTAATCTGGTCCGATGAATTTGATGCGCCGGGGGCTCCTAATCCTGCAAAATGGAATTATGACCTTGGTGCAGGTGGATGGGGTAACCAAGAGTTGCAGTATTATACCAACAGAACTGATAATGCCATTGTATCCAATGGTACTTTAAAGATCATTGCTAAAAAAGAAAATTATAGTGGAAGTGCTTACACTTCTGCTAGGCTTCTAACAAAAGATAAGTTTTCATTTAAGTACGGTAAAATTGAAGTGCGTGCAAAAATGCCAGTGGGTATTGGAACTTGGCCTGCTGCATGGATGCTGGGTAACAATATCAATACGGTTAACTGGCCCAATTGTGGCGAAATTGATATCGTAGAACACAAGGGTAGTGACGTCAACAAAATATATGGCACCCTTCATTATCCAGGTAATTTTGGGGGTAATGCAGTTGGGGGAACTAAGGTTATTACAGGTGCTAACTCCGAATTTCATGTATATGCTTGTGAGTGGACAGCGCTTTCCATCAAATTTTACATAGATGGAGCACTATATTTCACTTTTGCCAACAATAATACCTTGCCTTTCAATCAAAACTTTTTTGTGCTTTTGAATTTAGCCATGGGTGGAACATTTGGAGGGCCTATCGATTCAGGTTTTACCACTGCCACCTACGAGGTGGACTATGTGCGGGTGTTTCAGTAGAATTTTAATACAATTAATTTATGCGTACGTTTCGAAATATAGCATTGGTTTTGTTTTTTTCATTTGTAGCTACTATTACTCAAGCTCAAAAAAGAACATACACCAAATTGGTATGGCAAGATAATTTTTCGGTAAACGGTTTGCCGGATTCTGCAAAATGGGGTTATGATATTGGGACAGGATGTCCCAGAATTTGTGGTTGGGGTAATAATGAGGCTCAATATTATACAGGAGCGCGCAAAGAAAATGCACGTGTAGAAAATGGGTATTTAATTATCGAAGCACACAAAGAAAAATTTGAAGGTGCGAATTATACCTCTGCCAGACTGGTTACAAAAAACAAAGGTGATTGGAAATATGGCCGACTTGTAATAAGGGCTCAAATACCTACTGGTAAAGGGTTGTGGCCTGCTGGGTGGATTTTACCAACAGATAAAGTGTATGGTGAGTGGCCTAAGAGTGGCGAGGTAGATATTTTAGAAGCAGTTGGTTTTGCACCCGATTCTGCATTTGGAAGCGTTCATACTGAGCGTTACAATGGCATGATTGGAACACAAAGAACAGCTTCATTAATTGTTCCAAATTTATCTACCCAGTTTCATGATTATGAAATTGAGTGGACGCCCGAAAAAATTGATTTTTACATTGACAACAAATTATACAACACTTTCAAAAATGAGCATACTGGTTCAGGTGCTTGGCCATTTGATCAATCCTTTCATTTGATTTTGAATATTGCTGTTGGTGGAAATTTAGGTGGCAAATTTGGAATAAACGATGCCATTTTCCCGGCACAAATGAAGGTAGACTGGGTGAAAGTGTTTCAATAGATAAAGCCCCCCAATTTTGTTTAGGTCTGTTTTTGGTTAATGCCGGATAATAATCCGGCATTTTTTATGTATTAAAATAAATTTTTCTATTAAAAATCAACCAAAAACATATTATAAAAAAATAAATAAGACATCGTCTCGTTTCTACATAAAGTAAAATGAGTTAAATTTACTTCGTGTAATTATTACACATTTGGTCCACGATGCCAAACTAACGCTTGTTTATGAGAATTTTTGTACTGCTATGCTGTTTGATAGCCGCTGTGTCGGCACATGCACAATTGCTGCGTACAACCCCCGCGTTTATTACTGAGACAACAAATTCAATTACCATTTTTGCAGATGCTACAAAAGGAAACAGAGGTATCATAAATACTACTGGCGATATATTTGTGCACATTGGCGCCATCACTTCACTGAGTACATCAAGTAGTAACTGGAGATATGTACCTGTTGCTTGGGGTGTGGCAGATAATAAAATAAAATGTACTAAGCTTGCTAACAATGTTTGGTCTTTTACAATTAATGGTGGTCTTCGTGATTTTTTTGGCATGACAAATGCTTCAGAAACCATTCAAAAAATTGCTATTTTATTTAGAGACGCTACTGGTTCACAAGTGCTGCGCAACGCAGATGCTTCTGATATGTACATTCCTGTATATGAAAATTCGTTAGCTGTCCGTATCGATTCCCCGCTAACACAACCTACGTTTGTGCCTGTATTAGAGCCTATTTCAAAAGCCGTTGGTGATACCATTTCTATTGCGGGTGTTGCAAGTACATCATCTGCATTATCCCTTTTTGTAAATGATTCACTCATTACTACAACAACAGGAACTAGCATCTCTCAAAAATTTATTTTACAAAAAGTAGGCACTCAAAAAATTCTAATACAAGGTGTGAGTGGATCTGTAACACGTAAAGATTCTATTTCATTTTTAGTGACTGGCGCTACGAACCTTGTTGGACTTCCTGCTGGCGTTAAAGACGGTATTAATTATGAACCAGGTGATACATCGGTAACACTTGTTTTGTACGCGCCTAAAAAATCTTCTATCACCGTAGTTGGTGATTTTAATAATTGGACACCCGGACTTTCGCACGTTATGAAAATGACGCCCGATAGTTTGCGTTTTTGGGTTCGATTAACTGGCTTAACACCTGGTGTAGAATACGCATATCAATATATTATTGACGGTGCTTTAAAAGTAGCAGATTACAATGCACATAAAGTATTGGATCCTTGGAATGATCCATTTATTGCTGCTGCCACGTACCCGAATTTAAAACCTTACCCTACAGGTAAAACCACTGAAATTGTTAGTGTCTTGCAAACTGCACAGGCAAAATATAAATGGAACGATGCAAGCTTTGTACGCCCCAACAAAAAGAACCTGGTGGTATATGAACTTTTGCTACGTGACTTTGTGGCCAAGCATGATTTCCAAACACTAAAAGATACATTGCCGTATTTGAAAAAATTAGGCATCAATGCAATAGAATTAATGCCGTTTTCTGAATTTGAAGGCAATAGCAGTTGGGGCTATAATCCCAATTTCTTTTTTGCTACTGATAAATATTATGGTACACCTGAAGCCATCAAATCATTTATTGATGCCGCGCACCAACAAGGTATTGCTGTAATTATGGATATGGTGCTCAACCATGTATTTGGTTCTTCGCCACTTGCTAAAATGTATTGGGATGGCACGAATAACAAACCTGCTGCAAACAACCCTTGGTTAAACCCGGATGCCAAACATCCATTTAATGTTGGTAATGATTTTAACCATGAATCTGCAGCAACCAAAGAGCTTGTGAATAGGGTTACTAAATACTGGCTTCAAGAATTTCATATTGATGGATACAGGTGGGATTTATCAAAAGGGTTTACGCAGGTAAACAATCCAACCAATGTTGGCGCATGGGGTAATTATGACGCATCCCGTATCAAAATTTGGAAAGCAATTTACGATACCATGCAGGCTACAAGTGCTGGCAGCTATTGTATGCTCGAACATTTTGCCGACAATTCGGAAGAAAAAGAATTGGCTGATTACGGTATGCTGTTGTGGGGTAATGCCAATCATAGTTTTGCAGAGGCAACCATGGGTTATACTTCTACCTCAAATTTTGGTACTAGTTTTTCTAATGCTAGAAATTTTGCGCAGCAGCATTTGATAACCTATATGGAAAGTCATGACGAGGAAAGATTGCAGTACAAAAATGTAAACTTCGGTAATGGTTCTGGTAGTTACAGCACCAAAAATCAGGCAACGGGTTTAAAAAGAAATGAAATGGCAGCTGCTTTTTGGGCACTTACACCGGGTCCTAAATTAATGTGGCAGTTTGGTGAACTCGGGTATGATTTTAGCATCAATACTTGTACCAACTTAACCGTTGATGCCAACAATTGTCGTTTAGCAGAAAAGCCTATTAAATGGGATTATTTACAAGACGCCAATCGTAAAGCCCTGTATGACGCTTATGCTAAATTTTTAAAACTTCGCGCAACCCCAGCTTATACAAACGATTTTGGATCAAATAAGTATACTGTTAATACCTCGGGCGCTTTAAAGTCTATGCAGCTTAATGGCGACTCTGTTAAATTAGTGGTTGTTGGTAATTTTGATGTTACGCCGCAAACAGCTACCGTTAGTTTTCCAACAGATGGTTTCTGGTATAGTTTGTATTCTAATAAGTACCAGTTGGTTTCTGGTGGGTCCGCAAGCGTTACATTACAGCCAGGCGAATACTTTGTCTATTCAAATAAAAACTTGAATAATGCAGTAGTTACTTCGCTACCAAATATTAGCTTACCCACGTTAAATACTAGCATATCTATTTCCCCTAATCCGGTTTCACAAGCAGCGATTCTAAAGTATCAATTGCCTGAGTCAGGTAAAGTGACTGTTAAACTTTTAAGTCAGGCCGGCGTTGTAGTGGATGGTCTATTTAATGGATGGCAAAATAAAGGACAACAACAATTAACAATCAATAAGAAAGGACTCCCTCCGGGCGTTTATCACATATCTATTCAATCAAATCAAAAACAAAAAACACAAACATTTTTAATCACTAATTAGTATTTATTCAAATTGAAATTGTAATTCTATGAACATTAAAAAAGCACTTGTTGCGATGCTGATGATGCTAACAGTTTTCTGTTTGCCATCAATTGCACAAGATCGTACGGTTACGGGTAAAGTAACCAATGCAAAAGATGGATCGCCGTTAGCGGCTGCCAGTGTCCTAGTAAAAGGATCTGGTGTTGGAGCACAAACAAATGCCGATGGGTCATTTAGTTTGAAAGTTCCTGCTAAAGCAACTACACTCGTTGTATCTTCTTTGAATTTTGAAACCAAAGAAGTAACCTTAAGCGGCAACACCGTATCAGTTGCACTTTCACCTGCTGTTGATCAGTTAAGTGATGTAGTGGTAATTGGTTATGGTAGCGTTCGTAAAAAGGACTTAACAGGATCAGTTGTTAACGTGTCTTCTAAAGACTTTAACAAAGGTGTTATTTCAACACCGGAGCAACTCATTCAAGGTAAAGTAGCGGGTGTGCAAATCACGAGTAACAATGGTGCACCTGGTTCAGGAAGTACCATTCGTATTAGAGGTGGTGCATCTTTAAATGCAAGTAACGATCCGCTTATTGTAGTGGACGGTATGCCTATTGATGGTCGTGGTATTTCTGGCCAAGCAAACGCACTTGCCCTTATTAACCCTAACGACATCGAATCTTTTTCAATTTTAAAAGATGCATCTGCAACAGCTATTTATGGTGCAAGAGCATCTAATGGTGTAATCATTATTACTACTAAAAAAGGTAAGTCTGGTGCTCCAAAGTATGCATTTAGCTCTCAATTGAGTGTTTCAAATGTTACTAAAAAATTAGATGTTTTTTCGGCAGATGAAATTAGAGATATCGTAAAAACAAAAGGTCCTAGTTATACTTCTTTGTTAGGTAATGCTTCTACCGATTGGCAGGATGAAATTTATCAAACAGCAATTACTACAGACAATAACATTTCTGTATCTGGTGCCTATAAAAAATTACCTTACCGTTTTTCACTCGGTAATTTAATGCAATCAGGTATTTTAAGATCTGATAAATTAAACAGAACAACTGTAGGTGTTAACGTAAGCCCTACACTTTTTGACAATCACCTTACGCTTAATGTCAATTATAAATTAGCAGCAAGCAAAACAAACTTTGCAGATCAAGGTGCAATTGGTTCAGCTACTTATTTTGATCCTACTAAGCCCGTTTATTCTGGTACGCAAGCGTACAATGGATATTGGAACTGGTTAGATGCAACTTCATCTAATGGTCTTCGTGCTTTAGCACCTAAAAATCCACTTGGCATCTTATTAGATAAGGATGATCAAAGTAATGTTACTAGACATATTGCAAATGCAGTAGTAGACTATAAAGTGCATTTCATGCCTGATTTACACGTTGTTGTAAACACAGGTATGGATCTTGCAGAAGGTAAAGGAACAATCGTAATCAATGATCAAGCTGCAACTACGTATATGCGTTTTAAAGATGCAGCAGGTAAGTTTCATAGCGGTGTAAACAATCAATACCGTCAAACTAGAAACAATACCTATTTGAATGCGTATTTAAACTATGCTAAAGAAATTCCTTACTTATCTACAAGAGTAGAATTAACAGGTGGTTATGAATATCAAAATTATTTAACAACGAACTACAATTTTGGCGATCAAACCTTTAATGGTACTGTTGTTAATACGCCTAATTTTGAATTTGACAAACCTGAATACCGTTTAAGTTCTTACTTAGGTAGAATGAATGTTACCGTAAAAGGCAAATATTTATTTACTGCTTCTGTACGTCAGGACGGATCTTCTAAATTTAATCCGGACAACCGTTTTGCGGTATTCCCTTCAGGAGCTGTTGCTTGGAAGTTAAAAGAAGAAAACTTATTCAAAAATGTGAAGTCATTATCTGATCTTAAATTACGTGCGAGTTATGGTGTAACTGGTCAACAAGATGGTATTGGTTATTATGACTATATCTCTTATTACAACCTAGGTTCAAATACTGCTCAGTACCAATTTGGTAACACATTCACACAAATTTCTCGCCCTAATGGTTATTATTTTAACCGTAAGTGGGAGCAAACAGCAACTACCAACTTAGCATTAGATTTTGGTTTTGCTGATAATAGAATTACTGGTACCATTGAAGCCTATAAAAGAGAAACTTCTGATTTGTTAAATGAAGTGAACCAGCCAGCTGGTACTAACTTTAGCAATAAGATTGTTGCAAACGTAGGTACAATGGAAAATAAGGGTATTGAATTTACTTTAAATATCCAGCCTATCCGTAATAAAAACACAACTTGGGATATCGCGTTCAACGCAACTTATAACCAAAACAGAATCACTAAATTAACGATCTCTGACGATCCTTCTTATGCAGGTGCTCGTTTTGGTGGCATTAGTGGTGGTACAGGTAACTCTATCTTAATTCATTCTGTAGGATACCAAAGAGGCGCGTTCTTTGTATACAAGCAAGTATATGATGCCAACGATAAGCCTATCGATGGTTTATACGCAGACTTAAACAGAGATGGCGTGATCAACGAAAGAGATTTATATCAGTATAAAGGTATAGATCCTCAAATGTTTTTTGGTTTAAGTTCAAGTGTTACGCATAAGAAGTGGAATGCTGGTATCGTAATGCGTGCTAACATTGGCAACTACTTGTACAATAACATCGCTTCTAGTTCTGGTACTTTAAGAAATATCTTAAACCCAATTGGTTATATCAATAACGGTTCTAGAGATTATTTGAAATCAGGATTTAGTGGTAATGGTTCTAACTATTACTTATCTGATTACTATGTACAAAACGCATCTTTCTTACGTATTGACAACATTAACTTAGGTTACAATGTTGGTAAAGTATTTAGCGATAAAGCTTCTTTACGTATTAATGCAACTGTACAAAATGTATTAACAATTACTAAGTATACTGGTTTAGATCCTGAAATGAACGGCGGTGTAGATAATAATTTTTATCCTCGTCCAAGAACCATTGTATTGGGTATAAATCTTGATTTCTAATTCAATCAATAGTACAAAAAAATATAACAATGAAAAATAATCTATACAAACAAATCATAGCCACAGTTGGAGCGATTGTTGTATTGGCATCTTGTAACAAAACTTTGGATTTGTTACCAACTAACGATGTTACATCAGCAACTGTTTATGCCGACGCAAATGGTTATAAGCAAGCTTTTGCAAAAGTATATGCGAGCTATGCTTTAACAGGTAATGCTGGACCTGCAGGTAACGGAGATATTCAAGGTATCGATGAAGGTACTTCTGATTTCTTACGCCTATGGTGGAAAGCACAAGAATTAAGTACTGACGAAGCTGTTGTTTCTTGGGGAGATCCAGGTATTCAAGACTTCCACAACATGAATTGGTCTGCGAGCAATCCAATGCTTACTGGCCTTTACTACCGTTGTTACTATCAAATCACTTTAGCAAACGATTTCATTCGTCAATCTGCTGATGCAACTGTTGCGTCAAAAGGAATTACGGGTGTGGATGCTGAAGCCATTAAAAAATACAGAGCAGAAGCAAGATTTTTACGTGCTTACCAATATTCAATCTTAATGGATTTATTTGGTAATATTCCTTTTGTTACGGATGCAGAAGCGTTAGGCTCTGTATTGCCAAAGCAGAGAACACGTGGTGAAATCTTTTCTTATATCGAAACAGAACTTAAAGCGATTGAATCAACCTTGGTTGATGCGCGAAAAAATGAATATGGTCGTGCAGATAAAGCTGCAGCATGGGCATTACTTGCTCGTTTATACTTAAATGCGCAAGTGTATACAGGTACTGCTAGAAATACAGATGCTGCTACCTACGCAAAAAGAGTATTAGACGCCGGTTATTCTTTAATTACCGACTATACTAAGTTAATGCGTGCAGATAATAATGTAAATACCTCTGAGTTTATTTTAACCATTAACTATGATGGTTTAAAAACGCAAAACTGGGGTGGTACTACCTTCTTAACACACGCACCAGTAGGTGGTAGCATGGTTGCTGCTCAATTTGGTGTTGATGGTGGATGGGGTGGTTTAAGAACTACTACTGGTTTATCTAACAAGTTCCCTGACTTAACAGGTACTGCCGATAAGCGTTCACAGTTTTATACCACTGGTCAATCTGCAGATATTAGTGACTTAACTAAATTTACAGATGGCTATGCGATCACTAAATTTAGAAACATCAATATGAATGGTACACCAGGTAAAAATTTAACTTGGGTAGATATTGATTTCCCTATTTTCCGTTCTGCAGAAATGAACCTAGTATACGCCGAAGCGGTATTAAGAGGTGGAACTGGTGATGCAGGAGCTGCTTTAAGCTATGTAAACGCTTTAAGAACAAGAGCTGGTGCAAGCACGATTACTGCTGCTCAATTAAATTTAGATTTTATTTTAGACGAGCGTGCAAGAGAATTATATTGGGAAGGATTTAGAAGATCAGACCTTATCCGTTACAATAGATTTGTAGAATCTTCTTATCTATGGCCTTGGAAAGGTGGAGTTAGAGGTGGAACCAATGTAGATGCATTCAGAAGATTGTATCCAATTCCTTCTGCAGACATTTCATCTAATCCTAATTTAGTTCAAAACGCAGGTTATTAATACTGTCTGAAACATTTAAAATAAATTGTATGAAAAAAATAATTCAATCACTAGTTTACGTGAGTCTTGCGATCGTATTCTTTGCTGCTTGTGAAAAAGACGAGGCAAAAGATACTTACATTAGCGGTACGGCTCCTGTGCTTTCTGCTACTTCAAGAGATAGCATTGCACTAAACTTTTTAACAGAAGAAAATTTAGGTGTAACCTTTAATTGGACCAATCCTAATTATAAATTTGCTTCTGGTGGAAGTTCTCAAAACGTTAATTACACTTTAGAAATTGATACTGCTGGTGCTAATTTTAAAGGCGCTAGAAAAAAGTCTATATCTATTAGTAAAGACTTGTCTGTATCGTATACACAAAAGGCATTTAATATTGCTATTTCTGATTTGAATGTAAAGCCAGGAAGAGTTGCAAGAATTGAAGTACGTATTATCGCTACTTTAGGCGCTGCTCCAACCGAGTTAATTTCAAACGTGTTAGCATTTAAAGTGTTACCATACGCACCGCCGCCAAAAGTTGCTGTGCCAACTGCAGGAACATTATGGGTAACTGGTAATGCATTTGCATCTGGTTGGTCTAATCCACTTGGTGCTCCATTTGTTACTTCACAGCGTTTGGCTAAAGTTTCTGAAACTTTATATGAAGGTGTAGTTGCTTTTGTAGGTGGTGGAAATTATAAGATGATTCAAGAAAATGGTGTTTGGGGCACACAGTACAAAAAATTAACTGGCGATGCTTTTTCTGGTACACTAGAAAAGAAAGATGCTGATCCAGGATTTGATGGTCCATCTACTCCAGGTAATTATAAAATTTCAGTTGATTTCCAAGCAGGAACTTATACTGTAACCAAACAATAAGAACAACAACTAAAATAGTAAACAATGAAACAAATTTTAAAAACATTGCTTTTCACGGCTACATTTGCAGTTGCACTTTGGTCTTGTGAAAAAGTGGCGCCTCTTACTGTGTACGAGCCAGGAAAGAGTGTTGTATTACAAGCTTCTGCAACAACAATTGCTACTAAAACAGCAGATTCATTAAGTACTGCGGTGTTGTTCTCTTGGACCAACCCACAATACGCTACAAATGATAATACGGTTAAATACATTTTACAAATCGATTCTTCAGGAAGAAGCTTTTCTAAAGCTGCTTCTATCGTATTAAATGGTAGAATGAGTTATGCATTCACTGGTAAAGAACTAAACGCAGTATTACTTGGGTTTGGCTTTAGCTATAATGTAGCGTACAAAATTGATGCACGTATTATTTCTTCTTATGGAAACAACAACGAGCAATTAACGTCTAATGTGTTAACGCTAACTGCAACTCCATATGTAATTCCTCCAAAAGTGCAACCACCAACTTCTAAAAGATTATTTTTAGTGGGTGCTGCAACCATTGGTGGTTGGAATAATCCAGTACCTGTGCCTACTCAAGAATTTAAAAGAGTAGACTCTGTTACATACGAGGGCACTTTTTACTTAAAAGGTGGTCAGCAGTATTTAGCATTACCAGTAAATGGTGATTGGGGTAATAAATACGCAGTTGCAAACAACTCATTAACTGATTTAAACTTAGGTGGTGATTTTGGTTTCAACTTCAACGATAACTTCCCTGGTCCTTCAAAGACTGGTATGTATAAAATTCGTTTTGATTTCCAACGTGGTAAATTTACCGTTACTGCTGTTCCTTTTGGAATGCTTTTTGTAGCGGGTGGTTACCAAGGTTGGTCTCCAGATAAAGCACCTTCACTAGGCTCTATTAAAAATGACGAAGACTTCCACGGTTTTGTAGACTTCGGTACTTCTGGTTCTGAATTTAAATTTACAAGCCAACCAGATTGGAATGGTAATAACTATGGTGGAACAGCTTCAGCCATTAGCACAAGCGGTGGTAACTTAAGCGTTGCAGCAGGTGGATACTATTTATTAAGAGCCAATACAAAAAACAGTACTTGGTCTAGATATTTAGTAACTGGTGTTGGTATTGTAGGTGGATTTACAGGATGGGGTGGTAGTCCAGATGTGGCCCTCACTTATGATAGTGGTGCTAAAGTTTGGAAAACAACTTTCACGCTAGGTGCTGATTCTGAACTTAAGTTTAGATTCAACAGCTCTTGGGATGTTAACCTAGGTGATAGTGGTGGCGATGGTGTACTTGAATTCAATGGCGATAACCTTGCTATGAAAGCTGGTACATACGATGTAGTACTTAACCTTTCTAATGGTGGTTACTATACGTATTCATTTACCAAAAAGTAATATCATACATTTTGATATAAAAAGGGCGAACCACTGTTCGCCCTTTTTTATGCTTGTATACGAAAGCGTTATTTGTGTTTATCTGATAGCTCACCTGCTGTAACTTTAAATGGCAGCTTGTTTTGCTTTGGAGGAATGGGGCATGTAGCAAAAGGTGTATAAGCGCAGGGTGGATTAAATGCTTTATTAAAATCAATAAAGGTATTGCCATTACTATCTGGCCTAGGCACATACATGTATCTTCCCGTATGGTAGGTGTTAATGCCATTGGTAGCATCACAAAAAATCACAAACAAATCGCCAGGGCCTTCGCTAATAGCGTCAAGAACATAATTTTTTCCTTGGTACTCGAAACTTATTTTACCAGCATAATCCTGCGCAGTGGTTTGTCCAAGTACATTGGTAATAAAAAGTCCGCTTGGGTTAGGTGGTAAAAGTTTTGCTTGCAAATTCCATTTTTCATGAATAGCGAATCTTTTATTGCCTTTAAAAGCTGCTAGTGGTGGATTTTTTAAATCTCTAAAACGCACCCCAATTTTATCTTCCCTGATAATAATACTCCACATAAACTGATTGTATACAATACTCGTATCCGTTTTATTGCTAGGGTCAAAAAGTACTAGCTCTTCGGAATAATCGCTAGGGAATTTAGTTACCCCTTTGTCAAATTCAAAACTTACCCTGCTTCCTACTACTTTAAATTTTCCAAGTAATGCTGGCATGTTTTTATGCTTAAACACAAGTGTATTGTTTGCTCCACTTCCAAACGTGTTGTCGCCAGGCTTAAGCCAGAAGAGACCAGCTAAATTGAGCCATCCATTTTGTTCCGTTAAAGCTTTGAAACGTAAACTGTCAAAATGCTTAATCGAAGCGGTGTATGCAGCAGAAGTTTGACCCTGTACATTTGTATGCAAAAGGATAAAATAGAATAGAGATATTATAAAAAATTTCATTCCAGTGTTTTGCGTAAAGTTAAGCGGGTATTTGACTTAATTATCGTTAAAGGTTCTTAATATTGTTAAATAATAATGACTTTATGCGTTTCATTTCTGTACCTAAGTTTTCGCTTTTCATTTTTTTGTTAGCTGTTACCCCTTGCTTTGCACAAAAGCAAACAAAAGCACAGTTCGTTGGGTCTCTAATGGCTAAAATGACCCTTCAAGAAAAATTGGGTCAATTAAATTTGATTATTCCGGGTGATGGGTCTGTTACAGGTACCGTTGTAAGTACCGATGTAGAAGGAAAAATAAAAAGAGGTTTAGTGGGCGGCATGTTTGGTATTGCAGGTCTTGAAAAAATTAAAAAAGTTCAGGAAATGGCAGTGCGTGAATCGAGGCTGCATATTCCCATGTTATTTGGTTCAGATATTATCCATGGATATAAAACTGCTTTCCCTATTCCACTCGCACTATCTGCTAGTTGGGATTTAGGGATGATAGAAAAATCGGCTCAAATGGCTGCGCTCGAAGCCACTGCCGATGGTTTAAACTGGACTTTTTCTCCGATGGTTGATATTGCACGAGACCCACGCTGGGGAAGGGTTGCAGAAGGTGCTGGTGAAGATCCTTTTTTAGGAAGTGCTATTGCAAAAGCCATGGTAATGGGGTATCAAGGTGGTGTAGGTAATGCTAATTTATCTAGCGGTTACTCACTGCTTTCTTGTGTCAAACATTTTGCACTCTATGGTGCGCCTGAAGGAGGCAGAGATTACAACAGTGTAGACATGAGTAAGCTCAAAATGTACAACGATTATTTTCCGCCATACAAGGCTGCAGTAGAAGCGGGCGCTGGTTCTATCATGACTTCTTTTAATGATGTAGATGGTGTTCCTGCTTCAGGCAATAAATGGTTGCTTACAAATGTTTTAAGAAATCAGTGGGGCTTTAAAGGTTTTGTCGTTTCTGATTATACTTCTGTTACCGAAATGATCAATCATGGTATAGGTGACACTGCTACTGTATCGGCACTATCATTAAATGCAGGCCTTGATATGGATATGGTGAGTGAAGGTTTTTTAAATACGCTACAAAAATCATTGCAAGCAGGTAAAGTGTCAATGGCTTCGATAGATGCAGCTTGCAAAAGAATACTCGAAGCAAAATACGATTTGGGTTTATTTGAAGATCCATTTAAATACCTCAAACAAGAAAGAGCTTCGGAAGTATTAAGTGCAGACAAGCGTGCCTTTGCAAAAGAAGCGGCGATGCGTTCTTTTGTACTCTTAAAAAACGACAATCAAGTATTACCATTAAAGCAGGGTCAAAAAATTGCCCTTATTGGACCACTTGCCAATGACCGTTCTAATATGCCTGGCACCTGGTCAATTAATGCCGATGCGAAGCAAGCAGTTGCTGTGTTAGAAGGGTTTAATAACCGCCCTGGCATTGGTTCTAAAGTAATGTATGCAAAGGGTGCTAACCTTTCTGATGATCCTGCATTTGCTGCAAAAATTAATGTGTTTGGTGAAAAAATTTCTATTGATACTAGAAGCCCTCAGGAGTTACTTGTAGAAGCACTTGCAGTAGCTGCTGCATCAGATGTTATTGTTGCCGTAGTGGGAGAAGCAAGTGAAATGAGTGGTGAAGCAGCTAGTAGAACCAGTTTAGATATTCCGGCGAGTCAACAAAAATTAATTGAAGCCTTATCTAAAACAGGCAAGCCACTTGTGCTCGTACTCATGAATGGCAGACCGTTAACGATTGCCAATGAATTAAAATCTGCAACGGCTGTATTAGATGTTTGGCATGCTGGTACCGAAGCCGGTAATGCGGTAGCTTCTGTTTTATATGGCGATTACAATCCGGCTGGTAAATTAACCATGAGTTTTCCGCGTAATGTGGGTCAAATACCTATTTACTATAGTGTGCGCAATACCGGTAGACCCAATGGTGGTGATGTTTTTGGAAAGTACAGATCCAACTATTTAGACGTAGAAAATTCACCGCTTTTACCTTTTGGATATGGATTGAGTTATACTACGTTTAGTTATGGAAAACCTGTTTTGTCTGCTCCAACGCTTACTGCCACTAAAGCAATTACTGCGTCTGTAACCCTTACCAATAGCGGTAATTATGATGGTGAAGAAGTGGTGCAGTTGTATATCAAAGATGAAGTAGCAAGCATTACAAGACCCTTGAAAGAATTAAAAGGTTTTCAAAAAGTATTTTTTAAAAAAGGAGAAACAAAAACAGTAACTTTCACT
>Ga0207940_1000068_pt1 | contig 34539 bp, 29 predicted proteins | sample LakMenEpi06Jul12_FD_150676 | JGI IMG/M metagenome (GOLD analysis project Ga0207940, IMG submission 150676) | Freshwater microbial communities from Lake Mendota, WI - 06JUL2012 deep hole epilimnion (SPAdes) | ecosystem: Environmental > Aquatic > Freshwater > Lake > Epilimnion/Euphotic zone ... | reverse complement strand
AATGCCATCGAAGAATTTGATAAAGAAAAGAATTTCTACAACAGTCATGCTTCACGCAAATTTGCACTAACCTTCAACCAGAAAAATTTTGAGCAAGGTATGCTTGATCAAATTTCAAAATTTGTATCAGGCAACGCAACAACCAAAGTTGCAGCCTAAAGTTTATTTCAGCAATTTAAGAACCACTACGATAGAGTTCTGGCAACTCTAAAACCACTACCATCGCTGGATTGATCAGGTTTTAAACCACCCCGATGAGCAGAGCGTAAAATATCTCTAGGGTAATAGAATGCACCGCCTCGTAATACTCTAGTGGACAGATCATCAACAACCCGCAAATCGACCTTTGAATCTTCTACGATAGGGGCTTCAGTATAAGGTTGCAAAATATCCTGAGTCCATTGATAAAGATTTCCTGCAATATCAAAAAATCCAAGATCATTGGGTTTCAATTGCCCGACAGGCCATAAATGGTTATTCGAATTAATTTGATAGTAGGCAAATTGATCAATTTGTGAACCATCAGCACCAAAGAACCAAGGGGTTTTCGTACCTGCCCTAGCACAAAATTCCCACTCAGCCTCGGTAGGCAAACGGTAACCTTTTTTCTTAAGAAAATCATTAGCAGGGCGCATTCCCCCTGCATAATACCCCTTCTCATTAGGGAGATAACACCATTGGGATTGGGGGATTTTTTCCTGCTCACTAAGCCAGTTGCAATATTCTGCAGCTTGGTACCAAGAGATTCCCGCAGCGGGATTATCCGCAACCTTGGCATTGTTTCTGCCAGCCTGAAAGCTCGGATTAAATTTCAAGTATTGTTCAACGGTGACAAGTTTTTGAGATAATGCAAAAGACCTTGGTATTAAAGTTTCATGGAGCTTTTCGTTTTCAACCCTTTCGAGTTCATCTTTGGGCGAACCCATCAAGAATTGAACAGGGCCATTTATATTGATAAAACATTGGCCTAGAAAATTGACACTCCAATTTTTTGCAGGTTCAGAAACCTGCTCAAGATCTCGAATGCATTTATCACAGGTAGCACCAAGGCCTAGTTTTTGCCTTAATATCCAATCCAAGGCACTATGCAACCCAGAATCCGGATGCTTCTGGTATAAGTCGAGGAAATATTCTTTCAACTGTTTTTTTATCGCTTCGGAAATATCTTCGAAGCTTAAACCACCCAGCGCAAGAACCAAGGCTGCACGGGTTCCCAGATCTGTTTCGTTCTGGATTTTTTCAAATAGCATCTGAACGCTTACACCAAGTGCGCCAATAAAAGTCTGCGCTTGGCTCCTAGAGGTTGCGTCTGATGAATTAGCAAAAATGCTGAATCCATCAGAATCCCCCAGTGCCAACTGTAAAGAGGCCGCCATGCCTTTGCGTATTTCAGCATTCACTTTTTCTTGGGGAATAGTTACGGGAACAACCGCAGATCGAAATCTTTTAAGATAGGCGATCATTTTATCTTTAACTGGAACAATCTTTTTAAAGATTGTTTTTATAATACTGTGATCAGAACTTACAAACAAATGGAACAATACTCTTTCGTTATCAGTTGCATATTCAAGCGCAATTGCGTTGGCATAACTGCGGCTCGAAGAAGGATTCGAATGATCTTGCCCGAAAGAAACCAATCGATGAATTAGTAACTTTTGCAGGGGTTTGAATATTTCCGCCCACTCTTGAAGATAAATCAGATCTTGGGCAACTAGCTTACCAACAATTGAAGGTACTATTTTATCCAGCAAGGGAGAGGAAGATCGCCACAGTGCTAGTGCCCCTGCAATTCGCAAACTCATAGCGCAATCAGAGTCTGGCAGTTGTGCGAATTTTTGCTCCAGAAGCGGTATCACGATTTCCGCATAAGGTGCAAGGCGCTGGCGCATCACAATATAGTCTTGAGGTTTTGCAACCAGAAGAGGCTCGATTAACGCCTTGGCGTAGGATGGATCTGCGGGCAAAAGAGCGAGCAAAACCCTAGTTTTTGCGTTTGTATCATCTTTAATATCGCTCAAATGCTGCTCTAGCAAAGGCCTGGTAACAGAAAAATCCTTATCAGAGCTCTCCAAGGCTGATTGCAAAATTGAAGCACCCGATTCCAAAATCTTGTTGACGCTATCCATTCCTGGGGTTTTAGAAATCTTCGCCCAACTCGACACGGATCCAGATAAAGAAGCATGAAAAGAGGAGACCCCAGAAAGATTGGCTGCATTCGATTCCGCAGCATTTTTCATGCTGGGTACAACCTCATTTTGCTTCAAATAATTTTGGAGGTCTTCCGAAAAATCGAGCCCCGTAAGGTATCGGTTGTTCAAGTTTTTACTTAAAGCTTTTAGGCATATCCTTTCCAACTCTTTTGGAATGGTGTCTTTCATTTGCCTTGGTGGCTTGGCTTCAATCCTAATAATTTGTTGCAGAGTGAGAGAAATCGTCTTTGCTTCAAAAGGCCTGCGACCGGTCAGCATTTCATACAATATCACCCCTAAACTGAAAAAATCCGTGCGCCCGTCCACCATGTGCGCCAACCCCGATGCCTGTTCAGGGCTCATGTATGCTGGTGTTCCCAACAATCCCGTTACCTTTCCAAATAATTCCTCACTAAGGGCCAGCCCGAAATCTGCAATATAAAGATTCCCCTTGGAATCGAGAAGAATGTTATCCGGCTTGATATCGCGGTGCACAAGGCCACGCACATGGGCATGGTGCAACGCTTCTGCTATAGTTGCAATCCATTTCGAAATATTTTGATAAGAATGAGCCCCTTGGGCAATAATCTCAGACAAACTTCCACCATCCAAATATTTGGAAATGATGAAAACCCCTTCAGACTCAGAATTTATCACATCATACACGGGTACAATATTAGGATGATCCAATTTCGCAAGCATCCTTGCTTCCGAAAGGAAAACTTCAAATTGCTTTTTATCCTGCACAGGGCGCTTGAAAACCTTAACCGCAACCAATCTGCCAAGCTGCTCATCCTTCGCAAGAAAAACTTTTCCGAAGGAACCCTCTCCCAGCACTTTAAGCACTAAAAAACGATTCAATAATAGATTGCCAGTGGTGGGATTAGGTGCGACCTGGACGGAATCCTGATGGGTGATGTTTTCGACAAGCCTGGTACTAAGCACATCTTCGGAATTGTTGGATTCCAAATACTTTGTTTCAATGAAATCAGACTTTTTTTCATCCGCGTCTTGAGGATTCATAAACTAGACTCATCTATCCTATTTTCTGATTAATGTATTAATATAAGTTTAATTCAAAAAATGCAATCTTTCCATCCAAGAACTCACGATTAATATAATTAGCTACACAGAATCATTAACTTGCGACACCTTAAAATACAAAAAAGCAGGGAGGCAATTATTACCCCCCTGCTTCTTGGTTTGATTAAAATCTTATCAGATTAGCTGCAAGACTTACGGCTAGAAAGACGGCCACCAAGGTTCAACCCTCGGCCACACTTCTTTTCGCAGCAAGCAGTCTTTTCGCAAGCTGGCGCACATTCTGCGGGCTTTGCTACTTCAACCTTCTTGGCTTCAACTGGCTTACGAACGCATACCTTGATGGTGGTTTCGTAAGGAACGCTTTCGCAATATTGAACTTTGCGTTTTTCTTTAACTTGCTTCATTTCGCAAACGCGTACTTTGCATTCGGTGGTCTTTTCTTCCTTCTTGTAAGAGCAAACCTTTACAGTTACTTCTTTGGTTTCAGGAACGCATTCGTAAACTGTGCACATTACCTTTTCGGTAACCATCTGCCTTTGGCAGCAAGTACGAGTACGGCCTGTGCAAGGATCACAAGTGGTAACTGGTACGCGAACGCACTTGGTTACTTCTCGTTCAACTTGCTTGGCAACTCGCTTGTAAGTGGTGCAAGTTTTCTTTTGTTCGGTCCAAACTGGTACACATACAGTGGTAGTGTACTTACGAACTTCGTCACGATATTCTGGCTTGCAGACAGTGACTTCGATTTCCTTTTCCTTGGTTACAGTCTTGTAGCAAGTTACCTTGCGATCTTCCCATGTCATTTCGCATGGTTGTTCACAAGCATCTTTGCAAGACTTACGGCCACCAAAGGCCTTAGCATCGGCTGGCAACATAGCCAAGCCAGCAATCGCTACAAAAGCAACGGACAACAAAAACTTCTTCATCGACAAATCTCCCAGAAAATAAACATTGGATGTATAAACCTCCCCAGTCCACATAGGTTAGAGAAGATTTTATCTCTAGGCAAGAAATTAAAGCAAAAAAACATGAAAAGTTTAGGCGCTTTAGGATCTATTTAACGATTGTATTATATTAAACATCATGTCTACTATAATACAATGGGCCGTTTACAAGCTATGGGTCGCGTTTGTTTTCGGTTTAAGTTGTTTGAAGGCATGAACTTACGAATTTAAGCGCTTTTCAGCTAAGTCGACCAAAGGCGTTCCGCCCTGCTTTGAAGCCACTTGGGCAGCCAAATCATTCGCAAGAGTAATTGCTCGTCGCAAGGGTTTTTTCTTTAAAAGCCCAACTAACAATCCTGCGGTAAAAGAGTCGCCCGCACCAATGGTATCCATCACTTCGATTTTATGGCCTTGCAGATAAATCCGTTCGTTTTTCGTATTAACCAAGCATCCATTTTCCCCAAGAGTCAATGCTGCCAAATCTAATTTATATCGTCTGCGCAATATTTCGAGTGACTCTTTTAAGTCCTCGCCTTTCAAGCCTAAGAGGTCCGTCAAGGTTTCCAGTTCCTGCTCATTCACCTTCACCCAAGTGGCTTTATATAGCGATTCTTCGAGGATTTCACGAGTATAAAAGTTTTGCCTAAGATTAATATCAAACACCTTGATGGCATTTTTGGAGCAGCATTCCAAGAATTTTTTTAGGGTGCTTCGGGTGACACTATGACGCTGGCACAGGGTTCCAAAACAAACCGCAGCACAATTGCCCGCAAGCTTTTTAAGGCCATCATTCCACTCAAGATGATCCCAGGCAACATCAGCTTTAATTTCATATTCCGCTTGCCCTAGAGAATCCAGCTGCACTGCCACCGTTCCGGTTGGATGAATTAAATCTTCCTGTAAAAACTCAGGATTCAATCCCAATTCTTCGCATTTTTTGGCCAACTCTTTGCCCAAAGCATCATTTCCCACCCTACTAACCATAATTGAGGGCCATCCCAACTGATAAGAATGAAAAGTGAAATTAAACGGAGCCCCACCCGCTTGCTTCCCAGAAGGCAGCATGTCCCAAAGTATTTCTCCAAAGCCCACGATTGGTTGCAAAATACGACTCCCAATTAAAAAGAATCAAAAAGGCAAAATGGGATGGCCCATCAAATGACCAACCCCATCGATCAAGCCTATCAAGCTAAGGAAGATGAGTAAAAATTTCACCAGATAAATACCCAAAACCATTATTTTGAGCCTTAGCCAATCAAAAACCCAACGATAAGACTCAGGTATAAATAGGGATGCAAATGTAAGAAGAAGCAAAGGAACAACATGAAATACATTAAAAATAGTAAGAGCGATTAGAGTATTTTCCAAACTCACACGAGCCTGGTGAATTTGCTGCAGCATTGCAAAGTAAGGCAAAGACAAGGGGAATTCTAAAATTGCAACGGTGGATGATGCGATAAAAACGCCACCAAAAGTTATTTGTGTAATCTCCTTTGGCTCATCTGCTTTCATCTTGATTGTCACACCAAAATAAAAAAGCGCAACTGCAAGTATCAGTTCTAAAATATGATCAACGGTCGAATCTTTTGGCAGGATATTTTGCAACCAAGTAGCAAGTCCAAAGTAAACAAAACCGCCTAGAACTACAAATACTATAAAAAATGATGCAGAAACCCCCAGCGCAGGAACAATGTTTTTTTGATTTTTAAGACTCAAAACCAACAAGGTAATTCCCGTAGGGCTGATCCCATTAAAAAATCCAACCAACGAAGCAGCTACAAACAAGTACCATACTTCCATGATCCCCACCTTTTAAATTTAACCATCACGAATGAACATCGATAAAGTGACATCCATCTCATTTCAATCATGTTAATAAGATATTAAAGCTTACCTCGCCTCGCTTGAGCCATTCCCAACCGATGCACCTATAATCTGCGAAAGAATACAACCAAAAAGAATATAAACCAATACAAACAAACAACTTGTGTTCCATCAAAACAAACTTAAATGCTAAAGCTAATCTTCGAGAAATGCAATGAAATCGCATTATCCAATCATTGTCTCATCAACAACACAAGACACGCATCCAAAGAAGCAATATAATTGCATATTATTGGGGCTATAGCTCAACGGCAGAGCAGGGAACTCATAATTCCTTGGTTCCTGGTTCGAATCCAGGTAGCCCCACTCCTTCCTTTTCATGCTTAAGGCTTAAAAAAATAGTGCTCCGTTTATCAGATCTGCATTGAATTGTTAATGTTTTACAAAAACAACCAAAAGTGGTAATTTATTCACTTATGGGTTCTTCATTGCATCTGCTATTACTAAATCCCAACCTACGCTTAACGAATTAGAACCATGCAATTTGGTTCACATCGAAAAAGGGCACATATGAAATCATTCCCCAGAATAGTGGCTTTACCTTTTATGGTTGCAATATATATGGGGGGAGCGCTTGCCCTTGCTGAAGATTATCATTTTCCTGTTGAATCGAATTTGCGTGTTGGAATAGCCAAGGTGGATATCACGCCACCTGCGGATACTCCCGTGGTTGGTCATGTAAGGCCAACCAACGGAATACGCGATCCGATTCGTGCAGGGGTTTTGGTACTAAGCAACGGGGAAACGCAGGTAGCAATTGTAACCTTGGATTTAATCAGCGCATCTGGAGAAATGGTGACGCAATTAAGGCAGGCAATTGCAAGCAAGACAAAAACGCCTGAAAAAAACATCATGATTGCATCATCTCACAACCACTCTGGTCCGGGCTGGAGCACTGAAGTAGCATGGAGTCGAACTGTAGTAACAAAAATAGCTGCAGCAGCAGAAGAGGCTGAAAAATCGATGCGGTCTGTAACCATCGGGTATGGTGAAGATCGCATCGACTTCAATATCAATCGTAGAAAAGTGATTGATGGAAGGGCCTTGGTAAGGCTCGATCCAAACGGCCCGTGTGATCATCGGGTAAAAGTTCTCCGTTTTGATGATGGAAAATCTCTCGAACCCATGGGCATTCTCATGCATGCGGTTTGCCATCCTTGCGTTTTCACTTGGGGCGACAAACTGACGCCTCCTTATCCCAAGGGGTTTCCAAAGATAAGTGCAGATTTTCCGGGAGAGGCCCAGAGTTTTGTAGAGAAAGTTTATGGCACAAAAACTCAGGCGATGTTCTTACAAGGTTGCGCTGGAGATATAAGGCCGAATCTTCCCGGGATTCCCTATCGCTGTGGTGATGAAGCAGATATCAAGTGGACGGGGCGCAGTTTGGGTTGTGCGGTGGTTCGTGCAGCAGACAAAAGCGTAATTCGAGAAGAACTTGCAAAACGAAAAAGCATTTATCCACTAAAATGTTCAACCAGCGTCATAGAGCTTCCCGGCAAGAAAGAAAAATTGAACTGCGAGATGCAAGCGCTGAGGGTGGGCGATTTTTTGCTGCTAACCATCCCCGGAGAACCGATGGTTGAGTATGGATTTAAAATTGAAAAAGCCATAGCAGACCGGGCGATCCCAATTGTAATAGGTTACGCCAACGGAAATCTAGGATATATTTGCACTGCGGAATCGCACAAGTACGGTGGTTACGAACCCAACATGTCGCCTTTGCTTCCAGAAGCAGAACCGTTAATCCTTGCGGAACTCGGGCGCCTTGCGGATAAAGTGCTTGCAGATGTTTTTGAATCATTCAAGCCTGAAAAAAAATAGGACAGATTGTTCGTAATTATCAAAGTGTATCTAATTCTTAAAGCAATAATAAAGGAGTGGCCATCATGCGCATATTGAGTTTTATAATCTTGGCTTCCGCGTCATTATTAACAACCGCAGCAGAACCTAAAACATTACATCCGTTAAGCACAGCACTAACCATGCATGCGTCATTCGACAAAGAAATACACGCAGACTTTTCCAAAGGGGACAGGTTTGGTTATGTGCGCAAAGGCAAAGAGAATGTGAAGGCGGAATCGAATGAAGAAGCAAAAATAGCGCAGGGTGCGGGCAAGTTTGGGGGTGCTCTTTGGTTCCCTAAGAAAGGGAATTTCAAACCCCAATTCAACAATGCCAAGGTCCTTGATTACAATGAAAAGAATTGGAGCAGCACGATTTCCGTTTGGCTTAAGCTTGACCCCAACAAGGATTTAGAACCTGGCTATTGCGACCCTGTTCAAATCGTAGGCAACGATACAAAAAAAGGATTTATCTTTCTGGAATGGTCTAAGGACGAATCACCTCGTTATTTCCGTTACGCAATTCGCCCTTTGTTCAACATCTGGAACCCTACGAATGTTCAATGGGCTGATATTCCGTTCAATAAAAGGCCCATGGTTCAGGTCGAAAAAGCACCTTTCTCTAGGAATGAATGGACTCACGTGGTTTTCACATTCGAAAACATCAACGACAAATCTAAGAAGCCAAAGGGACAACTATTCATCAATGGAAAACTACAAGGTAGCATCGAGAATTGGGATCTAACTTTGGGCTGGGATTCAGCCCAAGTATTGCTTGTTTTAGGGGCATCTTATGTCGGGCATATGGATGATTTAGGGGTATTCAATCGTGCGTTGAATGACACCGAAGTAAAACACATATTTGAATTAAAGAAAGGCATTAGCGAACTTTATCGCTAATGCCTTTCTTTAAAAATCGAACCAATCATAATGAACTACATATTTGATTCTTAGCAAATAAAGATTACTTGGTAAGACGCTTGACCTTCGCAAGATCGTCTTCAGCTTCCTTGTCTTTACCCATTGCCTTGTATGTATTAGCCCGGTTATTAAACAGCTTTGCATCTGCTGGCTCAAGCTGAATGGCCTTGGTGTAATCAGTAATGGCATCTTCATAATTTTTCATAGCAAAGGCAGAGTTGCCTCGATGGTTGTAGGCAGCGGTATAGGAAGGATTTATTTCGATGGCCTTGGTGAAATCAGCAATTGACTCTGCAAATTTTTTCTGGTCTGCATAAGCAAGGCCTCGTTCATTATAAGCATCATGATCTTTTGAATTAATATTAATCAACGCAGTAAAGTCAGCAATAGCTTCGGGCTGTTTTCGCTGGTTCAAAAAGATGATGCCTCGATTATGCAATGCATGCACATACTTTGGATCAGCCATGATGGCTTTAGAGTATTGGGCAATCGCTTCAGGAAAATTCAATTTGTTAGCTTCTGAGACGCCTTTATTAAACGCCTCGACTGCCGCCTTATTGACACCTGGAGGTTGTGCAAAAGCAGACAAAGTGATTACAAAGCTCAATGCAAAACTCAAACCAAATACCTTTTTCATATTGCACCTTGATTAATAATTGAAATTCTTATCCCATGGCAATATTTTAAACCAAGGAGTTAACATCGTACAGACGATTTTACCCGGTTATCACTTCTGAACATAAAAAGAAAACCCCGCCGGACTAATTATCAGGAGGGGTTTCCCAAACCAACTATGTTCGTCTCTTAAGAAAGAACCAATGGACCATCTTTACAATATTCAGGGTTACCAAAGGATGGAATAGAGTGGCCAAACCCATGAGCCATTGCCATCAGAAGACGATTATGGGCAATACGGGGGAATTTTAACGACCTGCCAGCCTTCCAACCTAAATTGCCACCCACCATCACAAATGGGATATTATCAAGCGTATGAGAATTCCCTTTTCCAAGCTCATTAGTCCATACAAGAAGGGTATTATCAAGCATAGAACCTTGGCCGTTAGGTTCGGGTGTATCCTGAAGCTTTTTAGCAAAGTAAGCAATCTCTTCACAAAACCATTTGTTAATCTTAACTAACTTCTCAACTGCAACTTTATTGGTATCGGGTTCATGCGATAGCTGATGATGCCCTTCATCAATACCCAGCCATTTCATGCGAGCGCCGCCCACCGAGTTAGTGAATTGAAAGGTTGCAATGCGATTGAAATCTGCAACAAGACTGTTATGCAAAAGGTCGAGTTGCATCCTGCTAATCTTGGGGAGGTTATCGTTTTCTTCGCGAATACCGGGATCCAGTTTAGGCATCGCATGAGTTTGCGAGACTTTCAAACCGCGAAGTTCTTTCTCCATCTCTCGAACAAAACCCGTATGCTCTTCAAGTATTTTGCGGTCTTCTTTACCAACCAATGCTGAAATTTTCTTCAAATCGGCAATGACTGGGTCAAGCACGCTGCCCAGAATTTCTTTATCTTTCGCCTGCCCATAAAGCTTCGAAAACAACTGGTATGGGTCATCAATCGGAGTGATTGGCTTGTTGGCACTGCTATAAGACATACGAGTCCAAGTATCAGCGCGGTCCGGAACCAAAACGCCGAGTTCTAACGAGCCAAATCGAGTGCGGGTGGATTCAGCCTTTTGCAGATGATTCTTAATTTCCTGATCAATGGATAATCCATTGGCCCAGCCAGCGGGAGTATGCGAACCACCCTGCACATTACCAGGCAGCAATTCCACGCCTGTAAGCAAGCAGCCTATGCCGCGCATGTGGTTATCGCCGTCTCCGCGAACTTTGTCGCAAACACCATTCATAACCACGGTTTGTTTTTTGAATGGCTCTAGAGGTGAAAGGATTTCCTTAAGGAGGAAGTTTTCGCCATCTTCATTGGGCCAGAAAGACTCAGGAACCACACCATTGGGCGAGAAGAATATCACCATGCGCTGCTTTGGTGAGCCCTTTCCAGGAAGGGCAAGGGCATCAAGGTTGCCCAAAAAAGGAAACGCCGCGGCACTAATACCTGCGTTTTTAATAAAACTACGCCTATTGAATGATTGCATACCCATATCTAGCTCCTAAGTTACAGACAATATTAGCATGGTAATCTTCGATTTGCTAAGGTTTTTTGCTAACCTCCTGCAATTTCACACCTGCTTTTTCTGTACAAGCCAATCTTGCCATCTCTGCAGCAAGCTGGCGCATGTTCAACGAATTTTTCTCAAAGTAAAGAGTCATTTTTTCGAGCGTATCTGCACCATAAGCTCGGGTGGGCTGCTTGAGCAAATGATGAAACAAATGCTCCGTAAAAGCCCTGTGGGCATCGGGGCTGTTAGCAAGATACCTACCCAGCCCCGATGCGTTTTCGAGTGTGACTTTTTTCCCATCCCTTGCTACATACCAACCATTACTATCAATCAATTTAGCATTATCTTTTTCACGCAACCGGCCTACAGCATCGAATCGCTCCAAAGTAAAACCAAGCGAATTAATGGTACCATGGCAAGTCATGCAGGCGCCCCCTTTGGTTTGCAGAGCAACTCTTTCGCGGGTATTTAGCGAGGGGTGCAAGCTGGCTGCTAAAGGCGCAGCAGCTTCTGGCGGAGGTTTTAAGGTAACCCCCAAGAGACTACGAGCCAGAAAAACTCCACGATGAATCGGGGAAGATTCCGCGCTGTAGGAAAGCATGCTGAGCATATAAGGGTGGGTTACAATACCTGCGCGCTGCCCAGCATCAAGACTAACTTTTTCAAACCCCGTCTTGGATGCTGGTTTTTGTTGATAAAACTTGGCTATCCGATCATTCATAAACAAGTCTTGTTCTAAAAACAGGCGCTGATAACTGCTATCTTTTTCCCAGAATATCTCGTCGATTGTTTTGTCCAAGGATATTCGGAGATCGGATTCAAGCTTTGGGTCGAAGCCTGGAAAGCGCGATGCATCCTTATTAAGATCGTGGGATTGATTAAGCAGGAGAATTTCGTGAAAGAAACCGCGTATTTTTTCATGAGCGCGCTTGTCTAGAAGCATCCGATCAATTTCCCGGTTCAAACCTTCAGCGTTTTTCAACTTCCCTGAAGCCTCTGCATCAAGCAATTGCTGATCAGGTATGGAATCCCAAAGAGTGTAGGAAAGCTGGCTTGCAAGCGCACCGCCCTGCCCTTCGTTTCGGTACAAAAAGCTAGGCGATTTCAAAACCCAGACAAGAACTCGCAACGCACCATCCTGAGGGTCTTTAAATTCTTTTAGTACTTTCTTGATGATCTCGTTTTCATTGTTTTGAAGGTTTCTTCGAAAAGCCCTAGTAGCAAACTTTTTCAGAAACTCTTCTATTTTCTCAATGCGTTGAGCGTCCCCTTCTTTAGTCTTGGTGAATTCTGGCAACTTTATTGCGATATATTTTGCAGCTTCCAATGCGCCCTCGGTAGTCGCTTGATCCCATTCTTTAGAAACTGTAACTCCCCTCTCCCACCCTAGGCTGCCATCATCTGGCGGAAACGGAGTGCTCGAGATAAACATTTCAGGAAGAGTGGTTGAAGATAGATATTCCCCAGGGCATATTTCAATTGGGCCACCAGGCTTCTTCCAAAGCAATTTGACAAAAGCAGGCTGTACCACCTTGGGCTTTTTATTATCGTTAACCCCTTGCTTTGCTTTGGTGAATTCCAATCTTAAAGAATAAGACCGACCCGAAACCAAATAGATACTTCCTTTGTATTCAGTGTCCTTTCCAGATTTGACCCAGGCATCTACAAGAGGCAAGTTATTATCATTAACCCATAACCGAACTGCATGACTTGCCTGAATTATAAATTCATAATAGCCAGTCTCTGGGGCAGAGATCGCACCTGCCCAACGCAGTGTGAATTCCGCCGGTTCCATCTTTCCGGGCAAAGGGCTTTCCTCTTTAAAATCAAAATCGACCTCGGCATCGATGCGAGATTCCGCCAAATCGCCCTTATTAAAGTTTCGTGTTTTATAGTACTCCCCACGAAGGCCTTTGGTTTTGTCTGAAGAAACCGCAGCAGGCCGGAAACTTCCAACCAGATCCATCATACTGTTGCGATACTGTTTGACTGTCAACCTGCTCAATTCAATTCTTGCGGGGCGATTTCTTTCTCTTGCGATCGAGGAATAAAATAATTCATGAATATAAGAACTCACTGCAAAAGCATCTGCCTCTGATAGGCTGCCCGGATCTTCCTTGGGCATCGTCTCTTCAATAATTTTGGCTAGTTGATTAGGGGTAAGATCCCCAGAAAGCGGCTTGTTATATTTACCCTTAACACCCTCACCATTTTGACCATGGCAGGACAGGCATTTGGTCTCGTATATTTTCTTGCCATCGGGGGCTCCGAGTGCAACCCCGACTTGCAATGCATTTAAAAGCAACAAAAAAAGGCTTGCCTTTAATCCCTTGCTAAGAAATAGATAATAAGAAATTTTCATAATCAAAAGTTCGCTTCAAAACTCGTTGGTAGGCACTAGTGTTATTCTAGTTAAATTAATCGGACATAAAAAGCACAAGATAAAATCATTTCCAAAAGATTAACAAAAGATGAGAGAACACCAACGCTTAGACAGTTGACTTTACCAATAATCCGAGTTAGGATCATGAAAAGTTATTTCCTGCCAAGGTTCTTAGCGATTTCCTTCCCGATTAAGTCTTCACCAACAATTCAGGCTCGCCATGATGCCGAATTCAAACTTTCTTAGAATCAAATTTGCCTGCATTCTGATGCTTGTTAGTGGAACTATGAGCTTGGCCCAAGTTGCAATCAAGCAAAACAAACCAGAATCAACGCCACTCAGGCAAACGATCGATAAAGCGGTACAAGAATCCTGGAAGAAGGAAAAAATCAAGGCGGAAGGGAAGTGCGATGACTCCACCTTTTTGCGAAGGGTCTATCTCGATCTTTTAGGAACCATTCCCAGTTATGATGTAGCCAAGAAATTTCTCGCAGATCAGGATGAAAAGAAACGCGATAAGTTGATCGAGCGATTGCTAAACGATACCCAATTTGCGCAGCATCAAACAACGCTGTGGGATTTAACCTTATTCGGGCGCAACCCTCCGAATCAAGATGCCACGCGAAACCGCACACTGTTCAAACAATGGCTCGGTGAAAAATTCACAAAGAACGAACCCTTTGATCTTTGGGTCCGTGATTTAATCCTTGCAGAGCAAGAAGGTTCTGAACTCTACTACGCACAATTCAACAACAAACCAGAAGACCTTACCGAATCGTTTAGCCGCATTTTCCTAGGCACTCAAATCCAATGCGCCCGATGCCATGATCACCCTTTCACCGAGTTGTTACAAAAAGATTTCTATGGCATGACAGGATTCTTTGTCAGGCTGGTTGTGATGGATCAAGGGGCATCAGGGAGTGGTGAAAAGCAATTGAAGAAATTCAAGATAGGCGAAAAGAATAGCGGAGAAGTGTTATTTTCTGGGAATCAAAAAGAGTTAAAACCAGGCAAAAAGGGTGAGCCTGTAAAACCAAAATTCCTTTCAGGCGCACTGCTCGAAGAACCATCATTACCAGCAGACTATAAAGAACCAGAATTCAAGAGCGGTACGAAATCCATGCCAAAGCCTCAATTTTCCCGCAAAGAAAAACTTGCGCAATGGGCAACCGCACCATCAAACCCTTTCTTCGCAAAGGCCGCAGTCAATCGGATATGGAGTCAATTCATGGGCCGGGGCATTGTTCACCCTGTCGACAATTTCGGAACCGACAACAAGCCCACTCTTCCAGATCTTTTAGATAATCTTACCGAACAATTCATCGCTCATCAATTCGACACGAAATGGCTGATACGGGAAATAGTTAGTAGTGAGACTTATCAACTCGGAAGCAAGGGCGAGAACAAAGAGTCTCTTCCCAAACATTTTGAGCGCGCACGCATCAGGCCACTTTCTGCTGAAGAAATTCTAACAGTCATGAAAGTAGCGGGAGGTGACCCAGAACAGAAAAGCGAAGGTTCTACTGGTGAATATTTTCGCAGGTACTTCGGTGAACCCACCAATGGCTTAGGTGATTTCCAAGGCAGCCTAAGCGAGCATCTCTTCCTCAACAACAGCAGCAATGTTCGTGCCTTTATCAGCCGTAAAAAAGGCAACCTTGCAGACACCATCAATCTTTCAAAAGAACCTTGGGATCAACGCGTCGACAAAATGTTCCTTTCAGTTTTGACCAGATACCCCAAAGATTCCGAAAGAGCAAAGTTTGCATCCTATTTACAAAGCGAACCAAAATCAGAAAACCTTGTGGAAGAAGCAATCTGGGTACTTATGAACATGAGCGAGTTTCGTTTCAATCACTAACCAATTAAACGGCAATAAAATGAACGATCAATCGACCTCTGGTGAATGCAAAAAGAGTGAACATTTCTCGCGCAGAGCCTTGCTAAAAGGATCTCTTGCAACAGGTGCAGGCGCCGCTATCCCTAACTGGGGTGGGCTTTTCCATTCTCATAGCATCGCCTCGATGGCTCAAAAACTAGGCAAACGCTGTATCCTTCTTTGGATGAACGGCGGAGCCAGCCAAATCGATACTTTTGATATGAAACCGGGCAAAGCCACTGCTGGCCCTTTCCGTGAAATCCAAACCAAACTGCCTGGCTACAAAGTTTGCGAATACCTACCCAAAATCGCTCAACAGGTCGACAAATTAGGCATCATTCGAAGCATGCGAACCACTTCCCCAGATCACCCCGATGGCATCTACCACATGCACACCTGTTACAAACAATCCGAACGCATGCCGCACCCAGAACTAGGCGCTATGATCGCAAAATACCTTGGCCAAACTGATGCAGACCTTCCCAGCTTCGTGCGCATGGGGCCTACAGGGAACGCTGGTTCAGGCTACCTAGGGCCCCGTTACGAACCCTTCGGAATCGAACGCAATGGCAACATGCCATACTTCACCAGCCCGTATCTACCCGCAGCCAACGAATCCAGACGCAATGATTTACTCCGCTTCATGGAAGCCGAACACAAAAAAGAAAACAGTGCTGATGCTTACGAAAGCCATCGTGTTGCCAAAGAAAGAGCCTGGCGATTGCTAAAAGCAAAATCGTTGTTTGATACCACCAAGGAATGGCCAAAGCATCAGGAATTATATGGTGCAAGTGATTTTGGTAGGGGCTGCTTTCTCGCTCGCAAGTTAACCGAGGCCGGGGTACCCTTTGTCGAAATCGGCCAAGATAATTACGATAGCCATGCCGACAATTTTGTCTGCCATAAGGCCAACATGCAAATACTCGATCCCGCATGGTCGGGGCTGCTGATCGATTTAGAACGCACAGGGCAATTGCAAAACACATTGGTCGTATGGATGGGCGAGGTAGGTCGCACGCCACAAATCAATAACCGCGCAGGTCGCGACCATTTCATCCGAGGCTGGACTATCGTACTTGCAGGCGGGGGAATCAAAGGTGGAGTCGTCTACGGATCAACCGATGCCGATGGCCGTGATGTGGCAACAAACCCCGTAAGCGAAGGCGATTTATTCGCAACTATATATACTGCGCTGGGAGTTAACCCACGCACAAAACATTTCGTGGGGACTAGACCGATTTGGGCCACGCCCGAAGGATCCAAACCTATTAAGGACCTTCTGCTATGAAAAACACAGCAGCAAGTAAAAGCGTGAACTTCGATAAAGCTATGCTGCTTTGGTCTTTCACCTGGGATGCAGATTGGGTTTCCGCAGTAAGTTTCATAGGCGACAAACACTTCGCTGCAGGCAACAACCTTGGCGAAATCCTACTCTGGGAACTTCCCGAAAAGCCAGAACCACTGGTCGAAATCACTTCCGAAAAAAGTAAACCCGCCGACAAATCGGAACGACCACTTTATAGCTCGCCTAAGCCAGTCAGACAAATGGTTGGGCATTCCAACATCATCAATCGCTTGTTATGCGCAGAGAACCGCTGGCTGATTAGCGCAAGTAATGATCACACGGTAAAGTATTGGGATATCGAAGCAAAACCATCGGGCATGGCCAAGCATGTATTAAACGCTCGCACGATTGAAGATATAACCCGCAATAAGAATTCAGGTAGAAAACCGCCAACGCCATTAAAAGCAGAAGTTCAAACCCAGGATGCCTTAAAAATAATCCAAGGCAAAGAATGGATAATCGGCGCATCCTTAAGCCAAGATGAAACCACGCTGATAACTGGAGATGATGCGGGGCAAGTGGTGGTGTATGATCGAAAAACGGGGGCTGAAAAAAAGCGCTGGCAGGTGAAAGGCTGGGCTTTCGCTGTTGCGATCTCCCCGGATTTAAAACAGTCTTTGGTGTCTGAAAGGTATCCCCTAGTGTTTGATTCAGGCAGGCACACCGCAGTAAAACTCTGGGATATTGCAACCTCAACCGTTCAATACGATTTAAGCAAAGAATTTAAGGACATGCAAATCGCATCTGCTGCCTACTCAAGAGATGGCAAAATATTGGCACTGGGAAGAGGGGGCGAAGGTGAGGGCAAGATATTCTTAATAGACCCATCGACGGGCAAAAAAATTCGTGAACTATCTCCCATACACCAGTATGGTGTTACTGATCTGTGCTTTCATCCTGATGGAAAACACCTTGCCTCCACCGGCAGGGATACGGTTGTGCGCATTTGGAATATTGCAGAAGGCAAGATGGTCAAAGAATTAGGAAAGCCAAGGGGCGGACAATTTAAAGACTGGTTTCATGCCTTGTCATTTTCACCTGATGGCACGCGTATCGCAGTAGCAGACATGGCGGGATATATACACCTATGGGAATTCAGATAAACCAATTCAATCTTAAGTGAACGAATAAGCTCAAGATTTAAAATTAGGGGGGAGAATTGCACCAGTCAGGTTGGATTCAGAAAAGTCTGCTTGGCCTAGTTTAACACCAGAAAGATTGGCGCCAGAAAGATTGGCTTTATAAAAATTGGCACGGGTAAGATCCGCATTGGAAAGATCAGCACCACTCATATTGGCATTGGAAAAATTAGCGCCAACCAGAGTAGCACCTTTCATTTTCGAATTTACCAAGACCGTCTGAATCATTTTGGAACCAAAAAGGTTGGCGTCAATAAAGTTGCTTCCCGTCAAATCGGCTTTGGAAAAGTTAGTTTCAAACAAAATCGCCTGCTGAAAATTAGTGTTGACCAGCAACGCCCCAACAAGACTGGTGTTAGAAAGGTCCTGCATTGAAAAATCTTTATTGGAAAGGTCAGTTCTATCAGATGCCATTTTCGGAACTTTCTATAGGAGCGACAAACTAGAATTCTTAATATTAGTAATTATCTATAAGTATCGGAATCTAGCAAGGGGATTCAACATTATTTATTAGAAATCCAACCCAAACTTGGTCATATTACCCCAAAGTTTTTTGCTTCCTCCAACACCTTCAATCCATCAGGGCAAAACTTTTCAACGGCAATTCGTTTCCCCAATTCTATTAAACTAACGAACTCACCCCGCACCACTTCCTCTTCCTGTAGAACAAAAGGCCCATCATGAATGCAATGATAAACTTTTGCAAAAACAGTGGTATATTCATCTTCATATCGAAACGGGAACAAGAATTGTGGTTCTGACAAGATGCCTAATTCTTCAAAGCCCTCGCGTCTGGCCCCTGTTTCAAAATCCTCTCCAGCAGCCACCACCCCGCCCGCACAAACATCCCAATGCGAAGGAAAAACATCTTTAGTCGCAGTTCTTAAATGAATAAAAATTTCACCCTTTTTGTTAAACACAAGAATGTAAACACAGCGATGGGGCAAACGACCCATGCGCATCTCCTGCCTGGTTGCAACCCCCACCACTTCACCTTCAAGGTTCAATACATCCACCATTTCCTGCTTCATAACCCTACTTTCCCAATTGAGTTGCCAACTCTTCCACCTCGGTAACCATGCTATCCAACAACTTCAGCCCCAACTCCCAGAAACCAGGGTCGTTCAAATTGATGTTCATTCTAGCAAGCAAATCTACAGGAGATTCGGAACCCCCGCGGGATAATAAATCCATGTACTTGGGCACAAACGATTCTTTCTCCTGCTCGTACTTTTGGACCAAAGCGAGAACCAGCAACTCACCAAAAGAATAAGCATAACAATAAAACGGAACATGAATAAAATGGCCAATATAGGACCACCAATAGCCATAGTTTTCCGAAAGATTAACCGAGTCGCCAAACATAGGCTGATTAGCTTCGGCCCATAGCGTGTTGAATCTTTCCGAAGAAAGCTCACCTTCTTCTTTTCGTGCCTTGTGCATTTTCTGTTCGAACCGAGTAAGAACAACTTGCCTGAAAACAGTGGCAAAACTATCTTCAATTTTCCCACAGAGCAAAGCGAGCCTGACTTTGGGTTCTTGATACTTTTCGAGTAGTTTTTTAAAGACAAGCATTTCCCCAAAGACACTTGCAGTCTCAGCAGTGGTGAGAGGCGTATCGCACTGGAGATAGCCATTTTTCCGGGAAAGATATTGATGCAACCCATGGCCCAACTCATGAGCAAGGGTAGAAACATCGCGCATTTTCCCAGTGTAACTCATTAGAATATACGGATGAACGGAAGGTATTGCACTGGAAGAAAAAGCCCCGCCTCGCTTGCCTTGCCTTAGTTCCGCATCAATCCAGTTAGCATCAAAAAATTGATCAATTATCCTGCCCGCCTCGGGCGAAAGTGCATGATAACTCTCACGTACAAGCTTTGAGGCATCCTGCCACGAAACCAAAGGCAAATCCCCTTGAATCGGCGCATATCGGTCATAATCCTCAAGCGAAGGCAAGCCAAGCAAACGCTTTTTTAATTTGTAATAGCGATGCACCGTTGCCCCATGCTTCTCAACCGAATCCATAAGGGCCTGAACCATTTCAGCGGAAGTTTCATTTGCAAGATGCCTAGAGGTCATGGGGGTGGGAAACTTCCTAACTTCACAATCATTTTGATGATCGAGCACCAAGGTGTTAAAGAGATACGAAAGCAATTTGTTTTGCTCTTTCAGCCCTTTGGTAATTCCCTCTGCGCCTGCTTTTCGAATGCTACGGTCTGCATCGTAAAGCTTGGCATTGATTTGTTGAAATGAAAGTTTTTGTTCCACACCATCTTGGGTGAAGGGATAAGTCATCGAAGCAACAGTTTCATCAAAGAGCCTAACAAATGCAGACCTGCCCGTAAGGGTTTTAACATCCACAACTTTTTCTTCAGGTTCAGAAAGGTAATGAGCCTTCCACGCACGCTTTTGCTCTAGAAAGTGTGCATACTTTAAGAGTTGAGGATTTTTTGCGAGCCCAGTTGCAACATCATCAGGAATTTTAATCAGCTCTAGATCAAAGAACAAAATATGGTGGTTGATTTTAGTCCGGGTTTCACGAGTCTTTGCAACCAATGCCCCATGCGTAGCGTCGTCTGTTTTAGCAGCATGCACCAACGATGCATAAATCGCAGGCCTATCCATGATTTCATACAAGGATTCAACCTGCTGGATAGCTTGCAAAAGAAAGGCCGCATCCGAAAGCTTAAGGCTGCTGATCTTCCCTCGATATTGCGTTTCAAATTCCTGCGCTAGTCTCTGGGCATCTGCAATATCTTGGTCCAATTTCGGATCACCAAGGCTGGAATACAAATCCTTAAGATCCCAAGCAACACCATTGGCACCACCATTATTTTCAAGACTCATTTCCATAATCCTTTTATTAATCAATTATTCTTAGTTCTTTTTCCCAACTTACCACTCGGACTCCGGGTTCTTCATTCAGAATATTAACCAGATGCAGAATGGCATTCTGCTGGTTCACAGGCGAAACCATCTGGGCGGTAATTTCAGTTTCCTTTAATGCCTCTTGCTTGGCAGTTGCAAGAGACTTCAACGAAAGTGCAGGATTTAATTCCAAAAACTTTACAAACACCGCTCTAATGGCTATGTCTTTCCCAAAAGTGATCACCACATTAATCTTAAAATTCATCTCTTCTTCAGAAAATCTATCAAGGCGCAATACCCAGTAAGATATTGGCCGAAATATCAAGTGAACCAGTAATACAGTGAAAGCACCACCCATGGCAAATCCCCAATGCCCTGCACCGCATATCGCACCAACCGCGGCACTACACCAAAGTGTTGCAGCAGTATTCATGCCTCGAATATTTACACCTTGTTTAAGAATCACTCCGCCGCCAAGAAACCCAATCCCGCTAATAATGTAAGATGCAATTCTGGTGGGGCTGCCTTCATCGTGCAGCAAAAAAGTAAGCGACATAAATAAGGCAGAACCAACACAAACCAAAGCATTTGTCCGAAGGCCCGCAGGATGTTGCCTGAACTCCCTTTCAAGCCCAATGAGCAACCCGAGACCAAGCGCAGAATATACATTCACAATAAAATCATAGTAATCCATTTGCATACTCAATTCTTCCACTTGCCCAGCAAAGAAACGAATTTTACAACTTAGTGCTGGCATTAAAACTATTTTTGTTATGATAATGCCTTCTAAGTCATTTGTATTCAAGGAAAGTTATTTAATCGAGGCAGGAAGCAATGGAATGGATTGTCCCACTGGTCACATTGACCGGCATGGAAATTGTTTTAGGAATCGACAATATTATCTTTCTTGCAATTCTTGCAGGTAGGCTTCCCAAAGAACAACGAGGCTATGCTAGGCAAATAGGCCTTATACTTGCATTGGGAACCCGCCTGTTACTGCTATTCAGCATCTCTTGGATTTTAAGCCTGCATCAAATTGTTTTAACACTTCCCGACTGGGCCGCAAAAACTGAGGAAGCCAGAGAGATTTCCTGGAAAGATCTCATTCTCCTCGCAGGAGGATTGTTCCTAATCGCCAAGAGTACGTTCGAAATTCACCATAAGCTTGAAGGTCACCCCGAAGGGCACCCTGATCATTCGCCCAACACCAAGAGTAATTTTGCAATGGTGCTGGTGCAAATCGCATTGCTTGACATTGTTTTTTCACTCGACTCGGTAATCACCGCAGTTGGGATGGTTCAGGAAATAGGCGTCATTATCACCGCAATGATTATTACTGTAATGGTGATGATGATTTTTGCAGGACCAGTGAGCAACTTCGTTGAAAAACATCCCACCCTGAAAGTACTTGCACTTAGCTTCCTAATTCTTATCGGGGTTGTACTAATGGCAGAAGGCATGGGGCAACACATCGACAAAGCCTACATTTATTTTGCAATGGGCTTCTCGTTTACCGTGGAAATGATCAACCTGCGTGTGCGGGCTTAATCATCACTAGGCAAGCAACGGCGCAATTCGCTCACGGGCAAGTTTAGCTGCCTGATCTGGATCTTCAACGTAGGGGTAAAGTTCGATGGTTACCCATTCTTTATAACCAATTGCCTTGATAGCTTCGATTGCGGCTTTAAAGTCAATCGCCCCATCGCCTGGAATTAGGTGATGGTGCACGCGAGTACTTGCAATATCTTCGAGATGAAAATGCTTAATATACTTTGCAAGCCTTGGAATAGTGCTGGCAGGGTCATCACCCACACAGTACGAATGGCCTATATCAAAGTTGCATCCCACCATGGGCGACTTAATGTGCCCCATGAATTCTAAAAACTGATCTGCAGTTTCGATTAATAAACCGGGTTCAGGTTCGATGAGCAACAAAACACCTTCTTTTTCAGCATGCTCGATCACTGGCTTTAGCATTTCGACAAACAACTTCAGCCCTGCATTCCAAGAGGCCCCGGCTTCAACAGGACCACCTGGTTCGGTAGTGATACAAGGTGCGCCCAATTCTTTTGCCATCGTTAAACAACGCATGGTGTGATCGATACGAATCTGGCGGTAATGCTTATCCGGTTCAATCCAAGATGGATACCAATAACGCTGCCTCGAATCATTGACTGCGTGCATCATGAAGGAATTGATGTTGGAAATCGCAAGGTTATTGGATTTAAGCGAATCGCGAATGCCCTGCTTTTGTTCTTCCAGCATGAAGGCTGGCCAAGCATGGGGCACATCCGCCATGATTTCTATTCCTTGATAACCAAGCTTTCCAATCTTTTTGGCAGCATCGTTAAAAGAGAATCGCAAGTAGGCATTACTACTAAAAGCTAGCTTCATGATTTTTCTCCGGTTTCTTCGACGTAGTCGCGAAGCATTTCAAATTGCTGAAAGAAATCATGGTTGGTTTCGCCCATCGGCCCCTTGAAGAAGCAAGAAAGATGACGCATGATACCGGACTCACCTCTGCGTTTTGCGAACAGTGCAAACCTTGCAAGATCAATCACCAAAGGCGCAGCCAAAACAGAGTCGCAACCCTGCCAAATGAATTGCAGAATCATCGGGGTGCCAAGAAACCCCTGATAATGAATATGATTCCAAGCTGTTTTCCAATCATCCATCGAAGGAATATATTCGATGGTGACCAAGGTCTGTGGCTTATAACCAACGATCGAGGAAATTACTTGATCCTTGGTTTTGATTTTGGAAGCCTTGTTGGCGGGATCATCGAGGACAATGCCATCGCGATTGCCAAAGATATTATGACCAACCCAGCTAAGAATCTTCCAGTTGCGCAGTGCAAACATTGGCGCCAGCACAGATTTCATCAGCGTTTCGCCAGTCTTGCCATCCTGCCCTGCAAGAGGCGCGCCCTTGATTTTTGCGAGCTCCTGAATTGCAGGGAATGAGGCGCCCAGCGATGGGGTGAAATTAACAAAGGGCATTCCCAGATCCACTGCGGCCCAAGCATACATCGAACTGGTGGGGAGAACATTTTCGCCCGCATCCAAAGCAGCATTCATAGCTTTAAGGGTTTGATGCTGAACACCGGTTTGAAAAGGCGGTTCGGTAGAAGCAACGCTCATCACAACCACATGCTCTAGATCGTTGGCTTTTTGAAAGTTTTTAAGATCGGTTTGAATGCGTTTAATGGTTTGACGGGGAGTTTCTTTAACATTGGCTTTTTTCAAATCAGCCATCTTTGCTATGGTTGATCCCGATTCAACTGCAGACCCAGGCTTAATATTCTTGCTCCATTCTGCAAGATCTTTCTCTGAACCTGCAAGCATTGCTGCATCAAATATCTTTGCCTTCAGATGCAATTCCTTGGCGGTTTCCATGAATGATCCTTTGCGGATTTCATGACCACCCACCACAAATGAATCTAAAGCATCTAGCTTTAAAGTTTCAAAAAGGGGCAACTCTGTCACCAGCGATGTGGTGTCAGAAAGTTTATTGCGAATGGCAGCAAGGCCAAGCGCTGCTGTTGTTCCAACACCGCCACATGCACCTATCAACCACAGACCCACTTTTTTCTTAGCCATGAAATTCAGCTCCAATGATGATTTAAATATCAAGAGGAAGGATAGTTAAAGTGGCAGCCTGCCAAGCATTTCCAAACAAATTTCTATTATTATCAATATCGCATACCCATAGGGCAAGCATGAACAATGATATGAAATAATCTGTGGAGTGCTACAATAATAATAAGATAGTATTTTTCCCGCTGTGGAGTCATGAATGTCTGAAGATAATTCGATTTATTGTTCGATTGATGAAGCAATCGAAGAACTCCGGCAAGGCCGGCTTATTGTTGTTGTTGATGATCTAAATCGTGAAAATGAAGGCGATTTAGTAATCGCTGCTGAAAAAGCCACCCCAGAAAACATCAACTTTATGATGCGTAACGGTTGTGGGCTAGTTTGCCTGGCTATGTCGACTTCCATTTGCAACCGGCTTAACCTCGATGTTCTTCCCTCACCCCATTCCGAGGGCATTACCACCCCTTTTACCCCGTATATTGATGCTCGCACTGGAATTACAACCGGAACATCATCTTTTGATCGGGCCCGTACGGTGCAAGTTGCAATCGATGAAAACTCAACCCCCCACGACTTAATTCGTGGCAAAGGCCATGTGCCCGGCCTTAAAGCTCGCGATGGGGGCGTACTCGTTCGAGCAGGCCATACCGAGGGCAGTGTCGATCTTGCTAGACTTGCAGGCCTCAAAGAAGCTGCGGTTATTTGTGAAGTTGTAAACCCAGATGGCACTATGGCTCGAGTAGCAGACTTGATCCCTTACTGCAAAAAACATGGTCTTAAAATGTGCACCATCGAAGACCTGATCAAACACCGCAGACAACGAGAAAAATTAATCCGCAGAGAAATCGAACTCAAACTTCCTACAAAACTAGGCAACTTTGATCTCATCGCTTATTCTTCCGTGGTTGACCCTGAACCGCATTTGGCTTTGTGCGCAGGTGGGATTGGCGTATCCACCAATGGCCAAGTTGCAATCCAGGAAGAACCCGTACTTGTGCGTATTCATAGCCAGTGCCTGACTGGCGATATTTTCGATAGCCTGCTTTGCGATTGCGGTTCGCAGTTGCATCATGCTTTGCGACAAATCGAAAAAGTAGGCAAAGGGGTGCTTCTTTACATGAGGCAGGAAGGGCGTGGTATAGGCCTGCTTTCCAAATTAAAAGCCTACAAACTTCAACAGGAAGAAGGCTTAGACACCGTAGAAGCCAATCAGAAGCTTGGATTTGGAGCCGATTTGAGGCATTATGGCATTGGGGCACAAATTCTCAACGATCTTGGAATCCGGGACATTAAACTGCTTACCAACAATCCGAAAAAAGTCGTCGGCCTTGATGGGTATGGTTTAAGAATCACCGAGCGGATTCCCATCCAGATACTTGCCAACGATAATAATCGGCGCTATCTAGAAACGAAAAAAACCAAACTAGGCCATATTCTAGACGGGACGAATTTAAAAGAGGAATAAAGATTAACGCCCGCCCGGTTTGGGCGCAGCGACCGGCATAGAAACACCGCGGTTAAGAACGATCTCTTTTACCTTCCAATCAGGTGGGGCATTTCCATCTGCTTTTTCCTCGCCTGTTACTACAAACGCAGCCTGCACAAGATACTTCGGAAATAGCAATATCAAGCAATCAAACTCAAATTCAATTTTACCTGCATCATTTCGATAACGCGGGACAGTTCCATTTTCTACCCTTATCCAAGCCCCGCCACCAGAAAGCTGCATCGGGGGAGTATGATCAGTCATTGGCCTGAAAGCCTTGGAGAGAAGGTCAAGAATCCCCACCTTCATAATGGGATCAGACCAGAAGTTTTCACCAACACGAACAAACTTCCCATCAAATAATTGTTGCGATGCTGCAAGGAACGCTTGGCGTTCAGGGGATTCTGCAGCTTGAAGGAGTGCCCCGCCTACTACGCCCAACCCAAGAGGCATAGAAGGGGTAAAGCCCTTCATTATTTGATCGCGGTCTTTTATTTCTGCTATACCGTATACTGCGGGCTCCCAAATTTTATTTGCAACCGCCATGCACCAACTTGCAGCAAATTCCATTGCGGAAACAGAAAGCTCAAACTTCTTACGGGACTCATCGTTTGTTTTTAACTTTTGAACCATGGTAGTTCCATCTACCAGCACCTGCCATTGCCTGCCTTTATACCCACCAGAAGGGCTTTCCTGCCCAAGGGCGACAACTGCTACTTCCATGATGCCATCTGGTATTTCCACTTCATAAATAAGCCTAACCAGATACCCGCCCATTTCATAAATAGGGGAGCTTGCAGATTTCATCGTAAATTTGCTCGCACTATCGCCAGCAAACTGGATCAATCGCACATAATCCTTCACTTTGAAAGCAGAATAAGCCCCCTTAGTCAAAGGATCTGGTGCAATATTATAAGTGATTTCGAAAGTGGTTCTTAGGTTGGAATCTTCGAAAGGACGAGGTGGTTTTAAGGTAAGCAAAAACGCCTTGTCAATCTCACCCTTTGCGATAACACCAAGCCATTGTTTGACAAAAGCATCCGCTTGATTTCTTACTGCAAAGTAAGTGCCTGCAAAATTAGCAAAGTAGCACAAAATGAAGATGGCTGTAATCTGCATCGACCAAAGGGAAAGCTTTTCACCCCCCATGGTATTATCTGAAGCTTTGATCCGAGTATATGCAACGAAGCTTAAAAGGATGGAAAAGGCAGGCCAAAAAATGATCCAAGGCGACATGATCCAAGGGGTGCCAAACAAAAATGCCGCACCAAAGCCCCCTGCAAGGGTCAGCACAAACAGGCCACCCAATACTGCCCCAAGAATTGCCAGAATCGATAATGGCTTGTAACCATAATGCTGATCGCTCGGAAGGGAATCAGTAAAAACAGGTTCACCAGGGAAAGAAGAATATTTCCCAGATGAACCTGCCGGCTTTTCGCTGGAATCACTCATTCGATCAACCCCGTCGAGTAAAAATCCCTCAGCTTAATTAATCAGCACCTAATTCACCCGAAATATCACCTTCCATCGCCCTGCGTGTTGCATCCATTTCGTTCTTCGCACGGGCTTGAATCGCACCCGTCTTGTCTAGAAATATTTTGTCGTCCAGAATTTCCTGCAATACAATTGCCATCTTGTCGGTATGGCGAGTGTTAACCAAAGGCTTCGCACCCTGGCTAAGCATTGCAAGCCTTTTCTGAATCATGGTGGAAAGCTTGAAGCGGCCACCAACTCGGTTTACAATGGCTTCTTCTTTAAGTTCATCTAGCATTAGCATCACCTTTCTAAAAACAACGGTCTAACAAAATCCTTGATCTTTTCTACAGCTTTTTCCAAGTCATCATTGATAACTTTGAAATCATATTCCACTGCTTGTTCCATCTCGTGTTTCGCACTTGCCAACCTTTTGACTAGCGTTTCTTCAGTCTCGGTGCCCCGGGCTCGAAGTCTAGATTCGCATGCCTCCATATCTGGAGGTACCACAAATATACTTTTACTCACCGAACCGGTCTTTCGAATCTGCCCCGCACCTTGAACGTCGATTTCCAGTACCACCCCGGCACCGCGCCTTCTTCGCGCATCTACCTCTGAAATCAATGTACCATAATAGTTGCCGTAAACCTCGGCCCATTCAAGAAAAGAACCCTTGGCGACTTCCTGTTGGAACATTCCTTTGTCCCAGAAAAAATAATCGACGCCATCCACTTCAAATTGCCTCTTAGTGCGGGTGGTTGCAGAAATCGCACCTTCTAAAGGCATCGACTTATCCTTGAGTAATTCCTTTACCAAGGTCGATTTACCACTGCCGCTCGGCCCTGATATTATAATCAATGGCCCAAAAAAGGCTTGTTTTGTACTATTCGACATTCTGGATTAACTCCCGAATGCGCTCCAAATCGCCCTTAATCTCAACCACATGGCGGGTGATTTTCACATCCGCAGCTTTAGACCCCATGGTGTTGGTTTCACGCACCATTTCTTGTGTAAGAAACTCGAGCTTTCGCCCAGCCCCTTCTTCCTGCTCCAAAACTTTGCCAAATTGTTCTAGATGGCTATCTAACCTAGTAACTTCTTCTGCAATATCGGAGCGCTCTGCAAAAATCGCAACCTCACGGATAAGATCGGAAGGCTGAATCTGCGCCTCGGTGCTCTCCAGCAATTTCCGCACCCTATCCAGCAATCTATCCTTATACGCTTCCATTACCTGCGGGATCAAAACTTTGATCGAAGCTAGATGCTCGAAAATCTTATTCCTAAGCGCCATTAACTCTTGCGCCATCACTCCACCCTCGGTACTGCGCATCGATTGCAGCTTACCTAGGGCTATCTCAAGTGTTTTCTCAATTTGAGGCCAATCTTCATCCAAAGTTTTTGCACCAACCTGCCCCTCGGGAACAATCCCGGGCAGATGCAAAACATTTCCCATCAAAATATTACAAGCTTCCTGAGTAAGGTTTGCTTCTTGTGCAACCTTGGCCACCTGAGTCAAATAACCTTTGAGAACATCTAACCTTAAAGGCTGCTCTTGCGTTTCCTTGACCCGATGGACTCGAAGATTTACCTGCACCGTTCCCCGACGCACCAGCTTACGCACGGCCTTTTCAAATTCAGGCTCCAAAATCTGATAGGATTCTGGGGCCCGTAAAGACACCTTCAAATATCGATTATTTACAGAACGAAGCTCAATCGCAACCGCCAAGGTTTTCCCTTGGTGGGATGATTCTCCGTAGCCTGTCATGCTATAGAGCACGGGCTTTCACATGCCTTTTAAAAGGCTGTGCCTCACTTAGTTCTTTTTAGTTTCAGCCTTTTTATCATCCTTGGCATCGCCCTTTGGCTCTACCTTGGGGGCATCCTTGACTGGTTCTTTTTTGTCGTCCTTGGCATCGCCCGTTGGCTCTACCTTTGGAGCATCCTTGACTGGTTCTTTTTTATCGTCCTTGGATTCAGTTTTAGGAGATTCTTTAGATTCGGGTTCAGCCTTTGGAGTAGGATCCACAGGAGCACCTTCTGCAGGCATTCCTTCCTTACTAATTTGCTGGATATCCGTCGGGCTGGAAATTACGATTTTAGGCTGAACCAGCCAAATCATGATAACAATCAGCGCAACCCATATTCCAGCAACATAAAGGGTGATTTTTGTGAAGGCATCTGCGGTTTTTGAACCGAATGCACTTTGACCCCCTGGACCGCCGAAGGCCCCGGCCAATCCACCACCTTTTCCCTTTTGAATCAGAATCAAAAGGATCAAAAACACACTGACTAACCAAATCAGGATGTTTAACACGGGTGGAAACCATTCCAAGATTGCAAAGGTTGGCGCCATCATTCTTTTTCAACCTGCTTTATAAGTATGCGAAAAATATTACCATTTGATTAACAATAGCATGAAACTCAAAAAGAAATTATAGAAATCTCAAGGGCATCCGAGAAGATGCATAATGTTTAAGTTGTTTGACCAAGTGCTTTTTCCAACGCTTTAACCACCCTTAATATGAAGCTTTGGTCCAAATCTTCTAAAGGTCGGGTTTCCCCAGACGCCGTGGTGATCACAATATAATGCACCCATTGCCTCCTTTTTCGCGAAATCCACCATCTTAATATTTGACTTAAGACTATACCCTGTATAGTAGTTAGGAATAACGCAAGCGAAAAGTTCAGGACACTCTCCGCATTCCCAGACGCAATCCCACGCCAAACTGCCAAGGGGTTTACCCCCATAAACCAAAATTCGAAGTTTGCTACCATCACCAAAAAGAAAAAACTCTCCAATAAGACAAAACTAATCATAAAGATCAGAACCTTTTTCCCACTGGCATCCGGATACACCGGATTACAGCCACTTCTTACCGAAGTTATTCCTGCAAGCGTGATCGTTTGCTGGGGCAATTTCAAAAGGGTTTCTGTTATTACAATCCCCTTTTCCTCAAACATGATTTCTGGGTTCCTTTTCAGACATGCGCCCTATTTCTGTAAACGCAAAATTAATCCACACCTGTTTGTGTTTACACAATTCCAATTGAAAAGATTCTAACAAATACCATCAACAGGGTACGAGAAAACCAAGAATTGTTTATTCAACATTGGATATTGCAGGAATAAACCCCTGAAAACCACGAGCAATTCTTGGCTTTCTGCCTCTCTGGTTTTCCGCCTTCGTGAACAGGATGAAAAGAGTTCGCCAAGTTTTGTGGACATCCTTGCGGAATTCAAACTTGTGTGTGGTACAAAGGATGAAGATTGACCACGAAAAAAATAGGAATAAAACTTAAAGAACTATTTTTCCTGCTCAAAAGGAGAGAATCATGCAAACGACGATGGCCGTGGAAGACTTGAAACTGACGCTGCCCGAACTCCTCAACAGCCTGACTCCTGGGGATGAAGTCATCTTGACCCGTAATCAGCAACCCGTGGCGAAACTCCTCGTTCCACCTCCCGCCCCGCAGCGCCAGCCCCGGGTGCCCGGAAATTGTAAAGGCATGATTACGCTACTCGTCGAAGACGATGAACACTTAAAAGATTTTGAGGAGTACATGAAATGAGGTTACTCCTCGACACGCATGCATTCTTGTGGTTCATTACCAATGATTCGCAACTCAGCGCTGCTGCACGGGTGCTCATCGCCGACCCATCCAATGAAATCTTAGTTAGCCCAGCGAGCTATTGGGAGATCGCCATCAAAGTCAAGCTCGGCAAATATCCGCTATCCGTACCCTACTTGACCCTCATCACGGAGGGGGTTGACAGTAATGGTTTCAAGGTACTCCCCATCGAGCCAAGGCACACGGAAATGCTGACGACGTTGCCCTTGCATCATGGGGACCCCTTCGACCGATTAATGGTTTCTCAGGCAATGGTGGAAGATATTTCACTGGTAAGCATCGATCCGCAGTTGGACGCTTACCCTATCAAACGCATTTGGTAATTTCGAACGGCGACTTCTTTACTTACCGCCTCTTTAGATTTCCACATTCCTGCAGAGGACGGCATTGCATTTTCTCCCATCCGCAAAACCAATCTTTCCAATTTCAACCCTTACCCTTACTCTTACCTGATAACATTTAAGTTGAAGTTAATTATTTAAAGGTAAATCATGAAAAAGATATCCATGCTGGAACTTCGGCTTAATACTAAAAAAATTATCAAGCAGGTTCAAAGCGGGCAATCACTGATTTTAACCCGCAGAGGAAACCCGGTGGCCCGAATCGAACCAATAAAACAGGAAACGCAAGATCCAAATGACCCATTTTTTCTGCTTAGCGGGATAGGAAAAGGGGCATCCCTAAGCAATGCCGCAATGGATGGCATCATTTATGGTAAATGATATTTTCGTAGACAGCAGAAACTTGTACGCCCGATACTCATTACAATAAATTTCTCTTCTTTTCATTAAACTAAACCTAGAATCCAGCCTTCAATACCTGCTTGCTTTATTTCTGATGCGCTTAATTCAGGTTGAAAAAAGGCTGATAAATTGTCTGACAAATCACTCTGCCTCATCCACCTTGCTACACAATAAGCATCATGCTGATGCGAAGTAACACCTTGGTTAGTATAATTTTGGTTGCATATAAGTGCTCAAAAACAAGGTCAACTTTTTAAAACTGAAAAGCCTGCCAAGATTGTTTTGATGACTTTAAAAAATCGAGAAAAGTATCAATTTTCATACTTTTAAGCAGGGTATTACTTTTAAGGAGCTAGGCATATTCCCGTTAATAAAAGTGAATAGGTATATTTGTCTATAAATTAATTGCAAAGACAAGTGATTTGCTTAAATGCAAATGAATTGAAAATTTCTTACCTTCTTAATTTCTATTGGTTATAATACAAAGCTTGCTTGATTGTTTTTAGGCGAATCCACACCATGAAAAATTTCTTCATTAAACTCACTTTAGTTACATTTGCATGGATCATGATAGATGATTGGTTCACTTCGGTTTCAATTGGCGAAGAACCGTCCAATTCCGTTGTTATGGATTCCAAACACAGGCAAATCCTTGATATGTATTGCCTGAAATGCCACGATGAGCGAAATCAAAAGGGGAAATTTCGTCTCGATAACCTTCCCTACAAAATAAGTGAGATAGAAACCGCAGAGCGCTGGCAAAAAGTATTAAATGCGATCAATTCCGGCGAAATGCCACCCGAAAATCAAAAACAATTGCCTTCAGTCGTAAAGACTGATTTTCTAGACGACCTATCCAAAGCTATGGTTCTTGCAAGAAAAAGCCTTACTGACCAGAAGGGCATTATTACCATGAGGCGACTTAATCGCCGCGAATACAAAAATACCCTTAAAGAACTACTAGGTGTGGAAATTAATGTCAGTGAACTTCCAGGTGACACGGGAACTGGTGGTTTTGACACCGCAGGCCAAAATTTATTCATGTCAGGGAACCAATTTGAACAATATCAGTCCCTTGGTCGTGAAGCCATTGAAGAGGCTTTTCTTTGGCAAAAATCTGCTGGTGAACAAAGAAATTTACGCTATGAATCTGAGGATTCCTTGAAACGTATACAAAAAAAATACCAAGACACATTAGATGAACTGGAAAGGGCCAAAAGTTGGGCAAAAGCTGTAGATGGTGCTGCCTCACGTCCCGAAAATTCAGAGGTCGTAGAAAAGCTGCGCAAAGATTCAAAAAACGATGCAACATTCCGGCGTTCCTGGGGATTGATAAAAGGTGCCCCTGCTCCAGAGGAATATGGTTTTCGCACTGTTGAGAACAATGCGGACAAAGCAAATGGCGCCCTGAATTACGAAACCAAGCAGGGCAGCGGGTACATGAGACCATACCATGAAAATTATCTTCGCCAAAAACACCTTGATACCGGAGCATACCTAACCATTATGGCGGGCGATTACGGAAACGACTTCGTAAGCCTCCAAGTTCCCTATGGTTGGCCTGTTGGAAATTACATGGTAAGAATCCGAATCGGTGCGCTTGAAAACTCTCCCTTGGAACGACGGTTTATAGAATTTGGAATCCATCCTAGGAACGGACAGGTGATGAGCACCCACCAGGTGACAGGCACTATTGGCAAGCCCCAGGTTATTGAAATTCCGCTTAAAATTACCAAGGAACATTTCACCCGAGACAATCGCACCTTGTTTATCCGAGAAAAAGGCAGCAATGACCATTACTTGCAAACAAGGCAGATTTTCAATTCCGGCAAATCAAAAAATGGGATTGGACCAGAGCTTGCCCTATGGGTGGACTGGATGGAAATCGAACGGATTACAGATGCTGAAAAAATCGTGGCTCCAATGCCTGCAAAGTTCCAGATCGGTGATAACCGGCAGTTAAATTCCATATCGGCTCCGGGGCTTTCAAAGGTTCGTTATGAATGCGAAACTGCAAACGAAAAGGTTTCCAAGTATGTGTCCAGCCAAATTCAAGATCGTGATCGGGCCAAAAACTGGGTCAAGGCGGTGGAACAGGCCGCAGCCCGGGCAGAAAATAAAACCATGGTTGAAACAATCAGGAAAAACTCCAAAAATGATGCAATATTCCGGCGCTCATGGGACAAAATAGCTGGGGCTCCATCACCGGAATCCTTTGGGTTTCAATCCACCGAGAATAATGCTGATAAAGCAAATTCCGCCCTTGCTGAAAACTGGCAAAAATATCACGAATATTATCTGAAACAGCCCAAATTGGACAGTGGCGCCTACCTTGGAACACCCACCATGCACCCTGCGGTAATGGCTCTTGGGTTCCTACAAATGCCAGTTCCAAACGATTGGAAAAGTGGTGACTATATCTTAAGCGTGAAAATTGCAGCCTCCGAAAATGCAAAGCCAGGGCAGCGTTTTCTGGAAGTGGGCTTTCATCCAAGAAACGGAATGGTAAGGGCCACTTTTGAAGTAACAGGAACTTTTGAAAGTCCACAATTGATAGAAATGCCCTTCAAATTAAACAAGTCACAAACTGACAGTGGAGACCGGACCTTGTTCATCCGTGAAAAAGGCACCTGGGATAACAACGAAGATGGGGGAAGAAAGCGCAGCGAGGCCGTGAAAAGAAATGGAATTGGGCCAGAGGCCGTTCTTTGGATTGATTACATCGAAATTGAAAGAATTAATGACGCTTCGAAATTGATTCCCCCCGGTCTGGAAGCAATTGGCATGACCCTGGATGATAATGCCAAGGCACCTTCTGCCGACGAGGTGAAAGCAGCATTTTCACGGTTTGCAAGAGAAGCATTTCGAGGCACCGAACCCCCACCAAGCTATTTGAATCAACTAACCACGATTTATTCTAACCAGGTAAAATCTGGGTTAAAACCGTCAATCGCCTTCAAGGATACCCTTGCAATTATCTTGGCTTCCCCGATGTTCCTGTATTTTGCAGAACCATCCCCTGACAATCGAAGC
>Ga0207940_1000063_pt1 | contig 36019 bp, 22 predicted proteins | sample LakMenEpi06Jul12_FD_150676 | JGI IMG/M metagenome (GOLD analysis project Ga0207940, IMG submission 150676) | Freshwater microbial communities from Lake Mendota, WI - 06JUL2012 deep hole epilimnion (SPAdes) | ecosystem: Environmental > Aquatic > Freshwater > Lake > Epilimnion/Euphotic zone ... | reverse complement strand
CCTCTTATTATAACTTTTTCGGTCAGAAAAAGTTCCAACAGTTGAAGGCCCTGCGGGTGTCGCATTTTTTCCGCGTTCATCCTCACTAGAGTTAGTAACAGCATCATTCACTGGAACATCTTCAACAAAATCTACAGTAACATAAGGATTATAGTTAGCTAAAGCCTTATCTTCTTGTGGCTTCATATAAGGGTTGGCAAGCCTCCGCAAAACAATCGTATGTTTTTTTGCAGCAATTTTGCCTGTAATAACATTAGCTGCAAAATCCGGATCTGCCTTCGGTATATCGTATTTTAATTCAGGCATTCGTATATTGGAAATATACTGAAACTTGGAGTAAGGAGCAGGTGCCGTCGCTTTTGTGGGATCTGATGATGGGAATTCGCCCACAGGGCCGATTGTTATAAATCCACTTTGGCCATCCGCTGTAGTAATTGGCTCCATTCCAGTATAATTCGTTCCAACTGGATGCAATATCCTACCAATTTTTTTTTCATATGCTTCAAAAGTGCCAAAAGCAGCCTTATCATATTTACAATTTGCTGGTGCAGGATCATCCATGGAAGCATCAGGCTTAAATCCCTTAAAAACAATTTTATCTGGCAATGAGGGATCGCCTTTAACATTATCAAATTTCATCAACATCGGATCTTTGCCCGTTGCTTGATCTAATATTTGAATTTTATAAACGGGCGCCCTTACAGCAGCGCCCCCAACGAAATAAGGATCTTGCTCCAACAATGCGGAATTTGCATTCGAAACCTCCGCTGGCAAAGAATTAACTAGTTCTACCCAAAAATTACAATTAAAAGGTTTATCCGCGGGATTCCGATTTTTATTTAATACCGCATCAAATTTAGCTGGAAAGGTGTCACTAGGATCGTTTCTTATTTCCGAATACACCTCATTAATTACAACTTTAGGCAGTTCAACGCCAAAAACATATTCATCCAGGGCTGGATTACCACCCACATCGTATTTCCAAATAAATTTTGTCATTACATCATCACCATCAATGTAATCAACCATATTTGCTGCAAGTTGGGCTAAATATCGATTAGCTTCAACATCAGAAGCTTCAACACCTGTTGCTAATTTTAAACCATTAAAAATTTCGGTAGCAAAATCTTGCCTATCTTTGTTCGCATTATTTAAAGCATTTACAACCGTGGCATCAGTAGGATAGTTATCAAATCTTCCACCAAACGTAGCGGTAACTCCCGTTGGATCAACTTCACTCTCTACTTTAAAAGTTGAAGCATTTAGATTGGGCGATGGATAATTAGCTAAGGTTCGATTCAAATTAATTTGTTTCATGTAACCAACAATAGCGGAAACACCAGTAATTTTATTCGTTCCATCAAATGGAAAATCAGCCTTGGAGCCTCCAATTATTGAAGTACCAACAATTGGAAAACCCAAAGGTTTAGCCAAAGGGTATGGCAAGCTTTTTGGATTGGTTGAGGTATCAGATAAAGGATATGTGGGGTAAGTAAAATTACTTGTATAGGGTGATGCCCCGCCAGCAGCAGTATATGAATAAGGCAATAAAGTAGATTGTTGTATATCCGCACTTAAAGTAGTTATTCGATTTCTAACCGCAATGGTTGAGTTATCATAAATGTAGTCTGCCCCCAAGGTATTTTTAAGAAGATTAACGAGGTTGGTTGCCTTAGGCGCACTACCCTGCCCCGACCAACGAATCAAGGAAGCCAATTCATTATTAGTAAACTTGCTATTACCTGCCTTAGTTCTCTGGGGATTTACAAAAGACGGATGGCTGCCACCACCTATCTCATTGCTAGCAACATTGGAAGTGTAATTACCAGAAAAAGTTGGAAACGAAGCAAATGAATCTGACAGGGATATCGGTGCATTCGCACCGGTTTCAGATTTCGCATTAAAATCAAGCATTGAATAAGTGGGACTTATCAAATTAACCGTTGGCAAGGCACCACTTCCACCTGGAATTCCGCTCGTACCATATACTCCAGGCAAAAGAAGTGACCCGCTTAAAGAATAACCTAAATTGATTTGCTGGGCTTCTGTAATCGCATTAGCATTAATGGGTGCACCCAAAGCGGTGGAAAGATTAATTTCCCACGGGCCCCAGCCTTGATTACTTGCATGGGCATTCGTTGTTCCCATTACATTGCCCGCAACATTAACATTAATTCTACCATCAAGGTCAAGAATCAGCGGAGCCACCATAATCTTATATTTACGGCCATCCAATGCCGTATAAACGGGGGAGCCTACATCTATCCAAATACTATCATTACCACCGGGGTAACCTTCAAGATTTTTAACATCCATGCCATCGGCGTCAGGGTAAGGAAACAATTTCCCTTCACTTATTCTCTGATTAATTAGTGTATTCGTAGCAATTGCATTTCCTGCAACAGAAGCAGCATCAGCAACCGTAAGGCTATCAAAAGGCCTAGGCCTTGGAGTTAAATATTTGCCAATGGCATTTGTCCAATTTGTATTTGCGGCAAATGGTGGGGCCATCGAACCAAAAATGTAATCACGATGAAAGGAGGGTATTACCTTGGTGCCATCCGATTTCAGCCAGCCAAGATAAAAATTATTATGATCTGGGTAAGTATAGGGAGCATTCCAAGTAGAGGTTTTTACCGTAGGTGTTCCGCCATTTAATCGTTCCGGATTCAACGCACCATTAAAAGAATAATTAACCATTTGCCATTCTTTAATCGTTGAGCCTGCAATTGCAAAATCCGTATTCAACTTTCCGATGCCTGAAAAAGCTTTGTCATTATAACCGCCAGAAACATAGCCACCATAAATATTTCGGGCAAGGCTTTGGCCACGAATCGCATTGCCCCCTGTGGTACCATCCGCCTGATCGTACAAAAACTTTTCTAAAAAGAAATCCAATACCACACTTGGTTTAAGATCAATAACTTTGTAGGGATCTTCTTTCATATCCAAGGCTAGCAATTCATCGATACTATTTTTCAATTGGTTATCGGCATGCAAAAGATAGGTCAAACCCATGACGGTAAACATTGCAAGGAATGCAACAACCACTAAAAGAATCATTCCTTTGCGTTTTTTAGTATTTGAAATTATCATGGACAACCTCTTTTGCCTGCGATTATATTTTTTGGATTAAAACGAAGTCACGGGCTTGGCTTGATTTATCATCCCAAACGCGAATGGTAATTTGAATGGCATTTATTTTTATACCTTTGTTAGTAATACTATTCCAGAATGGCACTTGATAATTACCAGATATTCCTGTTGCGGGCTGCCAAGTTAAACCAGAAAAATTGCCGAGATCGTAATTTTTTGTTGGATCCTGAGATCTTTCCATAGTCCAAGTATCAAAAATAAATTTTGATGTACTAGTATCTGCATAAGGTGCATTGTAGTACGGTGCATAAGGGCCACTAAGTGCCCCCACCCCAGTTTCATATAAATGCAAAAAATCTAAATTGGAATCATTAATAATTCGAACATCAAAAGAAATCACATTAGTAAGAATCAAGTCGGAATTATTACCTACATCAGGACGGATTGGATCTGCTGCGTAGGGGAAAAAATTAGGTATAGATGAGGGAGGCAGTGAGGGAAGTACATCCCTATTCCCAAAGCGCTTCCATGGAGCAGTAACATCCGAAGGCTGATTAAATACAACCTTTCCTGCAGAATCCACATAGTGGCTAAACAGATTAAAAGGATCAGGATTAGGGGCCAAGATGTTTGCAATTCCAGCCTTATTCATATCCGAAACATCAGGCAGAATTACGCGTTGTTGCCTATAAAGATCATGGAGAGGTAAATCCACATAACCACCTGTAGGATCTTTTGCAACCACGCTACCATTTGGCTTGATAAAATAAGCAAGCTCAGCCCATTTGCTATGTATTACGTCAGGAATAAAATCAAAACGCCTAGCATTCTGCACCTTCATATAAGGAGGATTAGTTGCAAATGCAGGATCGGGATAATTATAGATACCATTCATTCTAGCTTTGTGTGCAGTGGGATATTCTGCAGTGTAAAATTCTGTTGGGTTTTTACCCGGAAGTCTGGAAGTAAAAGTTAATGCATGATTTGAGATGGTAGAATTTGAAATATAGTATTTTACTGAACCAGAAGAAGGCGTTTCTTGTTCAGATACACCCCCTTGGATGATAGAAAAATAACCTTCACGTGGTGGGCCATATTCCCAGAAATCTGAATCGCATAATTTCTTAGTTCCATCAAAGTGATCTGCAGCTAGATCCCTTTGCAAGATTGTCATGACCGGCCTTACCTTATCGATAAGCTCCCCAACTGTTTTCATCCCTTGCATACAAGTGGTAGCAATTACAAACGCCTGACTCATAATGGAAAGCATGAAAATGATGATCGCCATTGAAACCAATAATTCAACTAAAGTAAAACCTCGCCTACAAATTGGCTGAGTGCGTTTTCTGCTGATTATTAGACTTATCGTATACATTTGGATACTTTCATTAAACGCCCAAATAAGCAACCCATAAAACATCACGCAAATGGTAAACTGAATTAACATCTTGAATTAAGGGGGGGCTTATTTCTAAATAAGTATCAACACCACCTGTAATGGGAAGTTCATTTATCGACCTTATTTCAACAAATCGGACATGGCGCGGTGGAGGGCGACTAGTAACAGGTGAAATGCTTAAATCTTCAACCGTGACCATTAACCATTGCCGAGTTGAAAAAGCCCCTGATGATGCCCCTTTAATTAGTATGCTCGAAGGGGAATTTTGAAAATCTGACGTTATATCATAACGATTAAGATGATCCGGATTTGGCTTTGAAACATCACGATCTTTAAAAACCAAGGCATACCTCCTAGTTAAATTAGGAGTGGCCACAGGTTTCGGTTTTTCCAAAAGAAATGACATTTTATATTTACCCAATGAAATACTTGGCTTTTCAGCCCTGCCAAATTCATCGATTGGAAGATCGCTATTAAGAGTAAAAAATTTATCTTCTACTCCGGCCCCGGTAATAGAACATACCCAAGCATTTCCAAATTTGTTTATTCCTGAAAGGCCTAAAGTTTGATCTATAAATAGATATCTAGGATAATCTTCTCTAATTGTAACAGTGAGTGGGGATGTATAACCACTTCCTCCAGAAAGGAGAGTGATTGATGTAATCTGGCCCGCTTGTAATCCTGTACCAACTGTAGCTTTAGCAACAGCACCAGTTCCTGCTCCCCCAAAAAACGAAACAATCGGTGAAGAATACCCCCAACCAGGAGATCCTAGGGTTACACTTGATACACTGCCAGGATCTGCAGAAAGTGTTGCTGTGGCTGTTGCAGAACCATTAAAAACCGTTGTTGGGCTATCCCAAGCCACATCATAGCTACCTGGTGGTGGAATCATTAAAGATTTGTATGAAGAATAAAAATCTACACCGTCATTAATTGCAGCGGCATTAATCAAAGCTTCCGCTGTTTGGTAATTTTTAATCGCCCGACTCATCATATCTGCCGCAGCGGGGAACAAGGCCAATACGCTTAGCATACCAATCCCCATGATGAAGATTGAAATTAAGACTTCAAGCAAAGTCAAAGCTTTTCGTTTATTTGCAATCATGTTAGAGACCCTCATTTCGAGGATCTTTGGCAAACCCAAACGGTGAAGAATCAGCAGGGTTAGAACCGTTTAATCGATCAACCGGAAAAGACCCGACTTTACCATTAATTTTTCGAATACAAATTAAGGCATCATTTGAAAAATCTGTAGGATCATTGGTGAATTTATGAAGCCAAAGAACAGCATCCCCAGATAAACCTGGGCTAGAGAGCGTGCCCGTAGGGTCAAAAATAATATCAAAAACACTACCACCTAAAGTTGATATCGGAAGATTACTTCTAGCAAATGATTCTTTACCTGCTGCTATACTCCCATATTTACTTAAACTGATTTCATATTCATCGGGTATATCCACCTTATTTTCCCCGGGAATAGTTCGGGGCATCCTAATTACACGATAATCTGAAAAAGGTAATTGGTTAAAGTTTGGGACTGAAAAAGATGGTAAATAATTTGCAATATTTCCACTGATTCCTGAAATGATCAATGATTCACCTGAACTATTATTTACCACACAATCATAAGGAAAAATCAAATCCTCAAAACCACCCCCAGCTAAGGAAGTAGCAAAGGTTAAACTAGTACCAGTAACTGCGGTTATATTACCTAAGGTATATACATTGAGTTCTTCGGGTTTTTGAACTAATAATAATTGTGTACATCTGCCATCCGCGTCTAACTGCATTCTTATTCCGGTCGGCACACGGTCTCTTTTGGCCCTTTGTCGCGCAGCAACAAAATTCGATTGAACCATGGTACTAACTCTAGAAATTGCATTATCTGCTTTTAGGCTGGGGTAGAATGCCGCAGTAAGGCTGGCAAAAACGACCATAATAGTCATCACCACCAGCAATTCAACCAAAGTAAAGCCGGATATCTTTTTGTAAGCCATTGAGTTTTGGAGAGAATGCACAACCCCACCCCCTAATAAATAAATTCAATGGAATAAGCACCTTTAAGAGCGCTGGCATTGCTGGATGGATCTTGATTTACCTTAAACCCAAACTGAATTGGATCAGTGGATGCAGTTACTATAAACGGAATTTTTGCTTTAAAGTTTAATGCAGAACCGAGATCTTCACGCTTTAACCCATCAGGATTACTTTCAAGCGCAAGCAATAATAATGCAGAATTTGCTTCAGAAGTAGAGAGTTGGGTAAAATCCCCACCTTCCGTTACAATCAGTTCATAAACCTTTTTTTTAATACTTGGGACAAATTCATAAGTACTAAGATACGGTAATGGTAGATTTTTTACTGCGAAAGTAGTTTTATTTACGGAATCTATTTCGCTAATATTTTTTGGGAAGTTTCTAAACAATTGAATATTTTGATACACTACCATTTGTCTTCTTGCAGGCTCTCGAACTCCAATAGCACCACCCAAACTAATAGCTAAAGTGTCATACTCTAATTTTTTGCTCGCGGGTAAAATATTAAAATCTTGTTGCGATCTACGATGAATATTGTTTACCACCCTATCCATTGCGGTTTGCAAAAGCTTAACGGTGTTTTCAGTAGTATTATTTTTCTGGGCGGCAAAAAATCTAAACACAACACCAGCACTTACTGCAGCTAAAATCGCAATTATCGCAATTACAACCAGCAATTCAACGAGAGTAAAGCCTTTTCGCTTATTTGAATCTAAAGAAGTTTGAGGTTTAAACATTACTCATCTTTCTTTCCAAGTTGGGTAGAGGAGAAGTTTGAAAGATCATCATAGCCATCCGCATCAATTGCATATTTGCCAGAACCCGGAGTCCATGCTGATCCTCCAGGACCAAAAACTTGATTTTGACCAGAACCAATAATTTGGAAAGTCTTAGCATTAAAAAAAACAGCTCCATTCAAGTAAGGCGCAACTTTTATTGAATAACTATTTAAATCACTTGAATAATTTGCATTAGTATTGTTCGCAGGAGAAGCAGAGGAGGAATTTGCATACAATTTATAAGAACTGTTTGAAAAATAGGTGTATTCACCATCCCAACCATTAACGTAAGTCAAATAAGTGCTTCCAGGCATAACTCCAATGTTTTTAACCCTTGAACTATCAAAATCAAAATATGGCCCTTTTCGCTTTGAAGATGTCAATTCGCAAGGGTCGCGTTTATCAGTTGAAAAACCACTAAACGAATATTTTCCACCAGTATTAGTATTCATTCCCCCTAACCAAAACATATATGCTTGCATTCCTTGAATTACTTTCCCTTCTTGACAAGGCCAGTTAATTTGTGTGGATACGGGAGGAGTTGCACCATTATCATAAGTGTTAGTCACAGAATTTTTACCAACATTTCGACCAAATGCTTTTTGCATTGCTAACCAAGTTTTTTTTCGCAGTTCAAAAATAAATGCTGATTCCCCAGCCAAAATTGTTGGGCTAGAAAAATTAACTGTATTTCGTAGCACATATATTACACTTGGTAACTCATCCACATTCCCTAAATCGAGCTTGGCTGCCGATACTGCAGCTTCTAATTGACCAATCTCTATTCTTGCGGTCACCATTTTGCTGCGCTCTAGCACCTTCATTACACCCACGGTGGCAAGGGAGGCCAGAACGCCGATGATGGCGATTACGATCATTAGCTCAACCAGCGTGAATGCTGAATTTCTAGGTCTGGATTTTAGCAAATGCGACATGAGTTGGATCCTCCGTTTTCATTCTATCCGCATCAACGCGGAAAACTTCATTCACAAAATTACACCCTTGTTTTCAAGGGGTTTTATAACTGGACACTTGGTTTTTAAGATTCTTTAAGCTACAAGAAACGTCGTCAAACCATCCCGAATACCTTATTTACTCAAGCCCTCAAGCATAGCGCAACCTTATTTACTCAAGCCTTCAAGCATACCGATGAGGGGCATGAACAAGGCAATAACGATGCCGCCGATGACTCCCCCTAGGAACACGATCATGATCGGTTCGAGCAAGCTAAGCAAGCTTTCGACAAGAATATTCACTTCCTCTTCATAAATATCAGCAACTTTATTAAGCATGGTATCGAGATCGCCAGTTTCCTCGCCTACATCGATCATGTTAACCACCATGTCATCCACGAGCTTGCTTTCTCTGAGTGGCTGAACGATGGTATCGCCCTCACGGATGGATTCGTAAACGCGCTGGTAAAGGCGCTCGAAAACCTGATTGGTGCAGGTAGCCTTAACGATGGCCAAGCCTTCCAGAATGGGCACGCCTGAAGAAACCAAAGTTCCCAAAGTACGGGTGGATTGGGCGATCGCAGTTTTTTCGATAAGGCCGCCAACCACGGGAATCCAAAGATACATTCGATCGAGCACATACCCCCCCGTTCTGCTCATGCGTAGCAGCTTAAGCAGCAGCCAGAAGGTAAGCGGAATCAGAGGAAGCACATACCAGTAGGTAGAAACCCAACGCGAGGTGGCCATGAGGAATAGGGTAAGCGTGGGCAGCTTCATACCGAAATCTTTAAAGATTTTCTCAAATTTAGGGATGATGAAAATCATAATGAAAACAAGGATGGAGATAGCGACAAAGATAACCACTGCTGGGTAGATCATTGCGCCTGTGATTTTGCGTTTGAGTGTCTGGGCTTTTTCTTTAAAATCTGCAAGGCGCTGAAGAATAACTTCTAGTGCGCCGCCCGCTTCCCCAGCTTTTACCATGTTTACATAAAGTCGATCAAAGCATTTGGGGTGTTTACCAAAAGCTTCGGAGAGGGTGGAACCGGATTCGACATCTTCGATAACATCTGCGATAGCGTATTTAAGGATACCGTTTTTCATCTGGCCTTCGAGAATACGAAGCGAACGAAGGATGGGCAGGCCTGCATCTTGCAGGGTAGAGAACTGCCTGGTGAAGGTACAAAGGGCTTTACCCGAGACGCCACCGATGGTGAAGCCTCGCTTTTTCTTGCCGCCCTTCTTTTTATCTTTGCCGCCTTTTTTAGCCGCCACTTGGGTTATCTTGGTAACGAAGTACCCCATTTGGCGGATTTTTTGCTGGGCTTCTTCTTCGGTAGCGGCATCGACGGAATCTTTGACTTCGGTGCCTGTGGTATCCATTGCTTCGAATTTAAAACTAGCCATATCAAAACTCCTGAAGAGGGAATCGTGAAAGATTATTCCTCGGTAACGGTCTCGCGAATGATTTCTTCCATAGTGGTAAGGCCTTGATGAATGGCATTAACCCCGGACCAGCGTAAAGTTTTCATACCTGATTTAACACAAAGATCGCGAAGTTCATCGGTAGAAGCTTCTTTAGAGATTAAATCGCGAAGTTCATCGGTCATAACAAGAAGTTCGTGGATGCCCATACGGCCTTTATAGCCTGTATTATTGCAAGTATCGCAACCTTTGCCATAGAAGAATTTTTTACCTGCGACCATTTCTGGGGTCAGGTTGAGCTCCAAAAGTTGATCGGGTCCGGGTTGGAATTCTTCACGACAATTGATGCAGATTTTACGAACGAGCCTTTGCGCAAGCACCCCTTCAACGCAGGCGTTGATGAGGTAGGATTGCAAACCCATATCGCGCATACGAGTGATAGTGCTGGGTGCATCGTTGGTATGCAGGGTACTAAAGACGATATGGCCAGTAAGGGCGGCTTGCACAGCGATCTGTGCGGTTTCGAGATCGCGGATTTCACCCACGAGAATTTTATCAGGGTCTTGCCTAAGAATACTACGAAGGGCTGCAGCGAAAGTCATGCCTACTTCGTGATTGATAGGGCACTGAACCAGGCCTTCAATTTCGTATTCAACTGGGTCTTCGGTGGTGATGATTTTTTCTTCAATAACATTGAGTTCGTTGAGCGCAGAATAGAGGGTGGTGGTTTTGCCTGAACCGGTTGGGCCGGTAACTAGAACCACGCCGTTAGGCTTATTAATAAGCTCGCGGAACGTTGCAAGAACGGTAGCATCAATACCAAGCTTATTGATATCGAGGGCAACAACGGATTTATCGAGCAAACGAATAACAGCACTTTCGCCAAAGAGAGTGGGCAAGGTGCTAACACGCATATCCACACGGTTACCACCGATGGTTAATTCGATACGCCCATCTTGGGGCAGCCTGCGTTCAGCGATATCGAGATTCGCCATAACTTTAATACGGCTAGCGATAGCATTTGCTAAATACTTAGGGGGCGGCGGCAGTTCGAAAAGAACGCCATCGCACTTATACCGCATTTTGTAATCTTCTTCGAAGGGCTCGAAGTGGATGTCGGAAGCTTGATCGCGGATAGCCATGAGGAAAACCATGTTGATCAGCCTGCGAACAGGTGCAGAATCGGCTTGTTCCATCAGGGATTCGAGATCGATACTGGTTTCGTTTTTGCGCCTGCCCTTGGTGCCATCGGCTTCGAGTTCTTGGATAAGGTCTGCGATACTATCTTCTTTACCAGCGTAGGATTTTTTCTGCGCTTCTTCGAAAGCAGTGGGGGTAACGAGGTAAGGGATAACCTCATTAAGGCCTAAGAGGTTACGAAGATCATCGACTGAAGTAAGATTATTGGGATCGACAATAGCGACGGAAAGTATTTTGTCTTTAAAAGTAAGGGGGATAACCTTGTACATGGAAGCCATGGTTTCAGAAACCAGGAGCAGAGCTTCGGGCTGGGATTTTTGTTCGTTGAGGTTACCTATCTTGATGTTGGATTGCTCTGCGAGGGCTTTAACGAGTTGATCTTCGTTAACGAGGCCACGGGCGACTGCGACGGTGCCTAGCTTTTTGCCTGAGCTGCGTGCTTCGTCAAGCATTTCGAAGAGTTGCTGTTCATCGATGAGGCCGAGGCCGACGAGGATTTCGCCGATTTTGGGCCTACCACCTGAGGGCTTGGGCTTGGCTTCTACAGGTTTTTTAACAGCGATGGGGGCTGCTGGTTTAGGAGCGGCTGGTGCTGCACCTACTGGTTTGGGAGCACCGGGAACTGGTGCTGGTGCTGCGCCTGCTGGCTTGGGAGCGCCGGGAACTGGTGCTGCACCTGCTGGTCTTGGTGCGCCGGGTGCCGCTGGTGCTGCGCCTGCGGGTTTGGGTGCGCCGGGAACTGGTGCTGCGCCTGCTGGCCTTGGTGCGCCGGGAACGGGTGCTGAGCCTGCTGGTCTGGGAGCGCCGGGAACTGGTGCTGCGCCTGCTGGCCTAGGTGCGCCTGGAACTGCTGGAGCTGCGCCTGCTGGTCTAGGTGCTCCGGGCACCGGTGCTGCACCTGCTGGCCTGGGTGCGCCGGGCACTGGTGCTGCACCTGCCGGCCTGGGAGCGGTTGGATTAGCGCCCTGCCCTGTGTTAGCGGGGTTTTGCGCGGGTTTCGGGGTTTCGGGAGGAGTCGTGCTCATAATTTAGTTGCTCGTAATCCTCTACTTAGCGCTTTGCGCCACGCGCTGGTGGTGCATCATCTTCATCGTCATCATCATCGTCGTCATCATCATCGCCGCCATCATCATCGGATAATTTCCCAGCTTCAGCTTGGGCCATTTTCTCAGAGAGTTCGGTAGGCTTATTGGATTTACCTAGGGCTTCTTCTTTATCGACTAGGCCGGAGCGCCAAAGTCTGAAAAGGCTATCATCCATAAGAAACATGCCATGTTTACGGCCGGTTTGAATGGAAGAATCGATACGATAGGTTTTATTTTCACGGATAAGGTTGGAGATAGCGGGTGTTACCACCATGAGTTCGTAAGCAGCGCACATGCCGCTGGGCTTTCTGGGCAACAACGTTTGGGAAAGCACACCGATAAGGGCGGTGGAAAGCTGGGTTCGAATTTGATCCTGTTGTTCTTGTGGGAACACATCGATAATACGGTTAACGGTACTCGAGGCGCCGTTGGTATGGAGCGTACCGAACACCACGTGCCCAGTTTCAGCAGCTTCGATAGCAGCATGAATAGTTTCGAGGTCGCGCATTTCACCGACGAGGATGATATCTGGATCCATACGAAGGGCCCTACGAAGGCCTTCTTTAAAGCTACCGACATCGGTACCAATTTCTCGTTGGCAGAATGTGGACTTATCGTGTTTGTGGTAATACTCGATTGGATCTTCGAGGGTGATCACATGCTTATCGTAATTATGGTTGATAAAGTCGAGCATGGAAGCAAGCGAGGTGGTTTTGCCTGAACCGGTTGGGCCGGTAACGAGCAAAAGCCCTCTGGGTTTGACGATAAGGCGTTTGATGGCTTCGGGCATACCCATTTGTTCGAAGGTAAGGAAACCGCTGGGGATACGGCGCATAACCATGCCGATATGGCCACGCTGGCGAAATACTGCAACACGGAATCGATATCCATCCACAAACTCGATGGCAAAGTCGGTGCCACCTTTTTCTTGAAGTTCTTGCTGGCAGCGATCTGGTGTAATACTTTTCATGAGGGCGACAGTATCTTCGTTATCGAGGATTTTGGTGTCGAGTTTTTTCATACGGCCTTGATGCCGAATAACCGGAGGTTGGCCGGTTGTGATGTGTAAGTCATTAGCTTTTAGCTGGATTACGCTATGTAAAAGCTTATCGATTTGTACTGAAGCCACAGAAAAGACCTCCACCAAACATTCGAGAACGGAAAAAAACCATTATCGCATAAGAACTTGCAGAAAGAAATCTACCCCAAGAGAAAAAGAAGCGCAACAAAAAAATGAAGCGTTCAAATCATCTGGGAAACTTAATGCAAGACTCCAAATATTATTGTTTCAGTTATAACCTAAGTAAGAAACAACCGAGATGAAAAACCAATTTATTCCCCAATCTATTTTAGCTAGAGAAGGGAACAAAAGGTTAAACGAACCAATTAATGATCAAGAGCACTATCGTGATGACAGGTGCTAAGCACTTCTTCGAAGGTGGTCATACCTTTGCAAACCTTGAGCATACCATCATCAAGAAGATTGCGCATACCCTTGGATTTGGCATGCCGCCTCATCTCTTGGGCAGAAGCACCTTTGAAAGCCATTTCGCGCAATTTCCCATCCAATCGCAACATTTCGTAAATCCCTTGACGGCCACGATAGCCTGTTTTATTGCAGTTTGTGCAACCTTTGCCATGCATGAACTTGCCATTACCAACTTGCTCTGGGGTAAGGCCAGAAGCCTTGATATCGGCAGGTGTGGGGGTGTAGGGTTCTTTACATTTAGGGCAAATCCTGCGGACTAAGCGCTGTGCCATAACTGCAATAATACTAGATGCCACGAGGAAAGGTTGGACCCCGATATCGATTAAGCGAGTAATTGCACTTGGAGCATCGTTGGTATGAAGGGTGCTAAAAACCAAGTGTCCAGTGAGTGAAGCTTCGATGGCAATCTTGGCAGTTTCGGCATCGCGGATTTCCCCAACAAGAATAACGTTGGGCGCCTGCCTAAGCATGGCTCGAATGATACGTGAGAAATCGAGCCCGATATTGTGCTTAACTTCACACTGGTTAATGCCGGGCAAATAATACTCGACAGGGTCTTCTGCGGTGATGATTTTCCGCTCGGTGGTGTTAAGTTCATTAATTGCGGAGTAAAGGGTTGTGGTTTTGCCTGAACCGGTGGGACCGGTAACAAGAAAGATACCGTTAGGGCGTTTAATCAGGTTAAGGAAGCGGGCAAAATCGTCTTCAGCAAAGCCCAGATCGCGAATATTCACCTTAATATTGCTACGATCGAGAATACGCATAACCGCAGATTGGCCATAAACCGTGGGTAAAAGACTAAGTCGAAGATCAAAATCCCTGCCCTTGAGCGAGGTTTTGATACGACCATCTTGTGGCCTGCGTTTTTCAGAGATATCAATACCCGCCATGATTTTCAAACGCGAAAGAATGGGCAGGAGGTATCTATAAGGAGGGTTCTCTTTTTCCACCAGCACCCCATCGACCCTATAACGAATGCGCACCCTAGTTGCGAAAGGCTCGATATGAATATCGCTGGCACGAAGCTCGACCCCTTCTGAAAGGATTTTATTAACCAGCTTGATGATACCACCTTCGCCACCATCATCGCCTGCTCTACCAGCATCGGCTTGGGAAAATTCGTTTTCGATTTCAGAAAAATCGATCAGGGGCGCGGAATCATCAACATCTTCCTGAGGATAAACCTTATTGATAAGTTCGCGGATCTGCTCTAAAGAAGCAACAACCGGAACGATTTCCTTATTCATAATGAAGGAAAGCTTTTGAATCATGCCAAAATCGCTAGGGTCTGCCACTGCAAGCTTTACGCTAAGGCCATCGGTGGAGATCGGCACAACATTGCTTTCGCGGGCGGTACCAGCAGTCATCAGCTTGATGGCTTCATCGGGCACTTCGATATCGGTTAAATCAATAAATTCGTAATGATTAAATTCCGCAACAGCTTTGGCAATTTGGAGAGTATTGGCATATTCGAGCTTCAGCAAAGCTTCTTGCAGGTTGCCACCATTCTTCATCACATCTCGAGATTCTTGCAACTGTTCGCTGCTAATAACCTGATTTTTGACTAAAATGTCACCGTAATCGCCTCGCGCTGCTTTCGCCACGGACTACTCCTCTATTAAGGATACATTCAAGAAACATACCATTCTATTGTCATGAAGATTAAGCAATCTTGCAAGTGATTAAAAGGTAAAGCTTGCGGTAAAGACAAGAATATCATTAAATAATGAAAAGAGGTGACTGCCGGGCCCGGATGGCCACGGCAACAAAAACAGGATTAGCAGTTACCCGTTGGTGAACATTTGCAAGCAAATCATTCTCAAACAAATTTGAATCGCCCAAAGCGAATTGTCGTGCTTGGCTCTACAGGCTCGATCGGAATAAGCACTCTTGATGTAGTTGAGTCGCTTCCGGAGAAACTGGAAGTGTTCGGATTATGCGCCCATCGCAAAGTTAAGGAACTTCTGGAACAGGCAAAGAAGCACAAAGCAAAGTTCATTGCTATTACTGATGCTGAAAGCGCTGCAAAAATAGAATCGTTAGAACTGCCCCAAGGTTGCCAGCTATTAAGCGGGGCAGATGCAGTGATAAAGTTAGTGCAGATGGCGGAAGTGGATATGGTGGTATCCGCAATCGTAGGTGCAGCAGGGATAGAAGGAACCTGGGCTGCGTTGGAAGCAGGGAAGCCTGTTGGGCTAGCAAACAAAGAAACGCTTGTAGTCGCTGGGCCGCTGGTAATGGAACTGGCCCGCCAAAAAGGCGTCGCAATATTGCCGATTGATAGCGAACATAGCGCCATATTTCAGGCCATGCAAAGTGGGCCAAAAGAATCGATTACGAAAATAGTGCTGACAGGGAGCGGCGGGCCTTTCAGAGGTAAGAAAGCTTTTCAGCTTGAGCAAGTAACAGCAGAAGAAGCGCTAAAGCACCCGACTTGGCAGATGGGGCCTAAAATTTCGATCGATTCCGCAACTTTGATGAACAAAGCGCTTGAAGTGATCGAAGCCCGCTGGCTCTTTGATCTGGATGCATCGCAAATAGAAGTTATTTTGCACCCAGAAAGCATGATCCATAGCTTTGTTGAATTCGCAGATGGTTCGGTGATGGCGCAGGCTTCGCCACCGGACATGAGGCTTCCAATCCAGTATGCTCTAACCTATCCGGAAAGGGTTCCGGGGCCTACGCGAAGGCTGGATTGGCAGTCGCTAAAAGCGTGGCATTTCGAGCAACCCGACCTGGAAACCTTTCCCGCATTGAAAATTGGGCTGGAAGTTGCAAGGATGGGTGGTACTTGTGGGGCAGTGCTTAACGCAGCCAACGAGGTTGCAGTAGAACGATTCTTAAAGGGCGAGCTTGCGTTTCTAGATATCGCCAGGGCGGCACGAACCGCTTTGGATCACCATAATTTCAGCCCAACGCCTTCACTGGCAGATTTATTCCAGTGCGATCGGTGGGCCCGACAGGAGATAATTCGTTGGACCAGCAAGAAAAACCAGACAATTCAAGCCAAGTAGAAGCACAAAACAAAACCCAGCGCGCCATCGCCGATGCTCCTGCACCTCCCGATATGACCCCAATGGCTTGGCTGAAGGCCAATGCTGTGTTCGTATTCATGCTGATATTCGCAGTTTATTACCTCTATTCGAACTTTGGTTTTGAAGGGGTTATCAAAGCGGGCTTGGTTGCACTAGGCCTTGGATTTGTTATTTTCATTCATGAGCTGGGCCACTTTGTTGCTGCAAAACTTTGCGATGTTCATGTAAAAACCTTTAGCATCGGCTTTGGCCCCGCACTTCCGGGGTGCAGTTTCAAACGAGGCGAAACCCAATACATGATCGGCGCATTACCCCTAGGCGGATATGTATCCATGGTGGGTGAAGGCAGCGAGGCAGACGAAGGCGAAGAATACCCAAGATCATACAAGAACAAAACCGTAGGCCAGCGGATGATGATTATCTCTGCAGGCGTGATCATGAATGTAATCCTAGGCGGGATCTGCTTCATCATCGTGTACCGATTCCACGGAGTGCCCCGCCCGCCCGCAGTGGTATGGCGTGTGGACTCTGGTTCGCCCGCTTGGCAGGCAGGAATTAAAACGGGCGCATCAATAACCCAATTAGGAGATGTCAAAAATCCTACATTCGACGACTTAAGGCTTGCAGTTGCCCTATCTGGGCACAATACCACCATACCATTTGTTTTTCAGAACAGAAATAATGGACCAAAAATTGAAGTTGCGCTTGAACCCAGACGCGACAAAAACGATATGGTTCCGATGATTGGCATTGCACCACCGCCACGGGCTGTATTAGCCCCCCTACCCCAAAAAGATACGAACAAGGTAAAGCCCAATCTGCTTTGGATTACGCCTTTTACGAAAAACAGCCCAGCATCAATGGCTCGCTTGCTACCCTTGGAAAAAGACTGCATCATCATGGGTATTAGCAACCCCAAGGGCGAAGGCTATATTTCCATCGACCACGATTTGAAACTAGGCTCTTTCGATGCACAGGAATTCGCACGAGTTTTATTGGAGCACGAAGGCAAAGCTTGCAAAATCCTCTATTATTCGAAAGCCTCTGAAAACCCCATCGAAATCGAAATCGGGACCGAAAGCTTCATGCCGGGCGATGCAATTGTTGGCACCACGAAAACAGGCCAAAAGAACTACAACCCACTAGTTACCGAAAAACTAAGCGAAGTTAAGGCATTTGAACCCCGGCCCGAAGGGGACTTCTTCGAATTCATAAGCAGGATCAACCAACTAGCAGGCCAACCAGTTGTCATAGAAATCAAACGCAGTCAGGAAAAAGAAAAGACCTTGATGATGTTTGTCCCCCCCGCATTCCACATGGATACAGGGATGAACATGAAAATGGGCGAAGTCGCATCAGTGCGAAAAGGATCACCCGCAGAAAAAGCAGGAGTCCAGGTGGGCGATAGAATTGCAAGCATCGAAATCACCGCAGAAGGCAAAGAAACGAAAAAGTTCAGCCTTGATTCCTTCAACCCGATCCAGCTTCCCAATGCACTTGCAACAAAAGCAGGTACCTCGGGCGATTGCACTATCACCCTAACTGTGGGCAGGCGCAATAACACCACTCACGAAGCCCTGGTGATGATACCGCTTCCGTCTGTAAATTGGGATCATGGCTTTGATGGAAACCTTGAAGAGCCTGTAAAACCAGCTTCCCCACTCTCGATTCCTCAACTGGGAATCGCTTTCCGAGTGGAAAACACGGTACTGAGCATCAAAGAAAAATCCCCCGCACAGGAAGCTGGCGCAAAGATTTTCGATGTGATCGAACAGGCACGATTCGCAAGAATTGATCGCAAGACCAACAAAGAAGTTTGGGACAAATGGACCGAACTCAAAAGCTGGCGGGGCAACCAGCAGGTGTTTGATCAATGGGCTTTTGCCTTTGCCATGTTGCAAGAAAGAGACCTGCACAAAATTCAACTTAAAGTACGCAGAGCTGGCGAACCCAATCTGATTGAGCTAGCACCCATCGTTGCAACCCAAGACAACTCTTGGCCCTCTTCAGAACTGGGCCTACGACTAATTAGCGACTTCGTTATGCAGAAGGCCGATTCAATGGTCGAAGCAGTGGAATTTGGCACCAACGACACCATTAAATCAATCCGCTCGATGTATCAAAATCTTGCCAGCCTAATGAGTGGCAGAATATCCACGGATAGCTTGGGCGGGCCAATTGAAATTGCATCGCAGACCTTTTCTGCCGCAGAAGACCCTTTCGCCCTCATCTTGTTTTTAGGTATGATCAGCCTGAATCTAGCAGTTGTAAACTTTCTACCAATCCCGATGCTTGATGGGGGACATATGGTATTTTTGATTTACGAAAAGTTGCGAGGAAAACCTGCATCGGACGCCGTGATGGCCGCTGCAACCTATCTTGGTCTTGCCATCGTGCTTTCACTTATGGCATTTGTATTTTACCTAGATATAAAGCGCCGCTTCTTTTAATAAAAGGCAACGATAAGAGATGAACCCAGAAAACAACGAACCAACAGATATAAAGCCAACTTCGAAGAAAATTGCCTTACTGCTGTGGTTGGGCTCTTTTTCAATACTGGCATTCTACGAGGTCTTTTTGCTTGTAATAAAACTACTGCAGAAAAGCCCTGAGTAACTGATCAAGAAAACGTTTATTGTTTGATTCTAGCGCATATCATCTAACGCATCATTGCAAAGCTGATCCGCATCTTTATTCTGTTCTCTGCGCACATGAACAAGTCGCACAGAGCCCTTCATTTTCGAAATCAGCTCACGCGCTTTCAAACATAAGGGCTTCAATTCTTCGCTCTTAACCTTGTATAAACCTTGCACCTGCTTCACCATGAGTTCAGAATCGCTGTGAATGATAACCTCGGCATCTGGATGGGTGTTTAAAGCAAATTCAAGCGCATGGACCAAAGCAGTGTATTCGGCTTGATTATTGGTCATGATGCCAAGTTTGCCTGCATCTTCCTTGATAATACTGCCTTCCTTACGAACAAGAAAAGAATAAGCAGCTTGCCCGGGGTTGCCTCTGGAAGCGCCATCGGTGTGGATTAAAATCTGAGTCATGGAAGCTTCCTTGGTAAAAAAAGAACAGTGAGATAAATGAATCCTAAAACTCAGAGGCCGCTAGGTCAATATTAGCTACAAAACGCTATACTTTCTAAATGGGAATAATACCTGAAATAAAAGCTGTGCCCAGTCTTGCCTCAGAAGCAAAAGTTTTGCTGCTAGAAACATCTGGCTCAAGCGGAATTGTAGCTTTGGGTTTTGGTTCAACCATTGTTGCACACCGGGTTCTGGAAATCGCTAAAAAGCATGTGAGCGATATGGCACCCGCCATCGCTGAAATGCTCAAAGAATGCGGCTGGGAAGCTAAAAACCTCGATGCTATCGCCACAGGGATTGGGCCGGGCAGCTACACCGGGCTTCGCATTGGCTTAATGAGCTCTCGAACCCTAGCAATGATGACGGGCGCAAGACTTTTGGGTATTTCTACTTTCGAAATATTGGCACAACATTGCCTAGAAGCTGGGCATGCTAAAATTGAAATCATCGCAGATGCCCAACAAGATAAAATTTACGCACAGCGTTTCGAAAACAATAACAGCAACATCATAAGTGCAAGCGAACTTAAAATCGTAAGCGCCGCTGAATGGATGGCAAATAGAGATATAAGTTTTGCAATCGCAGGCCCCGGAGTAACCAAGGTTCAACCTTTAATATCAGCAAACCAAGGCATGTTTGTAGAGCAATCAGGAAATATCAACAAAGAATCTTTTCTGGCACTTGCGTTGAAAAAACTATTTAGCCATCATTCTGATGACCCATTAAGTTTGCAGCCTTTGTATTTAAGAAGAAGTTCTGCAGAAGAACAATGGGATAAACGAATTGCAGACAAAGCAAACAGAGAAAGTAAAAGCCAATGAGTAAAACCATAAAATTACTTTTGATCATGGGCGTATTAACTCTGCTCCTAATAGTGGCAGAAAAGAACAAAAGCGCGAACGCACAAGGAGCAAAAACCGGTCCTGTGCTAAGCGTTATTCTTGACCCCAAAATCGCAAAATCTGCGATGTCGGGCAGAGTGTTTCTGGTGCTTTCAAAAAGTGAATCAAGTGGAATCACACCCGAACCACGGTGGATCGAACCAGACCCTTTTTTTGGCATAGATGTATCCAGCATAAAGCCTGGTGAACCTCTGATTATCGATAACAAATGGCAAGGTTTTCCGATTGAAAACATCGGGAAGGTTCCCACGGGAACTTACTGGGCAAGTGCCATTCTCGATTTGAACAAGGCAAGCAGGAAGATATTTTCATCGGAAGGGAATTATTTCAGCAAATCGGTAAAGGTTGAAATTGGGAGTGTAAACCAAGCACCAACCGTGCTTGTTCTAGATCAAGTTTTTCACGAACCACAATTTCCAGAAACAGAAGTTGTGAAACTAGCCCAGATGGAAAGCAAATTACTCAGCAAGTTTCATGGCAGAAAGATCATGCTGAGGGCAGGAGTTGCGCTACCCCAAAGCTACAAAGATAACAAGGATCGCAAATATCCTTCTATTTACGAGGTACCAGGATTTGGTGGCAACCATTTCGCAGCTCTTTCTTCACATAGCCGAGGCAAAACGGCGGTAGAAGGCGAAGAAGTTGTTCACATCATGCTAGATCCTGATTGCCCGCTTGGGCATCATGTATTTGCGGATTCGGCCAACAATGGCCCATGGGGCAAAGCCCTGACCGAAGAATTTATTCCCTTTTTAGAAAAAGAATTCCGCTTGGTTCCACAATCCTGGGCAAGGTTAGTTACAGGGCATTCTTCGGGTGGATGGAGCAGTTTATGGCTTCAGTTAAAATACCCAAATGTTTTTGGTGGAGTATGGTCTACTGCGCCAGACCCTGTTGACTTTCGTGATTTCCAAATGATCAATCTTTATGCTTCGAATCAAAACATGTTCAAAGATGAAAAAGGGAAAGATCGCCCGATAGGTCGTAGGGGCGATACCCCCTTCCTTTTCTATAAGCCTTTTTCAGACATGGAATTTGTGATGGGTAGAGGTGGGCAGCTTGGTTCTTTTGAGGCGGTTTTCAGCGAAAAGGATAGTCAAGGCAATCCAAAAAAACTTTGGGATCGTAAAACCGGTGTCATTGATAGGGACACTGCGGAGAGTTGGAAAAAATACGACATCAGACTTCTTGTAGAAAACAACAAGGATGCACTTTTTGGTAAACTCAAAGGCAAAATCCATGTTTACATGGGCGATAAGGATACCTTCTATCTTGAGGGTGCCACCAGGCTTTTGGGCGATACATTAAAGAAGTTAGGTAGTGACGCAACTGTGGTGCTTTTCGCAGGGAAGGATCATTCCAACCTAATGGACGCGGAACTGCGGGCGAGAATAAACAAAGAAATGGCACAGACATTACAAAAAGGCAAACAGCTCAATTCAAACCGCTAGTAGGATCAATATTCAAATGGTTGAAACACTTGCATTAATCGGAACAGGAATGATAGGCGGATCAATCGCCTTGGCATGTAAAAAAGCAGGCCATGTACAAAGAATTATTGGGTACGATACAAACCCTGAATCACTGGAAGCCAGCAAGGCTTTAGGGATATGCGATAGCATCGAATACCAACTAGAAGATGCTGTAAAAGACGCAGATTTGGTTGTTTTTTCAATGCCTGTTCAAGCAATAGCGGAAGCAATTTTACGGGCTGCAAAATGCGCAAAAGAAGGAGCTGTTTTTACAGATACTGGTAGCACAAAAGCTGAAATCTGCTCTTTGGTAAAAGAAAAACTGCAAGGTATGAAACCCGTGTATGTTCCCGCACACCCGATTGCGGGATCAGAAAAAAACGGTCCCACTGCTGCAAGCGAAGTATTATTTAAAGGCAAGCTCACCATTCTTTGCCCCTTTGAAAACACACCCCCTTGGGCCATAGATAAAGTTGCAGGATTCTGGCAGGCAATAGGGGCAAGAATTGAAAAACTTTCACCTGAAGAACACGATAAGATTTTCGCATTCACCAGCCATCTACCCCACCTAATAGCCTATGCACTTGCAGGGCTATTAGAACCTAGGCATGCGCAATTCACTGCGGGCGGTTTTCGCGATACCACCCGGGTTGCAGGCAGCGACCCCGCGCTTTGGACCGAAATATTCAAAGCCAACAAAGGCCCCTTACTTGAGGCTTTAAAAGGTTTCCAAGAGGGATTAGGCAAAATCGAATCTTCCTTGAAATCCAACGACTTTGATGCCTTGCAAACCATACTCACCAAAGCTCAGCAATTCCGCAGGAAGGTTCAATAAAAAAGGGGAAAGGCACTGCCCTTCCCCTAACTTTACTTTCAAATAATCCTATATCAGCAGATTATTCATCTTCCTGACGAAGCTTTGAAAGCACGGAGTAATCTTCAAGCGTTGAAGTGTCGCCCGTGGTTTGTTTACCACTGGCAATATCGCGCAACAGCCTTCGCATGATCTTTCCAGATCGAGTTTTAGGCAGGCTATCGGTAAAGCGAATTTCATCAGGCCGCGCAAGGGCGCCAATTTCCTTGGTAACATGATCGCGCAATTCTTTTTTCAGCTCTTCCGAGACAACCACGCCAGCTTTTACCGTCACAAAACAGCAAATGCCTTCACCCTTGATTTCATCAGGCTTTCCGACCACTGCTGATTCTGCAATTTTCGGATGCGTGCCTAATGCAGATTCAATCTCCATGGTGCTTAATCGATGACCTGCAACATTAAGCACATCGTCCACACGGCCCATCACCCAGATGTATCCATCTTCGTCTTCGCGTGCGCCATCTGCAGTAAAATAGGTGTTTGGTATGTGCGACCAATATTGTTCTTTATAACGGGTATCATCGTTGAAAATAGTGCGCAGCATCGATGGCCATGGCTGCCGAATGACTAAAAAGCCCCCTTGATTAGCAGCCACCCGCTTACCGTGTTGGTCCACAACTTCTGCAATAATTCCAGGCATGGGTTTGGTTGCAGAACCAGGTTTAGTTGGAACTGCACCAGGCATTGGGGCAATCATCATGGAACCGGTTTCTGTTTGCCACCATGTGTCAACAATAGGGCAACGACCCTTGCCTATCTTTTCGTGATACCACATCCAAGCTTCGGTATTAATGGGTTCACCCACCGAACCAAGCAAACGCAAGCTACTAAGATCATGAGAATCGGGCCAATGATCGCCCCACTTAATAAATGCACGAATAGCTGTGGGGGCAGTATAAAAAATACTTACCCGATACTTTTCAATGATCTCCCAGAAACGATCTTCTTTAGGATGATTAGGGGCACCTTCAAACATCATCACGGTTGCGCCATTACATAACGGCCCATACACGATATAACTGTGCCCGGTAATCCAACCTACATCTGCGGTACACCAATAAACATCATCTTCTTTAAGATCAAACACCCACTTATGGGTTGAAGAAGTACCAAGAAGATAACCTGCAGAAGTATGAAGAATACCCTTTGGTTTGCCTGTAGAACCGCTGGTGTACAGAATAAAGAGCGGGTGTTCGCTATCAAAAGGCTCTGCAGGGCAATCTGCGGAAGCCTTAGCCATTTCTTCGTGCCACCACATATCCCTGCCAGCCTTCATGTCGATGCTTAAATTACATCGGTTGAAGACCACAACTTTTTCGATGGTAGGTGATTTCTCGAGCGACTTGTCCACATTTTCCTTAAGTGGGATCACTTTCCCTCTGCGCCATCCGCCATCTGCAGTAATCAATATTTTTGCCCCGGCATCATTATTGCGGTCTGCAACAGCATCTGCGCTATAGCCCCCGAAAATTACACTGTGGATTGCGCCGATCCTTGCACAAGCCAGCATTGCAATTGCAGCTTCAGGAATCATTGGCATATAAATCGTGACTCGATCACCCGACTTGGTGCCAATGTTTTTTAATACATTTGCAAATTTACAAACCTCGCGATGCAGCATCTGGTAAGTGATGATACGCTGTTCGCCAGGTTCTCCTTCCCAAATGATTGCAGCTTTATTATGCCTTGGCCCATGGAGATGGCGATCGACGCAATTCGCACTGATGTTTAGCTTGCCCCCAACAAACCACTTGGCATGTGGTGGATTCCACTCTAAAACTTTGTTCCATTTTTGCATCCATTGAAGAGTTTCGGCTTGCTGGCCCCAGAATTTCTCTGGGTCTTTCGCAGCGTCCTGCCAAAGTTTTTCATACTCAGCCATGCTTTTAACATGAGCATTTGCAGAGAATTCTGCAGGCGGAATGAATGCCCTAGTTTCTTTAAGAACGCTTGTAATATTACCCGACGATGTTGACATAACTTGACCTTCGATTTATTTGGGAATGAAATCCAAAGATCAAGTATTCCAATTTTACCTACGAGGTCAAGCCGAAACAGTATAAAACTTCACCTAGCCCGAATCAAATCAAGTTTTCAACAACTTTGGCTTTTAAAATGCCAATCTTGTTGACCCGGGCCCAAATCCGTCAAATAATAGCAACTTATCTACTTACCCTGAAAGAGGCTTTGATCATGCGCTATTTAAAACTGTCAATCAAACTTTCCATGGCAGCAGCTATTTGTTTATTTGCATCGCTCAATCCGATTTCTGGACAAAGTAAAGCTGATGGTGGACTTCAAACTTTATTTATTGGAACTTATACAGGGCCAAAAAGTGAAGGCATATACAGCATTCAATTCAACCCAGAAAACGGGAAGCTCTCGAATCTTTCTGTCGCTGCAAAAACCGAAAGCCCCTCTTTTCTCGCACTTGATATCCCAGGAAAAAAGCTTTACTGCGTTAATGAAGTATCTAACTTCAAAGGAGGTAAAGCAGGTGGTGTTTCCTCTTTCACTTTTAAAAACGATGGCAAACTCGAACTTGTCAATCAGGAATCCAGTGTGGGCACCGGCCCATGCCATCTTTCCCTTTCCAAAGATCGAACCCATATTATTGCTGTGAATTATGGTGGCGGAAGTACTTGCATGCTACCCGTCGACCCTATGGGCAAGCTTTCAAAAGCTTCAGATTTCATCCAGCACAAAGGCTCAAGAATGATCAAAGGAAAACTCGAAACCCCACACGCCCACTCCGTCCAGATTTCTGCTGATGGAAAATATGCGGTGATCGCAGATTTGGGCTTCGATAAGATTTTTATCCACGAAATTGATACAAAGTCGGGAAAACTTACACCATTCAAGGTTCCTTTCCTTGATACCAGACCAGGCGCTGGCCCTAGGCATCTAGCTTTCCATCCCGCTGGCAAGCACCTTTTCGTCGTTAACGAATCCAACTCCACCGTAACAGCTTTCCGCTGGTCCCCCGAAACAAACGATTTTAAAACTCTCGCATCCGCTTCCACACTCCCCAAGGATTTCAAAGGTAATAACTCCACTGCTGAAATCGTGGTCCACCCCAACGGCAAAACCATTTACGCTTCCAATCGGGGCCATAACAGCATTTGTGTTCTTAACTTCGATTCTGAAAAAGAAACCTTGGAAGTTACTGGCCATGGTGCTGAAAAAATCAGCACTCCGAGAAATTTCACCCTTCATCCATCAGGCAAATGGTTGCTCGTGGGAAACCAAGCCAGCAACTCGATTGCGGTTTACAAAGTTGGCACTGATGGGGCCCTTTCTTTCTCGGAAATTTTTCAAGATATACCTAATCCAATCTGCCTACGATTCTGGATTCAGTAAAGATTGATGGTATTAGTTGCAAAATTCCTTAAAATAGTAATTATGGATAATTTCCCTTACGGGATTGCGCAACTGATGCCTGATTCTTTCCTTCATTCTGAGTCTGATTGGAACTCTGGGCAGAATGTGTCTGGCCCTAGTTCTAACAACCATAGTTCTTTAAACAAAAGCTATCTAAAGCGCTACAGGATGGAAATTGATTTCAACCCAAAAGACAAGGTATTTGTCCCGCAATTGCCTGAAAATTACGCTTGGCAGGAATGGACATGGAAAGTCCAGGAATTGCACGCAGAAGTTATCTTTGGAAGCTTTCATAAAGAATTGGATTGCAAGATTTTCAGCAGTTTCCACACCCCGGGTGGGTGCAGCATGTTGATGCGGGAAATTTGTTTAAGGGCCGAATTTGTTCCGGAGGCCACTTGGCTTATCCAAACTCCTGATGGACCATGCGGCTCAATTCAGGCGATAATGCAAAAAGGAAAAACCTTGGCTATCCAAAATGTTGGCGTTACTCCAGAACACAGAAAAAAAGGACTCGGGAAAGCTCTTTTACTCAAGCTTATGTCTTCTCTTGAAAGCTACAACCTGAATAAAATTACCCTTGAAGTTTCAGCTCAAAATCTGGCAGCTATTCAACTTTATCGAAACTTGGGCTTTCGAAAAACAAAGCTGATCTACAAAGAGGTTTTATCTTTTTCTATTCCTTCTTGATGCTTTTCTAACAAAATCGCAGCATTTAACAGGCGAGGCAAACCTTGGCAAAACAAGTTTTTCACCACACTTTTGACAACGGCCTTACTCTCATTGCGGAAAACATGCCGCATGTCCGTTCTGCCACCGTCAACATCATCGTACCCGCCGGTTGCGCTTATGATCCTGCAAATATGCCTGGTATATCTTCCGTACTATCCGAAATAATCCTCCGTGGCGCAGGCAAAAACAACAGCAAGGAACTTTCGCTTGCAATGGATGGCATAGGCCTCGACCGCAGTTGTTCTGCCGGAACCAACCATATTCGGCTCTGGGGAGCCACCCTTTCCCGCAACTTACCCAAAACAATTGATCTTTTTGCAGATATCATTCTTAAACCGCATTTACCCAAATCCGATGTTGAATCCGTGAAAATGCTGGCCGCCCAGGAAATCATGTCCATCGAAGATGACCCCAAGCAAAAGGTAATGCTGGCGCTTAGAAAAAACCATTTCCCATCACCTTTGGGAAATGACAGGCGCGGTACTCCAGAAGGGCTAGAAGCCATTACCCACGACGCCCTCACCAAGTTTTGGAAAAAGAATTTCAAGCCCAACGGGACGATCATTTCTGTTGCAGGAAACATCGAATGGGAACCCTTGAAAGCACAAGTAGAAAAGTTATTCGGAAAATGGAAGGGTGGCGATGTTCCTCCTCTAAAACTTTCACCCGGAAAAGGTGGCAAAAGCCACATCACCAAAGATACCCAGCAAGTCCAAATCGGAATTGCCTACCCCTCCGTCACTTACGGGCACAAGGATTTTTACGCAGCAATCGGCGCAGTTAATGTTCTTAGCGGCGGCATGAGTTCGCGATTATTTACCGAAGTAAGGGAAAAACGCGGTCTTTGTTATTCGGTCTGGGCCTCTTACCAAAACTTCAAGGAAGTTGCTGCGGTTATCTGCTACGCAGGAACTACCACAGATATGGCACAGGAAACTTTGGATGTAACCCTCAAACAAATCGGAAACTTAACTAAAGGGATTAAGGAAGAAGAAGTAAAAAGACTAAAAATCGGTCTCAAATCTTCCATGCTGATTCAAGAAGAATCAAGTTCTGCAAGAGCTGGTTCTATCGCTGTAGACTGGTACTACCTTGGCAGAGTCAGGCCACTTGAAGAAATACAAAAAGCGATTGATTCAATTACCACTAAATCGATTCTGAGCCATGTTAAAGAATACAACCCAAAGGAATTCACAATTGTGACTTTGGGAACCAAACAACTAAAGTACGGCAAATAAGCTGTCATTTATAAAGGAATAACCATCGTGACATTTCATCAGCAGCAATGCTCAAACGGTTTGACAATCATAGGCGAAGTGATTCCCGAAGCACGGTCTGCAGCCGTAGGATTTTTTGTGCGAACAGGTTCGCGCGATGAAACATTGGAAGAATCAGGCGTAAGCCATTTTCTTGAACATATGCTATTCAAGGGCACAAAAAAACGCGATGCAGCGCAGGTTAACAAAGACTTCGACAAAATCGGGGCCAATTACAATGCGTTCACCAGTGAAGAAAACACTGTGTTTTATGCATCAACCTTGCCCGAATACCATCAAGATGCAACCGAAATACTTGCAGATATTCTTCGCCCTTCTTTACGAAGTGCTGATTTTGAAATGGAAAAAAAAGTCATCATCGAAGAAATCGGAATGTATGAAGACAACCCAGGCTGGATGGTTTTTGATCATGCCCGGAAGTTGTTTTTTGCAGACCACCCATTGGGCAATAGTGTACTCGGAACAACCCAAAGCATCATCGATCTTAAACGCGACCAAATGCTGGATTATTTCCAACGCAGATACATCGCTTCCAATATCACCTTGGTGGCCTCAGGCAATTTCGAGTGGGATAAATTCTTGAAAAAAGCTGAGAAGCTCACCACCAATTGGAAATTCGGTATGGCAAGGCGCGATCACATCCGACAAACATCAGGCTCTGCTGAATTCAAACTTCTAGAAAAGAAAACCACGACGCAACAAAATGTTGTAATGATCTGCCCTGGCCCACCTGCAGCCTCACCTCTTCGCTATGCTGCTAATTTATTCGCCATGATTTTAGGCGATCAATCTGGCAGTAGGCTTTATTGGTCTCTCGTGGATAGCGGGCTTGCAGAATCTGCAGATTGCTCGTTCCATGAATATGATGGAGCTGGGGCTTTCTACACTTCTTTTTCATGCGACCCCAAGCAGACTCATAAAAATCTGGAAATCGTCATCAAGCAAATTCATGAACTTATCACTAAGGGGATCACCGAAGAGGAACTTGAACAAGCAAAAAGCAAGGTGCTTTCCCGCATTGTTCGGGCGGGTGAAAAAACCATGAATAGACTTCAAGAAGTCGGTATGACTTGGGTTTACCTGCGTAAATACAAATCTGTTGATGAGGATATGCAAACTTACGAAAAGGTAAACCTCAGACAAATGCAGCAACTTATCGAACGGTACCCTTTACTAAGGCTTACCACTACCGCTATGGGGCCCTTGGCAAAATTAAAAATGCCTGATATTCCCAAGCAACCAAAAGTTCCTAACGCACAACATTCATAACAACAGATTTAGCTGCAAATTCGGTGTTCTTACCCTCTCGTTTGGATAGTACCACAAAAGGATAACTTCCGGGTTCTACCCAGGAGTCGACCTGAATGGTTACAAATCGTTCAGTCTCTTTAGGGTTTACAAGAATACCATTTAGGCCAATATCTAAAACTCTTGCACCATGAGGAAGCCCTCTTACATCAAGAGGCACCCGCGCTGCGAAGCCATTGGCTCGCTCGATTTTAACAAGAATTTTAACTTCAGTCCCAGCCTTTACAGTCAACTCTTCCGTGTTGACAATAGTTTTCAAATCACCCTTGGGTCCTAATTTAGGTGCATCGAATTGTAATTCTTTTTCAACTTTTAATCCGCTGATTTGGGTCGAAGATTTAACTGTCCATTTTCCATGGCCTACATCGGGAGCTTTAGCATCTGCCTGAGCAAACAAACTAAAGCTTGCGCTGTTTTCACCTCGCGGAATAAAAAACTCTGGCGCAATAAACCCCTTAGGAAGCCCATTTATTTTAATTTCGACGGCTGCATCAAATCCATCAAACCGATCGATATCTACATTCACCGGGACACCAGAACCTGGGCTTGGGCTTAGATTCGCTGGGGTTAGGCGCAAGTTATAATCTGGTTTCGGATTCCTAACCAATAATCGGTAGCAGGCTTCAGGACCAAATCTTGACTGCATCTCTCGAACTCTAACGGTGTAGATTCCATCTGCAGGGGGATCAAACTCAAGCAGCGAATCTTTTCCTTGCCTAGGCCCACCATCATCGTTTTGATGAAAAAGGGTTATCTGGGGCAAGCCGTTGGGTGGAAAAGTAGAACCAGGCGGGTTCAAAGAAACCTTGTAAATAGGCTGTCCCAAATAATGATGAATAGGTGTCGTTCCTTCGAAAGCCATACGCTTGTTATCAAGTTGAAAGAACCTGCAATCATCATCTGGATTTCGTGGAAGAGCCCTGATTTTCATCAAATCGGTGCCAATAACGACATAATCATTCACCGCAAGTTCGTTCCAAGCTTCAATTCGAATACCAGAAGTAACGGAATCATTATCACGAAAAATGGTATATGTTTTGGAAAGCCCTCTCAAAACTACTCTGGGCAAAGGGTTTCCCATTGGGTCTAAAATTTCGAGATAGGTATCAACATTGGAGCCAAGCCGACTCGCCATCGTTTCTATGATTAATTTATTACCTTTTTTAGCTTCAATCTTCCAAACATGCACATCTTTTTGATCAGCAAACAAACCATTGCCCACACTCGGGACAGTAAGTAATTCATTTTGAAGATACCTTTTTTCTAAAACATCAGAAGCAACAAGAGTTTTCCCTGCGACGACATTCAACCCAGGGAACAAGGTTTCAAATGGCACTTTATCGCCGGCCTTAAATGAATTTGGGATGGTAGCCTTCACGACATTTTTTCCAGCAAGGCCAACCCCCTGAAGAAACCATGTATTTTCTTTACCTATCTGGGCGCCTAAAGGAAAAACGGAAGTCACAATTGGAAAACTGCCCACATGCAAACGGTAAGATCCTAAAGTTTCGCCACCCCGATAATCTCGGTCACGAACTTCAATAGCATACTTGCCTTTTTGCGAGCATACATGGGCCAACCAACCTTGAGCAGATTCAGCAACAACGGTTCCATCAGGGGCAATCATTTGCAGCATGGGTGCAAAAATTTTGTCGTCTTTTTCTGATTGAAGTTGAACTGCGATTTCTAGGCCTGCCTGTGCATCAATATAAAACCAATCGCAATCACCCGGCCTATTCAGCGATGATTTGACACTTACAGGCAAAACCAAAGCCTGCCCTGTTAGGCGGGAATCATTGGGCTCATTTTCTGCAATCCGTAAAAACCGATCGACCTCAAGATCAATTTCAAGAACCTGCCCCTTAGAACTTTTACAGTTGATTTTACAAATCCCCGGTAAAGCATTAGCATCAATTTGCACATCAAGACTCAACCCACTATTAGGAGACGATGCAAAGGATGAAAGGGTAACGCCCTTCATGTTTGATGAAGCAACAAAGGGTGCTTCAAAATGATCTGCCTTGATTGCAATCGTTACTTTTTTTCCCACTGTCGAATAAGTCGGGGTAAAGCTTTTTAATAGGGCTTTGGGTTCCATGAAAGGAATTAGAGGCCTTATCGAATCTCCGCTTTTCAAATCAAAAAGATCCAACTTGCCATCAACTCTTGCAATTGCAGTAGTTAAACCATCAGGCGACAACCCTAGTGCCAATGGCGTGTCAGACAAAGGCTTGAAAGCTTTGATTTCAGAAAGTTTATCTGCATTCCAAATCTTCCAGATTTTATCTTCACCAATGGAAACAATTTTAGTTCCATCGGAAGTCCAAACAGCCTTGGTAACGCCAGAGGTATGGGCGTATGCGGATACAATTAGCTTTGAAGAATCTTTTTCCAGCGCCCAGACTCGAAGGGTTTGATCGACTCCCGCGCCCAGCAATTGATTTTTTACCGGACTCCAAGCAAGAGTATAAACCCAGTCGGTGGAATCACTAAGAGCATGAAGCTTTTTCCAAGTTTTTGTATCCCAAACTTTGATGGCACGGTCTGCTCCGGTGGAAGCAAGCATGGTTCCATCTTTATTGAAAGCAACGGCATAAACAGAATCGCTGTGATCTTTTAGTTCTTGAACCAACTTGCCTTCAGGGATCGACCAGATTTTCACCAATCGATCATAACTGCATGAAGCAAGTAATTTTCCATCTGGGCTAAAGCTAAGGTTTTGAATCAAATCGTTATGAGCTTTCAACTGAAAAATCGGTGTCGCAGAAGTGTTATCTTTACCAAGAAGATAGGTTACGATTTCACCTGTAGCACCAGATTTCCCATGGGCAACAGCGAGTGTTTTCCCATCCTCAGACAAGGTAAGGGTGGAAACAACGGGGCTCTCTATTTTCAATTTTGAAAGAACAACAGCGTCATTGGTTCGAAGAAAAAAGACATTGTTTTCTTGGGCTGCAAATACAACTTTGCCATCTTTTGCAAAAGCAACACCCCGAACTGGATTAGGTTTCACAGAGGGAAGTTGCGATAAAACAAGTATGCTGGAAAGCAGAACTAAGCCTTGGCCCATCAACATTGTCAAACTCTTTTATATTTAGTGGTTGAAAACAAATTCTTTGGAGGTAAGAACAGCCCACACAAGATCTTCAATTGATTCTTGTTTAGATTTAGGATCCTTCGGATCAGCCTCTGCCATTATTTTTAAAAACCGTGACAATTCATCCGCATTGGGCTTCCTCGACAACGCGCGTAGGAATACCCTTTCGATAATCATTGCATTGGAAAGATTATCACCAACCCATTTGACCGCTACGAAATCCTTCGAACGAAGTTTTTCATTAAGCGTATTGCCATTGAAAACATGAAGGGCCTGACCAACACTAGAATCCTGCTGCCTTTCGCAAGAGCAGGCCTGGGCTCTTTCGGGCCTGCCAAAGGCGTCAAGGAACCGGGAAGCAACAGAGGCATCCGGAAGCTGCAAAGCGCGCAAGCCTTTGGGATAGCCGGCATAAGCTGTTTTAGCATCTCCAGCCCGGCTTAAAATTTGATTGAAGGGTGTGGGCACTCCAGTTACCTCAGAGCAGGCATCAAGTAAAATCTCAGCTTTTAATCTTCGAGGCAGAAATTTCGCATAAAAACGGTCGTCATTTTCATTCATCGCGTTTGGCATTGAAGAACGCTGATACGCTGCGGATAACACTATTTTTCGCATCAGCTTTTTCATGTCATAACCATCTTTAATAAAATCTTCGGCCAAGGCATCAAGGAGTGCCGGGTTGGAAGCAGGATTGGTAACTCTTAAATCGTCTTCTGCTTCAATCAGGCCCCTGCCCATAAAGTTGCGCCAAACCCTGTTTACAATTGCCCGGGAAAAGAATGGGTTTTCTTTCGCAGTCAGCCATTGTGAAAACACCAACCTTGGATCTTCAGAATTACCAGCCTTCATCGGTGGGGCATCTAAAGGAGTAGCGGGCATCGCAACACCTTTTCTAGGGTGCAACACTTCCCCCACAGGATAAGTTTCAATTATAATTTCGTTCGCAACATCTCCGTTCTTTATTCCAATACGCGCGAACAAACTTGCCATACCCCAGTACTGATCTTGAGTCCATTTTTCCATCGGGTGATTGTGGCAGCGTGCACAAGTGAGAGACATTCCCATGAAAGTAACTGCGGTGGTTTCCATGAGATCTGTAACATCTTTGTGAAGCACGAAATAATTTGCAGCACCTTTGTTGAGATTACTACCCTTCACGGTCAACAAGGATTTGGCGAATTGATCCCAAGGAAGATTATCAGCGACAGACTTTCGTACAAATTGATAAAATGCCCAGACTGCCTGCTGATTAAGATTCCGCGTAGAAATCAACAACATGTCCGACCATTTGTAGGCCCAATAATCAGTCGTTTCCGGCCTTTGCAATAAGGCATTAACAATCAACTCTCTTTTATTTAAACGACTATCTTTTACAAAATCGTCTAACTCTTTTTCAGTAGGCAGGATGCCTGCCATGTCTAAAAATAGCCTGCGGATAAATTGTGAATCGGTGGTCTGCCCAGAGGGAGGCAATTGCAATTCTTGTAATTTGCGTAATACAAACTCATCAATGAAGTTATTTCTAGGGCTATTACTCAGGAAATCTGCTGGAAGCTTATTAGCGAAAGGCGAAACGATGGAGCCCAAGCCCGCATGGTTTGCAAATAAAGCGATAACACTAGCCTCGCCATTTCCCGAAACTTGAACTGCGCCATCCTGATCAACCGAGGCAACCAGATCTTCACTGGAAGAAAATCTGGCCCAATGAGAAACATCTCGAACTCTGCCATCGGTGTATCGGGCCTGAGCGATCATCCGAAGCTTATCACCTGATTTTAGTCTTAGCTTACTGGGTATGATTTCCACTGCAGCAACTTTTGGCTCATTGGGGGACGAAGGCATTGTTCCCTGGGAAATCCAATCGGAAAGAAGTTTATAATCAGGATGATCACTCGGAAGTTTTTTACCGCCGCCATGTGGCAACTTCAACGAAGCCTTGGCTAGCAAAAGGCTTGAATCAGGATTAGCCCAATCAACTCTTCGGGCGTTGGCCTGTCTGGTAAGAACAAATAAATCTGCAGCGGGATCATAACCTCGAAGAGATAACTTCAACCCGCCTTTCCCTGCAAGGGCGCCATGGCAGGAACCAGAATTACAACCAGCACGGGTAAGAGCAGGAATGATTTCGTTTTCGAAACTAATTTTTTTAGGGACAAGTGCATTTTTAACGGTGACTTTAGCAGTTGCGTCTCCCTGTTTAGTTTTAACCTGCAAAACGGCTTCACCATCTGCAACAGCTTTAATTTTTCCAGTTTGATCAACGGTAAATACTTTGACATTGGAAGAAGCAAAATCCGCAGCAGTGGAAAGATCTGCAACCACAGAACCATCTTGCATAATGCCTACAAAAACAGACCTTAATTCGCCCTGCCCTTGCAATTCAATCACCTCGGGTAGCACCTTAACTTGCTGGGCATCAGCGAAGGAAACTCCGAGAAATAACACCGACATTGCGATCATTAATTTTTTGCACATGATGAGATAATCCGACAAAGGTTAAAGGCAATTAAAACAGTTCGCGAATCGGGTTAAGATTAAAATCAACAAGGGGCATTGGTCTGCCTTGCGGCCCGGGAAGTTCATGATGGGGATCAAGATTAAAAGCCTTGAAAAGCGTTGCAGCAACTTCGCCTGGTAATACGGGTCTGGTTTTGGGCGCATATCCAAGTTCATCGGATTCCCCTACCACCCTGCCGCCCTTGATTGGCCCGCCACCCATTAATATTGTCCATACTCCAGGATGATGATCGCGACCACCAGCGGGATTGATTTTTGGCGTTCGACCAAATTCACCCAAAGCTGTTACCACGGTGTTTTTTAGCAAACCTCTTTCCGTCAGATCTTCCATCAATGCACTGAATGCCTGATCAAAATTGGGTGCCACCAGTTTCGACATTTCGGTGATGTCAGTGAATGGCCTCGATCCGTGGATATCCCAAGTGATTTCATCAAACACGGTTTCGAACATATTCACAGTCACAAACCTAACGCCCCGTTCGATCAACCTTCGGGCTAGCAGGCAGGATTGGCCAAAGCGGGTTCTTCCATAACGATCGCGCATGCTGTCGGTTTCTTGATTCAAAGCAAAAGCTTCACGCGCTGTTGGGCTGGTCATCAACTTGTAAGCAAGGTTGAAATTATCATCAAACTGCTTGGATTTAGAATCTTTTTCGAAAGCTGCAACATTCGCATCTACTGAATCACGCAATTTACGCCTGCGATCCGCCCTTATCGATGTGATGTAATCAGGGGGCAGCAAATCTGGAACTTTGAAATCTTTTACAGAAGGATCCGCATCCAAAACAAATGGGTCATGCTGCTTACCAAGATAACCAGCATTTTGACCATGAGGCATGTTACCACCCGTTCGGCCAATTGGCTTCG
>Ga0207940_1000061_pt1 | contig 36825 bp, 37 predicted proteins | sample LakMenEpi06Jul12_FD_150676 | JGI IMG/M metagenome (GOLD analysis project Ga0207940, IMG submission 150676) | Freshwater microbial communities from Lake Mendota, WI - 06JUL2012 deep hole epilimnion (SPAdes) | ecosystem: Environmental > Aquatic > Freshwater > Lake > Epilimnion/Euphotic zone ... | reverse complement strand
ATACCCAATAAATGATATGCAAGAAAAAAAAATAACCGATAAAACTCACGAAGAATTAATGGATGCTAATTGGGATGTATTAACCCTAGAGGAAAAGGCTTTAAGGTCTGATATAGAACGTCATCCAAATATGAGCTGGGAGGACGCTTTGGCTTTATCAGAAATGTCCCCTTTGTAAATTCAAAAAATAATTTACATTTATAACATAATTAAGAAATGGAAATAACATGACTGAAGCACAAACTCAAACACTTAAAGGATTATACGAAGATTATAAAAAGCATTTATACGATAATTCAAGTTATGGAAGTGAACGCTATTGCCAATTTATAATATTTGAAAATAATGTTAATAAAGAAGATAATAATATTACCATAGTTACCGTTGAAATTTATGACCTAAGTGAAGAAGGAATTCCTAAAACAGAAACTATTCATAAACAAATTGATATAAATGGTAATATTGAAAATTTAAGCTATATCATGTCAAATAACAAAATTATAGATTACTTACAAGTATGTACAAAAATTAAAATAGATGAAATTATAACGGATTAAAATATAAACATACTAATAGAAAACTGACATTTCTTGGTCTACTATATTGATTTTTATAGTGCATTCAACCTCATCCCCTTTTTCCTCTAGAACCTTGTTCCTTAGATTGTTGTATTTAGTCTTATGTGCCAATGATTCAACATAGACTAGTTGGTCTTTAGTTAACTCACTAAATAGGTACTCCTTTGAATCTATGATGTATTTATTGATGATATTGGAGCCTCTCATAATTTATATATTTTGTATCAAATCAAATATTCTACTCATTTTAATCCCCAATGATGTGCAATAATTACCATTGCCATTGTATCTAGTTTGCAATATTCTAAAAGTTGTCTTTTAATTTCTTTTTTTTGATCTAGACTCAAACTATCATCAAATCTAATTCTTTGAAATGCTCTCATAGCTTCAGTACCCCCTGCAACTGCATCTTCTTCATCTATTTGTGTTGTATCTGGCTTCAATGTATCATATGGGTCGATGATCCTACCTTCAAAGTCAATTGCTGAATAATCTTTAAAAAATGTTACTTGATGTAATTTTGGATTATTGTTCCAAATTGCTGGCAATACTTTTTTAATTGAAGTTCGTCCCTTCATAAATGGATGGAAATAGTATTTCTTAGTAAGATCATTCATATCTACTAATCTACCTTTACGTTCAAGGCTCTTATCACTAGTTATACCTAAAAGCCAATCGTTTAAAGCAGCATTGGTATAACCAAATATTTCCATCTGATTTAAGATTGTTCTTAAAACAGTGTTTTCATGAGTAGCCCACATAAATGGTGTTCCAGAAATTCCTATTTGCTTCATTAATGATTCAGCAAAAGCAAAGTTTGGAAATTTACCTTCAGTTTCTATCCACTCAGAATGAATTGGAGCAGCACCCTTATATGGAATAGTATGACAACTCCATTGAAAGGCAATTAATTCATATGGTCTCATACCTTCATGAAAAGGTAATGCACCAGTGTATGTTTCAAAATCTATAAAATGAAGTGGGTATTGATATTCATTCAAAACCGAATATAGTTCATCTGAAATCCACTCTTTATTTTCTTCTGTGTATTTTAATTGAATTATTTGTCTTCCTGCCCTAACACCAATTTCACCTTTCTTATTTTTTAATCTTTCAGGCACTATATCGTATAAGCTTGTTCTTGAAAGTGAGATTAACTCATCTAAATAAGGTTGCTTATCTTCATTTGTTACTGAGCCACCATAATACAAATCAAAAATATGAGGGTCAGAATCAGCTAAACTACCCCAACATTCTTTAAATCCATTTTTGGTCGCATCGTCACATTTAAACTCACATGCTTTACATGTTTTATTAATAGAATAATCTGAATCCTTAATTCCTTCATTTAAAATTTGAATGAAATTATTTGATCTATTTCTAATAACATCTAGAATTTGTGAAACCTTTTCTTTGACAGGCCTTAATTGCAATAAGCCATCATTCTTCAAGATTTCAATATAATTTGATCTATTTAGATCATGCTCATATTTGAATACAACATCAGGTTTTTTGAATTTCGGCTTCTGTTGTGCTGGCAACTCTTCCAATTCTTTATCATTATCATCTTTAGAATCTAATACCGTAAACCATCCTATCAGTCCATCAATACTTGTTCTTTTTGATTTATCAGGCATAAAAAGATAAGGATTGATTTCAAAATCAGGCAAAGCCTCTGTCATTACCAAATACTGAAAAGCCACATCTTCTATATATTTCGTTAATAATTTTTCTTGTTTGTATTTATCATCCTCTGTATCATGAGATTTAGCTTTTACCTCTATTAGATTGATTTTATTACCTATTTTTTGTAGAATATCAACTCTTATCAACTTTTCACCTGACTGAATTGCTGCTTCGAACAAGACACAGTTCTCTTGTTTTAGGCATTCATTTGTCTTTTCAATTGCTTCTTTCGTATTACCAGTTATTTCAACTCCATCAGGGTATTGTAATGTAGCCATTAAACCTACTACATAACCACCCTTTGCCAACATTTCCATATACTCGTTTGTATCATTAGTTGTTGGATATCCTTGTTTTTTATAAATAAGCTTCTTAGGGCAAGTAGAAGCTAATTGAAAATCCGATTTTGATAAGGTGAAATTTTTACTCATTGTATAATGAATTTAAGAAATTAAATTGAAAAGAAAGCGATGGACTTGCGTCCAATCGCCTTCTTGTATTTACTAACACAACCAAAAAATTAATAATTAAGCCTTTTTAACCTACCCCATATTTTCTGTATAATGTATATCATAGTTTAAATATTTAAGAGTGAATAAAACCTATTGTTGATCTTCCTGATTTACTTAAAATGAACTCCTCATTACAAAGAGTAGATAAATACGATTCTTGATCTAAGTTCACATCTAATATAGATTTTACAAGCAACTTCTTTTTTATGTTTGCTATTTGTCCACCAGTTAAAGAAAACTGTTCTGTTAAAGTATCTATCGTTTTAGTTGAAATATCTTTAAAAACATTGGAAAGAATTTTTTTTCTAACAGTCTCCTCGGGTTTCTTGAAATCAATTTTATAAAGAAGGCGACGGTCAAATGCAGAGTCTAGTTGGTCAGCTAAATTTGTAGTCGCCATAAATATCCCCTCAAATTCTTCTAGTTCTTGTAATAGTATGTTCTGAAGGGTATTAAATGACTTGTCAACACTTGAGTTCACTGACATTCTCTTACCAAGAATGGCATCTGCTTCATTAAAAAGTAAAATTGGGGCTTTATCAAAATGACGTCTTGCTTGTTTATACTCTTCAAACACCTTAGCAAGGTTTTTTTCACTTTCTCCAACCCACTTCGATTGTATTTTTTGAATTTCAACCATATAAATGGACCTTCCACTAGCTTTAGCAACTTGTTTGACTGAAGATGTTTTACCTGTACCTGGATATCCATATAATAGAACTGTAAACCCGGGCTTCATTCCATTATCTTTTAAACGATCCATTAGATTTTTGTAATTGTCTTCTTCCAATGAGTTTGATAGAGTTTCAATTTGTTCGAACTCATAGTCGTTATAAAACAATTGCTCTTGATCAATTTTTTCTGGGTGAATGAGTATTCCCATTTTAGGTCTAAATTCTTTTTTAATAGTGTCCTGATATCCTCCCAATAATACATCCATTGCATGTTCTGATAATTTTACAAAGTTTAAGAAAGAAAACATTTCGTCTGAAAATTTTATAATATCATTTTTAAACAATTGACAGTTATTCTCTTTTATTGTTCTTTTATATTTTATTCTATCATGTATATCAGAAAAAACCTCTTTAATAAGTTTATCTATATCTACTTCTTCAGCTCCTTCAAGATGTTCAATAGCTAAATCCAATGCTAAGACTAAATCATAATTATTTAAATTATCTTGAGATAACAACCACTCTACCTCAACAAAATTTTTGTTGCTTTCAAGTATACCCCTTACTTCTTCTCCAAGAACTTCAGTTGTAATTGTTGTATCAGTTCGTTTACAAATTAAATCTCTAACCTCTCCTAATACACCAAAGAAATTTTCTAACTTCTGCTCACCTAATAAGTCCTTATCTCCTTTCATCATTGCATCTAAGGCTTTATGATGAACTTGAATAATTTTATTATACGCTGATTTACGTCTATTAGAATAATCATGCCTTTTTACGAACAATAACTTTTTTTGACTTAGTTCTTCTATAGCTTGATTAATATCAGCAAGACAAGACATATTCTTTCCAAAATAATCTATCAACTTCTCGGTATCTACATCAATATCTTTCAACCCGCATTCAAGGTAAATGGATATTACTATTGACTGGAAATGACTAATCTCATAAAAGGACATAATATTAGTAGTTTCTGTCTTTAACTCGTTTATGAGATCATCGTTTAAAAGTTGACCTTTTGTAGAGGATACAACTGTTTGTATTGCCTTAAGTAGATCCTTTGAAGTTTGTTTGTTAGTCATAGAAAAAGTTTAGAAGGGCGACAAATTTGAGTTAGTTAAACGAGAATCAGTAAATATTTTTAATTATTTTATTCAGATGTGTAGAACTTTTTAAATCATAAAAACTATTAAGTTGATATTCAAATGTATAAGTAGGTTTTGAAGTTTTATTTCAAATTGAAACAAAAGGCATAAAATAAATTACTTTAATTGGCTTAAATATCTTTTTACAATAATTGATACTAAACTGAATCCCTATTGATTTTTTATCCCAAAAAAAATAGCAATAATCACAAGATTGAATAATTTGTTTATTTCTAACAACTCCCGCTACTCGTCCATAGGATTTCCAATCTGGCTTTATAACTTCTATTGGAATATTGTTATCTAATGCCCATTTTTCAGCAAGGGTGTCTGTCCCACCAATCCCACCAGTTATAACCAACTGAACTTTATCTTTAATTGTATTGAGTTCGTTTTCAAGTACAACATGATCTGTGAAATTTCGACTACCTATTACTGCTATTTTCATAGAATTTGATTTTGGAGGACAAAGATCAAAGTGGGATTGAAGTTTTATTTCAAAAACAGAATTGAAGCAAAATTTCAAAACTTGGGTGTTTATTTGTATCCTAAACCCCAATAATGGTAAGTTTTACCCAAAAATTGAATAAATCGTTAGTTTTTGAAACAAAAAGACATATTATTTCAAAAATACATAGCTTTGTAAAAATTGACGTTATGCCAATAGGTAAAAATCCAAGAAAGAGGTTCATTATAATAGATGGGATCCTTAAAAGTCATAAAAGGTATTCTATTAAAGAAATTGCAGAAAAGGTTAATGAACAGCTTGAAGAGGACGGATATGCCATGGTTACTGAAAGAATGATATACAATGACATTCAAATGTTGCAGAGTGAGTTCCCGGTTAACATCATTAAAAAAGATGGTAAGTACCAATATGAAACCAGGGATGAATCCATTACAAATGAAATCTTGGACCAAAAGGACAGAGAAATCATCGAAATGGCCCTTCAGACATTTTCTATCTACAAAGGTTCAGGTTTATTTGAAAAGTTCGATGACGTTATCACAAGATTAATGGCAGGATCTGTTTTACGTAGATTGAATAAGTCGGATCACAAGAAATACATTCAGATTGGAGAATTAACTGGTAAAACAGGTCAAGAGTGGATTGAGGTTATATATGATGCAATATTAAATTACAAAACACTTATTATTCATTACAAACCATATGGTGGTGAAACTAAAACACGTACAATTAGTCCATACCTATTGAAGGAATATAGAAACGTATGGTACATGGTTGCATGTGCAAATGAAACTAAACACAAAGGTGGTACGAACCTTTTTAAACTTAATAGAATTCAGAAAATCGAACCAAGTGATGAGATATTTGAGATAGATGAAAAATTTAATGCAGAGGACTACTTCAAATATAGTTTAGGTGTATATCACATTCATGGCGCAGAACCTATTGAAGTTAAATTGAAATTTAACAGGCAACTAATCCCTCTAATATCTGAAACTAAAATTCACCCATCTATGGAGATTATCTCTAAGACTGAAAAAGAAATGATAGTAACATTTACTGTTTACAAAACCATTGAGCTTATAAATAAAATATTAAGCTACGGTGCTAATGCAGAGGTGTTAAGTCCAAAAGAACTTAGAGAGGAGATAAAAGAAATTATTATTAATACAATTAAAAATTATCAAAAGAATGACAATAACATTTAATGATTTCAAAGTAAATTTTGAAAACCGTTTTAATAATCAATCTATACTTGATTTAGGTGAAGATTCGGTTAGATATGACTTTTTCATTGCATTTATGAATAGGTTTAAATTAAACCCTTGGGATATTCAGGTTGAATTTCCAATTAATTCAAATGCATATATACCAAACCCTAATCCAAATTCAAAAAGAAAAGAAAATCCACAAATAGATCTTTATTGCATGCATCCAAATAAAGTAATAACAGCAGAATTTGGCTTATTCAAAAGGAATAGTAATCCTGATGGTGTTGTTAATTCTTCTGAAAAAATATTCAAAATGTTGAATGATATGTTAAGACTATCTCTAAATAAATTGTATACGCCAAACGAATCATTCTTTATTTGTGTTGCAGATAGTACAATTTTAGGTACTAAAATGCGTAATAATATTTTACCTGCTTTCCCATCCCCATTATATACTTTTGATTATAATGATATAAACAATTGGTTGAGAAATATAAAAAGTGCCAAATCTAAATTTGATTCAAGATTTGTTCATAAGGCAAATCAATTGCGTTTAACTATAAGTGCAGAACTTATATATAATCAAGCGATACTAAATCCAGGAGCACCATTAAATATAACAAATAATTTAGCAACAAGAGTGTTAGTATATAAAATAAACGGGGCAAATAAAAATAGTAAAGATGAATCAGAATCAAATTGAAAGATATATCCCAAAAGACTTTAAAAAGGCTTTGTTAATTCCTCACTTAAATAACCTTATCCGAAAAGGGAAAAAAATAGGTTTAGAAGATTACATGAAATTCATAACAGAATTTGAGATTCATTGCGAAAATTCATTAATTGACCTTTTTAATAAATTAAATATCCAGTCAAGTGTGAAAACTGACAGATATTCATTACCCTATAAAGAGGAAATTATCATATCAATTGATGGTGCAAGTAATCTCGACTATGCTTTTACGTTAAATAATATTACACGTGAAATAGTAAAGGAACTTTTAGATAAGAATGTTTATAAACTTAGATTCTATCTTACAGTTGATGCTATCATAGAAGATGATACAATAGACAGGCATTTCTTTGGAAGGGTAGTTTACAAATTTAGATACGTTAAACATTAAAATATGCATAAATCATATAATGAAATAATCGAACTTATTAAAAATAATAAAGTTTCAATTTTCAATAATTTAGATAAAGAAAGTATTGAAGTATATAAATTCTTAGTTAATAGATTTAAAGAAACAGAGGATATATCTAAAGATGAGGTATATAAATTTTTATATAGATCCTTCTATCGAATTGACAATGCGGGATTAACTATGGAATTTAAAAATGAATATTTTAAAATTTTGCAAGAGTACAGAATTGTGACTAAATATTCTAATGATACCATTATTTCTATTGCTAATAGATTAGACCCATTTATAAGATTAAACAATACGAAATCATTTCAGTTCTCCTTCATATCAAAAATGTTAAATACTATAAATGTTGATTCGCCAATTTGGGATTCAGAAGTTAGATTAGTATTTAAATTTACTAATATTAAATCTAAATTATCATTAGATGAAAAAATAAAAATGGCAATTGAACAATTAGAATATATGAAAATTGTTTATAAACAAATTGAAGAATCAAATGAATTAAATCTTGTTATTCAAGAGTTTGACAAAAATTATGATATAGATGTTATGAGTTTTAATAAAAAATTAGACTTTATTCTTTGGTCTTGTGGAAAAATCATAAATAAATCTAAGAATATTAAATGAAACTTGTCTAATTAAATAAAAACATAAAAATGGAAGAAAGAAAAAAAGCAATTTTAGATTATATAAATGCATTGAAAGAATTAAAAAAACTTAGGGTATTAACAAATCAAAAAGATTTCACAGGTCAAATAGGAGAATGGGTTGCATCAATAATTTATAAAGGAGATTTAGCAAAAAGAGGAAATCAGAAAGGATGGGATTTTATATCTAATAATGAAAAATATCAAGTAAAAGCGTCAGCTAAATCTAATAGCAACAAAGACTCGGATTACATTGAATTTATAGACTATATTAATGAAAAAACATTTGATTATTTAATAATTATTCCTTTTACAGAAGAATACAAAATAAAGGAATTATATAAAATCCAATATGATGATGCTTTAGAGATAATCAGAGTGAAAAGTAAAAGTCAAAGTAAAAATTTAAACTTTAGTTGGATAAAAGCATATAAAGAGGATCTCCAAGAAATAAAAAAACAACATCAAATATTATCAGTTTTTTTTGATTAATCCCAGCCAAGTTCCGTGCCAGGTTTTCACGAAAAACGGGTTAAAAGAGGTGAAATATGAGAAATATAAATCTATTTCAATCTTGTATCCTATTGATTATCAATAAAAGAAAAGGTATGGAATACCACTTTAAACCCTCATAATCAGGGGGTCCCTGGATCATGCCCAGGTGGGCCCACTTAAAAATATCAAGGGTTTATGAAGTCATTTTCATAGACCCTTTTTATTTGGGATTAAGTTCCGGTGAAACATAGGTCCTACAAATCTATTATAGTTGAATAGCCACATGTTTTATTTTCTTACGATTCCAAGTGTATACAATATGAATTTTACCATCTTTTGTCTGAATTACGGCAGGATAGGAAAATTCTTCTTTGGGGGTGTTCTCTAAAATCGCAATTTCATTCCAATTTTGACCGTCATTAGAAATAACCACATTTAAAGGGGATCTACTTCCTCCCCATGCACTAGATTTCTTTGTCACATGGTTATAGACTAGAATATGTCGACCATCTTTTAAGGTAACGGCGTCGGTACCAGAATTTGGATTAGGCAGAGAAGTAGTCTTTAATGCGGACCAACTAATACCAAGGTCATTAGAGAAAGCTTCTAACAACACTCCATTTTTACTACGACAAAGCAATTGCAGTTTGCCATCTTTTAAAAATAGCACGCTAGGTTGAATTGCTGAAAACTCTTTACCATCATTGATTGCCTCCGTTCGGGTCCATGTCTTTCCGGCATCTTTAGTCATTTCAAAATGCACACGCCACCCTTTGTCTTCCGAGGAGGTAGGACATAATAAAGTGCCGTTATTAAGTAAAACAGGTTTGTTTTTGATGGGTCCATATATGCCATCTGGTAACTTTTCAGCCTCTGACCAAGTTAGCCCATTATCGTTCGATCGTTTGAGCATTCCCCACCAGGTAGAGGGAGAAGGGCCCACTTTATAAAATAAAATTAAATCGGCATTAGGCATTTTAAATAAAACGGGATTCCAAGTTGGATAACGCAGCACTTCATTTTGAACCCCATTGGCTATTTCCATTGGTACAGTCCATTTTCCATTTTCTAAACGACTAGCCCAAATTCCTACATCTTTATTTCGCTCTTCTGTGCCTCCAAACCAAGCAGCAATAATACCACGCGGAGTTTCTTCTATCGTAGCTGCATGACAAGAGGGAAAAGGCGCAGTTTCATAAATAAACTCAGCAGTCATTTGTTGACCAAAAATGGGACTTGTTAGCGCACATAAGGCTGCTATTTTTATTAATTTATTCATAGGTATAATAGATTCTTCTCAAGGTATATATTTTATTTTCCATCTTTTTATAATTGTTTATTTTTTTTGCTTAGCTGTTTTATTTTAGTGAATAATAATCCAGTAAAAAAAATAGTTAAGGTGCCCACTACAATGATCATATTTTTATGCAGTGCAATTTTTAAATAAAATAAGTCAGGGCCCAGTTTGTCTGAAAAACTAAACCATATTATCACAATCACACCAATAATTACTGCAATGAATGCTTCTGTATTTTTTGTTTGCTTACTAATAATGCCTAATAAAAATAAGCCTAACATGCCTCCTGAAAAAATTCCAGACAGTTCCCACCATAGATCTAAAATACTTTTAATACCTATCATAGACAACCCCACTAATAATCCAATGATGCCCACTATAATAGTTGTTCCATAGAGCGTCACAAATTCCTTTTTATCCGATAATTGTGGGTAAAAATATCTTTTATAAATATCTTTTGTAAAAACAGTAGCAGAAGCATTCATACCAGAACTAATAGTACTCATGGCTGCAGATAATATAGCTGCCACCAATAAGCCTAAACAAATAGTAGGTACTTTGTTAACCATAAAATGAGGCAACACTTTATCTGCATAATCTTCGGGAGTAAGTTGATGCATAAAATTAGAAATATCTAGCGCACTCGCATTTACGCCTAGTTTCTCTAGTGCCAGTGCGTGTTTCAAAGAATCTGCAATAGCCGGATTGATTTGGTAATAGGCAAATAAAGAGGTCCCAATAATAAAAAATAATAAGGAAGCAGGTACGTATATAAAAACAGATAACCAAACCGACTTGCGTGCTTGTTTATCAGAAATAGCCGTGTGATAACGTTGTACATAATTTTGATCCATTCCAAAATTATTGAGATTTATAAAAAAGCCATAAAAAAGAACTACCCAAAAACTACTTTCTTTAAAATTCAAGGCAGCTGTTCCCAAACTAAATTTATGTTCTGATTTGGCAATATCATAAACAGTTGTGAGGCCACCAGGTATCTCCCAAATAATTAACAACAGAATTAATATTGCCCCAAGTGTTTTAAGTATACCCTGTACCACTTCTGTCCAGATAACTGCTTCAATTCCCCCTAAAACTGTATAAATAATAATACAAATACCCATCACTATCATGATTGAAGACATAGAAAAACCCAGCAATGCCTGAAGCGTTAATGCCATTCCAAAAAAGACAGAACCCATACGCGCAAATTGGGTTAACAAAAAACAGACTACGGCATAGGTTCTAGCCCATGCACCAAATCTTTTTTCTAAATTGGTATAAGCTGAAATCTCTCCTGTATTTCTATAAAAGGGAATAAAATATTTAGACGCTACCCAAGCGGCAAAAGGCATAGAGATACTGAAAACAAATGCATTCCAATTGCTACCAAAAGCCTTTCCAGGCACTCCTAAAAAAGTATTGCTGCTTAAAAAAGTAGCATAGATAGAAATACCAATGGCCCATCCTGGTACTTGTCCAGAAGCTTTTGTAAACTGATCCGTATTTTTATTTTTTCTTGAAAAATAATATCCGATACCAATCATTGAAAAGAGGTAAATGAATACGATTGTCAAATCAACAACAGGAATATTTTGCATATTTAAAAGTAAAAATATAAATAATTATTTCGAAATATCTTGAACACATCTAAATCCTGTGTGCTGCAAACTTGTATCTGGACTGCTTTTCATTCTTCTTGATACTCTATAACCTGAGCAATACGCATCATTGCATAAAAAACTCCCTCCACGTAAAACTCTTTTTTGGGTATAAGGTTCATCCGGATCATAGCTTGTATTTGGACCCAGCGGATTTTTTGATGCTGAATCTTTTAAAGAGGTATAGTAATCATGTTTATACCAATCACTGCACCACTCCCAAACATTGCCCGCCATATCATACAAACCATATCCGTTGGGCAAATAAGATTTTACTGGAGCTAAAAGTTCATAGCCATCTTTTTTCAGATTCAGATAAGGAAACTTTCCTTCCCAGGTATTTGCTTTAGGCTTTCCTTCATTAATAGGTTCGTTCCCCCAAGGATACACCTGATCTAATTTTCCACCTCTTGATGCGTATTCCCATTCCGCTTCTGTTGGCAATCTTTTTCCGGCCCATTTACAATAAGCATTCACATCATCCCAACTTACTTGCACAACGGGGAAAAATTCTTTTCCTATTATAGTAGAATTGGGTCCATCAGGATGTTGCCAATCTGCACCAGCCATCCATTCCCACCATTGATTGTAATTATTTAAGTCTACTGGGCCTTTTGCTTGTTTAAAAACTAATGAAGCTGCAATCAACAATTCAGCTGGCGGTTTAGGCGTGCCCGGCGGTACCGATTTTTTTAATTCTTCCCAATCAGGTTTTCTTTCTGCAGTAGTTACATAACCTGTTGCCTCAACAAATTTTTTGAATTGCGCATTGGTTACTTCTGTTATATCCATAAAAAATGAATCAACACTTACTTTGTGTTTCGGAAATTCATCTCTATCGGCTTGTTCATTGTCTCCTCCCATATTAAATGCTCCTCCTGGTATCAATACCATTCCATTGATTGACTTTTCTGCAGTAAGATGAAAATGAATGCTGTCATGTGTACTAGTAGAAAATCTAGAGGGTATTTTCATACAACAAGATGGAAGCGTATCTATTTTTGTAGCCTTTTGCGCAGCCACTAATGTAACTGATAAGCTAGTATATATTAGTAATACACTTACTACCACTACTTTATTAGTTATTCTATGATTTAAAAATAACATCAACTTAATTAATTTTATTTGTCAATTTTCCAACTGGTCTTACGTGCTCTCCTTTTCTATTTTGTATATCATCTCCTAAATCCTTTCTTGCCTCCTCGGCTAATTTATTTAATTCGCTTACGATTAATGGATTTTGATTTTTTACATCATAGGCTTCCGACGGATCTCTTCTTAAATCATATAAGGCATATGGCATCATTATATTTTCAGGTGCATTTCCTGGGTAGCCGTCTTTTCCTGGGGCCTGATTTAAATAAGACCTAGATGGATGCTCAAATACTAATTTCCAATTATCTCTTCTTACCGCTTCCAAAGAATTGTTTCTGTAATAATAAAGGAAATTCTTACGAGGTGTTGCATTCATATCTCCTTTAAAAATTGAAAGTAAGCTTACTCCATCAATTTTATTTTCAGGTAATTCTAATTTACAAATACTCGCTATGGATGGCATTATATCTATAGCAGAAACCAATTGATTACAAATTTGACCTGATTGTATATTCCCTTTCCATCTTACAATAAATGGAACTCTATGACCACCTTCATAGGTAGTGCCCTTGCCTTCTCTAAATCCACCTGGATTACCTGCATGATTACCATAGTTCAACCAAGGCCCGTTATCACTGGTAAAAATGACAATGGTATTTTTATCTAAACCATTTGATTTTAGAGTTTCCATAATGCGACCAATTCCATCATCTATTTCCTGTATTACATCTCCAAATAATCCTTGCTTGCTGGTTCCTCTAAATTTTTTAGAGGCATTGATAGGAACATGTGGCATACTGTGTGCAAGGTATAAGAAGAAAGGCTTGTTTTTATTTCGCTTGATGAAAGAAATGGCTGCATCTGTATATATGCCAGTTAAAGTAGATTGATCTTCTAAGGTTTTTATCTCTGCTATTTTATCATTGTCTTTAATTAAAGGCAAAATCGGATGTTTGGATTTATAATTTTCAGGTTTGGCAGGCGACCCATCGTAGTCCATTGGCCACATATCGTTTGAATAAGGAATGCCTAAGTATTCATCAAAGCCTTGAGATAAAGGTAGAAAGGCTTTATTGTCTCCTAAATGCCACTTTCCAATAATAGCAGTGGCATAATTTTTTTGCTTCATCATCTCTGCAATGGTCACTTCTGAATGCGCTAAACCTGTTTCACTTCTTGGGCCTAATGCCCCTGCCATACCCACTCTATTGGCGTAACATCCTGTAAGCAATGCTGCCCTTGATGCACTACAAACAGCTTGAGGTGTTAAATAGTTTGTAAAACGGATGCCGTCTAATGCAATTTGATCAATATTTGGAGTTCGAATATCCAAAGCACCATAACAAGATAAATCTCCATAGCCTAAATCGTCCATCAACACTAAAACAATATTTGGTGTTTGTTCTTTGTTTTGCGAAAACCCAACAGAAAACATTAGGATCATGCAAAATATAAAAACGAATTTTATTTTATTTAAATACATCATATTTTATAAAATTATTTTTTGGAAGATTATTTTTTGGAAGAATTTTTTGTGGAAGATGTTTCTTTTTCTAAAATAGCTTTCGCTTCCTTATCCTGATATTTATATATTAAAATAGCAAGCTTAGTTTTTAAATTGCTAATGGTAGATTGATAATTTTTATCATGAATCGAATTTTTCATTTCACTTGGATCATTTTTTAAATCATAAAACTCCCAAGTCGTTTTTGCGTTATAGAAACGAATTAATTTATATTGTGGGGTACGTATACCAAAATGCGGGCTCACATGATGGGGCTCTGGATATTCATAATAATGATAGTAAAGCTCATCCTTCCATTGCTTGACTTGATTGTTTTTTAATACAGGCACTAATGATACACCCTGCACTTCTGCGGGTATCTTTACTTGTGCTAAATCTAAAATAGTGGGTGCCCAATCTATATTAGAAGCAAACCTAGTAATATGGGTACCTGGTTTTATGAGTGTAGGATATCTTATTAAGAAAGGCGTCTTCAATGATTCTTCATACATAAATCTTTTATCAAACCAACCATGTTCTCCCAGATAAAAGCCCTGATCTGAAACATACACCAGCACTGTATTTTCAACCAAATTATTCTTATCCAAGTAATCAAGAATTTTCCCAATATTTCGATCCATCGATTTTGCTACTGCTAAATAATCCTTCATGTAGCGTTGAAATTTCCATTTAGATAATTCTTTCCCACTTAACTTCTTTTCATCAAATTCTTTGGTCACTCCATCATAATATTTTTTTAAAACTGCGCGTTGTTCATCATTAAGTCTTTTAAAATCGCCAGTGATATAATCCATATGTACTTTTACATCCTCATTCATACGCATGGTTTTTTCCACAGTCATATCCTGATGCATGGCCGCTTCTCTTCCTTCATAGGTATCAAAAAAATTAGAAGGTAGGGGAAAATCAATGTCATCATAAACGCCTAAATCGGGCAAATCTGGTATCCACTCCCTATGGGTAGCTTTTTCTCCTATCACTAAACAAAAGGGCTTATTTGGGTCTCTTGTATTTAGCCAATCTAAAGATTTATCAGTGATAATATTAGTGACGTATCCATTTTGCTTAATCGTATCTTTATTGCTGCTAATAAAATCTGGATTGTAATAATTCCCCTGCCCTCTTAGTATGTTAAAATAATCAAAGCCTTGCGGTAGATTTCCTAAATGCCATTTACCCACCCATGCTGTTTGATAATTATTTTCCTGTAACAAGCGTGAAAAAAGAAATTGATTTACATCAAACTTTTTTTCATTTATAGTATATCCATTTTGATGACTGTACTTTCCAGTTAATAAAGTAGCTCTGCTTGGCCCGCAGATTGAATTAGTCACAAACGAATTTTGAAAAATAGCACCTTCTTTCGCTATTCGATCAATATTCGGGGTAGGCATTAATTTACCTCCATAAGCACCAATGGCTTGAAAAGCGTGGTCATCGGAAATAATGAAAACAATATTGGGCTGTTTGGCTTTAGTGGAGATTTGAGCCAACAACTGACTAGAATGGCTAGCTAAAAAAATAAAGCTCAGTAAAATTGATTTTAAGTAATTCATCTTAAGGCAATGGGCTTTGGTAAATACTACCTTAAATATACTTAAATAATCTTTTCTCCCAATAGCGCTATAGCCTAATTACATTAAATCATATTAATTTATGTAATACATTTATAATAGCTATCTTTAAAATATTAGTAATCGACATATGAAACTATATCTAATCGTCTCTTTATTTTTTATCAGTCAACTTGGTTACGGACAGGTAAAGACAAAAAATGTACTTATTACTTATTATAGTAAAACAGCCAATACGAAATCCTTAGCGGAAGAAGTAGCAAAAGGTGCGCAATCTATACCAGGCGTTCAGGTGGTAATTAAAAGTATTCAACAAACCACCACAAAGGATTTATTAGAGGCAGATGCCATTATTATAGGTAGCCCTGTTTACAATGCGAACCTCGCACCCGAAGTGGTTAAATTTATAAGTGAATGGCCGTTTGAGGGAAACCCATTAAAAGATAAAATAGGTGCTGCATTTGTTACCGCTGGTGGTATATCTGCTGGGGAGGAACTGGCACAGGTGAATATATTACACTCTATGTTAATTTTTGGAATGATTGTGGTGGGCGGAGATGAGTGGACTTCTGCATTTGGAGCCTCTGCCATTACGAATGAAAGTATTTTCAAAACAGAAAAACTAGACAAACTATTTTTACAAAAAGGATTTGCACTTGGCAGCCGCGTTGCTACGCTTGCTAAAAAAATGAATTAAGAAGTTTAAAAGAAAATACTTTAAGTAGTCAACTAACTACTTAAAAACATTAAAAAATAAGTACTCAAATTTAAATACCATACCATTGGGTGCGGTTCTTTCCATGGTAGAATATAATTGTCTGCGATAGCCAATATCAAACCTTGCCTGGCTTTTCACAATAAATTGTATGGAAGGCCCTATATCTAAAAACGATTTTTGATTCCCGTTCAAACGCTGTCCAATGAGTTCAAACATTAGATTCACATTTGTTTGATTATAGCTTGTATATATTTTAGGTAGCATTAGCTTTCCTACAGATAAAGTATAATTCATTGCACTATTAGACTGCGTTGGAGGGAACTTATAATTGGGTTTATTATCATATGCCCTTTCATAACTAAGGGTACTATTAAAAGCCACCTTATGCAATAATTTAGTAGCAATAAACCCCGCCTCGTAGCCTGTGTTATGCCCCATTGTCTCAATTTCATCTTGGTGTATATCAGCTCTATTTTTACTAGCACGCGCAAACAAGGCCATTCTAAAATGACTTTGTTTTGCATCTTCACTAAAAAATCTATACTTCGCATATAAACTTCCACCTTCAGTTTCAAAACCACCTTCTTGTCTATTACTTATAAACCCTTGTGCATGCACCATCCATTTTTTATTAATACCCCACATAAGCTCTGGCATATTATGGTAATTTAGTTTACCATCTTTCTCTAAAAAGAATCCATTCATATCTCTAAACCCTAATGACTTTGAAGGCATATTACTAGCAGGCTCTGTAAATACAAATAGCTCTTGAGAAAATGCGGTAGAAAAAATAAAAAGGGAAATGAAAAGAAAAATTTTATGCATATTACAATACCTTAATGTGGTATACATTTTTGTTATTGCTAGCGTAGGTAGGATATTGCTTTGCCGTCTTTGCAATTTGTTTGTACTCTTTATCTACGATAAAACCTTTATCTAAAATTTTTACTTTTACCTCTCCACTTAAAGTACCGGCCTTGGTATCCATAAAAGTATACTTGTTATTATCTAAAGTAAATGAGCTGTTATTAGCTGCCTGCTGATCTTTAAAATTAAACACCACCACTAATTCACCCACAGAAAAGCCTGCATCTTCTACTTTCTTTTTAACGTCACCAATATTCACCGCACTGCCATTTTTAAAATAAAGTAGGAAGGCTGTATTGTTTAAATCGGGTTCTACTTTTTCTATGGCTTCTATAGAAATTAACTGCTTATAAGTGGCTTTAGAACACATAGAACAGGTAAGTCCTGTAGCCGTTAATTCTGCCTTCAAAATTTGGGCATTTACTGCTACTGAAACAAATAGTATAACTGTAAGTATGAATAATTTTTTCATTTTGCTTTGTTTATTTTAAACTTATCTATGAATACACAAAATTAGGCATTTTTGTACTACTTATATATGATTTCTATCAATTTCAGAATTTGTAAGTGCTTTCGAAATTGGAAAAATTCAATAATTACAGCCATAACACCCTACCTAATTTAATAATGCCTATATTTTTTATAAAATGAAAATGAATTTTAGCCTAATTTTAGTAATAGAAAAAATCTAAAAAATATTAGTTTACATTTTAAAATAAATTTTATGAAAAAATTATTGTTCTTAGTTATTATGTTAGTTTCTTTTTCATTTACTTATGCTCAAGACACTAATAAGAAAAAATTAGTATACAACCCAAAAAGTCCTACCTATGAAGTGGAAGCTACCTGTGGTAATTGTATGTATAAAATGAAAGGTGACGGCTGCAATTTAGCTGTTAAACTAAAAGGCAAGAACTACTTTGTAGATGGAACGAATATTGATGATCATGGCGATGCACATGACACAGAAGGTTTTTGCAATGCCATTAAAAAAGCGAAAGTTCAAGGCAGTATTATGAATGACAGGTTCGTGGCTACTTATTTTGAGTTAATTAAAAAGTAGAACTTAAAATACATATTACTACCTTTGCGCCTTAGCAGCAAATAGCATAAAAATGATTTACAAAATACTTACAGTAATTGGACTTGCCACTTTTGAAATATATGCTGCAATTCCTGCAGGCTTTGCTTTCAAATTAAATCCAATTGCCATTTTTTTATACAGTGTTCTAGGAGGTTTAATAGGTGTTTTTGTAGCTGCCTACTTAGGTGATATTATTAAAAAATGGATAAGTACATTCAGAAAAAATAAAGTCGAAAAATTTGCCAAGGAGCCAGGATTTGCCTTAAAAATTTGGCAGAAATATGGTGTTGTGGGTTTAGGCTTATTGGGAACCATGACTGTTGGCGCTCCTATTAGTATTGGTATAGGCGTAGGCTTTAATGTACCCACCAATAAAATGGTATTTTGGTGCAGCCTAGGCGTATTATTAAGATGTGCCCTATTTACAGCTATTGGTTATTTTGGGCTTCAATTGATATAAGTTCTTACCTTAGAGACATGCAAGTAACTATCCTACGAATTTTTCGAAAAGTGCACAGAGCAATGGGGGCATTCTTATTTTTGTTCTTTTTTATTGTTGCCATAACAGGATTAACACTTGGTTGGAAAAAAAACAGTAATGGTTGGATACTTCCAGCCACGATGAAAGGAAGCTCTGCCAATTTAGATACTTGGAAAACAACCAAAGAACTTTTAAAAATTTCAGATAGTGTTTTAATCAATAAAGTAGATAAATCATTAAGCACTGAATTAGATAGAATTGATATCAGAAAAGATAAAGGAGTCGTTAAATTTTTATACGTAGACAATTATTGGGAAATTCAACTAGATGGTCAATCAGGAAATGTTTTGCAGATAAGTCAACGCCGATCTGATTTTTTCGAAGATATACATGATGGCTCATTCCTAGATCGTTATTTCAAAACCAATGGAGAGCCAATTAAATTAGTATACACATCCATAATGGGTATCTCATTATTTTTATTTACTGTTACAGGTTTTTGGCTATGGATGGGACCTAAATTCATTAGGAATAAAAAAAGAAGTTAGTTATACATTAAATTTCTATGCTGCTTTTAATAGGGAGCCGTTTTACATAAACTTACTGATAATATACAGTTAACAATTAGTTTTTGAATTAGCAATTCCTTTTACAGTTTTTCTCCTCTTTTTCAAATTAGAAAAGTGAACAGGAGTAATACCTAAATAAGAAGCAATCATGTACTGGGGTACACGTTGGTTTATATCAGGGAAATTTATAGTTAAGCTATCATATCTTTCAATGACAGATTTTGTGCCTTTGTCTAATACATGTTGAAGCATTTCTAGTACCTGTGCTTCTGCAACTGAACTCCGCAGACGATCTCCTGATTTTATATTATTGATAACATAATTAATTACCGCTAAAGGTACTTTTATCATAACACAATCTTCTAAGGATTGAACATTCAATAAGGCCTTTAAATTATCTTCATAATTATATAACGCATAACCAGTAACAGTCATGTATTCTGATCTAAAATTGAATACCTTTATTTCGCTTTCTTTATTTTCAACATAATATCTTACAATTCCCTTAGTAATAAAATAAAGATTATTTTGAATTTCTCCAGCCTTCATTATCAACGCTCCTTTGGAAAAATAAACTTTTGTACATTTTTCATTCAAATCGGCTAATTCAGCCTCTGTGAATTTTACATACTTAGTAATAAATTGATTAAACATCCCAAAATGTTCTTGCATAAAATTTAGTTTTTAGTTTAATTAGAATAATTTCTAATAATTGCTTTAACTAGTGTAAAGTGTACTAAAAAATAAAATGCCCCAAATTTTGGCTGTAAAATGCACCCTTCTCATTGAGAAAATGATATTTCTCAAAAAATAATAATCTAGCAATCAACTACTTAAGACTTTGGATGAAATCTGTAGGTGTTAGCCCAACATACTTATTAAATGCATTATACATCGATCTTCTATTGTTAAAACCAGACATTTCAGATAATGCCTCAATGGTAAAAGACTCATATTTCTTGGCTTTTAGCAACTCCTTTAAGTACGCTATCCTATTCTTATTTAAGAGTTCTATGAAATTTTCATCAATGCCTACTTTTAAAAAATCGACTAGTTCATTTTTAGTAGCATTTAGCTTTAAGGCTAAATCCTCCAAATTCGCATCCTGCCTTAAATAATAGTGGTTTGAATAAAACAGAAATTCAAAATTTTTAAAATTGACACCTTTATTAGCAAAAAGTATTTCATTAAAAGGCCTTGAATACTTATCATCATCTAAAAACTTAGGCCTAAATAAAATAAATAATAATAAACAGAACCTGAAAATGAATAAATGATTGTATGTATCGTATAAGACAACTTTGTCAATTAAAGTAAGAAAAACATAATTAAAACCACCTATAAGTAATAAAATAATGGCTATTGAAAAAATTCCTACCCATTTTCTAATTTTTAATTCATATAAATTATTGCTATCTTTTTTTGCGAATAATTGTATGATGATATAAGTTATCGCATACAAAAAAAACAAAAAACAAGATACAAAAAATAATTTATGGTAGATTAAAAGACTGTTTTTAGATACTCCGTTTCTATATAAAGGAAATTGAAAATTATTAAAAGATTCAATAATAAAAAGAAAAATAAGTATGCCCTCTATTATCAAAAATAGTTTAGGTATTTTTTTCTTCAATATTAAAACAAGTAAGTTAATAGTTAATACCGCAGTACATAATCTTATAATATCTTTATAATAAGGAATATCGTAACCAGAGAAATATAAATAATCCATGAAGTTTACTGCTGTTAACAACAGTAATAATGCTAACATGTAATACTTTAATAGACTAAATTTTTTATTGTCTTTTATAATTTCGAATATAGAAAATATCCCAAGTAGGGTTATGGCAAAGGTTAGATTTGAATACATTAAACCTAAATTACATATTTTATAAGTGATTTATTAGACTGTTTAACTTAAGTAAGTATATGTCTAGTTATAGCTAAAAAAGATTAGAAAATATTCTATGTATTATCATCATTATTGTCTTTTTGATAGAATAAAACATATATGGTTATCTATTCATTTAATAAGTAAATTTGCAAAAATTAGCCAAGCAGCCATAAATTATGCAGAAGTATCTATTGTTATTATTAACTGTAATTATTGTTCATACCAGCAGCGCTCAAAAAAAAGAAAGAAAAGGAGAATTCTATATTTCTTGGGGATATAATAAAGAATATTATACACTTTCTAATGTGACTATTAACCAGCCTGCATTAAAAAATAATTTTACTTTTAAAAATACTTTATTGGTAGATAACCCAGGATGGGATTCAGGAATATTCAATAAAGCATTAAGCATTCCACAATACAATTATCGTTTTGGATATTTCTTTGACAAAAACAAGGACCTTGCCTTTGAAATAAATTTCGATCATACCAAGGCATTATTCAAAGACAACCAACTTATTCGTATGACTGGTACTTATAATGGCGCTAAGGTAGACTCTAGTTTTATTTTTACTAAATCGGGACAAGGGACTGCTGAAAATTATTATTACTTAAACAACGGTGCTAACTTTTTATTATTCAATATTGTAAAGCGAAAGCGATTCAAAAATTTGTCAAATGATATTATAGCAATAGATGGTTTAGCGAAGGCAGGTATTGGTCCTTTAATACCGCATGTAGAAAACAAACTATTTGGTCAAAAAAATGATAAGGGATTTCAGTTTGGTGGCTGGAATACAGGACTTGAATATGCACTTAGAAGTACATTTTATAAAAAATTATATCTTGAGTTCGCGGGTAAACTAGACTACGCCTATTATTATAACTTAGATGTGTATAAAGGCAATGCCAAACAAGGCTTTGGAACGATGGAGTTTATATTGAGCTTGGGCTATACTCTTCCTATGGGACCTAAAATAAATAGCACTAAATAGCTCTTATTATTAAGAAAATTAAGCCGGTAAGGTTTTCTTGTACTTTAAGTACTCCTTTTTGGCATTTTTGATAAAGGCCTGCTCTGAACTAGCATGGGTTAACTTATAAGAAATTCTGGTTTTGTCTACTGTTTTACCCTTTACCTGATTAGTATAGTGTTGAATAGAAAATTTCATTAACTCCACAATTAAAGGAATAGTGCTTATTCCTTTTTCAGTCAATGTATATATAAATACTTTTTTATTAGTGGGGTGATTATTCTTTTCAATCAAGCCATCCAAAACTAATTTTTTTAAACGATCGGCTAAAACCCTAGTAGCAATTTTTTCACGATTGTCCATTAATTCTTTATAGGTACACTTTTTTAAAAAAAGCATATTTCTAATTATAATAAGTGACCATTTATCTCCTAAGACATCTAAGCCTGTTGCGACAGCACAAATGGAACGAAATTTAGTTTTAAGCATATCCGAATATTTTAACGAAGATAAATAAATATATAGTAATTCAATTTACTGTGGAATCATTTACATCAGATTTACAGGAATGATTTCCACATATACCACAAAATTACTTTTATATGTGATTTAAAAATATAGGTATCAATTATTTAGACAATTCTATGACAATAGTCATAGCTTAAACAAGCTTTTAGCTAAATTAAAGTCGATGCCGGGAAAGGTACTTAAGTAGGTCTTATAAGAGGGGTTTAGGATTCCCTCTTAGCTTGAATAGTTGTATCTTCCATCTTAATAAATGCAAAAAATAAAATAGAAAAATTCTTCGCCATGAAAACAAGAAATTATTTGCCACTTATAATCTTAATACTATTTTATAGCCTTTTAATAAGCTGTACTTCTAGCTCCACGAGTCCTAAGGAGGGGTTTATAGATGTGAAAGGTGGCAAAGTTTGGTACCGTATTAATGGCACAGGTAATAAGCCTGCACTTCTTTTATTACACGGCGGGCCTGGCTCTTCTAGTTATGGCTTAGAAAATTTAAAGGAATTAAGCAATGACCGTCCTATTATATTTATTGACCAGCTAGGTTGTGGCAGGTCTACAAGAATTACCGATACCTCTTTAATGACTATCGAAAATTATGTAGAACAACTTGAGCAAATTAGAACAGCTCTACAACTTGAAAACTTTTACTTATACGGCCACTCTTGGGGCACTATGCTAGGCATTGACTATTATATTAAATACCCCAAACATATAAAGTCAATTATTTTTAGCAGCCCTTTATTTAGCACAGAAATGTGGACTAAGGATGCAGATACTTTAATTGCTTCTCTACCCGACTCTATTCAAACCAATATTAGAGTAAACGAAAAAAATAAAACCTACGATAATGCAGCTTATCAAGATGCAGTAACTCTTTATTATAAAAACTTTTTAAGAAGAACTGAAAGAACAAAAGGACAAGCCGATACTGCTAAATTATTTTCAGGTTCCAATGTATATGAATTTATGTGGGGACCTAGCGAGTTCACAGCTACTGGTAATTTATTAAAGTATGACCGCTTAGCATTTCTTACTAACATTAAAGTGCCTACCTTATTAGTAGCAGGTGAATTTGATGAAGCAAGGCCTAGCACCATTCAACATTTTCAAACTATGATTCCAGGTGCTGAATTTAAGATGATTAAAAATGCAGGTCATGCCACTATGCAAGATAATAAAGAAGAATACCTAGTAACACTTAAAGCTTTTTTAGATAAAGTAGATAACTTTATGGCTCATAAATGATTGACTAATTAATAGACTAAATAATTAAGTAAATAAATTATCATGAACTTTCGAATTATTTTATTTTTCATTCTTGCGCTGAATATAAGTGTAAGTGCTAAAGCACAAACTGCATCTTCCGGCTTTACCATTATACCCCTAGGTGTAAAAGGCGGACTAGATGAAGCCAACCTATCTTCCTATATGGTAGCCGCAAAAGGTTCCAGTAATTATATATGCTTAGACGCAGGTACTATTAATGCTGGTTTACAAAAAGCGGTAGCTAATAAATTATTTACAGCGCAAAGCGCCGAAGAAGTTCAAAAAAATAATATCAAGGCTTATTTTATTTCACATGCACATTTAGACCATGTGGCAGGACTTATTTTAAATTCACCTAATGATAGTCCAAAAAATATTTATGGCTTCAATGCTGTAATTGATATTTTAAAGAACAACTATTTTACGGCCAAAAGCTGGGCTAATTTTGGTAGCGAGGGCGATAAACCTATTTTAAATAAGTATACCTATAACTACTTAACGCCTGGTAAAGAAATTGAAATTCCTACTACCGAATTAAAGGTTACCCCTTATATACTTAGCCATGTAAACCCCTATGAAAGCAGTGCTTTTTTAGTACGTAATAATAATAGCTATTTGCTTTATTTAGGAGATACGGGTGCCGATGAAGTAGAAAAGTCGAATCAATTAGAACAATTATGGAGGGCCATTGCAGATAAAGTAATTGCGCATTCACTTAAAGCCATTTTTATTGAAGTGTCTTTTGACAATACCATGCCCGATAAAGCATTATATGGTCACCTAAGCCCCCGTTTATTAATGCAAGAAATGAAAGTCCTTAATAAGCTTTCTAATGGGCAGCTTCAAAAAGTACCCATATATATTACCCACATCAAACCTTGCGCTACTTGTGAAATTTCCATCAAAAAGGACATAGCACTGTCAAATACAGAGGGGCTTACTATTAAATATGCAGAACAAGCTAAGGCCATACAGTTGCCTTAATTTTCTTATATATTCTATCTCAAATAAATAAGAACCACTTATCCCATTTCCATTTGTATTTAGAAGAATTTTGTTAATTTAATGGTCTAAATAATCAGGTCTTATAAAAAGCTTTAAGCAAATATATAATCACCTTCATTAGTTAGTAATCACATTTATTAAATTAAACTAAATTAAATAGTATGTCAAACAGTAAAAAAACTATTCAAAACAATTCACGCCGCAACTTTTTATACCAAAGTTCCTTAGCTTCATTAGGCTTAGTGTTCATGGGTAAAAACGCATTAGCTGCTAATTCTTTCTTCCTTGCTAATCCAAGCTCTAAAATTAAAGGGGTACAAATTGGTGCTATCACTTATTCTTTTAGATCCATGCCAGGTAGTGCAGAACAATTAATTCAATATTGTAAAGAAGCGGGCATTAGTGCCGTTGAATTAATGGGAGACCCTGCTGAAGCCTATGCAGGAAGTCCAGCAGGTGCAATGCCAAAAATGACGCGCGAGGAGTACATGAAAACAATGGAAGAAAGAAATGCAAAAGCAAGAGCTTGGAGAGAAACGGCTTCCATGGATAAATTTGTAGAACTAAGAAAATTATTCAATGACGCAGGCATTACAATTTATGCATACAAACCAGATGCCGCTTTAGGTGTAAAAAGTACCGATGGCGAAATTGATTACGCAATGCGTGCAGCAAAAGCATTAGGAGCCACTTCAGTGAATGTAGAACTTCCAACCAATGCAGATCATTCAAAAAGATTAGGTGAGTTTGGTTTAAAACATAAAGTATATGTGGGTTATCATGCACATTTACAAGCCACAGACACTGCATGGGACCTGGCTTTGAGTCAATCTCCTTACAACGCTATCAACCTTGACTGCGGCCATTATATTGCAGCAGGTGGGGCGAACACCACAGCCTCTTTATTAGCTTTTATTGAAAAAAATCATGACCGTATTTCAAGTATGCATATTAAGGATCGTAAGAACAAAGTAAATGGTTCAAAGAATATGCCTTGGGGTGAAGGAGATACGCCGCTTAAAGAAATTCTAACTTTATTAAAAACTAAAAAATATAAAATACCTGCCTCTATTGAATTAGAATATGATATTCCTGCAGGATCAGACGCAGTAAAAGAAACTAAAAAATGTTTCGAGTATGCTAAAGCTATTTTAGAAGGATAATAGTAGAAGGGTAAATATTTAAATTTTTAAGAAGTCCTATTTAGATATATTTTTTATAATGACTAAATTGATTAACTTTCGGGTGAATTAATTTAGTCATTTTTTTATTTAGTTTATTAGTCAAAATTATGAACCAGAACATTGCTCAAAATATTTTTATACATCATGTACTTTTTTATTTAAAAAACCCTACATCGGTTGCTGATAAAAATAAATTATTAGAGGGACTTCAAAAATTAGCTACCATTGAATGTATTCGTTTTTCTGATATTGGAACGCCAGCTACTACCAACAGATCAGTGATTGAAAGAGACTATACCTATTCTTGGCTTTGTATTTTTAATACAGCTGAAGAAGAAATGGTGTATCAAGAACATCCAATTCATGATGAATTTAGAAATAACTATGCCCATTTATGGGAGAAAGTAGTTATTTACGATTCAACCACCAATACACAGGAAAGCCGGTAGCAATAAGGCTTAAGCCCCAAATGGCTTCATAGGGTTTATTCAATATAGTAATGACGAATAAGGCTGCGCAGAATAATAAAAATAGGCCTGGCACAAAAGGGTATCCAATAACCTTATACTTTCTTTCGTATTCCGGATGCTTTACTCTTAATATTATAACACCCAAGGCGGTACTTCCATAAAATATAAAGGAAGCAAAAATAAGCATATCGGTTAATTGATCAAAGCTTCCAGAGAACACTAAAGCAATGGCCCAAAAAGCTTGAATAAATAAAGCTATATCGGGTGTATTGTATTTGGGATGTACATTCGCTGCTTTATAAAAGAACAATTTATCTCTTGCCATCGCATACATCATTCTAGCCGAAGTTAATATAGTGCTATTGGTAGCATTCAAAGTAGTGACTACAATTAAACTAGCTACAAGTACCATTCCAATAGATCCACCTAATTTACCTGCCACTTCTACTGCAGCAATTTTATTAGGGGTGAGTTGAATAAAATAATCAATAGGTAAAATATATACAAAAACAATGTTTAATAAAACATAAGCAGTCATCACAATTAATGTACCAATGCCTAATGCTAGTGGTAAATTTCTTTTAGGATTTTTTATTTCCTCCCCTACATAGGCAACGCTATTCCATCCTTCATAGCCCCAAAAAGCACCCAAACTAGCCACGAATAAGGCTTTCAGTAAACTAAAGCCATGTAAATCGGGGGCATTAGGTAATTGGCTTGCTGTAGTTATATTGCTAATGCTTCCTTCTGAAGAACCAAATCCAATGGCAATAAAGGCAACTATACAAGTTAACATCAAATAAGTTAGTACCGTACTTAATTTTGTTGCAAACTGTGCCCCCCGATAATTTAATAAGGTGAGTGCTATAATTAATAAAGAAGCTAACAATTTAATAAATAACCCTTGTGAGATAGCTATACCTAAAAAGCTAGTATCTCCATTTATAATGGGAAGTGGAAATAAACTATTTAATGACTGTGCAAAAATATATGCCAAGGCTGCAATAGAAGATGTTTTAATAACGGTGAAACTGGCCCATCCATACATAAAAGAAAAAAAGCGGCCATATACTTTTTGAAAATAAAAATATTCTCCCCCTGAATTAGGAAACATACTTACCATCTCAGCAGTGGACAAAGCACCTGCTAAACTAATAAGGCCAGCAACTACCCAACAAAGAATAACTAATACGGGAGAACCTAACTCCTGAGACATGGGCGCTAACTTCTTAAACACACCAGAGCCAATAATTACACTTACGACTAAAAAAGTAGCAGTGCTTACTCCTATTTTGGGTTTTAATGCTTCCATTCTACAATTTAGTGTATTCTATATAAAGACTAGTACATCTATTAGCAATTGTACTATAGTTTTGTAACCCCAAAACCTGGCTGGCTGTTAATATGCATATAGCCATCCTTTAATTCAAAGCCGCCGGTAACTAAATCCTCCGCTAAATCAAAGCTGCCGTCTAAATCGATATACTTAGTATTCGAACAGCAGTAAGCGGCATGAAGCGCCGCAGTAATACTTATAATACTCTCATCATTGCATCCCCAGAATAAATTAATATTTGCATTTTTAGCAATAGTCGCAATTTCCATAGCGCCCATAATACCACCGCATTTCATTAATTTAATATTGTATACACCGAAAGGTTTGCTAATAGCATATTCCAATGCAGCTTGCGGGTCTTTCAAGGATTCATCGCCCATTAATATAGAACGGTAAGCGGGATCAACTTTTAATAATTCTAATTCTTTACCTACGGGTAAAGGTTGTTCTATTAGTTCAACACCTACTTTTTTAGTAGCCTCTATAAATTTATTCAAGTCGGCTAAGCTATAGCCCTGATTCGGGTCTACTCTTATTATATATTCAGTTGGATATTTTTCATGCAGCTTAAGCACTTTTTCAATATCCTCCTCTATATTCAATCCTAGTTTTACTTTTAATACTTTAAAGCCTAGGCTTAAAAAACCAGCAGCATCTTCTAAAGTTTCTTCCACACTTTTAATACCAATAGTAATAGAAGTAGGTAAGGCTTTTATTTTTTGTCCATAAAATTCAGCCACTGAAATACCCATGAATTTACCAAAGGCATCGTGCATGGCTATATCAATAGCAGCCTGTGTTCCAGGTAAGTGATCAAAATGTTGTCTTGCTTCGTAAATCATTTTTTGAAAATGACGAATATCTCTGCCCACAAAATTTTTAACAAATTCAGTTTCTAAATTAATAGCTGTTTGTGCAGTCGTTTCTCCTACTACTTCTCCTGCTGGGCTTCCACAACCATAGCCCACCATACCATTGGCTAACTCTACTTCAAAAAAAGCTAAACTTACATCGGAGAAAGTGCTATAGGCAATAGTATAAGGCTTGGTCAAAGCCATTTTTTTTAGATAAGATCTTAGGGCTACTATTTTCATTAGATACTAATTATTTATTTTATTTTTTAATTACTCAAAATTTTAGTTAATTTTTTAAAATTAACTTTATACTTAGTAAGGTTTATATGCTCAATTATTTTTTTAGGCCTTTTAAAGTAGGCAATATTTTATCTACTCCTTCCTGAATAGGTAATAATACGGGTATGTTTAATTTTTGCTCGTATTGTTTTTGAAAAGCAAAAGCTTCTTCGGTACTACAGTCTTCTGTGTGAATACCTACCGCTATTACTTTTGAACCTAGTTTTTCAATAATCTCAATTTCCGATTCAACGCTAGGAATAGATCCCCATTTTTCATCGTGGTCAAAATATTTACGCTTAGGAGCGAATAATAATATTACATGCTTAGCATTACCAGATATTAATAACTCAATACCACAAGGACCACTTGGGTTTCTTAAAGAAGATTGCCCTTCTAAGAAAATAAAATCGGGTGCGGTTTCTTTCCAACAAGTAAGAATGGCATTTTCTAATTCTCCAGAAACAAAATCATTTAAAGTAGAATCAAAAATAAAACCATATTTACCGCCTTGTAACCAACCGGTTTGTCCTGTATAAATCATTTCAGCCTTTAGTCCGTCTGCTTCGCAGGCCTGTCTTAACATTCTAGCGGTAGTTCTTTTACCCATGGCGCAGTCCATGCCAATAACAGCTATGATAGGCGCTGTTACTTTATAAATATCTCCTGTCCAAAAACTAAGTTGCTCTCTGGTTTTTGGTTTTCTTACATCAATTAATTGTACCCCTTTTTCTTTGGCAAGCGCCACTATTTCTGGCTTCTCATTTAAATATTCATGTAAACCATTCACAATAGATAAACCTGCATGAATGGCTTCATTAATAGTGGTTAACATATTGCCGGGTAGTCTTCCACCTACTGTAGCCACTCCAATCACTAAAAATTGAATATCGGTAAGCCCCTTTATAGCCTCTTGTAAATTTTCAAATACCGGAATATTTCTATTTTTACCATCTAATAATATGCCTGCATCCTGTCCAGCAGTTTCAGCATAATCAACTACACCTTTAATGGTAAAGCGTTCTGTACCTCTAATAAGCCCGTGTGCGGTTTTAGCATCTAAGGCTTTTAATAAACCATTCGTTAATATAATTGCATTGTTCATTTTCTTTTTCTTGCTTTTACTATTTTGAATTATTGCTATTATTTTCTTTTGATAAGTACACCTGGATAATTTCCAGTAGCCTTTTGATTTTGATAACTAAGTTGGCCATTAATCCAAACCATTTCAATACCTGTTGACAAAGCCGTGCCATTTTGAATAGTTGAATTATCTTTCACTGTAGCGGGGTTCAATAAAACTAAGTCGGCGTAATTACCTGCTGCAATAATACCACGGTCGGTTATGCCTAAATGTTTTGCTGTTAGGCCTGTCATTTTATGAATAGCATTTTCTAATGAAATAATTTTATCTTCTCTAACATACTTACTCAATACTCTTGTAAAAGCACCATGGCCTCTAGGATGCCCACTTGCACTGCCATCGGAACATATATTGGCATAAGGCCAAGCTATAAAATTAGCAATATCTTTTTCAATCATAGACTTTGCTGCAATGGCTTCTACGGTTCCTTTAAAATCAGGATTCTTTTCTTTAAAATCTGAAGCAATAGCAATTAACGCCATTAAAGTAACAGACGGCTTTTCATTTCTCATAGCAGCAATAGCTGCAAGGGTCTTACCTCTATAGGCTTCTACGGGCGCATACTTTACTAAATAAGATTCACTGGCATCAAATGTATGATTCACGGCAAACTCTGCACTCACCGGATTGGTGTAATCTCTTGTTGGAAATAAAACCCTCAATGTGGAGTTCCAGTAAGTATAAGGATATACATCGGCAGTAATATTAATTCCGGCAGCTCTTGCTTTTTCTAATTTTGTAATTAATGCTTTGGAAGTTTCCCAATCGTCTTTGAGGGCAATTTTAATATGTGAAATTTGTACGGGCATTTTAGTCACCCTCCCAATTTCAATTATTTCATCAATAGCTTCTTGAAATCTAATATCTTCACTTCTTATATGACTCATATACCTTGCCTTAGCAGCAGCTGTTACTTGTGCCAATTGTATTACTTCATCTTTACTTGAAAAAAAGGCTTGCTCATATTCAAGCCCTGTAGATAAACCCAATGAACCTTTCTCTAATTCTTTTTGTAAAATAATTTTCATTTTATCTATCTCTGCTTGGCTAGCTTCTCTATACACATCGTTTTCTCCCATCACTTCTTCTCTTATAGTTCCTTGCCCTGTGTAGGTTCCCACATTCACTGCCATAGAATGTTCTGCAAACATTTTGGTTAAACTATCCATTGCATAACTTCCCCCATCCTGACCTATAATAATAGTGGTAATACCTTGGCTATTGGTAGGAATGGCCTCGGGATGATCCTCTAAGTCTCCAAAATGATGACTATGAGAGTCAATAAAACCAGGGGCTAAGACAAGTCCTCTGCCATCAATGACCTGCTCATTTGTACCAGCTTTCAATTGCCCTACTTGTATAATTTTTTTTCCTTGTATTCTTACCGATGCACTATAAGCAGGCTTACCCGTACCATCTATTAATTGCACATTGGTAATTAATTGTGTTGGTTGAGTGCTTATATTTTTTTGTGCAAATAACTGAGTCGTTATTATTAGTAACAGTAGAAAAGAAAAAAAACTTAAAGATTTTGTTTTCATTTTAATTAAATTATTATTTACCAAAAACGAATATACATGGCAGCTACTAATCCTAGTACAATAATGACCATTGCTAAATTGGCATTGGTTAATTTATATTTAGTACCATCTTCTATTAAATCGTTTTCATGTTTTTGTCCACTCTTATCTAATAAACTTACAAGTACAATAGTTATCATGGTAAAGGCAAACACTAATCCCATTTGAATTAAATAAGGAATTTCAAAACCACCATGACCATTAGAATAAGCAGTATATAAAATAGTTTCATTGCCAGCGAGGCCCACTATAAATTTATCAAATACAATAGAAAGTATTACTCCAACAATAATTCCTGTGATAGCCGCTTTTGAAGTTGCTTTTTTCCAAAAGAAACCTAATAAGAAAACCGGGAAGATAGCAGGTGAAATATAACCTGTATATTTTTGAATAAATTCAAAGCCGCCCTTTCCGCCAATACCTAATGTATCGTTCCAGTTAATTATGATTGCAATGATTAAAGAAATAATAATTATGATACGACCCGTGGTGACTATTTTAGTATCAGAGGCTTCTCTATTAATATATTTTTTATAAATATCTAAAGAATAAATAGTAGATATACTATTGGCCTTACCTGCTAAAGAAGCTACTATAGCTGCTGTCAAAGCCGCCATAGATAAGCCTTTCAGCCCAACAGGTAAAAACCCTACAACAGAAGAATAGGCATTGTCTTGATTTAAACTACCATTACTTAACATTTCTTGTTGTAAGTCTCCATTTTGATATAAAACATAAGCTGCAATACCTGGCAGCACCACTAGTACAGGCATTAATAATTTTAAAAAGGCTGCAAAGAAAATGCCGGTTCTTGCCGTTTTTAAATCGGCGCCTAAGGCTCTTTGTGTAATGTATTGATTACATCCCCAATAATTTAAATTCGCTACCCACATACCTGCTGCCATCATCGCTAGTCCTGGTAAGCTTGAATAATCGTCAATTTGTTTTTGTGTAGCGCCCGCACCGGGTTTATCAAATATCATATTAAAATGATCTGGTGCTGCTTTTAATAAATGGTTAAACCCTGCAATGGCATTACTACCATACCCAAATTTTTCTCCCACTACAGTTAATGCTATATATGAAGTGATAAGTCCTCCCACTGTTAATACTAATACTTGTATTACATCGGTGTAGCCAATCACCTTCATACCCCCTAAAGTAATGAACAAGGCAAATAGCGCAAGACCTATCATAATTAAATGAAAGTGGGCGCCACCTGTTAAATTATTAATAGCAATGGCTCCTAAATATAAAATAGAAGTAAGGTTTACAAATATGTATAAGAACAACCAAAAGATAGCCATGATCATGGCCACTGTTTCGTTATACCTTGTTTTTAAAAACTGTGGCATGGTGTAAATTCTGTTTTTCAAATACACCGGCATAAAAAATACACCCACCAAGACTAAAGAAACCGCTGCTATCCACTCATAGGCAGATATCGCTAAACCTAATCTAAAACCATTTCCACTCATACCAATAAATTGTTCTGCTGAAATATTAGAGGCAATTAAACTTGCTCCAATAGCCCACCAAGTTAATTGACCCTCTGCTAAAAAGAAATCGGTGGAATTGGCAGTGGCCAATTGTTTACGCTTATAAATCCAAAAGCCATAGCTGGCAATTATTAAAAAGTAGAGTGTAAAAACAATGTAATCATAGCTTTGTAATCCTTGAGTCATAGCAATTGGTTTTGGTCTTAAAATTAGGTCATTAACTTAAAAGGCACCCTTTAAAACTAACTTTTTTTTCAATACCAAAACGCTCCATTCTAGTGCAAGCAAAGTTTCATGCTGTTTATTGATAGGAATCATAAATAGCTTAATTATCCTTAATTTTATAGCACAAGCATATACACTATGAACCCAGCCTTTAGTAAATTCAGTCGTTTAATTACCAACCCTATTTTATTTGGCTTTTTTTTATTTACAAAATTGCCGGCCGCTTTTTTTGCGGGTTTGAGAATACATTATTTTGATGATCTAAAATGTGTAGTACGTATTCGCTACTCTTGGTTTAGTCAAAACCCTTTTCAATCAATTTATTTCGCGGTGGAAGCTATGGCGGCAGAAATGACTTGCGGCATGCTAGCCTTTGCTCAAGTATACCAAAGAGTTCCTAAAATTAGTATGCTGGTTGTGGGCACGCAGGCCAATTTTTTAAAAAAAGCAACAGGTACTATTTTATTTAGCTGTGAAGATGGCTTGGCCATTCAAGAAGCTATTCAAGAAACTATAGCTACCGGTGAAGGAAAAACAGTAATTTGTAAGTCGGTGGGCACGAACTCAAAAGGCGAAGTAGTTGCCGAATTTAATTTTACATGGAGCTTTAAAGCTAAAAAATAACCATAAAAAACTCCGCTAACGAAGTCGTTGCGGAGTTTTTTATTACTTGGAGTTTTAAGGCTAAAATGTCTTAGAGCCATTTGACTGATAAGTATATCTAAATGTATAATAACGTTGCTTGAATAATTTATCATTCACTGATGCAGTCGACGCTAAGGTTACACCTCCTTTATAATAATTTAAAATTTCAATTTTTGCATATTTTCCATTTGCAGTTCTAATCACTAAAACACGACCTGCAATTGGACTTACGAGTGTCGTCAACCCATCATAAGTATACCATGCTTTTCCGCTTCCTAGTGGAATTGCATAAGACGCTGCATTTGAATTATCAGTTGCAAAGCTTGAATCGGTTGGAATTGTTTTTAAATCATCAAATAACCCTTTAAAAACAAATGCACCACCTAATCCTGGACCACTTGTTCCGCTGTTCACTAAAATTTTAGTAGACGAAAAAGCGATATCCCATTTAGTAGAAGCTGCATCTGTTGAAGCAATTATTTTGTTATCTACCAAACTGTAATAAGTAGTTGTACCTGCGCTTTGAGGTCTGCCATCAGCACCTAATCCTGTTACAGTATCTGCTGCAAGATCATTCACTGTTCGGGTACTCACACTCACTGGAACAACGATTGTTTCTTCTTCTTTGCTACAAGCAACTAAAGCAATACATAGTCCTAATCCCATCGCAATTTTTCTTAGATTCATTTTCATGTGTTATTGTTTTTTATTTATTGTTATTTTTTTGTAATTGATATTTAATGCTGGTGTAAAATGTTCTACCTGGTAAATTAGGCAGGTTAGCGGCGTCGATATAATTGGAGATATTATCTATACCTGCCTGAAGGCTTACACCATTCTTGAATGATTTGCCAGCAGCACTGTTGATGGCAACATAGCCACTAGCAAATGCATCACCATTGTCAAAAACTTCATTGCCGTTATTATTGTTAACAGCCCACTTGCTTCTGTAAATGGCTCTTAGATTCAAGTAATAACCCTTGGGGGAATTATAATTTACTTTTACCTGTAGTTTATGCTTACTTGTATTGGGTAAACCAACATATTCGTTCAATTTCATGATCCTGCTATAGCCTTGGCTATTTTTGGTATAGACTGTGCCTGATTTAATATCTGCAATTTGATCTTTATCACCTGTACGTAAATACTGATACCCTCCGCTAAGGGACCAATTTGAATTAATGGTATGTTGTCCTTCTAATTCAAAGCCAGTCGTAAAGGCGCGTCCAATATTTAAATAACTATAAATTTGAGCACCTGAGATATAAGTACCTACTTGCTGTGTTTCAATTAAATTTTTGATATCATTTCTAAATAATTGCAATGACAAAGCAGAACGAGTATTAATTTTCCAATCCCATGTAAAGTGAATCCCATTAGAATATTCAGGCTTAAGTGCTTTTAATAAATAATAATTGGGAAATAAATTGCCTATTTGTCCTAGTGCCTCTAATTTGGCAATCACTTGTTGTGCTTGCGCAGAACCAAATACACTATAACTTCCAGCAGCTGCATTAGTAAAGTCTAAAAACAATTGTCTAAAATCTGGTGCTTTAAAACCCTGACCAACGCTGAATCTAAATTGGTGTTGTGGATTCAACTTATACAACATTGAAATCTTAGGACTATAGGCAGAAGCAAATTGCTTATTTTGATCAAATCTTAGACCTCCAATTAACGTAAATTGCTCCGATGGCTTCCACTCCCATTGTGTAAATGCGTATTGAATATCGTTTTGCTTCCTTATTTTTTCACTATCATAACGACTACTTTTCACACCTTCCCAAACCCCACCAAGACCAAAGACCGCTTGTATATTTTTATTAAGATTCCAATCGGTCTGATTTTCTACGCGCTTAAAATTATGATTCAATACATCTCTATAAGGCAGCCCATTAATGGTTAATAAATTTTGAACAGCATCATAAGTAGTTGTATACGTTCTTAGACTCGTTTTTAAAGCTTTAGAAAAACGATGATTTAATGTAGCAGATGCATTTACATCTTTAATATTTTCTTTCCCAATTGAATAAATAGTGATGCCATTATTAGCTACTGCAATTTCATTTTGAATTTGCTCATTGGTAAAACGTGTATTCAGGACAAAATTAGTTTTACTAGATAGATCCCATTTAATTTGTTGAGTGGTTGAATATCGGTCAATGGGTGTGGTAACGCGACTATTGCTATTGGGACGAATACTATATCCATCTGTATTATAACTATTTATAAATCCTTGGTATTGAAAATTGCTGGTTTGTAATTTAGTTTCAAGATTCGCATCTACTGTATTGTAGGTGCCATACCTTAGACCCATTGTCAGAGGTGCACCCATGCTTGCATCTGTAATAATATTAATAACACCCGCCATGGCTTCGCTACCATATAAACTGGAGGAGGGGCCTTTTACAATTTCAATTTTTTTAATATTCCCTAAAGCGATTCTATTTAAATCCAATACCCCGGCAGTGCGTCCAACCAAGGGCTCTCCATTGATTAATATAAT
>Ga0207940_1000059_pt1 | contig 37754 bp, 37 predicted proteins | sample LakMenEpi06Jul12_FD_150676 | JGI IMG/M metagenome (GOLD analysis project Ga0207940, IMG submission 150676) | Freshwater microbial communities from Lake Mendota, WI - 06JUL2012 deep hole epilimnion (SPAdes) | ecosystem: Environmental > Aquatic > Freshwater > Lake > Epilimnion/Euphotic zone ... | reverse complement strand
GTCAATTTTTAATTTCCACCCTCAAAGAAGCGCCAGCAGACGCTGAGGTGGTGAGCCATCAACTCATGATGCGCGCCGGCATGATTAAGCGCTTGGGCGCTGGCATCTACAACTACATGCCCATGGGACTGCGCGTGATTCGCAAAGTGGAAGCCATCGTGCGCGAAGAAATGAACCGCGCTGGCGCCATTGAAATGACCATGCCCGTGGTTCAACCCGCTGAGCTGTGGCAAGAGACCGGACGCTTTGAAAAGATGGGCCCAGAGCTGTTGCGCATCAAGGACCGCCATGGCCGTGACTTTGTGGTGCAGCCCACCAGCGAAGAAGTGATCACGGATGTAGCGCGGCAAGAGTTGCGCAGCTACAAACAATTGCCCAAAAACTTCTACCAAATTCAAACCAAATTCCGTGACGAGCGCCGCCCCCGCTTTGGCTTGATGCGCGGTCGTGAGTTCATCATGAAAGACGCTTACAGCTTTGACCGCGACCAAGCTTCGGCCAAACAAAGCTACAAGATCATGGCCGATGCGTATCGCAAAATCTTTGACCGCTTTGGCTTAAGCTACCGAGCTGTAGCGGCCGACAGTGGCGCTATTGGTGGCGATTTGAGCGAAGAGTTTCAAGTGATTGCTGCCACCGGCGAAGACGCCATCGTGTATTGCCCTCAAAGCGATTACGCGGCCAACATGGAGAAGGCGGAAGCTTTGGCGCCCTCTCATGCACGCCCTGATGCCGCCAAACCCCAAACCCTCACCCCCACACCCGGCAAGAGCACCTGCGAAGATGTTGCGGCCTTGTTGGGCGTGCCTTTGTCGACCACTGTGAAATCTTTGGTCTTGGCCACCGATGAAACGGACGAGCAGGGCAACATCAAAGCCTCCAAGGTTTGGCTACTGTTGCTTCGTGGCGACCACGACATGAACGAAGTCAAAGTGGGCAAGTTGCCTGGCTTGAACGCGGGGTTTCGCTTTGCCACATTGACAGAAATTGACGAGCACTTTGGCTGTAAGCCTGGCTACCTAGGCCCTTTGAATTTGAAGAAGCCTTTGAACGTGGTGGCCGACCGCGAAGTGGCTGTCATGGCCGACTGGATTTGCGGCGCCAATCAACCCGACCACCACATCACGGGTGTGAATTGGGGGCGTGATTTGCCAGAGCCCATGATGGTGGCCGATTTGCGCAATGTGGTCGATGGCGATATGTCGCCTGATGGCAAGGGCGTCTTGGCCATTGAACGCGGTATTGAAGTAGGCCATGTGTTTTATTTAGGCACCAAGTACAGCCAAGCCATGAACGCCACTTTCTTGGACGAAAACGGCAAACCCCAATTTTTAGAAATGGGCTGCTACGGCATTGGTGTGACGCGCTTGCCTGCGGCGGCCATTGAGCAAAATCACGATGCCAAGGGCATCATTTGGCCGGATGCCATAGCGCCTTTCACCGTGGTCATTTGCCCCATCGGTGCCGATCGCAGCCCCGATGTCAAAGCCGCATCTGAAAAACTCTATGCCGATCTCATGGCGGCGGGTATCGATGTGTTGCTCGATGATCGTGGCGAGCGCCCTGGTGCCATGTTTGCCGATTGGGAACTCATTGGCGTGCCGCACCGCGTGACACTGGGCGACCGTGGTTTGAAAGAAGGCAAAGTGGAATACCAACACCGCCGCGACGAAGCGGCCACGGCAGTAGCGCCAGCAGACGTTGCGGCCTTTGTCATCAGCAAAGTAGCACAGGCTGTCTGAAAGACCAGCGCATGAATTTGCATCGACGCAAATTTTTGCGCCAAGCTATTCGGGGTGGTGGGCGTGGGTTTGTTTCAACCCTCGTTGCACCCGCTTTGCTGTTGACTCATTCATTCATTCAATCCGCTTGGGCGGGTAACCAAGCCGAAGAGGCACTGTCAGATTCAATTCGAACTGCTCTCAGTCAGGCGGTTTTACAGAGCGGCCCACCCGTACCAGTTCTCAATACAGAGCTTGAGAAGAAGCAGTTCAATGAATGGACAAACAAAGCCTCGCTTCGCTTAAGCCAATGGATGAAGCATCCAGACGATCGCTCTGAGTTTTTGCACACAGTTTGGTATGAGGCCAGGCGCGCTGGTTTGTCTTTGTCATTGGTAATGGGCTTGATTGAAGTTGAGAGTGCCTTCAGGAAGTACGCCATCTCAAGCGCTGGTGCCAGGGGTTATATGCAGGTCATGCCCTTTTGGACGCGCAGCATTGGCGATGGCAACGAAAGTGTTTTGTTTCATACGCAAACGCAGCTTCGTTTTGGTTGTGTCATCTTGCGCCACATGTTGGAGCGAGAAAGTGGCGACCTGTTTTACGCGCTCGGCCGTTACAACGGCAGCCGTGGGCAATCTGCTTATCCCCAATCTGTCTTGGCAGCTCAAAAAAAATGGCTTCAGTCAGTAGACTGAAACCATTTTGTGTTTCAAGCTTCCATGCAGAAGCTGAAGCTCACACTGCTAGAGTGCTTATTCTTTGGGCGTGGTGCCCAGCACTTGAATCAGTTCACCCGACTCGTACATTTCCATCATGATGTCGGAGCCGCCCACAAATTCGCCCTTCACATACAACTGAGGAATGGTAGGCCAGTTGCTGTATTCCTTGATGCCGTTGCGAATTTCGGCATCGTCCAACACATTGACTGTTTTAACAGCCTTCGGATCAACGCCGCAAGCCTTCAAAATTTGAATGGCACGACCAGAGAAGCCGCACATGGGAAAGCTGGCGCTGCCCTTCATGAAAAGCAGTACTTCGTTTTGTTTGACCAAATCATCAATGCGGGCTTGGGTATCGCTCATGGGAAATCCTCTTTAACTTTCAATGGGGTGATTATTTCATGTTGGCGGGGTATTTGCAGACAAGGGTCTATTTTTGGCCACCAGAGCACCGTTCAATGCCAGCCAAGTCTAATTTGGACTGGACCTGCTTGAAGCCGGCTTGTTCAAGCAGGCTTCTAACCGCTGCCGCCTGCTTCCAACCATGTTCTAGGAGCAGCCAGCCACCCGCTTCCAAGTGATTTTGGGCATTTTGAACGATTTTCTTGATGTCTTCTAGGCCATCAGGGCCGCTTGCCAAGGCTTGAAGGGGTTCGTGGGTCAGCATTGCCAAGTGGGCGTCATGGTCTTCAATGTAGGGGGGGTTTGACACCAGCACATTGAATTTGCCTTGAACTTGCGAGAACCAGTTGCTTTGAAGAAAGCCAACATTCAATGCCAAATTGTGGGCATTTTGGGCAGCAAGGCTCAAAGCCTCGGCGCTGTTGTCCACAGCCAGAACTTCGGCCTCTGAAAGCTGAGATTTGAGTGCCAATGCGATAGCGCCACTGCCTGTCCCTAAATCAAGGTATCGGGGGCGCTCTAAGCCTGCACCGCATGCCAAGGCCCAATCCACCAACACTTCGGTGTCAGCTCTGGGGTCAAGCACACGCTTGTCGATGGCCAAGTTAAGTCCAAAAAACTCTTTCTGCCCCACGATGTAGGCTACAGGTTCGTGTTGCAGTCGGCGCTGTGCCAGTGCTTCAAAGGCTGCAATCTGTTCAGGCAATACCTCATCGGTATCGTGCGCCAACAGCCATGCGCGGTCGTGCAGCGATCTGCCAGCGGCATGCAAGAACAGAATTTGGGCTTCCAGTCGGGGCAGTCCCAATACCTGGCCACGCGTTAAACATTGCGCCACGTTCATGATGGCAGGCTTGATTCCAAATCAGCCAGTTGCTCGGCTTGCCTGGCATTCTGAAGTGACTGTGTCACTTCTTCCAAGTCACCTTCCATGATGAAACTCAGCTTGTACAAGGTGAGGTTGATGCGGTGATCTGTGAGGCGTCCTTGCGGAAAGTTGTAGGTGCGAATTCGGTCTGACCGGTCGCCACTGCCAATGAGCCCTTTGCGCAAAGCCGCATCTTTGGCGGCGCGCTCGTTGCGATCTTTTTCTTGAATGCGTGCCGATAAAACCTGCATGGCTTTGGCTTTGTTGCGATGTTGGCTGCGATCGTCTTGGCACTCCGCCACAATGCCCGTAGGAATGTGCGTGATGCGCACTGCAGAGTCTGTTTTGTTGATGTGCTGTCCACCCGCTCCGCTGGCGCGGTAGGTGTCAATGCGCAAATCGGCAGGGTTGATGGTCACAGCTTGGGCTTCGTCGGGCTCTGCGAGAACGGCCACGGTACATGCACTGGTGTGAATTCGGCCTTGTGTTTCAGTCGTAGGCACGCGTTGGACACGGTGACCACCCGATTCAAAGCGCAGGGTGCCAAACACGTTGTCACCTTCGATGCGAATGACCACCTCTTTGTAGCCACCTAGCTCACTGGCAGACTCCGACATGATTTCGGCACGCCAGCCTTTGCGCTCACAAAACTTGGTGTACATGCGAAGCAAGTCGCCGGCAAAAAGCGCTGACTCGTCGCCGCCTGTCCCTGCGCGTATTTCCAAAAAAGCAGGTCGTGCATCGTCGGGGTCTTTGGGCAGCAACATGCGCTGCAACTCAGCTTCCAAATCGCTCATTTCTAGTGAGGCACTTTGTATTTCCTCGTGGGCCATGGCTTGCATATCGATGTCTTCGCTGCTGCTTTCTAGCATGGCATGGGCTGCTTCTAAATCGCTGCTGCGTTCTAAATACCGTGCATAACGTTTGGCCAAAGCACTCACCTCAGCATGCTCGCGTGACAGTTTTAAAAACTGATTCATGTCGGCCATGATGTCTTCGCGCGACAGCAAAAAGTCCAGCTCTTCTAGACGCTGTGCATACCGCTCAAGCTGGTGACGTAAAAAGGGTTTCATGAGTCTTTGCGAAAAATTGGAAGAGGCATTGAGTCAATCTCAATGCGGCGCAGGCTTGGGCGATGGTCGCTAGCGTTCTTTGCGCAAGAAAAGACGTTGAACAGCATTGGTGGCTTGGGCCACGTGTTCGGGATCTGCTTCTCTCAGTTCTGCCATTGCGCCATGCAGCATCTTTTGAGTCAAGCCACGTGAAAGTGCCTCCAGCACTTTTTCTGGGTCCTCACCCTTCGCCAACAATTTACGGGCACGGGTCATTTCAGCTTCGCGCCATTCATCGGCTTGCGCATTGAGTTGCTGAATGAGTGGCACGCTGCCTCGTTGGTGCATCCAGTGCATAAAGCTCTGGACACCTGCGTCAATGATCACCTCTGCTTCGGCCACAGCAGCTTGCCGATGTGCTTGGCCTGTTTGAATGACACTGGCCAAGTCGTCAACGGTATAGAGGTAGACGTCTTCTAAGGATTTAACTTCGGGTTCGATGTCTCGCGGAACCGCCAAGTCGACCATGAACATGGGCCGATTGCGGCGTTTTTTCAAAGCCCGCTCTACAGCACCCAAGCCAATCAAGGGCAAAGTGCTGGCTGTGCAACTGATGACAGCATCAAACTCATGCAGTCGATCGGGCAGTTCAGACAAGCGCATGACCTCGGCTCCAAATCGGTCAGCAAGTTTTTCACCGCGGTCCATGCTGCGATTGGCAATGGCCATGCTGTGAGGGTTTTTGGCAGCAAAGTGGGTGACCACCAACTCAATCATTTCGCCCGCACCCACAAACAAAACTTTGATTTTGCTGAGGTCTTCAAAAATTTGTCCCGCCAAGCGAACTGCTGCTGCTGACATGCTGATGGAGTGGGAACCAATTTCAGTGGTAGAACGAACCTCTTTGGCCACTGCAAAACTGCGTTGAAACAATTGGTTGAGGGTACTGCCCAAGGCGCCGGCCTCTTCAGCGGCTCTGACCGCATCTTTGAGTTGACCCAGAATTTGAGCTTCTCCCAAGACCATGGAGTCGAGACCGCTGGCCACTCTGAAGGCATGCCTGGCCACATGGCCTTCTTCAAGCATGTAAGTGTGGGCGCGCAGCTCATGGGCAGAGACGCCACCTGTTTGCGCTAGCCAATTCAGAGTTTCATCAACCACAAGCTGATCTGCTGCACAATAAATTTCTGTGCGGTTGCAAGTTGAGAGAATGGCAGCTTCAGGTTGGCGCGCTGTATGAGAGGCCAAATTGCCCCTGAGTTGCTTCAAAGTAGGTGGCAATTGGTCCAAGGCAAAGGCAAACCGCCCGCGCAAATCGAGCGGAGCTGTTGTGTGGTTTAACCCCAATGCCCAGACTGCCATGTTTCAGATTATAAAACCTGTACCAACAGAGAAGGAAATGAATGACTTGGGATGACGTATTTTGGCATTTGGCGAATTTCGGCTTGCCTGCGCTGGTACTTTCCTTGGGTGTCACGCTATGGGGCTCGTTTCAGTTCAGGCGTCAGCCTCAAATCAAGTGGCTTTGGCGGTGGCTGCTGAATGCCATTTGCGGCTTGGCCGTGCTGGTAGTGGGACTGGTGATAACGGGGAACGACGGCAAAATGGCGACCTATGGCGCGCTTGTTTTGGTTTGTGCCACATTAGAGTGGGCTTTGCAAATGCGTTTCAAGTTGCGGGGCTGAAAGCATCGACACGGTCAGTGATGATGCCGTCTGTTCCCAATGCCATCAGATGTTGGGTAGCCCATTCGTCGTTGACGGTGTAGCTTAAACAACGCATGCCCGCGGCATGAACAGCAGCCACCCTATCGGGTGTCCACAAGGCATATTGGCAGACGACGGCGCTGCAATCCAAGGTCTTGGCAGTTTCTAGCCAAGCATCAGGCAGGTTGTGCAGCAACAAACCTCTGGGCAATTGAGGTGCGACTTGCTGAGCCCCTTTTAAAGATTCCACCTGAAAAGAGCTTAAAAGTGGTGGTACTTCTTCGTGCTGCCAAAGAAGAGCCGCTTGTTGGGCCACGACCTCACCTGTTTTGAATTCAACACCAGGTGTTGGTTTGATTTCAATGTTGAGAAAAAAGCGATTGCGAATGCAGTATTGTGCAAAATTGGCCAGCGTAGGCAGGGGCTCGCCACTGAAGTGTCTAGAGTGCCAACTGCCAGCGTCTAACTGCGACAATTTTTGCCAGCTTTGCTCGCCGCCAATGCCATGGCCGTTGGTGGTTCGCTGCAATGTGGCGTCATGCATTAAAAACACCACATCGTCTGCGCTGAGTTTGGCGTCGCATTCAAACATGCGGTAGCCGTACTCGGCGCCTTTTCGAAAAGCGGCCATGGTGTTTTCGGGGGCCAAAGTACCAGCGCCTCGATGGGCAATCCATCTTGGATAGGGCCAGGGCTTGAGTGGCTTAGCAGTGTTCAGGGTCACAGACGTTTTCCTGTTTCAGCACTGAAATGATGAATGCAGCCCGCTTTGGGCTTGGCATGGAAAAGTTCGCCGGGCTTGGGTGCAGCCATGCTGGCGTCGAGTCTGAGTGTGAGCGATTCATTGTCTAAGTGAGCATGCACCAAGCGCTCTGCGCCAAGCAGTTCAACGGTATCTACTTTCAATTCCCAGCCTTCGGCAGCCAGATCGAGGTGCTCGGGTCGAATGCCCAAAATTTGGCCAACTGGCAAACCTGGCGCTTGGTTGAGCAAGTTCATGGGCGGTGACCCAATGAAGCTGGCAACAAAGGTGCTAGCAGGGCGGTTATAGACTTCTTCGGGTGTGCCAAACTGTTCCATCACGCCGGCATTCATGACAATCATGCGCTGCGCCAAGGTCATGGCTTCTACTTGATCGTGCGTCACAAACAAAGAAGTGATGCCCAATTCGCGGTGCAGCTTTTGAATTTCCAAACGAGTTTGAGCGCGCAGTTTGGCATCCAAATTGGACAAAGGTTCGTCAAACAAAAACACCTGCGGCTGACGCACGATGGCGCGGCCCATGGCCACACGCTGACGCTGACCGCCTGACAATTCTCTGGGCTTGCGCTGAAGCAAGTTGCGTAACTCCAAAATACCGGCAGCTTTGTCAACCCGGGTTTGAATGTCTGCCATGGAAACTTTGGCAATTTTCAAGCCATAAGCCATGTTGTCAAACACGCTCATGTGTGGGTACAGCGCGTAGTTTTGAAACACCATGGCAATGTCGCGCTCTGCGGGCTCTAGGTCATTCACGATGCGGTCACCAATTGAGATGAGACCCCCCGTCACTTCTTCAAGACCTGCAACCATGCGCAGCAAGGTGGACTTGCCGCAACCCGACGGGCCAACGATCACAACGAATTCACCATCGTTGATTTGGGCGTTCAAATTGTGAATGACAGGGACTGCCTTCGCACCCGTGCCGTATTCTTTAATAATGTTTTGAAGTGTGATGGAAGCCATTATTTTTCAGTGTCTACCAGGCCCTTGACGAACCATTTTTGCATCAAGATCACCACGAGGGCGGGGGGGAGCATTGCCAAAATGGCGGTGGCCATGACAACATTCCATTCGGTGTAAGCCTCGCCAGCCAACATGCGCTTGATCCCCATTACGATGGGGTACATGTCCTCGTTGGTGGTGACGAGAAGAGGCCACAGGTATTGATTCCAGCCATAAATAAACTGAATCACAAACAAGGCCGCAATGTTGGTGGCCGACAAAGGCAATAAAATATCTTTGAAGAATCGCATCGGGCTCGCGCCATCCATGCGTGCCGCCTCCACCAGTTCATCGGGCACAGTTAAGAAAAATTGGCGCAATAAAAATGTGGCAGTGGCCGAAGCAATAAGGGGCACAGTAAGGCCAGCGTAGGTATTGAGCATGCCCAGGTTGGAGACCACTTCATAGGTAGGACTGATGCGCACCTCAACAGGCAGCATGAGCGTGATGAAAATCATCCAGAAGAAAAAAGTCCTAAAGGGAAAACGAAAATAGACCAAGGCAAATGCAGACAACAAGGAAATGGCAATCTTGCCTATGGAAATGACCAGTGCGCTAATCAAGCTGGTCTGCATCATGGGCCAAACCGCAGGCACCTTGCTGCCTAAAGATGTTTCGCCGCCAAACAAGGCCAGGCGATAAGTCTCCCAAAAATGGTTACCAGGCACCATGGACATGGGGATGCTTCTGGAAATTTGCTCAGCGGTTTGGGTTGAGGCGACAAAAGTGAGGTACAGCGGGAAAGCCACGATGCTTACACCGAGCAGCAAAATCAGGTGCGACAGCAAGTCAAGACCTGGGCGTCGTTCAATCATGTCAGTACTGCACTTTCTTTTCGACGAAGCGGAATTGAATGACGGTGAGCGCCACCACAATGATCATCAAAATCACGGACTGAGCGGCTGAGCCGCCCATGTCGAGGGCTTTGAAGCCATCGTAGTAAACCTTGTAAACCAAAATGGCGGTGTCTTTGCCAGGCCCGCCGTGCGTGGTGGCGTCGATGATGGCAAAGGTATCAAAGAAGGCGTACACCACATTGATGACCAAAAGAAAAAATGTGGTGGGCGAAAGCAAAGGAAAAACAATGGTCCAAAAGCGATGCCAAGGCGATGCGCCATCGATGGCGGCCGCTTCAATCAAGGATTTAGGGATGGACTGAAGCCCTGCCAAAAAAAACAAAAAGTTATAGGAGATTTGTTTCCAGACGGCGGCCATCACAATCAAGGCCATGGCATGGTTGCCATTGAGCAAGTGGTTCCATTCAAAACCCATGCTGCGAATAAAAAAGGCCACCACGCCCATGGGCGATGCAAACATGAAGAGCCACAAGACGCCAGCCACCACTGGGGCTACAGCGTAGGGCCAAATGAGCAATGTTTTGTAGATGCCAGCGCCGCGCACCAAGCGGTTGGCCATGACTGCCAACAGCAAAGACACTGACAAACCTGTGCCAGCAACCAAGATGGAAAAGAAGGCGGTGGTTTTGAACGAGTTGAGGTAGCTGTCGTCGCTGAACAGTCGATCAAAGTTTTCCATGCCGACATACTGCACAGAGCCCCCAAATGCGTCTTGGGTGAGCACACTTTGGTAGAGGGCTTGACCCGCGGGCCAAAAGAAAAAAACCAACACAACCACCATTTGCGGTGCGATGAGCACCCAAGGCAACCAAGCTGATTTGAAACGTACGCGCTTTTCCATGAGTTTTTAAAACAATTTGATGCCAAGTAAAAGGACAAAAGCAGAGAATCTCTTCTCTGCTTTTTTGCTAGCTGGCATGCATCATTACAGATTCATGCTGGAGTTTGACCCGTGTGAGCTTACTTGTTGGCTTTTTCAAAACGCTCAAGTTGTTCATTGCCACGCTTGATGGCCAAGTCCAAAGCTTCTTTGGGCTGCTTTTTGCCACTCCAGACGCCTTCGAGTTCCTCATCAATGATGGTGCGAATTTGAACGAAGTTGCCCAAACGCACGCCACGTGATTTGTCGGTGGTTTTGCGGATCATTTGCGTCACAGACACATCGGTGCCTGGGTTCTTTTTGTAGAAGCCAGATTTGTCGGTCAACTCAAAAGATGCCTTCGTGACGGGCAAGTAGCCTGTGCGCTGGTGGCTCTTGGCTGCAATATCGGGCTGAGACAGGAAGGCAAAAAATTGGCCAACGCCTTTGTATTCTTCCGCTTTCTTGCCGCTCATCACCCACAAGCTGGCGCCGCCGATGACGGTGTTTTGTGGTGCACCATTCACATCAGGGTAGTAAGGCAGGGTGCCAATGCCGTATGCAAACTTGCCATTGCGGGTGACGTTGCCATAAAGCGCAGAAGAGCCAGTGGCCATGGCGCATTCGCCTGAGACAAAAGTGGCGTCAGCCGCGTTGTTGCGGCCTTTGTAAATGAACAAGCCGCTCTTGGCCATGTTGGCCAAGTTCTCAATGTGGCGAACATGCAAAGGGGTGTTGAAAGACAGTCGGGCATCCATGCCGCGCATGCCGTTGCCTTTGGTGGCGAATTCAGTGTTGTGCCAAGCGGAAAAGCTCTCGAGCTGAGTCCAGCTGATCCAGCTTGTGGTGAATGGGCACTTGTGGCCACTGGCTTTCAATTTGGCAGCTGCCAAAGCCACTTCAGGCCAGGTGGTTGGGGGCTTCTCTGGGTCCATGCCCGCTGCCTTGAAGGCGTCTTTGTTGTAGTGGAAGACAGGGGTGGAGCTGTTGAAGGGGAAGCTCAGCATTTGACCATTGGGCGCTGTGTAATAGCCGGCCACAGCAGGCACATAAGCTTCTGGGTCAAATTTCAAACCTGCGTCTTGCATGACTTTGCCAACAGGAACGATGGCGCCTTTGCTGGCCATCATGGTGGCGGTGCCCACTTCAAAGACTTGCAGGATGTGGGGGGCATTGCCAGATCGGAAGGCCGCAATGGCAGCCGTCATGGATTCGTCGTAGCCGCCTTTGAAGGTGGGCACAATTTTGTAATCTTTTTGGCTGGCATTGAAGTCTTTGGCTTGGTCATTGACCCATTCGCCCAAAGCGCCACCCATGGAGTGCCACCATTGAATTTCAGTTTGGGCTTGTGCACCAACACTGAAAGCGGCGATGGCCAAAGCAGCCAGGGATTTTTTGTAGTTCATAAGTTCTCTCTTAATGGTTGTGTCAGCCGATATCTTATAGGCGTGATATGCAAATGGTATTACAGCCAGATGAAGAAAAAATGACAACCCGGGGTTTCCATGACTTTGCATGACCTTTGCCAATTAAAAAAGGACGAGTAGACAGTCAGGAACTCGGAGCCCCCACCCCGGGCGCGTGATTGTTTCCCTGCAGTAAAATTGACAGCTAAATCTAATGAACGCTCCAACCACGCTCCAACACCTCCTGCAGGCTGACGATTCGTCACCCCGCTTGCGCGAAATTCCTTACAACTACACCAGCTTCTCCGATCGAGAAATTGTGATTCGTTTGTTGGGAAATCGTGCCTGGGACCTGCTCAATCAACTGCGAGACGAACGCCGCACGGGCAGGTCTGCCCGCATGCTTTACGAAGTTTTGGGCGATATTTGGGTGGTTCAGCGCAATCCCTATTTGCAAGACGACTTGCTGGACAACCCAGGCCGCCGAAAGCAGTTGGTAGAAGCTTTGCAACACCGCTTGGGTGAAGTTCAAAAACGCCGCACACCCGAAGCAGATACTTTGCGAGACGGTTTGGTGGGTGAGTTGTTGGTTTTGGCGGGCCATGCGGTCAAATTGTTTGATCAAACTTTTACGGCCATGGCCCAGTTGCGCCGTAAGACGCAAAAAGGGCTCGGCAAGCACACAGCCAAAGACAACATCAAATTTGATGCCTTGTCTCGCGTGAGCCATGTCACAGATGCTACTGACTGGCGTGTTGAATATCCTTTCGTGGTTCTAACCCCTGACACAGAAGCCGAGATGGCCAATTTGGTCAAAGCTTGTTTCACCTTGGGCTTGACCATCATTCCGCGGGGCGGCGGCACAGGCTACACCGGCGGTGCCGTGCCGCTGACTTGGAACAGTGCTGTCATCAATACCGAAAAACTCGAGGCCATGTCTGGCGTTGAGATGCTTCAGTTACCCGGCCTCGACAAACAAGTGCCCACCTTGTGGACCGAAGTGGGCGTGGTCACGCAGCGCGTGGCCGATGCCGCAGAGCGCGCCGGTTGGGTGTTTGCCGTTGATCCGACGTCTGCTGAGGCCAGTTGCATTGGCGGCAACATTGCCATGAATGCAGGTGGTAAAAAGGCCGTTTTGTGGGGCACCGCCCTTGACAACTTGGCCAGCTGGCGCATGGTCACGCCCGATGCGCAGTGGCTCGAGGTGACCCGCTTGAACCACAATCTTGGCAAGATTCACGATGTTGAAATGGCCAGCTTTGAATTGAAATATTTCGAAGCCAACGGCACCACGCTGGTACGCGAAGAAAGACTCGACATTCCTGGCTCGACCTTCCGCAAAGAAGGCTTGGGCAAAGATGTGACCGACAAATTTTTGGCAGGTTTGCCAGGGATCCAAAAAGAAGGTTGCGACGGCTTGATCACCAGCGCACGCTGGATATTGCACCGCATGCCCGACCACACGCGCACGGTTTGCATGGAGTTCTTTGGCAACGCCAAAGACGCTGTGCCCAGCATTGTCGAAATCAAAGACTTCATGTTTGCCGAACAAAAACGCTCAGGCGTGTTGCTGGCGGGCCTAGAGCATTTGGACGATCGTTATTTGCGGGCAGTGGGCTACACCACCAAGTCCAAACGCGGCGGTCTCCCCAAAATGGTATTGGTGGGCGACATTGCGGGCGACAACGCCGATGACGTGGCCAAAGTCACTTCTGAAGTGGTGCGCATTGCCAACTCACGCAGTGGAGAGGGCTTCATTGCCGTGAGCCCTGAAGCGCGCAAAAAGTTTTGGTTAGATCGGAAAAAAACAGCGGCCATTAGCAAACATACCAACGCCTTCAAGATCAATGAAGACGTTGTGATTCCCTTGCCTCGCATGGCCGAATATACCGACGGCATTGAGCGCATCAACATTGAATTGTCAATGCGCAACAAAATCAAATTGTGCAACGAGTTGGAACTCTTCTTAAGCAAGGGCAATTTGCCTTTGGGCAAAGACCATGACACGAGCGAAATTGCTTCTGCAGAACTGCTAGAAGAGCGCGTTTCGCAAGCTTTGGCGGTGGTGCGGGATGTGCGTGACCTTTGGCAAGGCTGGTTAAGCGGCGTGGAAACTCTCTTCCCTCAATTGCAAGACCACACCTTGCGTGCCAGTTGGAAAACGCAAATCAAGGCAAGCTTACAAACCATCTTCACGGGCGCTGCCTTCCAGCCTATTTTGGACGAGTGTGTGGCCATTCACAAACGCGTTCTCAAAGGCCGCGTGTGGGTTGCGTTGCACATGCACGCGGGTGACGGCAATGTGCACACCAACATCCCAGTCAACTCTGACGACTACGACATGCTGCAAACCGCGCACGAAGCGGTCGCTCGAATCATGGTCCTAGCTCGCAGCCTCGATGGTGTCATTTCAGGAGAACACGGCATTGGCATCACGAAGCTAGAGTTTTTAAGCGATGCCGAACTCAAGCCATTTGCCGACTACAAGCAGCGCATTGACCCTGAAGGGCGTTTCAACAAAGGCAAGTTGATGCGCCGAGTGCAGGGGCCTGAGGGCATGGACATTCAAGCCGATTTGACCAACGCCTACACCCCTAGTTTTGGTTTGATGGGACACGAATCGCTCATCATGCAACAGTCAGACATTGGCGCCATTGCCGACAGTGTGAAAGATTGCTTGCGCTGCGGCAAATGCAAACCCGTGTGCGCCACGCATGTGCCGCGCGCTAATTTGCTGTACAGCCCTCGAAACAAAATTTTGGCCACGTCACTGTTGGTCGAAGCCTTCTTGTACGAAGAGCAAACACGCCGCGGTGTGTCCATCAAGCACTGGCAAGAATTTGAAGATGTGGCCGACCATTGCACCGTGTGTCACAAGTGCCTCTCACCTTGCCCCGTCAAAATTGACTTTGGCGAGGTGTCCATGAACATGCGCAATTTGTTGCGCAAGATGGGTCAAAAAACATTCCGTCCCGGTAATGCTGCGGCCATGTTCATGTTGAACGCCACCAACCCAGACACCATCAAGCTGGCGCGTGCTGGCATGGTGGGGGTGGGCATGAAGGTGCAGCGCATTGCTCACGACTTGCTCAAAACCTTTGCTCGCAAGCAAACCAAAGCGCCGCCAGCCAGCATTGGTGCAGCGCCCATCAAAGAGCAAATCATTCACTTCATCAACAAGAAGATGCCAGGTGGCTTGCCCAAGAAAACGGCGCGTGCTTTGCTAGACATTGAAGATCAAGATTACGTGCCCATCATTCGCAATCCGAAGACCACCACGTCCGAGACTGAAGCTGTTTTTTACTTTCCCGGTTGTGGCTCAGAACGCCTGTTCAGCCAAGTGGGATTGGCCACCCAGGCCATGCTCTGGCATACCGGTGTTCAAACGGTTTTACCGCCTGGTTATTTGTGCTGCGGTTACCCCCAAAAGGGCAGTGGTCAGTTTGACAAGGCCGAAAAAATTATCACTGACAACCGGGTCTTGTTCCACCGCGTGGCCAATACCCTGAACTACTTGGACATCAAAACGGTGGTGGTCAGTTGCGGCACATGTTATGACCAGTTGCAGGGCTATGAGTTCGACAAAATTTTCCCAGGTTGCCGCATCATTGACATCCATGAGTACTTGCTTGAAAAAGGCATGACCCTCGACAACAACGGCGCCTACCTGTATCACGATCCTTGCCACAGCCCCATGAAGTTGCAAGACCCTATGAAGACCGTCAAGTCTTTGTTGGGCCCACAGGTTTTGAAGTCCGATCGCTGCTGCGGTGAGTCAGGTACTTTGGGTGTTACGCGCCCCGACATCGCCACGCAAGTGCGTTTCCGCAAGGAAGAAGAAATACTTCAAGGTGAAGCGCAAATGCGTGCCAGCGGCATGGTGAGCGAAAAAGAAAACATCAAGGTCTTGACCAGTTGCCCAAGCTGCTTACAAGGCTTGACGCGCTTTGGTGACGATTTGAAAACAGGCTTGTTGGAAGCCGATTACATCGTGGTGGAAATGGCCAAACACATTTTGGGCGAGCAATGGATGCCCGAGTATGTGGCCGCTGCCAACGCAGGCGGCATAGAGCGCGTTTTGGTTTAACGACAGTATCACGAAAGAACGCCTTATGGCCGGATTGACAGCAGGTGCACCTACACCACAAGCCTTGACCCTTCATGGGCAGAGTCGTGCTTTAGAGGTCAGTTTTTCGGATGGTCAAACGTTCCGAATTCCATTTGAACTCATGCGCGTTTACTCGCCTTCTGCAGAAGTGCAAGGGCACGGCCCTGGACAAGAGGTGTTGCAAACGGGCAAGCGTGAAGTTGACATTGTTGAACTGGTGCAGGTTGGCAATTACGCGGTTCAGCCTACCTTTTCAGATGGCCACAACAGCGGTATTTTTTCTTGGGACTATTTGTACCATTTGGGCTCGGAGCAAGACGGACTTTGGTCCCAATACAACGAACGCTTGCAGGCTGCGGGTGCGCAACGCGACGATGTCATGCTAGGTGCGGCGGGTGCATCGTGTGGCCACTCTCACTGATCGGAGATAGGAGATGAGTTCAACCCATTTTGGTTTCAAAACTGTCGATGAGCAAGAAAAAGCCAAGCATGTGCGGGGCGTTTTTGATTCTGTGGCGTCCAAATACGACATCATGAACGACCTGATGTCTGCTGGCTTGCACCGTGTTTGGAAAGCCTACACACTGCAGGTGGCCAACCTCAAAGAAGGCGACCAAGTGCTCGACATTGCAGGCGGCACGGGCGATTTGTCTTTGGCGTTCTCAAAAAAGGTGGGTGCATCGGGTCGAGTGGTTCACACCGACATCAACGAAGCCATGCTTCGAACGGGCCGTGATCGATTGGTGAATCAAGGCGTGATCTTGCCCACGCTGGTGTGTGATGCTGAAAAACTGCCTTTTCCCAACGATCATTTCAATCTGGTCAGCGTGGCTTTTGGGCTTCGCAACATGACGCACAAAGATTTGGCTTTGAAGGAAATGTGCCGAGTTTTAAAGCCAGGGGGGAAACTTTTGGTTTTAGAGTTCTCTAAAGTAGCCAAGCCCCTTGAAAAGGCCTATGACTGGTACTCCTTCAACATCTTGCCCCAATTGGGAAAGTGGGTTGCCGGAGACGATGCCAGCTACAGGTATTTGGCAGAATCAATTCGCATGCACCCTGGGCAGGAAGAGCTGAAAGCCCTTATGAAAATTGCCGGATTTGGGCATGCTGAATTTCACAACTTGAGTGCAGGGGTGGTAGCCTTGCACATCGGCATTAAATGTTGATCGTTCTTTTCTGAATTTTTCGGAGTTTATTGTGAACAAAATTTTCGGCTTAATCTTGACCATGCTTTTGGCCCTCAGCACCTTAAATGCAGAGGCTGCACGTCGCATGGGCGGCGGTAAATCTACGGGCCAGCAGTCCAGCAATGTCACACAACGTGATGCGGCAAAACCTGCAGCGCCTAGCCAAGCGGCGGCGGCTAAACCAGCCACCCCCGCGGCGGCACCTGCTACGCCAGCTAAACGCCCATGGGGTGCCATGCTCGGTGGCTTGGCCGCTGGTTTGGGATTGGCTTGGTTGGCAAGCAGCCTTGGCTTGGGTGAAGCTTTTGGCAACATGCTCATGTTTGCCTTGCTGGCCATGGTGGCGGTGGCCGTGATTGGTTACTTCTTGCGCTCACGCAGAGGCGGTGCTGCCCAGCAGCAGGGTGGCTTAGCCTACCAAGGTGCAGGTCAAAGCCCTGAGGCGCCTGCAAGCTTGCCCCAATACAACCCAGAAAAAGTCGGCAACGATGCTTCGGCTCGGCCTTGGGAATCACAAAACACGCGCTTTGATCCAACACCTGCTGCAAATAACCAGAGCCCAGCCCAAGCGGGCGGCTCCATGATTGGCTCTGCCATTGGTGGCTCACAGCCTACAGCGTTTCAGGGTTCACAAACTTGGGGTGTGCCTGAAGGCTTCGATACCGACAGTTTTGTCGAAGCTGCCAAGCGCAACTTCATTACTTTGCAAGACGCCTGGGACCGTGCCGACATGGGCTCACTCGAGGCCATGATGACAGATGGCATGCTGACAGAAATCAAGAGCCAGTTGGCAGAGCGAGAAGCCAATTTCCCTGGCCAACCCAATAAAACTGAAGTGGTTAAGCTGGATGCTCAATTGCTGGGAATTGAAGAGTTGCCCGAGGTTTACATGGCCAGCGTTGAGTTCAACGGTGTCATTCGCGAAGAAGCCGAATCCGCGCCTAGCCCTTTCCGCGAAGTTTGGAACATGACCAAGCCCAGAAATGGCAACAGTGGCTGGTTGGTTGCTGGCGTACAAGCCCTGCAATAATTTAAAGACATTCTGAGTGAAGGGCTGGCACTTGCCAGTCTTTCGGGAATAATTGGGGACTATGGCAACACAGTCCCCTTTTTCTTTTGTTGGCGAAGCAATTGAGCAACTCGTCACTAACGCTCAGCCCCCTGTTTGGGTGATGGACGAGTCCATCAATCGTTTGGTTTTGTTTTTGAATCACGTCATTGGCGCTGAACCTGAAGCGCAAAGCAGGCTCAAGCGTCAAAAGGGGCGATGCATTCAATTGCAATGGCAAGACAAAGTCATCCAACTCTCGCCCACGCCTGCGGGTTTGTTGGAGCGAGTGAGCCAGCCAAAATTTGACCTCAAATTAAGCTTAACGGATACATCGCCTTTGGCCATGGCCTCGGCGGTCCTCAAAGGCGAAAAGCCGGGTGTTCACATTGAGGGCGACGTTCAGTTGGCTGCCGAAGTCAATTGGTTAATTGACCATGTCCGATGGGATGTCGAGGAAGACTTGTCTAAATTGATGGGCGATGCCGCTGCCAATACCCTGGTCTCAATGGGTAGGCAAGCCATTCAGGCCATGCAGCAATTTATTCGCAAACCAGCACCTGGCAACGATTTACACAGGACTGCTCTATGAACCGAATGTTTCGGGGCATTTTCATTGTGTGGACGGTTTGGCGGTTTGGTCTGCATGAGTTGATGCTGTCTAACTTCAAGCAGCCTCTGTTGAAAATTTTGTCGCAAGCCCTCACTTTGGGTCGTGTTTACAAACTCTCGCGCGGCGAGCGTTTGCGTTTGTCGCTAGAACAACTCGGGCCTATTTTTGTGAAGTTTGGACAAGTCATGTCGACTCGCAGAGATTTGTTGCCTGATGACATTGCCGTCGAATTGGCCAAACTCCAAGACAGAGTACCACCCTTCAGTTCCGACATTGCCGTGGCCACCATTGAGCGAGCTTTTGGTCGGCCGGTGTCTGAAATCTTTGAGTCTTTTGACCATGTGCCTGTGGCCAGTGCTTCAATTGCGCAGGTCCATTTTGCTTTGTGGAAAAACAAACAGGGTGTAGTGCAAGAGGTGGCGGTCAAAGTGCTGCGCCCCAATATGTTGCAGGCCATTGAAAAAGATTTGAATCTGATGCGCATGATGGCCGGCTGGCTTGAAAAAATCAGTGCAGATGGCAAGCGCCTCAAACCCCGTGAGGTGGTGGCTGAGTTTGACAAGCATTTGCACGATGAGTTGGATTTGGTTCGAGAGGCCGCCAATGGTGCCCAGCTGCGCCGAAACATGCAGAGTTTGAATTTGGTTTTAATTCCAGAGATGTATTGGGATTACTGCCACCCTGAAGTCATCGTCATGGAGCGCATGAAGGGCTTGCCCATCAGTCAGGTGGATGCATTGCGCGCCGCGGGCGTCGACATTCCGCAGTTGGCCAAAGATGGTGTAACGCTCTTTTTCACGCAAGTATTTCGCGATGGCTTTTTTCATGCGGACATGCACCCTGGCAATATACAAGTCAGCATTGAACCCGAAACCATGGGTCGCTACATTTCCCTTGACTTTGGCATTGTGGGCACGCTCACTGAATACGACAAAGAGTATTTGGCGCAAAACTTCAGTGCTTTTTTCAGGCGCGACTACAAGCGCGTGGCTGAGTTGCACATTGAGTCGGGTTGGGTGCCCAGCCATACCCGAGTCGACGAATTGGAGTCGGCCATTCGCTCAGTGTGCGAGCCCTACTTTGACCGGCCGCTGAAAGAAATTTCCTTAGGCATGGTGCTCTTGCGTTTGTTCCAAACTTCACGCCGTTTTAACGTGGAAGTCCAGCCTCAGTTGGTATTGTTGCAAAAAACATTGCTCAATATTGAGGGATTGGGTCGTCAGTTAGACCCGGAACTCGATTTGTGGAACACAGCCAAGCCCTTCCTAGAGCAGTGGATGATTGACCAAGTAGGACCTAAAAGATTTTTCCAGCAGTTGCGTGAACAAGCGCCACAATACGCCAAAATAATGCCTCAGTTACCCCGTTTGATGCACGACTTTTTAAAGCATTCAACAACTGGTTCGAAAGAACAAAATCAACTCAATGCTTTGTTAGCAGAGCAACAACGAACCAACAGGTTGTTGCAGGCCATTGTCTATGCGGTCATCGGGTTTGTATCAACCCTCATCTTGCTTCAAGTGTTCGAAAGATTTCATCAAACCTAAGGAGTCTTATTGTGTTATTGACATTGGTCATCGCCTATTTACTCGTCACCATTGCCATTGGATTGGTTGCTGCGAAACGCGTTAAAACCTCAGCAGACTTTGCCATTGCTGGTAGGCATTTGCCGCTAGCCATGATTGTGACCACCACCTTTGCCACTTGGTTTGGCGCTGAAACAGTCCTGGGTATTCCTGCCAAATTTGTGAACAGTGGTCTGAACGGCGTCGTAGAAGATCCGTTCGGTGCGGGAAGTTGTTTGATTTTGGTGGGCTTGTTTTTTGCGGGCAAGTTGTACCGCATGAATTTGCTCACCATCAGCGACTATTACCGTGAGCGTTATGGCCGTTCAGTTGAAGTCATTTGCTCCATCATCATCATGGTGAGCTATTTGGGCTGGGTCTCAGCCCAAGTCACAGCTTTGGGCTTGGTGTTTAATTTGTTGTCAGGTGGTGTGATCAGCATGCCATGGGGAATGACCATTGGTGTGGTTTCGGTGCTGGCCTACACATTGTTTGGTGGCATGTGGTCCGTGGCCATCACGGACTTCATGCAAATGATTATTTTGGTTGTAGGCCTGGCGGTACTGGCGGTGTATGCCGGTGATCAAGCCGGTGGTGCTGACAAAGTCATCGCCTTGGCCGTCAGCCAAGACCTGTTCAAGTTTTTGCCTGAGCCCAACATGAAAGACATTTTGTTTTTCTTGGCGGCTGCCATCACCATCATGTTTGGCTCCATTCCGCAACAAGACGTTTTTCAGCGAGTCATGTCTGCCAACAGTTTGAATGCCGCCACCAAGGGCCCCATCATCGGCGGCATTTGCTACATTTTGTTTGCGTTTGTGCCCATGTTTTTGGTGGTCAGTGCGCTGATCATCATGCCCGAGCAGGCTGCCCAACTCATTGAAGAAGATCCTCAAAAGGTTTTGCCAACTTTGGTCATGACACAAATGCCATTTATCATGCAAGTGCTGTTTTTTGGCGCTTTGTTATCGGCCATCAAGTCGTGTGCATCTGCCACTTTGCTGGCGCCCAGCGTCACATTCACTGAAAACATTTGGCGACAGTTTTTCCCGCACCAGGGCGATAAGCAGTCCTTGTTGGCCATGCGCGTCACGGTCTTGGTGTTCAGCGCCTTGGTCTTGTTGTATGCCATCCAAATGCAAGGCAGTTCCATTTATGAAATGGTTTCTGGTGCTTACCAAGTGACCTTGGTCGGCGCCTTCATACCTTTGCTCTTTGGTCTCTATTGGACAAAAGCCACCACCCAAGGTGCTATTTTGTCTATCGCGTTCGGATTGTCGACATGGCTTTTATTGCTCATGACTCCCGCTGGTGAAGAATTTCCTGCCCAGTTGGCGGGTGTTTTGGCCAGCTTGGCGGGCATGCTGATAGGTTCCTTGGCCCCGCAAGTATTGAAAAACAAGCACGGTGCCCACCATGTTTTGCAAGGGACCCACCTATAATTGAAGGTTTTGTGATTGCCAAGCGAGAACCTCCAACATGCCCATCTACGCCTACAAGTGTGAATCCTGTGGCCATGCCAAGGATGTTTTGCAAAAGATGTCAGATGACCCCCTGACAAAATGCCCTTCCTGTGGTTCGCCTACTTTCAATAAACAACTGACAGCCGCTGGTTTCCAGCTTAAGGGCTCAGGTTGGTACGCCACTGATTTCAAAGGTGGTTCATCCGGCACTTCCGCGCCTGCCACAGCAGACGCAGTCAGTGCAAGTCCTGCTGATGCCGGCGCTGCCAAGCCGTCAGATGTTGGCGGTGCTAAGCCAGCAGGCGACTCAAGTACCCCATCTGCGTCTGCTTCCTGTGCCGCTTCATGCGCTTGCCACTGAGGTTCCCAAAATGAATTTGAAAATTCGCCATTACTTGTTGACTGGCCTTCTGGTGTGGTTGCCCATGGGTGTGACGGTATGGTTGCTAACCTGGTTGGTGGGTACCATGGACGGCATTTTCTTGGCCGTTTTAGGCGCCCTCGATGCCGTGATTCCCGGTATTCACAGCGTGGCGGAGTCATTGCGACACATGCCGGGCCTGGGGGTCATCTTGGTTGCCTTGGTCATTTACTTCACGGGTTTGTTTGTGACCAATATTTTTGGTCAATGGATGCTGCGCCAATGGTCCAAAGTCATTACCCGAATTCCAGTGGTGAACAGCATCTATTCCAGCGTAAAGCAAGTAGCAGACACTCTGTTTTCAGGCAGTGGCAATGCTTTTTCGAAAGCCCTCTTGGTGCAATACCCTCACCAAGGTTCTTGGACCATCGCATTTCTAACGGGTGCACCGAGTGGCCAAGTGGCCCGCCACTTACCCAGCGATTGCGTGAGCGTGTATGTGCCCACCACGCCCAATCCTACTTCTGGTTTCTTTCTGATCATGCCGAAAACCAGTGTGAAGGAATTGGACATGACGGTGGACGAGGCCCTCAAATACATCATCTCGATGGGTGTCGTTGTTCCTGGCGGCCCCGATGCCTTGCCAGTCAAAGCAGAGACCTCTCCATCCGTTTGAATTGGCTGAATGCCAACTGATTTTCAATTGAAAGAACTTTTCCCATGTCTATGCGTTCACACTACTGCGGTCTTGTTACCGAAGCCCTGATGGGCCAAACCGTCAGCTTGTGCGGCTGGGTCAATCGCCGTCGTGACCATGGTGGCGTGATCTTCGTTGACGTTCGTGATCGCGAAGGCTATGTGCAAGTGGTGTGCGACCCCGACCGCGCCGACATGTTCAAAACTGCTGAAGGTTTGCGCAATGAGTTTTGCATCCAGATCAAAGGCTTGGTGCGTGCTCGCCCAGAAGGCACCACCAACGACGGCCTCAAAAGCGGCAAGATTGAAATTTTGTGCCACGAACTTACGGTTCTGAACCCCTCAGTCACGCCCCCTTTCTTGCTCGACGACGATAACCTGTCAGAAACCACGCGCCTCACACACCGAGTGCTCGATCTGCGCCGCCCTTACATGCAAAACAACCTGATGCTGCGCTACAAGGTGGCCATGGAAACCCGTAAGTTTTTGGATGAGCATGGGTTCATTGACATTGAAACGCCCATGCTGACCAAGAGCACGCCAGAAGGTGCGCGCGATTACTTGGTGCCCAGTCGTGTGCACGATGGCCATTTCTTTGCGCTGCCACAGTCGCCCCAGTTGTTCAAGCAATTGCTCATGGTGGCCGGCTACGACCGCTACTACCAAATCACCAAATGCTTCCGCGACGAAGACTTGCGCGCTGACCGCCAGCCAGAATTTACCCAGATTGACATTGAAACGTCTTTCTTGGGCGAACAAGAAATTCGGGACATGTTCCAGGAAATGATCAAGCATATTTTTTCCAAAGTCTTGAACATTGACCTGGGAAATTTCCCCGTCATGGCCTACTCAGAGGCCATGCATCGCTTTGGCTCCGACAAGCCCGACTTGCGTGTGAAACTTGAATTCACTGAACTGACCGACATCATGGGCGATGTCGACTTCAAAGTGTTCAGCACACCCGCCACCACCCCAGGTGGCCGCGTGGTGGCATTGCGCGTTCCAGGTGGCTCCGAAATCAGTCGTGGTGAAATCGATGGCTACACCGAGTTCGTCAAAATCTACGGTGCTAAAGGCTTGGCCTGGATCAAGGTCAACGAAGTGGCCAAAGGCCGCGACGGTTTGCAAAGCCCCATCGTGAAAAACTTACACGATGCCGCCATTGCCGAAATTCTGAAACGCACCAACGCCCAAGACGGCGACATTTTGTTTTTCGGTGCCGACAAAGCCAAAGTGGTCAACGATGGCATTGGCGCATTGCGCCTCAAAATTGGCCACAGCGAATTTGCCAAAAAATCGGGCTTGTTCGAAAACCGTTGGGCACCGATGTGGGTGGTTGACTTTCCCATGTTCGAATTCGACGAAGAATCACAGCGCTATACCGCCGTACACCATCCGTTTACCGCGCCCAAAGACGGCCACGAAGACTGGATGGTCACAGCCCCCGAAAAGTGCATTGCCAAAGGCTATGACATGGTCTTGAACGGCTGGGAAATTGGCGGTGGTTCTGTGCGTATTCACCGCGCAGACGTTCAGCAAAAAGTATTTGATGCCTTGAAAATCACGCCGGATGAAGCACAACTCAAATTTGGATTCTTGCTTGATGCGCTTCAGTATGGCGCGCCACCCCACGGTGGTTTGGCCTTCGGCTTAGACCGCATCATCACTCTGATGACGGGTGCAGACTCTATTCGCGATGTGATTGCTTTTCCCAAAACACAACGCGCACAATGCTTGCTCACGCAAGCGCCAAGCCCCGTGGACGAAAAGCAATTGCGCGAACTGCACATTCGGGTGCGCAACCCAGATGTCGTGAAGGCCTAAACAAACCCAAAAGCCGCTTCAGCGGCTTTTTTCACATCAGGCTGCGCTTAAGCGCCACAAAGAAGTTAATTCTGCAGCCCGTGCTGTATGCAAGGGGTCTGATTCGTCTTGAGCTTTTTTGTGCTCGGCTTTGATGTCTGTTTTACTGATGACTTTCAAGCCACCGGCTGCTATCCATTCCTCTAGTTCTGCGCGAGTGCGCAGGCCCAAGTGTTCTGCCAAGTCTGACAAGATCAACCAGCCTTCACCTTTGGGCGCTAGGTGTGTGGCCAAGCCTTCCAGGAAGCCCTTGAGCATGCCACTGTTCTCGTCGTAGATGGCCCTCTCGATGGGCGCGCTGGCGCGTGCAGGCAGCCAGGGTGGGTTGCACACGATCAGAGGCGCTTTGCCTTCGGGGAAAAGATCTGTTTGAGTTAACTCAACTTTGCTGTTAAGACCCAGGCGCTGAATATTTTCTTTGGCGCAAGCCATGGCACGTGGGTCAAGGTCGGTGCCAACAACACGCTTGACACCGCGTTTAGCCAACACGGCAGACAACACGCCCGTTCCCACGCCAATGTCAAAAGCCAGCTCTGTACTTGGCAAGGGCGCATCGGCTACCAGTTGGATGTATTCGCCCCGCACCGGCGAGAACACGCCATAACTAGGGTAGATGCGGTTGTTGGGAGCGCTTCCAAGCGCCGAAATTTCCATGCCTTTTTGATGCCACTCATGCGCGCCCACCAAGCCCAGCAATTCCCGCAGAGAGGCCACACAGCCTGTTGTGCCTGCGGGTCCCCAAGCTTCGTTCATGGCACCGCGCCAATCGGGTGCTCGCCGAAGGCTGATCTGCCGGTCTGGATTGACTTGAATCAAGATCATGCTCAATGTGCGTGCACGCTGTGATTGCGCCTGCCGGTGCAGGTGGAAATTTTCTTCTGGGGTGTGACTGACCTCAGGATGCGTTTTGGAGGTTCGGCGGATTTTTTTGGGCGCATCGCAGCGTCTGGCCAAGGCTTGTAACAACAGCCTGGCATTTTGAAAATCACCCCGCCACAGCATGCCGGTGCCAGCACACGCCAATCGATAGGCGCTGTCAGCGCTGAGGGTGTCGTCTGCTAAAACAACCCGCTTTGGAGCTAGCGCACCGCGCTCGCTGCGCCACTCGTCCTCACAGGGATGGCCATTTTCTTGCCATGCGATGGTTGTCGCAACGGTTTTCATTGAGGCGTCATGAAGGTTCAGGGGATCAGTTCTTTGCATGGCTTGATCATAGGTGCTTCTGGGACAATTGCTGAACAATTCCAAGAGAGAGGCAAAGTTCATGCAGAATGAACAGGCAATGGACAGTCCAGCTTACAAAATTCCAGAATCGGTTTTGGTTGTGATTTACACAATCGAAGCCGAGGTTCTGCTCATTCGCAGAGCCGATGCAGGCACTTGGCAGTCTGTCACGGGCAGCAAAGATTTTGAAGAAGAGACCTGGCATCAGACCGCCTGCCGCGAGGTCATGGAAGAAACTGGCTTGCTTGCCACGCATTCTGAACATGAATTGGCCGATTGGGCGCTTGAGAATATTTACGAAATCTACCCTGCTTGGCGTTATCGTTATGCGCCTCATGTAAGTCACAACAAAGAACGTGTTTTTGGCTTGAAATTACCCAGTCAGTTGCCCATTCAACTCAGTCCTACAGAACACACAGAATACAAATGGCTGCCTTGGAAAGAGGCTGCCGATGCTTGTTTTTCGCCCTCCAATGCCGAGGCCATCTTGATGTTGCCCAGTTGGCTTCAAGGCTTGAGATGAAAACAGAAAAGTCTGCTTTTTTAAAAGTAGCGACTTACAACATCCACAAAGGTGTGCAAGGCTTCGGCCCAGCACGTCGCTTGGAAATTCACAATTTAGGTTTGGCCATTGAGCAGTTGGATGCGGACATTGTGTGTTTGCAAGAGGTGCGAAAAGTGCATCTTCGCGAAGAAAAATACTTCAGGCATTGGCCAGAACTGCCACAAGCAGAGTTTTTAGCCCCGCCTGGCTATGAGTCTATTTACAAAACCAATGCTTTCACGCGGCATGGTGAACACGGCAATGCGTTGTTGTCGCGCTGGCCAGTCATGTCGCATCGTCATTTCGACATCTCAGACCACCGGTTTGAGCAGCGCGGTCTGTTGCATGTTGAAATTCAGGTGGGAGAGGTGCGGTTGAAGTCTGAACTGACGACTCAATCTGAAGGCCGCTTGCCGCTGAATGTGCATGTGATTGTGGTGCATTTAGGCTTGATTCCGGCCAGCAGAGTGCGTCAAATTGAGAAGTTGCAACGCTACATCGAGCGCGAGGTTCCTGTCGACGCCCCCTTGCTGGTGGCAGGTGATTTCAATGACTGGGGAACACGCATTACCAACATGATGCGCAACCAACTTTTGAATGAGTTTGAAGGTGCTAAACATCCCACATATCCGTCTAGATTGCCCATCGCTCAACTCGATCATGTTTATGCCAAAGGCTTAACGCCTGTCAGTCAAATGGTGCCACACGGAAAAATCTGGCGACGCATGTCTGATCATTTGCCTTTGGTGGCGCAGTTTGATTTATGAAAAGTCATCCCATTCTGCGCGATGGTCACCAGATTAAGCTGCTCAAGGGCGGTGCAGAGTTTTTCCCAGAATTGATTCGTGCATTGGACGCAGCGCGCTCGCACGTCCAACTTGAGACGTACATTTTTGATTTTCATGGTGATGGCGCCCAAGTGGCTGCAGCCTTAGAACGGGCAGGTCGACGAGGTGTTCGTGTGTGGGTGGTGGTCGATGGTGTGGGCACACCCAAACTCAGCGAAGACTGGCGGGTGCGTTTTGATCAGGCCGGCGTAGAGTGGCGAGTTTATTCCCCCTTGGGCGCAATGGGCCTTCTAATTCCAAGTAGGTGGCGCAGGTTGCACCGCAAGCTGTGTGTGATTGATGGTCATTTGGCTTTTTGTGGTGGCATCAACATCTTGGATGACTTGCATGATCCAAAACACGGCGCCTTAAAATCCCCCCGATTGGATTACGCCGTCTGTGCAAAAGGTGCGTTGGTGCAACAGGTTCAAGAGACTGCGACGCAATTGTGGTGGCGCATGCAAGCAGTGCGAAACGTGAGGCAGCAAAATTTCCCAGAGGCTTATAGCGCATTCATAGCTGCAGGCTTGCATTTGCCTTGGATTCACGATGCACAGCACGCACATGGCGATACTTGGGTGGCACGTGCGGGCTTGCTGCTGCGTGACAATTTACTCAATCGGAGCCAAATTGAAAAAGCATATCGACGTGCCATTGGCTTGGCGCGTCATGAGATCGTGATTGCTAACGCATATTTTTTACCCGGGCGCAAATTGCGAAAAGCCCTTATTCATGCTGCTCAGAGAGGCGTTCGCGTGCGCTTGTTGTTGCAAGGACGTTATGAATACTTCATGCAATACCATGCGGCGCGACCTGTGTACCGGCAACTCTTGGAAGCGGGTGTTGAAATTTACGAATACTCCGAAAGCTTTTTGCACGCCAAGGTGGCGGTCATTGATGCCAGCCATGAAAGACCATGGGCTACCGTAGGGTCATCGAACTTGGACCCCTTCAGTTTGCTGTTGGCCAGGGAGGCCAATGTGGTGGTTGCCGACTCTTACTTTGCTAAACGCTTGCACGAGGGCCTAGAGCAGGCCATGAGCTTCAAAAGCCAACGAATCATGCCCCAGACCTTGCTTCAACGCTCTCAATTTCAAAGAGGCATGGACTGGGTTGCATTTGGTTTAATGCGATTTGCCATTTGGCTGACCGGCCACCGATATTGATCAAGGGGTGTGCAGATTTTGTGCATGCCCATATGCTGTAAAGTGGCTTCAATCACTGGTAGGATCTGGCTTTGACATTTCTTCATCAGATGCTTATGAATGCTCCCGTCAACCTGCCCTCTGAAGACATCGGAACGCCTGTTTCCGTGAAGATTCGCGAGCGTGTCTTGGCAGCCCGTAAACGCTTCCATGCCAACGACAACATTGCTGAATTTATTCAGCCCGGTGAACTTGATCACTTACTCGACGAAGTGACTGAGAAAATGCAAACCGTCTTAGACAGCATGGTGATCGATACTCAAAACGATCACAATACCCAAGACACGGCAAGGCGTGTGGCCAAAATGTATTTGAAGGAAGTCTTCAAAGGCCGCTACACAGAAAGCCCTGAAGTCACAGAATTTCCCAACGCCGAGCACCTCAATGAGCTCATGATTGTGGGCCCTATTACGGTGCGAAGTGCTTGCAGCCACCACCTTTGCCCGGTCATTGGTCAAATCTGGATTGGTGTCTTGCCAAATGAGCACACCAACGTCATTGGTCTTTCCAAATATGCTCGGCTGGCCGAATGGATCATGGGACGGCCCCAAATTCAAGAAGAAGCGGTAGTGCAGTTGGCTGATTTGATTCAGCGTAAAACACAGCCCGATGGTTTGGCCATTGTCATGGAGGCCAGTCATTTTTGCATGGGCTGGCGCGGTGTCAAAGACATGGACAGCAAAATGATCAACTCCGTGATGCGCGGTGTGTTCTTAAAAGATGCCAACTTGCGCCGCGAGTTCTTGGCGTTAATTCCTAGAAAGGCCTGATCATGTTGGTTCGATTACTTTATGCTAGCCGCGTGGTAGATCCTCAGCCCACTGTCATTGAATCTATTTTGGCGCAATCCAGACAATTCAATCCCAGCACAGGCATTACCGGTATTTTGGTTTACAGCGGCGATATCTTTTTACAGGCCATCGAAGGCGGCCGTCAAGCTGTCAGCGAACTGTATGGCCACATTCAAAAAGACGCACGTCACAAGGAAGTTGTGCTTTTGCACTACGAAGAAATTTTGCAGCGCCGTTTCAGTGGATGGACCATGGGCCAAGTCGATGTGTCTCGTGTCAACACCAGTATCTTGCTGAAATACTCCGAGCGGGCTGTGCTTGATCCCTACAGCGTTTCAGGTGTTGTGTCTTTGGCTTTGCTTGAAGAACTCATGGCCACAGCTTCCATCATTGGGCGTGCTTGATGTTTGTTTAATTGGCTGCGACTTTTCCAGCAGCCCGAACAAGCGCAAGCCCATTGTGGTGGCGCTTGGCGCCATGCAAAGTGGTGTTGTGAAGTTAGAGCGTTTGGAGAAATTTGAATCTCTTGACGCTTTTCAAAATTTTTTGATACAGCCACTTCCTTCTGAAGTGAAGTGTGTGGGCGGATTTGACTTGCCGTTTGGCTTGCCTCGCGAATGGGTTGAGTACATGCAATGGCCATTGACTTGGCCGGAGTGCATGACCCTTTATGCGTCTTATTCACGCGAAGAATTGCGCCAATTTTTCAAACAATTTTGTGACAGCAGGCCCGCTGGCACCAAGTTTGCGCACCGTGCAACTGACTTGCCTGCTGGCTCTAGCCCCTCCATGAAATGGGTCAATCCGCCGGTTGCATGGATGATGCATGCGGGCGTGCCCTTGTTGCGTGCTGCCCAATGGACTTTGCCTGGCATGTGCGAAGGCCGTGCTGACCGCGTGGCTCTGGAGGCCTATCCGGGCTTACTGGCCAGAGAAATTGTGAAACATCGCAGCTACAAAAGCGATGACAAAACCAAACAAACGCCAGACAGATGGTTGGCCCGCAAAGACATTCTCCATGCCCTCGATTTAGGGCAAACCCGATTGGGCTTGCGTTTGAAACTCAGCGCTGCGCAACACGACAGCCTGTTGCTTGATGGTTCCGGCGATTCTTTGGATGCGGTGCTGTGCATGGTGCAAGCAGCATGGGCCCTTCAACAACAGAAACTGGGTACGGCAAGTGGCCCTTATGGCTTGCCTGAGTTTGACCCCTTAGAGGGTTGGATTGTGAGCGCCCTCAAGGCATGAAGGGCCTCAATGTCAGTTCGGTACAAAATCACATGACTTTCAAGCCCCAACTCACCTGCCAATTTGAGGGCATTTTCAACTGGCAGCTTGATGCCACTGATGTGGAGTTGAATGCCCCTTCGCTTTAAATAATGGCGCAGTTGCTGAAGTGTTTCAACCCCTGTCGCATCTATGCGGTTGATGGATTGAGCAAACAAACACACATGCTGAATCTGAGTTTGATCGCTTAGTTTTTCTGTGATGTATTTTTCAAAGCTGCTGGCAGCAGCAAAGTCCAACTCTGCATCCATTCGAATGGCAAACACATTGGCGGCAAGGGGTGGCAAGTGCCACAAATGACGATCTCGCAAACTACCGTCTTCATGCAAGCCCACTTCAATGATGCGAGGGTGCAAGCGGGTGTACAAAAAGTGGCTCAAGCCCAAGAGAACACCCGCCAACACGCCCCAATAAATGCGCGGCGTGCTGAGCAGTGTGATGCCAAAAGTCATGCCTGCAGTCATGGCCTCAATGCGTGCAATGCGCCACAATTTGACAAAGGCCATAGGTTGAATGAGGCTAGAAACCGCCAAGATCACAACAGCGGCCAACACGGCACGCGGCACATGAAAAAGCGCCGGTGATGCAAAGACAGCCAGCAGCACAAAGGATGTGGTGCCCACAACAGCCCACCCTGTTTTGGCGCCCGAAGCCAAATTGATAGCAGACCGTGAGAACGATGTGCTGGTGGCGAAACTACCGCTTAAACCTGACACAATTTTGGCCAAGCCTTGTCCCATCAAGTCTTGGTTCTCTTGCCACACTGTGCCTTCTTTTTGGTTCTCTGTTTTGGCACAAGACGCGGCCTCTAAAAAACTGACCAACGCAATCAATACAGCAGGGCCAGCCAGAAACATCAGTTCTTCCAAAGTAAGCAGTTGCGGCAAGCCTAGACTGGGCAGCGATGCTGGCAAAGCGCCGATGACGGCGCCCCCGTTGGCTGCATATCCCATCGCATAACTGACGGCAGCACTGGCTGCGACCACCAACATGATGCTGGGAGATTTAGGTGCCCATTTTTTGGCCAAAAACAAAGCTGCCAAACTGGCTGCACCAAACCCGACATCGGTCCACTGAAAAGAGCCGCCTGTTTGCCAGCCTGTGAGTGCAGGCAATTGGGAGGCCATGATCAAGAGGCCTGCCGCTTGTGTAAAACCCATCATGACGGGAGAGCTGATGAGGTTCAGGAGCCAACCATAACGAAGCACGCCCATGAGCAATTGCAAAGTACCTGCCAACAATGCCAACCAAATGGCCAAGTTGACCCATTGCGCACTGCTGGGCTGAGCCAAGCCTGTGAGAGAAGCGCTAATCAGGACGCAAGTAAGGGCAGAGGGGCCAATTGAGAGACGCGTAGAGCCGCCCCACATCACGCCCACCAAGGCAGGTAGCAGCGCTGCATAAAGACCTGTGACCAGCGGCATGCCAGCCAATGCGGCGTAAGCCACTGACTGCGGCACCATGAGCAAAGCCACTGAAAAGCCAGCGGTCCATTCTTGGCGAAAGAGTGCTGGCGTTAAGCGCGGCCATCTTAAGAACGGGAACCAAGCGTGAAGAGATTTCATGCGGTGATGATAGTGTCAATGGGCCAAGAGTGGCACACAGGGCTATGACTTAGCGCGAAACGGACCGCACACTGAGCAATTCAAGTTTCTGGCGGTGCTCATGGTTTGCCATTCCATGTGCTGTGCATTGAACATCATGAGCTTGCCTTGAAGGCTGCTGCCCATGCCGCTCAATAATTTAAGGGCTTCTGTGGCTTGCATGCTGCCGATCACACCGACCAAGGGTGCCAACACACCTAGGGTGGCGCAGCGCTCTTCTTCAAAGCTTTGAGTGGGAGGAAACACGCAGGCATAGCAGGGCGCATCGGCTTGGCGTGTGTCGTACACCGCCACCTGGCCATCAAAGCGCAAAGCTGAGCCCGATACCAAAGGCTTGGCGAACTGCGCACAGGCTCGGTTGATGAGTTGACGAGTTTCAAAGTTATCGGTGCAGTCCAACACCACATCGACGCTGGGTAGGCAAAGCGTCAGCAAAGCAGCATCTGCTTTTTGCGAATAGCAAGTCACTTGAGCTTCGGGATTGATGGCTTGCATGGCAGCCTGCAGAGAGGCTACCTTGAGCTGGCCCACACGCGCTTGAGAATGGGCAATTTGCCGTTGCAGGTTGGTGACATCGACATGGTCATGATCGATCAGGCTGATATGCCCAACACCTGCACTGGCCAAGTAAAGGGCAGCAGGTGAACCCAAGCCGCCAGCGCCAACAATGAGCGCATGCGATTGAGAGACGCGCTCTTGGCCCTCGACGCCCCATTCATTTAGAAGAATGTGACGTGAATAACGCAGTAGCTGGTCGTCCCTCATGGGGAATTACTTGTCTTTTTTCTCTACTTTTCGCTCAGCCAATGTGGCACTGACTTTGACGGGCAAGCCTTTCAGTTGGTTGAGGGCTTGGTTCAGTTGAAAGTCTTTGGCAGATCCAAATTCGGGTGGCCGTCTTTCGGATTCTGGTTTTTTGGCGTCAGCTTCCAATTTCTTCATGGCTTCTTCGCGTGCCTTTTGACGCTCTTCATTTTTCTTTTCAGCTTCTTGGCCGTTGCCCAAATGCTTTTCTAAATCGGCTTCGCGTGTGCGCAGTGCGGCAAACACATTGCCGTTTTCGGTTTCATCGAGCATGACATCAGGCAAGATGCCTTTGGCTTGAATCGACTTGCCATTGGGCGTGTAGTAGCGCGCTGTGGTGAGCTTCAAGGCTGTGTTAGGTCCCAATTGGCGAACCGTTTGAACCGAGCCTTTTCCAAAGGTTTGGCTGCCCATGATGGTGGCGCGCTTGTGATCTTGCAAAGCACCCGCCACAATTTCACTGGCTGAGGCGGAACCTTCATTGACCAACACCACAAGGGGGATTTTTTTCAATTGCCCTTGGGTGTTTTGGGTGAGCCTTTGGATGGGGTCATTTTCTGAGCTACGGCGCCAAAATTGAGGCGCTGCCTTGTAAACAAATTTACTCTCTTCAAGCTGGCCATTGGTAGACACCACTGTGACGTTGTCGGGCAAGAAGGCTGCAGACAAGGCAATGGATGCATCAAGTAAGCCACCGGGGTCGTTGCGTAAATCAAGTACCAAGCCTTTCAGGTTGGGATCTTGTTTGTACATGTCTTCTAGCTTCTTGGAGAAATCTTCAACCGTTCTTTCTTGAAACTGCGACACGCGAATCCAGCCGAAGCCTGGTTCAATCAATTTGGCTTTGACAGACTGGGTTTTAATTTCTTCACGAACGATGGTGATGGTGAAGGTGCGGCTTTCGTCCTTGCGAAACACGGTCAGAACCACTTTGGTATTGGGTTCACCGCGCATGCGTTTAACCGCTTCGTTCATTGACAAACCTTTGACAAAGGCGTCGTCAATTTTGGTGATCAGGTCATTGGTTTTAAGTCCAGCACGGTCGGCAGGCGAACCTTCAATTGGCGATACAACTTTGACGATGCCTTCTTCTTGGGTGATCTCAATGCCGACGCCCACAAAGCGACCGGAGGTGCCTTCGCTGAATTCTTTGAAGCTTTTTTTGTCAAAGTACTGAGAGTGAGGGTCAAGGCTAGAGACCATGCCAGAGATGGCTTCGGTGATGAGTTTTTTCTCATCGACGGTTTCGACGTAGTCGCTTTTGACCATGCCAAAAACTGCGGCCAATTGCTGGAGTTCTTCAAGCGGCAAGGGTGCAAAGGCACCTCGGGCCGTGGTTTGAAGCGAAATGGTGGTCAGGGCGCCTGCTAAAGCGCCTACGCTGAGCCAACCGACAATTTTCAATTTCTGTCCCATGTGCATTGACCCAGAGGGTCTCCTTTAAAGCCAATATACACCTTGAATGCTGTCTTTGTGCAAGTCAGGAAATGCCAGCCCGTTAAATTAAGCCTTGCCTTGGCTGGCCACAGCGGCAGCGGCCTTGGCGGCGGCTTCTGCATCGCCCAAAAAGTAGTGCTTGATGGGCTTCAAATTGGCATCGAGTTCGTACACCAAAGGAATGCCATTGGGGATGTTCAAGTTCACGATGTCTTCGTTGGAAACATTGTCCAAATACTTGATCAAGGCCCGAATAGAGTTGCCGTGTGCCGCCACCACAATGTGTTTACCCGCCTTGATGGCTGGCGCCATAGATTCAGTCCAGAAGGGAATCACTCGGTCTACCGTGTCTTTCAAGCACTCCGTCAGAGGAATGTCTTGAACCTTCAGTTTGGCGTAGCGCAAGTCAGCGCGTTCACACCGGGGGTCGGTGGCTTCAAGAGCAGGCGGGGGCGTGTCATAGCTGCGACGCCACACCAAAACTTGTTCATCACCAAACTTTTTAGCGGTTTCGGCTTTGTTCAGGCCTTGAAGGGCGCCGTAATGGCGTTCGTTCAGGCGCCAGCTGTGGTGCACTGGCAGCCATTGCCTGTCCATGGCATCTAGGGTGTGCCACAAAGTGTGAATCGCACGTTTGAGGACGCTGGTATAGGCCAAGTCAAACTCATAACCTTCAGCTTTCAGCAAGCGCCCAGCCGCTTGGGCCTGCTCGATACCGGTGGGCGTGAGGTCGACATCGGTCCAGCCAGTGAAGCGATTTTCTAAATTCCAAGTGGACTCGCCATGGCGAAGGAGAACGAATTTGTACATGGTGAAAGGTTTAATCAATAAAGAAAAACAGGTTTACAGTCAGCATTTTAGAATTCGAATCTGGTACGCAGTCTTGAAATAGACTGCAAATGAACTTTTTAAGGGTTTTTTGTGAATTTTTTGATTGAAAACTGGATGTTGGTTGCTGTGGCGGCGTCCTCCGCTTTGGCATTATTTTGGCCAGCCATCACCAAAGGTGCTGCGGGTGGTGTTGAGCCCTCCGAGGCAGTGATGCTCATTAACCGCGAAAAAGCGGTTTTGATTGATGTCTGCGAACCCGCTGAATTTGCGCAGGGGCATGCCGTTGGTTCCAAAAATATCCCATTAAGTGAGCTAGAGACCCAGCTTCCCTTGATGGTCAAAAATAAGGGCCTGCCTGTGATTTTGGTCTGCCAAGTGGGAGGCCGTGCAAGTCGGGCTGCAGCGCAGGCTAAAAAGCTAGGTTACGAGCGCGCTCAGGCCCTGGCAGGTGGTCTGAAGGCTTGGCGTGCAGCCAGCCTGCCTGTTGAAAAAGCCTAATCGGGGCTAAAAAACAGTTTTGATTTTTTTGAGTTTTGATTGGAGTTCTTATGCCCCACGTGAAGATGTACACCACCGCTGTTTGCCCTTATTGCGTTCGCGCCAAGCAAATTTTGAAAGCCAAGGGTGTCACTGAAATTGAAGAAATTCGAATAGACACCCTGCCAGAGGCCCGCGAGCACATGATGAGCATCACAGGTCGCAGAACAGTGCCGCAGATCTTTATTGGTGAGACCCATGTCGGAGGTTGCGACGAGCTGATGGCGCTTGATGCCAAAGGCGGCTTGGTTCCACTACTGCAAGCCGCTTAAAAGCATCAATTTCTCAACCTAAGCTGCCCCCTGCATAGGCGATAATCTGCCTAATCTCACGGCAGGGGCTTTTTCTAAGCGGCCTAGAGAAGATCACTTTCAAACAAGAGTTTTTATGTCAGAAGCAAGCACCCCTGTTTTCCAAATCCAGCGCGTTTACATGAAAGAGGCGTCTTTAGAGCAACCTAACTCACCTGGTATTTTGTTAGAGCAGCAGCAACCTGCAGTAGATATTCAGCTGGGTGTTGAGGCCAATCAAGCTGCTGAGGGTGTCTACGAAATCTGTGTCACTGCAACGGTTCATACCAAAATTGACGACAAAACAGTGTTCTTGGTAGAGTGCAAGCAAGCGGGTATTTTTGAAATTCGCAATTTGCCAGAAGACCAAATGGGCCCCATCATGGGCATCGCTTGCCCTCAAATTGTGTACCCCTACTTGCGCGGCAACGTGGCCGACTTGGTCACGCGGGCAGGTTTTCCACCTGTGCACTTGGCCGAAATTAATTTCCAAGCCATGTACGAGCAGCAGCAAGCTGAAGCAGCGCAGCAAGCTGCACCGCAAGTTCAATAATTTGCCGCGAGACCCCTCAATGCGCCTGAAGATTGCGGTCATCGGGGCAGGTGCTTGGGGCACTGCACTGGCCATCAGTGCCAGCCGGCACGCAGCAGGACATCAAGTTCAACTGTGGACGCGTGACGCTGTTGCAGCCAAAGCCATGCAATCGCAACGCAGCAACCAGCGCTACCTGCCGGAAGTTGATTTTCCAGATTCATTGCAATGCGCCAGTTCGCCAGATTCAGAATTGGCCCCATGGGCTGCCACGCACGATTTGATTGTCATTGGGACGCCCATGTCGGCCTTGCGCGGCATGCTGATGAACTTGAAAGACTTGATTGTGCCTGTGGCTTGGCTGTGCAAAGGTTTCGAGGCAGCCTCTGAGGGCGTTGATTCTGGCGCCATGCCGCATGAGGTGTGTCAGCAGGTGGCGCCGAATTTAAAGTCGGGCGCACTGAGCGGCCCCAGTTTTGCATTGGAAGTGGCGCGCGCGCAACCGACAGCCCTGGTTGCAGCCAGTGCGCATGCCAGTGTGCAGCAAATTTTGGTGAATGCTTTTCACAGCCCCAGCCTGCGTGTCTATGCCAACGAAGACATTGTGGGCGTCGAGGTGGGAGGGGCTGTGAAAAATGTATTGGCCATTGCAACCGGACTGAGCGATGGTCTCAATTTAGGCTTGAATGCCCGCGCAGCCTTGATCACCCGCGGCTTGTCAGAAATGACGCGATTGGGTGGGGCCTTGGGTGCCAAAGCAGAAACTTTCATGGGTTTGTCTGGTTTGGGCGATTTGGTTCTCACCGCGACAGGCGATCTCAGTCGCAATCGCAAAGTAGGCTTGTTGCTGGCGCAGGGCATGGACTTGCAGCAGGCTGTTCAATCATTGGGCCATGTGGCAGAAGGTGTCTACAGTGCACGCACCGTGGTCAAGCGGGCGAAGGCTTTGGGTGTTGACATGCCTATTTCGCAGGGTGTGCTGGCTTTGTTGGAGGGCAAGTTAAAACCCGCTGAAGCCGTGGCCGCTCTGATGGGCCGAGGCGCGAAAGGCGAGAATTAAACCGGCGTGAAAGCCAGTCGCACATAGATGGGTGCGAACGCTTCAGCTTGCGTAATTTCAATCAGGGTTTCTTTGGCCAACTCGAGCAGCGCAATGAACGTGACCACCAAGACGGGCGTGCCTTTGCTGGGGTCAAACAAGTTTTCAAATTCGACGAACTTACGGCCTTGAAGGTGCCTTAAAACAATGCTCATGTGCTCACGCACACTGAGTTCTTCGCGCGTGATTTTATGGTGTTGAACCAGTTTGGCGCGCTTCAAAATATCGCGCCAAGCCTCTTGCAGTTCAACCAAGTGCACATCGGGAAAGCGCGGCTGCAAACTTTGCTCAATGTAGACCTGCGCCTTCAAGAAGTCGCGACCATATTGCGGTAAGTTGCCCAATTGCATGGAAGCCATTTTCATTTGCTCGTACTCGAGCAAACGGCGAACCAATTCGGCTCGCGGGTCTTCTGGCTCTTGGCCTTCAGCCACCTTTTTCGGCGGCAACAACATGCGTGATTTGATTTCAATCAGCATGG
>Ga0207940_1000057_pt1 | contig 38085 bp, 45 predicted proteins | sample LakMenEpi06Jul12_FD_150676 | JGI IMG/M metagenome (GOLD analysis project Ga0207940, IMG submission 150676) | Freshwater microbial communities from Lake Mendota, WI - 06JUL2012 deep hole epilimnion (SPAdes) | ecosystem: Environmental > Aquatic > Freshwater > Lake > Epilimnion/Euphotic zone ... | reverse complement strand
TGGCTGGTATCGCCTTTTTCGCGGCCCTCGGCGGAATCACCTGGATCATGGCGACATTTGCCACAGATCGCGCAGAGGTCTCGGTCGATGCGGGCAACCGAACATTCGTGGTCGGCAACGTTTCGGACATTGCCGAATCTATTCGCGAAAATGGCCCCGTGCTGTTCCCCGATCTTCGCGATGCCAGTGGAAAGCGCTCGATAATTATTGAACACAACGGAACTGACGATGCCAAAGGGTGGCAGGTGTACTACGCCTATCCCGCCGACAAAACAGTGGATTGTTTGGTAACGCAAATCGAAAAAACTCACACGTTCACCGATTGCACCGGCCGAACGCTGCAGGTTGATCAATTGCAGGCGCCGCTCGATGTGCGACCAATTGTCGAGAACAAAACCACCCTGCTCATTGATTTACGCGGCACGCCAACGCCGTAAATTTACTGCTTCATTTTTTTGAGTGGAGCCCACGCCAACGAAAGATGTTTTGTTCCCACCAAGCGGAACCTAATTGATGCTTCGGCTTTTTCACCCTGACCGCGAATATCAATGATGATTCCCTCACCAAACGTTGGATGCTCGATGTCATCACCAATTGCAAAGTCGTGATTGAGAGATTGCGCGACACTTTGCGAAACAGGAGCAACCGAGGTGTTATGGCGATTGAGTCGCTGAGTTGGTGCGTAGCCACGATCTTCACGTGATCGATAGCTATACCGCTCGGCATCTGCGCCAGAGTCAAAACTTCCTTCGCGCTGAATCAGTTCTTCGGGAATCTCGTCGAGAAAGCGCGAAGGAGGGTTGTACTGGGTGTTGCCAAACAAACTGCGGCTCCATGCATGGCTTAAGACCAGCTGCTCTTTTGCGCGCGTAATGCCCACATATGCAAGCCTGCGCTCCTCTTCTAACTCCACATTGTCGGTCAGCGCTCGGTTGTGCGGGAAGATGCCCTCTTCAACGCCCACGATGAACACCACGGGATATTCCAGGCCTTTTGCCGAGTGCAGAGTCATCAGCGTGACATGGTTGTTGGAATCCAGTTTGTCTGTATCGGCAACAAGTGCAACTTGTTCCAGAAATTCGTCGATCTGCGTGAATTCGTTCGCAACGCCAATCAGTTCGAGCACGTTTTCTTCGCGCCCTGCCGACTCGACTGTGTTTTCTGCCGTAAGTTCGCGCAGGTAACCGCTGGATTCGAGCGCGTGGCGCAACACATTGGCCGGGCCATCCGCAAGCATCGACTGACATTCGTCAATCAACGAGTTGAAAGCGTTGATTCCTTTTTGCGCCGCCGCACCCACGCCTGCTGCGGCAGCTTGACGAAGCGCCACAGCAAACGAAACACCCGTCTCGTGAGCGAATGCATCGATCTTGCCTACCGATGTATCGCCAATGCCGCGCTTGGGCACGTTGAGCACGCGCTTAATGCTCACCTCATCTAGCGGGTTTGCAGCCAAGCGCAAATATGCGAGCGCGTCTTTTACTTCGCGCCGGTCGTAGAACTTGGTGCCGCCAATTACTTTGTACGGAACGCCCGCGTAAATGAGCGCCTCTTCCATCACCCGGCTCTGCGCATTAGTGCGATAAAAAATGGCAAGTTCATTCCACATTCGATGGCCACTGTCGTGCTGCTGCTTTAACTGCGAGACAACCCAACGCCCCTCGTCGTGTTCGTTGTCGGCGTAGTACCGAACAATCTTTTCGCCCTTACCCAAATCTGTCCACAACTCTTTGGGCTTTCGCTCGACATTGTTGGTAATCACAGCGTTGGCCGCGTCCAAGATGGTCTGGGTACTGCGGTAGTTCTGAGCCAGAACCACTGTTGTCACTTCGGGAAACGCCGTTTCAAACTCCAGAATGTTGCGGAAGTCGGCGCCGCGAAATCGGTACACGCTTTGGTCGGTGTCACCCACAACGCACACATTGTGGTGAAGTGCACCAAGCATCAAGACAATGGCGTTTTGCGCCATGTTGGTGTCCTGGTATTCGTCGATCAAAATATGTTTAAAGCGTTCCTGGTATGAGCGAAGCACCTCTGGGTGCTGGCGAAGCAAGCGCACGGTATTGGTGAGCAAGTCGTCGAAATCCATTGCCCCGTTGCGCTCTAGGCGCTTCTGATATTCGCGATAGACATCGACATACTTTGCATCAATCGAGTTGTCAACCTTGGATGCAGCATCGTGCGGAATAACCAACTCGTTTTTCCACAAACTTATGCGCGCCTGCACACCACGCGCCGTGTAACGCTTCGGGTCGAGGCCGAGGTCGCGGATGCAGTAGCCCACCAGGCGCTGCGAGTCGGACTGATCGTAAATCGAGAATGTTTTTGGATAGCCAATGTGTTCGGCTTGGGCACGCAGGATACGAACGCACGCCGCGTGAAAAGTGCTGACCCACATTTGTTTGGCAACCGGACCAACAAGCGCCTCAACACGCTCTCGCATTTCTTGAGCGGCCTTATTGGTGAAGGTGATCGCCAAAATATTCATTGGGTGCGTGCCCTGCGCAATGAGATGCGCAATGCGCTGCGTCAATACCCGAGTTTTGCCAGAGCCCGCGCCGGCAACAACCAACAACGGCCCACTTGGATGCACTACTGCATCACGTTGGTCTGGGTTAAGTGCAGCCAGATCTATGGCTGTTGGGGGTTGAGAATGCGACACTGATTACGAGCGTTGCATAATTCGTACGGGCAACTTGCGTGGCCCGCGTACCTGACCGAGGCTCCAGGTGACTGCGCTCGGGTCGGCTAATTCAAACTTGGGAAATCGGTTGATGAATACTTCAACGGCAACTCGAAGTTCGAGGCGTGCAAGGTTGGAACCAAGGCAACGATGAATGCCCAAGCCAAATGCAACGTGCCTGTTGACCTCACGGTCGATGATCACGGTGTCGGCATCTTCGAACACTTCGGGGTCGCGGTTGGCTGCGGGGAATGGAAGCAGAACCGAGTCGCCTTGTTTCACTGGGCATCCACCGATTTCTGCATCTTGGCTGACAATGCGAGCCATGGTTACTGGCGCATAGGCACGCAACAGCTCTTCTATAGCGGTTGGCAACAACTCGGGTTCGGCCACCATGCGGGCCAAGTCGGATGGGTGATGCGCCAAGTGCCAGATGGACGAACCGATCGAGCTCCATGTGGTGTCGATGCCCGCGACCATGAGCAAAATGATGGTGCCAACAACGTGTTCTGGCGACAACGGTTGATCGTAAATCTTTGCGTTAAGCAAGAACCCAATGAGATCGTCTTTCGGGTTTTCGATGTGGTCTTGTACATGCTTCGCCAAATATGCATCGAGTTTTTCGAAGCCGGCGCGACGGTCGCCGAACTCGGCACCAATTTCCTCGAGCACCAAATGAACGGTGTCGCGGAAATAGTCGCTGTCTTCAAGCGGAAGCCCAAGCATGCGGGCAATGACATAGACCGGAATGTTTTGTGCGTACTGCACCGCAGCGTCGACCACATCAAGGCCTTCAAGATTGTCGATGAGTTCGTTGCACAAGCGTCGAATTTCTGGCTCCCACTCGGCAATAACTTGCGGGCTGAATGCTGGCAACAACAAACGCCTTGCATCGGCGTGAAATGGTGGGTCGGAAGTAATGGGTGGAGCGCCGCCAATTGGTGCAGTCGAGATCCATTCTTCGCGTGGCGGCTTGTTCGACAACACCGCACCTTCGGAAGAGAAATGATCGGTATCGCGTGCGATTGCAGAAATGTCCTCGTGGCGAACTGGCAGCCATGCACCGCCGTATCGATCGGTGTGTGCGACGGGGCATGTCTCACGGAGGTCGTCCCAAATTTGGTGCGCTTGTTGGTTGTACGCGGGATCAGCGTGGTCCCAGTCTGTTTGCCAATTTTGTGCAGGTTTTACCGTTGCCATGCCCAAATGTTACTCGTGGGTGGGGCAGACTTTTGGGTCGTGGCATCCCTCTTTATATTGCTCCCCCCTTCTGAAGGCAAGGCTGAGGGCGGCCTAACAACAAAGCCATGGCGTGAATCGTCTGGAACATTTGGAAAACAACTTTCCGCACAACGCAGCGAACTTGCACAACGTTTAGCAACACTAAAAGGCGGCGACGAAAAACTTCTTGGCGTGAAAGGCGTGCACCTTGCGCGGGCTCGTGCGGCCAATGCGCATCTCAAAGGCGCGCCATCACTACCCGCGTTCGAGCGCTACACGGGTGTGGTCTGGGATCACCTCGATCTCTCGACGCTCACCGCCCCGCAACGCACTCGCGCCCTGCGCAGCATCGTGGTTATTTCGGGTTTGCTTGGCGCCGTTCGTGCAGACGACCCAACACCCGACTATCGCTTAAAAATGGGTGCGCGCATGGCCCCCATGGGCCTTGTCTCGCGCTATTGGCACGATCACCTTTCGGCAGTGTTGAATAAAGCCTTTGCCGGTTCCACCGTGATCGACCTTCTCCCGAACGAACATCGTGCAGCATTCACTGCCGACACCGAAAAGATTGCCAACTACTTCGTGGTTGGTCTCAACGAAAAAACAGGCAAGGCGGGCGGCCACGATGCAAAGGCGGCCAAAGGCCGATTGGCTCGCCATATTTTGACAACCTGCACTTCGCCAACCGGGGCACTGAAATCGTTGAAGAGTTTTCGCGACCCGCGATTTGTCATCGAAATCGACTGATTAACTCTGCAGCAATTTTTGGCGCAAGAAATCAAGCACCCGAACCACACCGTCTTCTTGAATTTGTTCCGTCAATACCGAGTGATCGGCTTTGGTTGACGACGCAAATTCAACAGCGACAAATGCATCACCCAACAATTTGCGCAACGAGTCGAAACGAGTGCCAACAAGCTTGTCGCCAGTGAAACGAAGCCCAAGCACCTGACAGCCCGCTTCGGCCCGCTGCTTCACGATCAGTTCGTCATCTGGGCTCAAGTTGAGATCGGCTGCGCGTGCTTTGCCAAGTGCAAAAGGCATGCTTGGCTGCGACAGCACCGGAGCAACCATGATGTCGTCCACCATCATTCCAAGTGCAAAACCGCCGCTAAAGCACATACCAATTGCGCCAACACCAACGCCGCCAACCTCGGCGTGCATCGATTTAGCCAACGCACGCAACCATGCAATGACTGGCGAAGTTTGGCGCATGGCCATGGTGGTGAACTCTCGCGACACACAGATCTTGCTCATGGACGAAGCGATGTACTTTCCGCTTGGGGCACGACCAACTTCGCCAACCAACAACGGCATCACCACAGTGAAGCCAGAACTAACAACGCGTTCTGCAAATTGCAAAACTGCAGGTGTAATTCCGGGGATCTCGTGAACAACAATCACTGCCGGGCCACTTCCCTTGCGGTACGTAGCGTGCGATATTCCAGCAGCAGTAAACGAGCCGCTCTTCCAACCGGTTAACTCGACAACCTTTGACATGGTTAAAACTTACTTCGGTCGAGCAACCCCAACGACACGCGACCACGACACTGCACTGATCTTTACAACATCGCCTGTTCGAGGCGCATGCACCATCTGCCCGTTGCCCACGTACATACCAACGTGGTGAATTGGGTACCCGCTAAAGACAAGGTCGCCCGGCTGAATTGCGGCAGTAGGAATTCGGGTGAGCCCCGCGTATTGCGTGCGCGAAGTACGCGGAATGCCTACGCCGGCAACGCCCCATGCATACGAAGTTAGGCCAGAGCAGTCGAACGCATTGCCTGGCGACTTGGCGCCGAACACATAGCGCACACCCAACTGGCCAATTGCGGCCTTAATTGCAACACCTGCTTTTGAAGATGGCGGTGCAACGTTTGCATATTTCGAGCCCTTAAATTTTGCTGCCTCTGCCTGCGCGGCCTCAAGTGCCGCCGATTCTCGGCGCTGCCGCTCGCTACGCAAGGCCGAACCAAGTTCTCGCTCTGCTGCCGACTGCATTGCCTCGTATGTGCTTGCCAACGACTCTGCCGCATTTAAACGAGCCACCGCATAGTCGGCTGCACTCTCTGCTTTTTTGCGTTGCTTCTCAAGTGTTGCTCGTTCCTTAGCAAGGTCATCAATGATTCCCTGCAATGCATCGGTATTGCCCGCGCCCGTATTCAACGCTGCAGAGGTGAGATATTTCTTGCGAACCGAATCGCCGATCGAGCTAGTGGACCCCAAAATGTTTGAAAGCGTGCTCGAGAACCCGCCGCGTACAAACGACTTCAATGCTGCTGCTTGCAAGTCGCCTTGCATTGCCACCAGCTCTTTTTCTTTTTCTGCGATGCGCGCCTCGGTCGACGCAATCTCCACTGCCAAGTCCTCTTGCGTATTCACAGCAAGTGCGTAGTCCTCGCCCAACGCATCAATTTGTGCGCCAAGCCGATCCAGTTCGTTGATGATCTCGTTAACACGACGCTGCTCATCTGCCGAACCGCCCGTTGCCTGCACGGGCATGGCAATAACGCCTACAGCCACCGTGGTGGAGAGGATGATGGCGGCCAATGCAGGCACGCTTCGACGTACACGCCCAACGGCGTCACGGATCATGATTTGTTCATTCTACCGAGCCATTCGGCCAGGTGTTAGGCGGCAAATTGCCTATAACTACGGGCTATTCCCACTCGATAGTTCCGGGTGGTTTCGACGTGATGTCGTAGACCACGCGGTTAATTCCTTTCACCTCATTAATTATTCGAGACGACATTTTTTCCAACAAGTCGTATGGCAACCGCGCCCAGTCGGCCGTCATTGCATCTTCGCTGGTTACTGCACGAATGATGATTGGACGTCCATACGTTCGCTCATCGCCCATCACGCCAACAGATCGGATATCTGCAAGCACCGCAAACGCTTGCCAAATGCTGCGCTCTAAACCAGCAAGTCGAACTTCTTCGCGCACGATGAAATCGGCTTCTTGCAATATGGCCACTTTGTCTGGTGTTACTTCGCCAATGATGCGCACTCCCAAACCTGGACCAGGAAACGGTTGGCGCCACACAATTTCGTCTGGCAGGCCAAGCTCGGTTCCGACTCTACGTACCTCATCTTTAAACAACGTCCGCAGCGGTTCGCACAGTTGCAGCGTCATATCGTCGGGCAAACCGCCAACATTGTGATGGCTCTTGATCACGCTTGCGGTGCCGTCTACCCCGCCGCTTTCAATCACGTCCGGGTACAGCGTGCCCTGAACAAGGAACTTTGCGTCGGTAAGGCCGCCTGTGTGTTCTTCAAAGATTCGCACAAACAGTTCGCCAATGGCTTTACGTTTTGCTTCGGGTTCTGTCACGCCCTGCAATTTTTCAAAAAAGCGCGCACCGGCATCTACATGGATCAGCTCTATCCCCATCACGCGATGAAATGTCTCGACAACTTGCTCGCTCTCGTTTTTTCGCATCAGGCCGATGTCTACGTATATACAAGTCAGTTGCTTGCCGACTGCCTTGTGCACGAGGGCTGCAGCAACGGCAGAGTCCACCCCGCCCGACAAACCACAGATCACGCGATCGGTTCCTACTTGCTTGCGAATTGCAGCTACCTGATCCTCGACAATTGACGACATTGTCCAGTTGCGCGGCACACCAACTAGGTCGTGCAAAAACCGCTCAAGCACGTCTTGGCCGTGTTCACAATGTGCAACCTCGGGATGAAACTGCACTCCCCAAATTTTCTTTGTTGGGTTTTCAATCACTGCCATCGGCGCTTCTGGCGTGCTGGCTGTTGCAATGAAACCACTCGGCAATTCAGACACGGCATCGAAGTGGCTCATCCACACACTGAATTGGGCTGGAATTCCTTCGTGCAGCAATTGCGATGCTGCCCCCGAGATGCGCTGCAACTGTGTGCGGCCATATTCGCCGCGCCCGCCGCGGGCGACGACCCCGCCCAACTGCTGGGCAATCAACTGGGCGCCGTAACAAATGCCCAAAATCGGAATGCCCAACTCAAAGATTTCACGATCAAGAATCGGGGCACCTTCGACATGCACGCTTGCTGGCCCGCCAGACAAAATGATGGCGATTGGCTTGCGGGCTCGAACCTCGCTGGCAGAAATGCGGTGCGGAACGATTTCGGAATACACCTGCGCTTCGCGCACCCGCCGGGCAATCAATTGGGCATATTGCGCACCGAAATCAACCACTAAAACCGTTGGCTGTGGCGTATGTAGTGAAGCGCTAGCCATGGTGACCAATGACTGTAGTTGAGCGGTGGCAATCGAGCCCAAGAGGTGGAACGATGGGTGTATGACAAGCGGAACCGACACCACTATCCCCGACCCACTCGGTGGAAACAATGTCAATCAGTGTGTTGGTCTTCTGCAGAAACCAGGTTGTGGTTCCGAACCCGTGCTCTCGGGCGACCGCGGTGGTTCGATGCAACTCGTTACGTTTGGCGTTCTGCTTGCCGCAATGGTGTTTATCGGCGTTCGCATCGCGCGCGCGGTGATCAAAGGTGACCGGGCTAAAGACAAAGCCGCTGGCATCAACGACTAGTTTCATGTGGTGCTAAAGAATCGTGGCGTAGCCGGTGTTGCCTTTGCGCTCACCAGTTCCACCCTGTACGGCATCACCCCAATTTTTGTTTACGCCGCCTACGACCGCGGAGCAGACCCATTTGGTCTGATGACCGCGCGCTACGCCATTTCTGCCGCTGTTCTGCTCGTCATCCGTTTCGTTCACGTTGGTCTGCGCAAGTGGCCAGAGCGTAAAACTTCGCTGCAACTGTTTTTGCTCGGCGCACTTGGCTTGTACGGAAACGGAGTATGTGTATTTAGCGCACTTGACCGAATGGACTCGGGCCTAGTAATGGTGCTGTTCTACTTCTATCCAATGATTGTGGTGTTGCTTGGTTGGTTGTTTTATCGACACAAGCCCGCTTCCGTCATTTGGCCATGCCTCGTGGCAACAATCGGTGGCGTGGCGCTAACCGCAAGCGATGTTTCGAGTGCCGAGGCATCGGGAATTGTGTTCATCATTGTCGGAGCAATCATCTACGCCGTCTATTCGGTACTCGGTTCGCGCGTGATGCCAAGCACCGACTTGCTCACCGGATTGTGGTTGGTTTTTGCGGGCGCCGCATTTTCATTCACCTTGATGTGGTTGCTCGACATCCCTGGCATCCCAAGCACCATGCCAATGAACACCATTGCGTGGTTGAGCGCCGTCGAAATTGCACTTGTTGGCACCATCGTTGCCATGGGTGCATTCTTCGCGGGCATGAAACGCATCGGCGCGAGCAACAGCGCTGTCATCCAAACCTTCGAGGTGATCATCACGATCGGCATGGGTATTGCGTTCCTCAACGAATCCCTCACCGCCCGCCAGGTGCTTGGCACCGTGCTCATCCTTGGCGGCGTTGCCGTATTGGCGCGGGCGGAAGCCAAACGCACCAGTGGTGTTGGTGACGGCTTACACCCCTAGCCTTATAGCCACATAGCAATTTGAGTATTTCTTGCAGGGTTGGGTGAAATCCCCTACCGGCGGTTAAAGCCCGCGACCCTCACGAGCAATCGTGGGGCTGATCTGGTGAAATTCCAGGGCCGACGGTCAGAGTCCGGATGGGAGCAAGAAGGCGATAGTTGTGTTTGCGCGTATCACGGAATGCTCTTGTGGCATGCCCGTTGCTGCTGCGCACGCATTGCGCTCGTCGTCCTTGCCCTACCCCGCCTGAGGTGCAACGACGAAAGAGACCAATGCAATGACCACCAACGACGAACGCATGATGCGACTGGCAGTTGACACTGCTTGCACCGCACGTCTGCGTTCACGCCCAAACCCATGGGTTGGCGCAGTGGTGGTTGCACAAAATGGCGAAGTGTTCACTGGCGCAACACTCGAACCGGGAAACGCTCATGCCGAAATCGTCGCACTGAACGCCGCCGCACATCACGCACAAGACTCAACGCTGTTCTCAACGCTCGAGCCATGCAACCACACTGGGCGCACCGGCCCCTGCACGCAAGCAATCATCGACGCAGGCGTGTCTCGCGTTGTTGTGGGAACACTGGATCCAGACAGCAAAGTTTCGGGCAGCGGCGTACAACAACTGCGCGACGCTGGCCTCACTGTTGAAGTCGGCGTTCTTGAACAAGAAGTGAAACAACAGCTGGCTGCCTACCTGCATCATCGCGCAACAGGGCGACCATTCGTAGTTCTCAAAATGGCCAGCACCATTGACGGACGCATTGCGGCAGCAGATGGCTCGAGCAAATGGATCACTGGTGAAACAGCGCGCAAACGAGTGCACCAACTGCGTGCCGAAAGCGACGCAATTGTTGTTGGCGCCGGAACCGTTCGCGCAGACGACCCATCGTTGACCGTTCGTGACGCAGACGGGCCATCGCCTCGACGCATCGTGCTGGGGGCAATCGACGCATCAGCAAAAGTGCACCCATGCACGCAATGGACGGGATCATTACCCGACTTGCTCGACACACTGGGCAAAGAAGGTGTGGTGCAATTGCTGGTTGAAGGCGGCGCGCGAGTTGCCGCATCGTTTCATCGCGAGCGCCTCATCAACCAGTACATCATGCACATTGCACCCGTCATTGCAGGCGGCGACGATGCGGCAGGGGTATTTGCGGGCCCAGCCGCATCAACCATGGCCGACATGTGGCGCGGGCGCATAGTTTCCACCACCAATCTCGACGGCGATATCGAAATCATTCTCGAACCGAATCTCAACTAAAGGACCCCCATATGAGCAACAACCAAGTTGAAATGTCACCAATTGAAGACGTCGTTGCGGCAATCGCACGCGGCGAAATGATTGTGATGGTGGACGACGAAGACCGCGAAAACGAAGGCGACCTCATCATGGCCGCGCAGTTCGCGACACCAGAAAAGATTGCATTCATTGTTCGCCACACATCCGGCGTTGTGGTTGCCCCACTATCCGGCGAGCGCTGCGACGACTTGCGCCTTCCCCTCATGGTGGACAACAACACCGAAAGCCACCGCACCGCATTCACCATCTCGGTCGACTTATTGGAGGGCACCTCCACAGGCATCTCTGCATCCGATCGCGCAGCAACGCTTCGCGCACTTGCAGACCCAAAAGTCTCACACTCGGCATTCGCCCGCCCAGGCCACATCTTCCCTCTCCGCGCCCGCGAAGGCGGCGTGCTGAAGCGCGCCGGCCACACCGAAGCCGCAGTCGATCTCGCTCGCCTTGCCGGCTTGCAACCTGCAGGAATCATTTGCGAAATTCAAAACGACGACGGCACCATGTCGCGTTTGCCCGACCTGCGCAAATTCTGTGCCGAACACAACTTGTTGCTCTCCTCCATTGCCGACCTCGTGGAATACCGCCGACACCACGAACGGCTTGTAGAACGCGTTGGCTCTGCAGCAGTGCCAACCGAATGGGGTGGCTTCACCTGCGTTGCATACAAGAGCACCATCGACGGCATCGAGCACCTCGCATTCGTTAAAGGCGACGTCAGCGATGGCGCACCCGTGCTCACCCGCGTGCACAGCGAGTGTTTAACGGGCGACGTGTTCGGCAGCAAGCGTTGCGACTGCGGCCCACAACTTTCAGCAGCCATGCAGCAAATCAACGATGAAGGTAGAGGCGTCGTTGTTTACCTTCGCGGCCACGAAGGCAGAGGCATCGGTATTGGTCACAAAATTCGTGCGTATTCGTTACAAGACGAAGGCTTCGACACGGTTGACGCCAACACCGAACTTGGCTTGCCAGTGGACAGCCGCGAGTACGGCATCGGCGCGCAAATCCTGGCCGACCTCGGCGCACGCGAACTTCGCCTGATGACCAACAACCCCGCCAAATACGGTGGCATTGCCGGCTACGGCTTAAGCATTGTGGAACGCGTGCAACTTGATATTGCACCAACACCAGAAAACGAGGCCTACCTGCGCACCAAGCGCGACCGCATGGGCCACGTCTTCGACGGATCAGACATTGCAACACCAAAGAAGGGAAAATAGATCATGGCAACTTTTGAAGGCACCCACGACGGCAAAGGCATGCGAGTAGGAATCGTTTGTTCACGCTTCAACGAATTCATTGTCAATGCGTTACTCGAAGGTGCAATGCGCGGCCTCGTCGCAAGCGGCGTCTCCGAACAAGCTGTTGATGTTGCCTGGGTGCCAGGCGCATTCGAAATCCCCATTGCAACAAAAGCAATGGCCACCAGCGGTCGCTACGACACACTCGTCACTCTCGGCGCAGTCATCCGCGGCGAAACCGCGCACTTCGAATACGTTGCAGGCCCAGTTGCCGACTCGATCGCACAAATTCAATTAGAAACCGGAATGCCAATTGGTTTTGCTGTGCTTACGGTTGAAAATGTTGAGCAGGCTGTTGAGCGCTCTGGCCCAGGAGCGGGCAACAAAGGCGAAGAAGCCGCTATTGGCGCCATCGAAATGGCCAACGTGTTAAAGGCGCTGCGCTAAGTACACATTGCCTGACGGGGAAACGCCCCGTCGTGAAAGGCACAGCAATGGGCGCAATGCTCCTCGTGCTCGTCGCGGTTGCGAGCATGGCAACCGCCCCACTTCCCTCGCGATACACGCCACCGCCATTCGCGACAGATACCGAGGCTGTTCACCACGTGTCGTTCGCCCTTGATTTGCAGACGTTTGTGCGCCAACGAAGCGTGTTGAAGCGTGCCTACCCGCTGCTTGATTGGACAACAGATGGTTGCTCGGCGCCAGTGGTTGGAAGCGAGGGGCGAAGTTTCAATTTTCGTTCGGCTTGCTGGCGACACGACTTTGGTTATCGAAACTTCAAGCGGCTAGGAATCTTTAACGAATTTGTGCGCCTGCAAATAGATGAACAGTTTCGACTAGATACCGAAACGACGTGTGCTCCGCGAGTGCGCACTGTCAGGTTTCGGTGTTTTGCGTGGGCCGAGGTGTTCTTTGTTGCGGTGCGCGCAAGTGGCTAATGCTTCAGCAGTGCAATATTGATGAGTTGGTGCAACATTTTTCCTGTTGCGCCCCAGATGGTTTCGTCGTCGAGGTGGAAGAAATGCAATTGATACGTGTTCGGGGCGGTTCCCCAGTGTTCTTCTGCGTACGTGTCGTCGCGAACTAAGTCGATCAGTGGAACAGAGAAAGCTCTCTCTACTTCTGCGTTACTGATTTCGAGTTGGGGCTTGTTGTGCAGGTGAGCGACTACGGGGACGATATGGCTGCTGCTGACATACGTTGAAATTGCAGCAAGTTGACCGACTATTCGAAGGTTGCTGGTGTCGAGATTGATCTCTTCGCGCGATTCGCGCAGCGCTGCATCTACTGCAGTTTCGTTTGCATCAATACGACCACCCGGAAACGAGACTTCGCCTTTGTGGTTTGTTAGTTGTTGCGACCGGCGTGTGAGCACCACTTCCGGGCCGTGTTCGCCGTCGAAAATGGGCACAAGTACAGCGGAGGCTTTGACGCCTTGGGGTACATCCACTTCCAAAACATTGCCTGCAGCGCGTTCGATGCGCGCGATCAGTTGTTCGGTAGAGCGAAGAACGGAGTGATCGAGGGAACGAAAGGGATTGTTGGGGCGAACCCACACTGCGGCAGGGCGCGGAATGATTTGGTTTCCGCCTGCGCGCATGGCATTACTACTTAGGCTTGCGGCTTCCAGCCTTGGGCAATCAGTTGACGCACCACTTCGTCGAGCCCTGCTGTCTTCAAGTTGGACAGTGTCTTGCCTGGTTGCTCTTCACCCTTGTCCCATGCTTCCCATGCGAGACGAATCTTTTCAAGGTCTGGTGCTGGAATGGTAAATGACATGCGTTCAGCCTAACGATGAGGGTTTCACTTACCCCGAGGTTGCTGGGCGCCCTTTTTCACAAAATTGGTGCCGAGCACGATGATTGCCATCACGAGGCCGACGGCTAGCAGTACCAAGCGTGCCTGCACGTCTAAGTCGAGTAACGCGGATGCGGCAAGAGCGCACACGATGATTGCCCAGTCAATGTACTTATGCACTCGTCTGCTGAACCATTTGAAAGCGCTCATCGGGCCGTCGGCAACTGCAACGTTGAACAAGATTGCGAGGCCCATGGATGCCGGGGCTATCGGAGTTGCCGATTGGGCCGACATCATGATCAGACCGCCCGCGATGCCGTATTCCACCAATTGGTGCATCCAGAAACCGCGACCATTTGCTGCCATGGGCTAACACACTAGGAGAGAAATGAAAATGCCTCGGGTTTTCACCCGAGGCATTTTCGACTGCTTGTTGTTCGTTTGGGAAACGACTTACATCATTCCCATTCCGCCGCCAGGCATTCCGCCGCCACCTGCTGGTGCGCCGTTCTTTTCTGGCTTGTCTGCAACGAGGCACTCGGTGGTGATAACCAACGCTGCGATCGACGCTGCGTTTTGCAACGCTGCGCGAGTCACTTTGGCTGGGTCGATGATGCCGGCCTTTACGAGGTCGACATATTCGCCAGTTGCTGCGTTGAGGCCAACAGAGCCCTTCTCGGTCTCGACACGCTGGATGGCAACTGCGCCTTCCATGCCTGCGTTGTCAGCAATGTGACGAGCAGGAGCGGTGAGCGAGTCGTACACGCTGCGTGCTCCAGTTGCTTCGTCGCCCTTCAGCGATTCGACAACCTTCAACACTGCTGGACGTGTGCGGATGAGTGCAGTGCCACCACCGGCAACCACGCCTTCTTCGATTGCTGCACGAGTTGCGGACACTGCGTCCTCGATGCGGTGCTTCTTTTCCTTGAGCTCCACTTCGGTTGCTGCACCCACCTTGATCACTGCAACGCCGCCTGCCAACTTGGCGAGACGCTCTTGCAGTTTTTCGCGGTCCCAGTCGGAATCGGTGTTATCGATTTCGGCTTTGATCTGGCTAATGCGACCGGACACTTCGTCCTTTGCGCCTGCGCCGTCCACGATGGTGGTGTTGTCCTTGGTGATGATCACGCGCTTGGCACGGCCCAACAGATCGAGGCTGACGTTCTCGAGCTTGAGACCAACTTCCTCGCTGATGACCTGGCCACCGGTGAGCACTGCCATGTCTTGCAACATTGCCTTGCGACGATCGCCAAAGCCCGGGGCCTTGACTGCGGTGGAGTTGAAGGTGCCGCGGATCTTGTTGACGACGAGAGTTGCGAGTGCTTCGCCTTCTACGTCTTCGGCGATGATCAACAACGGACGACCCGTCTTCATCACGCCTTCAAGAACTGGCAACATCGACTGAACTGTTGCGATTTTGCCCGAGTTGAACAAGATGTATGGCTCTTCAAGAACAGCCTCTTGGCGGTCGGCGTCGGTGACGAAGTATGGCGACAAGTAACCCTTGTCGAACTGCATACCCTCGGTGAACTCGAGCTCGGTACCAAATGTGTTGCTCTCTTCAACGGTTACAACGCCGTCTTTGCCAACCTTGTCGATCGCATCAGCAATAACTTTGCCGATGGATGCGTCTGCGGCCGAGATAGTTGCAACGCTGGCGATGTCGCCCTTGTCGTCAACTTCTTTGGCCTGGCTCTTGATGGACTCGACAGCGGCTGCAACAGCCTTTTCGATGCCACGCTTCAAGCCCATTGGGTTTGCGCCGGCAGCAACGTTGCGCATGCCGTGTTGCACCATTGCCTGTGCGAGCACAGTTGCGGTGGTGGTTCCGTCACCTGCGACGTCGTTTGTCTTGGTGGCAACTTCTTTTACAAGCTGCGCGCCCATGTTCTCGAATGGATCTTCGAGTTCGACTTCTTTGGCAATAGATACACCGTCGTTGGTGATGGTTGGAGCGCCGAACTTCTTGTCGAGGACAACGTTGCGACCTTTTGGTCCCAACGTGACTTTGACAGCATCGGCAAGTTTGTTGACGCCGGCTTCGAGTGCGCGGCGCGCTTCTTCATTGAATTTCAATTGCTTGGCCATGAAATGGTTCCTTTGTGTGTTCGAAGGGGGTTATTTAGTAACGATTGCGAGAACGTCGCGGCTGGTGAGGATCAAGAGATCGTCTCCACCGTGCGTAATTTCGGTGCCGCCGTACTTGCTGTACAAAACGGTGTCGCCAACTTTTACGTCGAGCGCGAAGTGCTTGCCTTCGTCGTCACTCCAGCGGCCTGGGCCAACTGCAAGAACGGTGCCCTGCTGTGGCTTCTCTTGAGCAGTGTCTGGGATAACCAAACCAGATGCTGTTTGCATCTCGGCTTCGCTTGGCTTGACAACGATTCGGTCGTCTAGGGGCTTCAGGTTCATATGGTGAGGTCCTCCGTGAGGCGTGATTCTTGCGGAACCACGCGGTTGTTCTGGCTTATTTTGCTTTAGCACTCGATAGGTGCGAGTGCTAATGATACGGGCTTACTGCCCGATTTTCCAACCGCAGCCGCAGGCCGAAAGGGCCTCGGCAAGAGCGTCTAGGGGCAGCCCAATGACCGTGGTCAGGCTGCCAACCACCTTGTCGACAAGGGCCCCGCCCTGCCCTTGGAGGGCGTAGGCGCCGGCCTTATCGGCGTGCTCGCCCGTGGCCAGGTACCAATTCAACTGTTCCTCGGTGATGTGGGTCATGGTTACGGCGGCCGAGTCGACCACGTGGGCCATGCGTTCGCCACGGACAACGGCAAGTGCCGTGTGCACGTGATGCGTGCGCCCAGACAGTTGCTGCAACATTGAACGCGCTTCGGCGTCGTCAGCAGGTTTGCCAAAAATTGCGCCGGCAACATCGACGGTGGTGTCGCCAGCAATCACTACGGTTTCTGCGCCTGCGTGGCGCTGAGCAACGAGTTGCGCTTTTGCGTTGGCCAATCGTTGCACGTGTGCAAGTGGGGTTTCGCCCTGCAACGGTGTCTCGTCTAAATCAGCTGGATCGATAACAAACGCGACGACTGCTTCTCCAAAGATGTCGTCGAGATATTGCGTGAGTAGATCAACTCGCCGAGGCGAGCTCGATGCGAGAACAATCTTTGGTAACGCGTGCGGCTCCATCAGCCACCGCTGAGCGCCATCACATCACCATCGTTAGGAATGGTCATGTCGTCGCGATCATCCAAATAGCCGTCGGGCAGCGCAACCTTGATTGGCCCGTTGGTGTGACCGCGCGCAATTCGTTCGCCGCCTTCCACAATCACGATGCTTGGGTCGAGGCTGTCGGCAAGCCGACGCAAGTCGTCGAGCGAACTTATTTCGCTGAACTTACGACGCACTTCGCCGCCAACGGGATAGCCCGTTAAATACCAACCGGTGTGCTTGCGAAAGTCGCGAATGCCGCGTTCGTCTTGTAGATGATCCATCAACGCTTCGGCGTGCTCGACCATCACTGGAAGCACTTCACCAAGAGTTGGTGTAGCCGAAATTGGTTTGCCGCTAAATGCATCGATCAAGTCGCGAAAAAGCCATGGGCGCCCTAAGCAACCTCGGCCAATCACCACACCGTCACACTGCGTTTGTTCCACCATGCGCAAGGCGTCGGCTGCTTCCCAAATGTCGCCGTTGCCCAATACAGGAATGGTGTGCACTGATTGCTTCAACTCGGCGATTGCTTCCCACCGTGCGCTTGGTGCATAGTGCTGCTGAGCAGTGCGCGCATGCAATGCGATTGCTGCTGCGCCCGACTCTTCGCAGATCTGTCCGGTTTCGACATAGGTAATGACTTCTTCATTAATACCCATTCTGAATTTGCACGTGATTGGAATGCCGAATGGCTCGCCGGCTTTCACTGCTGCAGTAACGATGGCGCGAAGTAGTTGACGCTTTACTGGCACCGCAGCGCCGCCACCGCGCCGCGTCACTTTTGGTGCGGGGCAACCAAAGTTGAGGTCGATGTGGTCGACGGCGTTAGCCCGTCCCAGTTTTTCGATAGCCCTCGTGAGCATTGCTGGGTCGCTTCCGTACAGCTGCAACGAACGAAATGTTTCGTCGGCACCAAACTTCATCATCGTGTCGGTCTTTTTGTTGCCGTGCACTAGGCCCGTGGCCATGATCATTTCGTTGACATACACAAGCCCTGGCCCAAACTTGCGGCACAGGCTGCGAAATGGCGCATTGGTTACACCGGCCATTGGCGCCAACACCACTGGCGGCCACACGCTGTGCTCGCCCAGTTGCAGCGGTTTCAGTGAAGTTGTTGGTGACGTCATTTAGTTGGCCGTGTCTGTGAGTTTGAGGTTTGGCAGCGCGCCCGCACCGAGCGATGTGCTTCCACTGCTGCGCAAACGGTACCAACCGGCCGAGGCAATCATTGCCGCGTTGTCTGTGCACATAGCCATGCTGGGCAGCACCAGGCGCCAACCCGCGGTTGTGCATGCGGCGCTCATCTGTGTTCGCAACAACGTGTTTGCCGCAACACCGCCACCAAGCGCGATCGTTTTTGCGCCAATGTGGCGAGCGGCTTTGGTTGCCTTTGCCACCAAAACATCCACCACTGCAGTTTGAAACGACGCCGCGACATCGGCCGTAGCAACCGAAGGATTTTTTCGAACGTAATTAACCACGCTTGTTTTAAGACCGCTGAACGAAACATCGAACCCGTCGTGCAACATGGCGCGCGGAAAATCAATCGCTGCTGCATTGCCCTCGCGCGCAATGCGATCGATTGCCGGGCCACCCGGATGACCAAGGTCGAGAAAGCGAGCAACTTTGTCGAACGCTTCGCCGGCAGCGTCGTCGATGGTCTGGCCAACAATGGTGTATTCGCCGTGCGAAACCATGTTGACGAACAATGTGTTGCCGCCCGACACCAACACCACCAACATCGGAAACTCCACCAGCGGGTCGTCCAAGAGCGCCGCATACAGGTGCGCCTCCAAGTGATTAACACCAACGAATGGTTTATCAAGCACAAGTGCAATCGACTTTGCGGCAGCAACACCAACCAGCAGCGCGCCAACAAGGCCAGGCCCAACAGTTGCAGCAACTGCATCGATGCGTTCGAACGCAACGCCGGCATCCGACATTGCCTTGCGCACAACGGGCGTCATTGCCTCCACGTGTGCACGGCTAGCAATTTCGGGCACCACCCCACCAAACCGGGCGTGTTGTTCTATTTGCGTGGCAACCACCGAGGACAACACATCGTTGCCGCCCATCACCACCGCAGCGGCCGTTTCGTCGCAACTTGTTTCGATGCCAAGTACGACGGTTGATTCGTCGACGTGAATCATGGTCGGGTATCCGTTATTGCTTCAAGGCGCCGACGGTATTCGTCGGTCTGGATGTCTTGGCACCACATCACAATTGCGTCGTCGGTGTTTTCGTAATACTTCCTGCGAATGCCTGCAGGTGCGAAACCAAAGCGTCGGTACAACTCTTGTGCAGCTTTGTTGGTGTGACGAACCTCAAGGGTGAGCGCTTCGCACTTCCGTTCGCGCGCCTCATACGCCAACTCCAGCATCAACTCGGTTGCAATGCCCCGCTTTTGCCACTTGGGGTGCACGGCAATGTTGGTGATGTGGGCGTCTTGTTCGGCAAACAGCAAGCCGCAGTAACCAACCAGGTCACGGCCAATGTGAGCAACTACGTAGTGTCGGCGGCCGCGCATCATCATGTCGATTTCTTCAGAAAACACTTTTGCCGTCCACGGCTTCGGGTACACCGCTTCTTCAATTGGCATGATGTCGCGAATGTGCTTTCGCGCAAGCATCGACACTTCGAGAACGGGGTTAGTTGGCTGCGGCTCTTCGCGTCGAATGAGCCGATCGAGAATGCTCATGACGCGCTCCTCGTTGCCCAATTGATTTCGGCATCTGGTGCTCGGAGATACAGCGGCACAATTGCGTCCACGTCCACCAGCATGTCGCGCAAAGCCAACTCGTGCGCAAGCGTGGCAATGGTGGTTGCAGATGGCATGGAGAATTTTTCGTCGGCAAATTCCACTTCGGGGAGCACCGTTGAAAGCCGTTGATCAAATTCGTCTCGGTACTGCAAAGCGCCAGTGCCCACCAGTGTTGTCGACTGACCGCGGTCGATGATCTCGACTGCGCACTGTTCAACCGAACCAACCTGAGGGGCGGCAACCTGGCGCAACACGCCATCTACTCGGCGATATAACGACCAATACACCTCGCCGCGACGGGCATCGATTACCGACGCAACCACATCGAGTGTCGACGGCACCTCGGCAGACAGTGCGTCCAGGCTGGTAATGGCGGCCATCGGCAGCTCGAGCACGTGCGCTATTGCCTGCGCCGAAGCAATGCCAACCCGCATTCCCGTAAACAAACCTGGGCCTACGTCAACAGCCACTGCACCAACATCTTGCAATGTGAGGTTTGCTTGTTTGCAAACGAAATCGATCATTGGGGTGAGCAGCTCAGCGTGTTGACGTTCGCTTCGGCTTTCACTCGTTGCAACAACACCATCGCCGTCGTGCAGCGCAACACTCACCGCATCTGTCGCGGTATCGATGGCAAGAATGATCATGCGCGCGACCACTCGGATAAAGAACTACGCAATTTTTCCCAACGCGTCTCCCACGACATGCCCATCCAACCAATGTCGATGTGTCGTGCATCGGGGGCAACCTCTTCGCTCGTCTGCAAATGGACACTGAGTCCACTTCCCAACGCGTCGCCCGCCACGTCGCCCCATTCCACAAGCGCAACACCGCCGACGCCAAGCAACTCGGTTATTCCAAGATCGGCAATTTCGCCCGTGCGCTCTAGTCGGTAGAGATCGGCGTGATGCATGGGCAGGCGGCCGCCCTCGTAAGTGTGCAGCAAGTTGAACGTAGGCGACGTAATCGGTTCGGTCACGCCAAGGGCTCGGCCAAAACACTGCGCGAAGTATGTCTTACCTGCTCCCATTTCGCCAACGAGTGTGATCAAGTCGCCCGAACGCACGAGCGCGGCAATGCGTTGTGCGATGCGCTCGGTGTCAAGCGGGTTGGAGGCAGTTAAAGCAAGCATGAGAAGTGCACTACGAAGAAGGCTTTCAGCCTATTGAGTTATTGCAGATAGTTGCGAGGAACTCGTGCGCTCACGCCACACACAACTTCGTAGCCAATGGTGCCAAGTAGTGCGGCCCAGTCGTTGGCGCTGATTGCCTCTTGGCCTTGTTGACCAATGAGCACCGCCTCGTCGCCGATAGAGATGGTGTCGTCACCGCAGTCGACCATTACCTGATCCATGGTGATGACGCCAGCAAACGGGCGCCTCTTGCCGCCAATAAGCACGTAGCCGCTGTTCCACAAACCCCGAGTAACACCATCGGCATAACCAAGCGGCAATGTTGCAATGCACGTGCGCTTCGACAATGGGCGTCGCAAACCATACGAAACGGCTTCGCCCGCATCTAGCCATTGAACGTGCGAGACGCGTGCCTTCAGTGACAAAACTGGCTGCAAACCAACAGATGTTGGCTCGCCAAACGAATCGCTCGCGGCGTCTGATGCAATGCCGTACAAAGCAATGCCACCACGCACCATTGTGGTGTGAAGTTCGGAACCAAGCCGACGGACGGCAGCAGCCGAGTTTGCAACATGAACATGGCGCGGCGCAATACCGGCTTCGCGCAATTGATCGACAACTTCGGCGAAACGTCGCAATTGCAGCGCGGCGCCAAGATGCGCGGCGTCGTCGGCTGTTGCCAAGTGCGTATACACGCCGTCTAGTTGGAGCGAAGGCTGAGAAGCAATCAGTGTGGCCGCTTTCAGCGCGCCGTCTACACCAACGCCAACGCGATGCATCCCCGTGTCGATCTTGAGATGGACAAGCGCCGTGCGCTTTGCAGTGGCGGCTGCGTTCGCATATTGCTCGATCGATGTTTGGTTATACAGCGTTGCAATGACGTCGCTTTCGATCATTGCTGTGTACTGACTCGCCGGCTGTTCGCTCATCACTAACACCGGTGCAGTGATGCCTGCAGCGCGCAGCGCGAGCGCTTCGTCGGCAAGTGCAACACAAAGACCCGCTGCCCCGGCCTGCAAAGCCGCGTTTGCAACTTCTACTGCGCCGTGCCCGTACGCGTTTGCTTTTACTACTGCCCACAACTGCTGCGACGGGTTGGCGGCAATAAGTGCAGTGACGTTATTGCGAACCGCACCAAGGTCGATGTCGGCCCACGCCCAACGGGAAGCGAAGCCCGAGTTACTCATGCCGCCGCAACCACAGCAACGGCAACGCTGTCGGTATGCGACAAAGAAACGTGCCAGTTGGTGATGCCCTGCTGTTGTGCCAACACTTGTGCTCGGCCAGTCACACGCAGCACCGGCTGCCCACTGTCTTTGCGTTCAATAGATACGTCGTGCATGTCGAATGCGCCAAGGCCAACGCCCAGCACCTTCATAGTTGCTTCGCGCGCGGCAAACCGTGCGGCCAAACTTGAGGCGTCGTCACGTTTGCCAACCATCGTTGCCAACTCTTCGTTGGTAAACAGGCGCGTACGCAAACTTGGCGTGCGCTCTAGTGCGCGGCGAAAACGATCGATTTCAACGACGTCAATGCCAACGCCAAGCATCACTATTTACCTGCAGCCGGTTGGCGCCAGTGATCTGCGGTGTCACTGATTGGCAGAATCAACAAGTCGGCTACCGACACCTGCGCCAGTCGCTCTTCATTAAAGAGGCCTTCGGTCTCGGTCACCCAGTCGACAAGGCGGTTGTAGCGATCGTCGTAGCCCTGCAACACCGCCTTGATCACGGGGACTGCAAGTGTTTCGTGGAAAACAACGTGCAGCAACGTGATGCCGGTGGTCTGTGAACCCTTTGTCTCGGGCACGAAAATAACGGTGCGGCCATCGCGTCGGCCACGAGCAACCAACACATTGCGATCGGTCGCCACGCGATGTTTTGTACCCACAAGCGCGCTGCTTCGCTCGACACTTGACGAAAGTTCGAGTGCAATGCCACCACGATCGACAATGCTCACCGTTGCGGTGTTGTTCTCGACGCTGCCGTCGATTGCGTAACGAGTGAATCCGACTACTTCTTTCACCGCGGGGTCGAGATCGGCAATGATTTTGAGCGCCTTGTACGACAAACGATCGCGCGGCACGCCAGCTGTCAACACCTGTTGCACTGTTGCCCTGTCTAGGAGGCCCTCGTCGCTGCGGGAAATACCAACCGTCACTGTCTTTGCTTGGTGCTTAATTGCATCAACTGGCCGAGTGAGTTCGTCGATTGCTTTTGTCAGCGCACTGGTGAGGTCGTCAATCAGCGCCTCGGGCAATGCCACCTTGTCGCTGTTGGCTTGGTAAGCCTGCAGTGGCTCTGGCGCCATGGCATCGCGCAACATGGTGACTACGCGTACTGCGGTGCTTGCCTCCAAGTTGCCGTCGTAACTTCCTGTTGCCAGCGCGTCGAAGAACCGTGTTGCAGGTGCGCCAATTTCGTTGCGCACCTTCACTAGCAACTGGCCGCCAACGCCGCCGCGCTCTACCGCGTGTTCCACCACTTCGCGCGCAGCACGCAATGGGCGCGCAAGCGCATCGATTGCAAGCGCGGCTTCGTAGCCAAACAAATGGCCAACCATCACGCTCAAAATAAATGCAACGCTTGGGTCTACGCGAGGCACGGTAAGCACAACAGCGGCGGCCTCAAAACGATCTTCGCCTTCTGTGGCAATGACGATTGGCAGCGCTTTGTGCGCGCGATAAATCGCAATCTCTTTTGCAACGTCGGAGGCTGTGCCGTCTTGCAAGCCGGTGGCGCACACAATAATCATTGGTTCGCATGACAAGTCGATGTGCTTTTTGTCTTCGGTGATATCACAAGCGATGGACTTGTAACACAGCTCGCTTAATTTGATGCGAACTTCTTCGGCAGAAACCGCGTTGAAACCGTTGCCAACCACTGTCCAGTACCTACGTGACGGAGCAAAGCTACGAGCGGCCTGCGCAATGGCGTCGCGGGTTCCAAGCACGGTGGTAAGTGCTTCAGGAATGGTGCGCAACGCTGCGAGCAACTGATGGCGCTCGCTTGCGCTGCCCATTGCCAGCGCCTCCGCAATCGCACAGGCCATCAGTGCGCCTGCAGCAACTTGCGAATAAAAAGCCTTGGTGCTGGCAACGCTCATTTCAACGTCGCGACCATCGGATGTGTACAACACGCCATCTGCTTTTGCGGCAAGTTCGCTGCCGCGTCGGTTAACAATCGCCAACACAGATGCGCCACGTGTGCGGGCCAAATCCACCGTGCGGTTGGTGTCTGTGGTGGTGCCGCTTTGGCTGATTGCAACGATCAGCGTGTCGGCCATGTCTAACTCCAGCTGGAACCCAGACAACTCGGTGGCGGGCAGCGCATCTACTTGCACGCGGTGATCGACAAACTTGCGCAGCAACTGAGCCAGGCTGCGCCCAGCAATGGCCGCTGTGCCCTGCCCAATCACGCGAATGCGAACAATCGACCCCGACGCAAGCTTGGCAACAATATCGGCTGGCAAAATTGACTCGTCTAACGACGCGCGCAACACACCATCGTTCTCGGCAATTTTTCCGCGCAAGGTTTTGCGGAAACTTGAAGGTGCCTCGGCAATCTCTTTCGACAAAAAGTGCTTGTGTGCACCGCGATCGATATCGCGAGTGGTTACTTCCGCAGTAATGATGTGCGATTGATCAAGCGCAATGTTTGATCCGTTGTAAGCAAGCAACCGCACGCCGCCAAGCTCGCCAGCAAGATCGCCATTGACAACCATGATTTGACCCCGACTTGATGGGTCGTTGTCTAGCGCAAGCGCTTCGCCATCCATGCGCAAATAGCCAAGCGTTTCTTCAACAACGCCATATGGCTCGCTTGCCACAATAAATCGATCTTCGGCAAGGCCCACGCAAAGCCCTTGCCCGCTTCCGCGCAATGCAAGCATCACCGTGTTTGGTGCATCGGCGCTTGCCGCAGCAATTGCTACCGATCCTTCAAACTCGGAAACGGTGGTGCGAAATGCTTCCTCCAACGATGAGCCGCCCGAGATGAGGCGCGACACCGCAGTAGGAATCACCTTGGCATCGGTGGTAATTGGTTCGGCAATTTTCAGCGAACGACGAAGCGTTATCTCGGCGTGGTTATCAACATCGCCATTTAATGCGGCGACCAGATACGGGGCACCTGCGGCCGCACCTACTTCTTCGCTGTTTACAGGATGCGCATTTGGCTCGGAAATAATGCCGACACTTGCCCAACGCGTGTGCCCGATCACCGAAACACGCGCGCCTGGTTGGCTCACCAACAGCCGCAGCAAGTCGTCGCTGCGAACGGCATCGCGCATCACTCGGGTGTTGTCGCCAAGTTCGCCAATTTCGGCCGCTGCCTTGTACACAAAAGACCAAGCCCGAGTGGCGCTGCCCACGCGAACCGAACGAGAAGTAAACAACGGGTCGTCCGTGCGGCCAGCAAGCAACGGCACCACCCTGTTGTCGGACGCCTCGATCTCGTGGCCCCAAACCAACACGTTGACGCCAGCCGAGTCGCGGCCACGCACTTCCATGCGATCGATGGCGGCGAACGATTGCTGAATCGTGAAGTACGCATTGCGTGCACTGGTGGTTGCGTCGGCGCCTGCCAAGTCGAGCACCATGTTGGCATTGTGAATGCGATCGTTGCGCAACGACCACGAGGCATCGCGCAACGCAATCAACTCGTTGCTTCTGCGCTCTATCTCTGCTGCTGGCAAACCGGACGAATTCTCGAGTGCCTGTTCTGCCGTGAAGGAAATGCGCTCTAAGCGCTCGACACGCGAGACCAACTCTGCTGCGAATGCCGCATTGTTATAGAGCGCGCCAAGCCCTGCATCGCCGCGCAATGCGGCATCGGCTTCGGCAACGATCTGGGCGCACTCGGCAATTGCTGCCCTATCGCCTGCGGCAATTGCCTGGTCGAGGGCGCGAACAATGTCGGCCGCAATGGGCAATGGCCTGCCGCTTGGCCGCGACACAACACAAATGATGCCGCACATGTCTTACAGGCTACCGATGTTGCCCAAGCCGCAAAATGACGCTGTCGGCCAATGCTTGCGCCACTTTGCCAGCGGTCTCCTCGTATTGCGCCTCCACCATCACGCGCACGAGCGGCTCGGTTCCGCTTGCGCGAAGCAGCACCCGCCCAACGCCCTGCAGTTGCTTCTCGGCATCAGCAATTTCTTTTGCAAACAGTTTCGCCAAGTCTTTTTCCATGCGCTCGACTTTCACGTTGATGAGCACCTGCGGCAGCGAGGTCATTGCTTCACGCGCCAACTGCTGCAGCGGCACGCCCTTGCGACGCACCAAGTCCAAAAGCATCAGGCCGGCGAGCGCGCCGTCGCCCGTAGTTGCGTGACTGCGATAAATGATGTGTCCGCTTTGCTCGCCACCCAACACCAAGTCATGTTGGTCGAGTGCAACCAAGATGTTTCTGTCGCCTACGGCAGTGGTAACAACCGAAATCTTTTGCTCTTTCATTGCACGATGAAACCCTGCGTTGGTCATCACTGTTACTGCAACCGTGTTGTTGCGCAGTTGTTTGCGGTCGCGCAGGTCTGTTGCCGCAAGTGCAAGCAAATGATCGCCGTCCACAACATTGCCGGCGTGATCACAAGCAATCACTCTGTCGCCGTCGCCATCAAATGCAAGGCCCATGTCGGCCTGGTGCAGGCGCACCGCTTCGCTCAGCGCGTCGGTGTGTGCCGCACCGCATTCGGCGTTGATGTTCTTGCCATCTGGCTCGCAATGAATTGCAATGACTTCGGCGCCAAGGCGGGCAAATGCGTACGGGGCAACATCGCTCATTGCTCCGTTGGCGCAATCCAGCACCACCCGCACACCGCTTAATGCTTTGGGTGTAAACAGCGAAGCAAGGTGCTCTAGGTACGAATCGGTCGGTTGCTCCAAATGGGGTATTTCTGCAAACAAAGTGCCCATTGGCTCGATGGCCATGCTGCTGGAAATGCTGTCTTGCTGTTCGTCGCTCAGCTTTACGCCTCCAACAGCAAAAATCTTTACGCCGTTGTCGGAATATGGGTTGTGCGAAGCAGTGACTACGGCACCCGCACATTGCTTTTGAGCAGCAACAAATGCAACGAGCGGCGTTGGCACAACACCCAGAGACTGCACACTTGCGCCACCTGCAACAAAGCCAGAACTGAGCGCAGTGAGCAAACGCTGCCCGGATTCGCGAGTGTCACGGCCAACAACAACGGTGCTAATGCCAAGCACTTGCGCGGCAACACGGCCAAGGTTAAAAACGTATTCTTCGCTCAGTTCGTCGAAGGCAACGCCACGAACGCCGTCGGTTCCAAAGGTAAGCATCTGTCACACACCACACACAGCAAACGCCGTGCGCGAACGCAAAGATTTAACGCTTTGTGTACTGAGGCGCCTTGCGCGCCTTCTTGAGGCCGTACTTCTTGCTCTCTTTTTTGCGCGAGTCGCGAGTAAGCAAGCCAGCCTTGCGAAGCACGGAGCGCTTCTCAGGATCGAGTTCCAAAATGGATCGTGCGATACCCATGCGCAATGCGCCTGCTTGGCCAGCAATGCCGCCGCCAATGATGTCGCAATCTACGTCGTATGTTTCTTCGGCTTCAACAACACGCAATGCCTCGGTGGCCATGTTGCGCTGCAGTGCACTTGGAAAGTACTCCTCAAACACGCGGCCGTTGATGGTGACTTTGCCGGTGCCTGGTCGCAAACGAACGCGTGCGACGGCTTCCTTGCGGCGGCCTGTTGTCTGTGTAAGTGGCTTTGTTCCCACGACTTCTCCTCTAATTATTTCTGGTTACTCAGCGCGCTTTTGCGTGCGGCAAGTTAAGAACTTTTGGATTTTGTGCTTCGTGACCGTGCTCTGGGCCAGCATGCACCTTGAGCTTCTTGATCATCTGTCGACCAAGTGGGCCCTTTGGCAACATGCCACGAATGGTGCGACGAATTGCGTCTTCTGGTTTGCGGCTCAACAAGTTGCCGTAAGTCTGTGTGCGCAAACCGCCCGGGTAACCCGAGTAGTCGTGAACAAGTTCGCTGTCGGCCTTACCTGAGGTAAGCACAATCTTCGATGCATTGACGATGACAACGTGGTCACCGGTGTCCATGTGCATGGAGAACATTGGCTTGTGCTTGCCGCGCAAGATGCTGGCAACTTCGGTAGCCATACGACCGAGGACGAGGCCATCGGCGTCGACGACATGCCACTCGCGGACCACTTCACTTGCTTTTGGGGAATACGTGCGCATCATAAATTCACTACTTTCGTCTAACCGAGATCTTGGCGAGAAACCGCCAAAGTGGCGCCCCTGCAGAGGTTTAAGGATAGGGGTACGGGCGGCCTTTTCACAATCCCGCTGGGTAGCCAACTTCCCACAGGCAAAGGCCATGGGGCGGGGCAACTTGGGAAGCCTGGGCGCGGTCGCCCGAGACAACGAGCCCTCGCATATCGCTTGGCGGGCGCTTGCCCATCCCAATATCAATGAAGGTTCCCACCAATGCGCGCACCATTTGGTGACAAAACGCGTTGGCCTTGATTTCGAGGCGCACAATTCCGTCGCCGAGATCGCGCCACTCAGCCTTCATCACGTTGCGGCGCATCGAATGTTCGAATGTGTCGTTCTCGTCAGCAGGTTTTGGTTTGCGGCAAAATGCCGAAAAGTCGTGTTCTCCAATGATGGCGTCACTCGCCAACTGCATTGCCTTGATCTTGAGCGGAGTCGTAATCTGCCACGCGGTGTTCACCAAAAATGGGTTGGGCACAGCGCTATTGAGCACCGTGTAGCGATAGGCACGCCACATTGCGGAATAGCGGGCATGAAAATCTGGCGTGGTCCATGCGTATTCGCGAACCGCAATTGACGGACCACACAACGCATTGAGTTGTTTCGCAAGCACTTCCAGATTGACGCGATCCGGAAGATCGAAACCAATCACCTGCCCCCATGCATGTACACCTGCGTCGGTACGCCCAGCCGGAGTGATTTTGATTGGCTCTTGCAAAATTTGTGCAAGCGCGCCTTCAATAACGGAGGCGACGGTTTCTACGCCAGGGTTTGTTGCAAAGCCGTGATAGTCATCGCCCTTGTAGGCAATGGTCATGCGCGCACGACGCACGGTGGTTACGCAGGTCTAGACGAGTTCGATACGCGACATCGGTGCGTTGTCACCGTGGCGTGGTCCGAGCTTCATGATGCGTGTGTATCCACCGTTGCGACCGATGTAACGAGGAGCAACGACATTGACCAACTTGTTAGTCATTTCCTTGTCGTTGAGGTAGCTCTGGATTTGGCGAATGCGGTGAACGCGCATTGGGCCGTCCTGAGCTTTGATCGCTTTCGTGATCAACTTCTCGGCGATTGGGCGCAGCATTTTTGCCTTGCCCTCAGTCGTGGTGATTCCTTCTGCGGCAAACAATGACGCGGCAAGGTTTGCCATCAAAATCTTTTGGTGGTGAGCACTGCCGCCGAAGCTGCGTGATCGTCGTGGTGTTGCTGGCATCTCTCATCGTCTCCTGTGAAGTACGTGCGTGGTGTTTGTAGCGCTAAATCAGATACGCAATGACAAGCCGCGCTCGTCAAGCTTGAGTTTGATTTCGTCCAAGGACTTCTGGCCGAAGTTGGTGATGTTGAGCAAGTCTTCTTCGCTGCGAAGTAGCAACTCGCCAACGGTGTTGACTTGTGCGCGCTTGAGGCAGTTGCGTGGGCGCTCGGAGAGGTCGAGGTCTTCGATGCTCAGGTCGAGGTCTGGGGAGCCCATTCCGGTGCCGGCAATTTCGCCCAACTCAAGTGCAACTGGTGCATCGCTCATGGTTGCGACAAGGTCGACCAATGAACGAAGCGTTGCGCCTGCCGAAGCAAGTGCTTCACGTGGCTCGATTGAACCGTCGGTCTCGATGTCGAGCACGATGCGGTCGTAGTTGGTGCTTTGCTCGACGCGTGTTGGCTCGACGAGGTATGTGCAACGACGTACTGGCGAGAAGATGGCATCGATTGGAACAATGCCGATCACTTTGCGGGTGTCGCGATCGCTCGAGACATAGCCTTTGCCGCGCTCTACGGTGAGATCGACAACTAAACGACCCTTGTCCGAAAGCGTTGCAATGTGTTGCGACTTGTTGAGGATCTCGATGCCGGCTGGGCAAACAAGGTCTCCCGCGGTGATTTCCTTCGGGCCCTTGATGTCCACGCTGATGACCGAAGCTTCATCGTTTTCCGAAACAACAACAATGTCTTTCAGGTTGAGGATGATTTCGGTGACATCTTCGGTGATGCCTGCGATCGTGTCGAACTCGTGAAGAGCCGACTCGAACTTGACCGTGGTGATTGCTGCACCTGGGATGGACGACAACAACATGCGACGAATCGAGTTGCCGATGGTGTGTCCAAGACCTGGTTCAAGTGGTCCGATAGAGAACTTCTGACGGTTGTTCTCTGCGGTGCCAATTGCTTCCACTGTTGGGCGTTGAATGACGAGCATGATGTCTCCTTAGGCCAATACGTATATAGGGGGTTACTTCGAGTACAACTCGACGATGAGCTGTTCGCGGACTGGAACGTCGATGTGTTCACGCTGCGGCAATTCGCGGACAGTAACTTGCTTGCCGCCTTCTGCTGCTTCGATCCAACCAACCATGCGGCGGTCGAGCGTGTCGATGTTGTGTTGAATAATGATCAGGTTCTTTGCCTTCTCGGAAAGCGTGATGACTTGCCCACGCTTGACGGTGTACGAGGCAATGTCGACGCGCTTTCCGTCTACCAAGATCATTCCGTGGTTAACGAACTGACGTGCCTGCGGACGGGTGCTGCCCCAGCCTGCGCGGTAGACAACGTTGTCGAGACGGCACTCGAGTAGACGCAACAGGTTTTCGCCGGTTGGGCCCTGCAAACGGGTGGCCTCTTCGTAGGTCTTGCGGAACTGACGCTCGAGAACGCCGTAGATGTATTTGGCCTTCTGCTTTTCCTGCAACTGCAAAAGGTATTCGCTGCCAGCACCACGACGACGGGTACGGCCGTGTGTTCCTGGTGGGAAAGGGCGACGCTCGAGAGCCTTTGCGCCCTTGGTGTTTTCGAAAACGTTGATGCCGAGGCGGCGCGAGATGCGCACCTTTGGTCCGGTATAGCGAGCCATGATTACGGCCTCTTTCGCTTAGGTTGCAGGCAACCGTTGTGTGGAACCGGCGACACATCTTTGATGCCGGACACTTCGATGCCGAGGTTTTGGATAGAACGCAGTGCGGTGTCGCGCCCAGAACCTGGGCCCTTCACATGCACCTCTGCGCGACGAAGACCCTGCTCCATTGCTGCACGGCCTGCCTTTTCGGCTGCCATCTGTGCGGCGAATGGTGTGGACTTGCGCGAACCGGAGAAACCAACGCCACCGGAAGATGCCCATGAAATGACATTTCCCTCGGTGTCGGTGATGGACACGATGGTGTTGTTGAACGAGCTCTTGATGTGCACGACGCCTGTCGTGACATTCTTGCGATCGCGCTTGCGAACGCGGCGAACTACTGGTGCCTTTGCCATGGGTTACTTCCTCACTGCCATCTTCTTGTTGGCCACGGTCTTCTTCGGGCCCTTACGAGTACGAGCGTTGGTGTGTGTGCGCTGACCGCGGACAGGAAGCCCCTTGCGGTGACGCGTGCCTTGGTATGAACCAATTTCGATCTTGCGCTTGATGTCGGTTTGTACGTCGCGGCGACGGTCGCCTTCAACGGTGAGGTTCTGCTCGATGTACATACGAATCTTGTTGACTTCGGAGTCGGTGAGGTTGCGCACGCGGGTGTCTGGGTTGAGTTCCAGTTCCTTGCACATCTTTTGTGCAGTGCTGCGACCAATGCCGAAAATATAGGTAAGGGAGATTTCCAAACGCTTCTCGCGCGGAATATCGACTCCTGAAATACGTGCCATCTGGTTGTTCCTTCTCAGCCTTGACGTTGCTTATGTCGCGGGTTTTCACAAATCACCATCACGCGACCGTGCCGGCGGATGACCTTGCACTTCTCGCATATTTTTTTGACGCTTGGTTTAACTTTCACTTCGAGCCTCGTACGTGATGGTGGTTGATAAAAAAACTTGGTTATTTATGTCGGTATGTAATCCGACCTCGGGTGAGGTCGTATGGCGTTAGCTCTACTTGCACTTTGTCTCCCGGCAAGATGCGGATGTAATTCATTCGCATTTTTCCCGAAATATGAGCTAACACTGTGTGTCCGTTGTCGAGTTCAACCCGAAACATTGCGTTCGGAAGGGACTCTGTAATCGTGCCTTCCAGCACAATCGCATCTTCTTTATTTTTTGGCAGGGCCTTCTCCTCAAACGCATGACACACACGCCACTTGGTGGAAAACCCCCCAAAAGGCGAAGGGTTATGCTACCGCCGCCTAGTAGCGCCCCAAAACCCCCCAGGCGCAAAACCCGCGGGGCTGGGAACTGATGATTACCGTTGCTGCAGCCCTTCCACGGCCAAGCGCAAACGCGCAAAGACCTCGTCTGGGGTGCCAAGTCCGTCCACCGTGACCAGCACCGACTTGGCCGAATAATGGTCGATCAGTGGGGCGGTCATGGCGTCGTACAAGTCGAGGCGGTGGCTGATGGCAGCCGGGGTGTCGTCTGCGCGCTGCACGACAGGCGAACCGCACTTGTCGCACTTCCATGGGTTGGGGTCGTTGCCCGTGGCCACATAGTTTGCTCCGCACTGTTCGCATGTGCGTCGAGCAGATAAGCGCTCAAGCACCAGCTCGCGCTTGACATCGAGGTCAATCACCATATTGATTGGGCGTACTTCGGTGATGTGGTCGAGCGATTGCGCCTGCCCTACCGTGCGCGGGAAACCGTCCAGAATGTAGCCACTAATACGTGCATCGTCTTCGCCAATGCGCCCCTGCACGAGGCTGATCATCAATTCGTCATTGACCAGTTCGCCAGCGTCAAGCACCTTTTTTACCGAACGCCCAACCGGCGTGTCTTTGCGAATAGCTGCACGCAACATTTCACCCGTTGAAATATGCGGAACTCCGAAGTGTTCTGCAAGACGGACGCATTGCGTACCCTTGCCGGCGCCTTGGCGACCGAGCATGATGATGCGAGCTGAATGTGGCATGACGTGCCGTGTTTCTACAGTTGTCCTGAAGTGATTACTTCAGGAAGCCCTCGTAGTTGCGCTGCATCAACTGGCTGTCGATTTGGCGCATCAATTCGAGCGCCACGCCTACTGCAATCAACACAGTGGTTCCCGCGAATGGGAACGATTGCACATCGCCAACCCACAAGATGATGTACGGCAAGATAGCGATAAACGCGACGAACATTGCGCCAGGCAACGTGATTCGGTTGACCGTCTTTGCAAGGAACGATTCGGTTTGTGGCCCTGGGCGAATGCCGGGAATAAAGCCACCCTGCTTGCGCAACTGATCTGCTTGACGGATTGGGTCGAAGGCAATCGAGTTGTAGAAGTACGCGAACGCAATGATCAGCAAGAAGAAAATGCTGATGTACAACATGTTTTGACTGTTGACCATGTAGTCGTTAACAAAGCCGGCAATCGAACCGCGCCAACCTTCGGCGCTTCCAAGCATGTTGGAGCCGAGCACGGGAAGCAGCAGCACGGAGCTGGCAAAAATGATCGGCACGATTCCGGCTTGGTTTACCTTGAGTGGAATGTAGGTGTTTTGTCCGCCGTACATTTTGCGGCCAACAACACGCTTTGCGAACTGCACGGGAATGCGGCGCTGGCCCAACTCCACGCGAACAACGGCAATGAGAATGCCGATGGTGACGGCCACGAGAATAATGAACACCACAACTTTCTTGCTCTGCAGCAGCGAGTAGTAGCCGTATGGCAACCCGCTGACCACCGAAGCAAAAATCAACATCGACATACCGTTGCCAATGCCGCGTTGGCTAATCAATTCGCCAACCCACATCAACAACGCGGTGCCTGCAACAAGCGAAGGAATAACTAAGAGTGCACGTGGCATAAACGGATCGAGCAAGACCACATCGGGTGTGCTGCCTGCGGCGCCGAAGAAAGCGGAACCCCTGCCCTGCCCGAAGATAAAGGTGAGGCCGGCGCCCTGCAGCGTTGCAATTCCGATTGCGAGGTAACGCGTCCATTGCGTGATTTTGCGCTGTCCCGTTGCGCCTTCTTGCTGCCACTGCTCAAGTTTTGGAATGACAACACCAAGCACCTGCATGATGATGCTTGCAGTGATGTACGGCATGATGCCGAGAGCAAAAATCGAGAAGCTGCCGAACGCACCACCCGAGAACAAGTTGAGAAAGCCCAACGCGCCCTGCGAGTTGGAGGCCTCACGCAACTGTCGAACGGCTTGCGCATCGATACCTGGCACGCGAAGCGCCGAACCAAAACGGTAAACCGCGACCATTGCCAAGGTGAACAGCACCTTGTTGCGAAGGTCGACCACCTTGAAGATGTTCTTCACATTCGACAACATCGTTGTGACTCCTCTGAAGGGTTAAATACTGGTTGAACTGACGAACACGCCAGCAGCACCAATTAACGGTTGGTGAACTGACTGCCCTTGGCTGCTGGACGAACACCCTTGTGCGGCATTGGCACAATCGTGACACTTCCACCAGCGGCAATGATTGCCTTCTCGGCTGTTTCGGAAACTGCGTGTGCAGAAACTTTGACGGCCTTGGTGATCTTGCCGCGGCCAAGCACCTTGATCAAAGTGCCCTTGTGTGCTGCGCTCTTCTGCACAAGAATCTGTGGGTCAACTTCGCTCAAGCCAAGTGCTTCGATGACATCGAGGTTGACGGCGTAGAACTCCACGCGGAACGGGTTATTAAAGCCCTTCAACTTTGGTACGCGCTGCTTCAGTGGCATCTGTCCACCTTCGAAGCCACGCTTTACCGTGTTACGTGCGTACTGACCCTTGGTACCGCGGCCGGCAGTCTTGCCGCCCTTACCGCCAATACCACGACCAACGCGCTTAGCTTTTTTCTTGGAGCCCCGTGATGGAGCGAGTTCATCGACGCGCATGATTACTTGCCTTCCTTGATTTCAATGAGGTGAGGAACGCGCTGCAACATGCCGCGAATTTCTGGGCGGTCTGGCAACGTGTTGGTGTGTCCGATGCGGCGCAGGCCAAGTGCTCGCAATGTGGCGCGGTTCTTTGGCTTGTTGCCAATTTCCGAACGCACTTGCGTAACAGTGATGGTTGGGCCAGTAAGAACTGGCTTCACTCGCTTGATGCGCTTTGTTGAAGTGTTGCCCGATGCTGCCTTCAGCGCTGCTGCCTCTGCACGTGCTTCGGCTGCTGCCTTTTTGGCTTGTGGCTTGCGGTCGCGAATGGTGCGACCTGGTTTTTTAAATGCGGCCATGACTAGTGAGCTCCTCCGGCTGAATTCTTGCGCTCGTTGTATGCGCGCAACAGTCCCTTAGGTACGAATGACTCGGCAGGAATGCCACGTCGACGTGCAACTTCGTCTGGGCGCTGCAAGTCCTTCAAGCCATTGATCGTTGCGCGAGCAACGTTGATGGCGTTTGACGAACCAAGCGACTTCGCGAGTACGTCGTGAATGCCGGCTTCTTCAAGAATGATGCGAGCAGCACCACCGGCGATAACACCGGTACCAGGAGCAGCAGGCTTCAGCAATACGCGGCCTGCGCCGTTGATGCCAAGCACTTGGTGCGTGATGGTGGAACCAGCCAAGGCAACGTTGAACACGTTGCGCTTTGCTTCTTCTGTTCCTTTTTGAATTGCCAATGGCACTTCTTTTGCCTTGCCGTATCCCAAACCAACGCGACCAGCACCATCGCCTACAACAACAAGTGCGGTGAAGGAGAAACGACGTCCACCCTTCACTACCTTTGCCACGCGATTGATGTGAACAACGCGCGACTCGCGCATCTGTCCTGGCTCTGTGGTGCGAACTTGTGAAATGTCAGTCATTAGAACTCCAACCCTGCTTCTCGGGCAGCATCTGCTGCCGCTGCTACACGACCATGGAAGATGAATCCACCGCGGTCGTAGACAACTTTTGTGACACCAGCGGACTTGGCGCGCTGAGCGATCAATGTTCCAACACGCTTTGCTGCGTCGACAGTTGCGCCCGAACCTTGCTTGCGCAAGTCTGGCTCGACCGTTGATGCTGCTGCGATGGTGTGACCGTTCAGGTCGTCGATGAGCTGAACAGAAATATGCTTGTTGCTGCGATACACGGCGAGGCGTGGACGCTCGGCGGTGCCGCTGATCTTCTTACGCACGCGACGATGGCGGCGCAAGCGACCTGCATGGCGCTGGCTTGATGCTGTTTTCATAACGTCAAATCTCCCGTTTACTTCTTGCCGGTCTTGCCTGCTTTACGCAGGACCTTCTCATTGAGGTAACGCACACCCTTGCCCTTGTATGGCTCTGGCTTGCGAATCTCACGAATGTTTGCGGCCACCTGGCCAACTACTTCTTTGTCGGCACCCTTAATGATGATGCGCGTCTGGGAAGGAAGTTCGAAGGTGACACCTGCTGGTGCGTCGATGATCACTGGATGCGAAAAACCGAGCGCCAACTTCAACTTGCCTGGGCCCTGTGCTTCTGCGCGGTAACCAACGCCGATGATGTCGAGTTCTTTGGTGTAGCCATCGGTGACACCGATAACCATGTTGCTGACCAACGTGCGCACAAGACCATGACGTGAACGCGAATCGCGCTCGTCGTTGTCGCGGCTAACCACGATGGTGTTTTCTTGACGCGCAAGCGACACACCGGCTGGAAACTCACGAGTTAAAGAGCCCTTTGGGCCCTTCACCGTGACCGACAAGCCAGCGATGGTGACGTCGACACCTGATGGCACGACGACTGCTGCATTTCCAATACGAGACATAGTGGTTCTTCCCTTTAGTCGCTTCCGATTACCAGACGAAACACATGACTTCGCCGCCAACTTTGCGCTGACGCGCTTCGCGGTCGGTCATGAGCCCTTGGCTAGTGGACAAAACTGCAACACCCAAACCGCCCAACACGCGCGGTACTTCAGTTGCATTGCGGTACACGCGAAGGCCCGGTGTGGACACGCGCTTGATACCCGAGATGGTGCGCTTACGATCGTCCGAGTACTTCAGACCAATCTTCAACTGCTTGGCTGGGCCAGTTGGGTTGTCGATTACTGAGTAGTCAGAGATGTAGCCCTCTTTTTTCAGAATTTCGGCGAGTGCCGACTTCTGCTTCGAGGTTGGCATGAATACTTCGTCCTTCATCGCAGCGTTGGCGTTGCGAATTCGGGTGAGCATGTCGGCGATTGGATCGGTCATCATGGCGATTACCAACTTGCCTTTGTCAAGCCTGGCACTTCGCCGGCGTGCGCCATTTTGCGCAAGCACAGACGGCAGAGGCCGAACTTCTTATACACCGCACGTGAACGTCCGCACTTTTGGCAGCGCGTGTAACCGCGCACCTTAAATTTCGGAGTTGCCGCCGCTTTGATAACGAGTGACTTTTTTGCCATGTTGAGTGGTTCCCTCTAGTTCTTTCCGCTGCTACTTCTTCTTGGCCGAGCGCTTAGCTGCTCCGCGTGCTTTCTTCGACGACGCTGGTTCCTCACCCTTACGGAAGGGGAAGCCGAATGCGTCGAGGAGTGCTTTTCCGTCGAGGTCGGTTGTCGCGGTGGTGACAATGGTGATGTCCATACCGCGTGTTGTATCAACCTTCTCGTAACTGACCTCAAGGAACACAAGCTGCTCGGTGAGACCAAATGTGTAGTTGCCATTTCCGTCCCACGACTTGCCTGGGAGGCCGCGGAAGTCGCGGATGCGAGGAATTGCCACCGAGATCAAACGGTCGAGGAACTCCCACATGCGGTCGCCGCGCATCGTAACTTTGGCACCAATTGCTTGGTTTTCACGAAGTTTGAAAGATGCGATTGATGTTTTCGACTTTGTCACGATTGGCTTCTGGCCAGAGATCGCGGTGAGGTCGGCAACGGCGCCATCGATGAGTGATGCTTGCTGCGTTGCGCGGCCAACACCCATGTTGATGACAATCTTTTCCAAGGTTGGAATCTGCATCACGTTGGTGACGCCCAACTGCTTCACGAGATCGGCTTTGACGACGTCGTTGTAGTGCGCCTTCAAACGCGGAACGTAGATAGTTGTCTCAGCCATCAGATTTCTTCTCCGGTGCTCTTGGCAACGCGCACCTTGGTGCCGTCGTCCTTGATCTTGTAACCAACGCGTGTTGGCTTGCCCTTGTGCACGAGCATCACGTTGGATGCATCGAGCGGCATGTCCTTGTCGACGATTCCGCCGGTATTGGCTGTTTGGCCTTTGGCAGCAAGGTGACGCTTGGCGACGTTGACGCCAGCAATCTTCACTTTGTTT
>Ga0207940_1000054_pt1 | contig 38556 bp, 35 predicted proteins | sample LakMenEpi06Jul12_FD_150676 | JGI IMG/M metagenome (GOLD analysis project Ga0207940, IMG submission 150676) | Freshwater microbial communities from Lake Mendota, WI - 06JUL2012 deep hole epilimnion (SPAdes) | ecosystem: Environmental > Aquatic > Freshwater > Lake > Epilimnion/Euphotic zone ... | reverse complement strand
CCCGCTTCACGTAATTATTTTTGTATCACCGACAACAACTCAAATTTCTCTTTGGGTGCTTCAATAATTCTTTTCTTAATTAAAATATTTGAAAGCATATTTTTGGCCCTTGTGTATTGGCTTCTGCTTGTGCTTTCTTCAATGTCTAATAAAATGCTAATTTCTCTGTGACTATATCCTTCGATTGCAAATAAATTGAGTACTGTTTTGTAACCGATCGGTAATAGTCTAATACATTCAACAACTTGTTTAGATTGCATAATGGAAGCAATGGATTCTTCTTTTACCTCCAAGTTTTCTGCACTCGTTAAATCTAAACTCTCTGTAAATTTCTTGTACTTTTTTAAAAAGTTGATGCTTGTATGCACCATGATGCGTCTAATCCAACCTTCAAATGAACCTTTGTTTTGAAAAGTATGTATTTGTGTAAACACCTTAATAAACCCTTCTTGCAGCATATCTTCTGCATCTTCTCTGTTTTGTGCAAACCGGTAGCATACGCTAAGCATTTTTGGGCTATAAAAATTAAATAGCTCCCTTTGTGCAGCTGCGTCGTTGTGTAAGCAACCCGCAATTATAGCTTGCTCGGTCATTGAATGGGGTTAATTGTTGTTCTAATTTAGGTAAAAAAAGGGTAAAAAGAGTATATTTTAAGTATAAATTCATTAATTTAAGGTCCAATTTATACTGTAAACACCCCCCACCCAGTTACCATGGAAAGAAATAGACTTACTGAGAACGTCCCTCCGCCAACCACTGGATTGCAGCCTTATGCTGGCAGTTTTGGTGCTCCCGAGCTCAGGCATTTACTAAGACGAACGCTATTTGGTGCCACCAAAGCTGACATGGCTTACTTTTCTGGTAAATCTGTAACGGAAGTTGTAAACGAACTTATTAATCCTACGGCGCCGTTACCGGCGCCTCCGGTTAAAGAATATGTGGTAGCAGCTTCCACACTTGTTCCGGATACTAATATTGCGCCAGGTACCACTTGGGTGAGTGACATTAATAATGACGGAACCATCGCTAGTTACAGACGTGCATCATTTAAGAAATGGTGGGTTGGAAATCTCATCAACCAAGACCGCAGTATTCGTGAAAAAATGATCCTTTTTTGGCACAATCATTTTGCTACAGAAATGAATGATGTTGGCAACGCGCAATACATATACAAGCACCATGATTTACTGCGCACAAGTGCACTTGGTAATTTTAAGACGCTTACCAAAAATGTAACGCTGGATCCGGCCATGCTTGTTTATTTGAATGGACAGCTCAATACAGCTGCTGCACCCGATGAAAACTATGCCCGCGAAATTCAAGAACTTTTTTGTTGTGGTAAAGGACCAGACTCATTGTATACCGAAGCGGATGTTAAAGCGGCCGCAAAAGTTTTAACCGGATGGCGTAACAATGCCACAACGCTGAGCTCTTATTTTACAGCTTCTAGGCATGATGCAACGAATAAAACTTTTTCTTCTTTTTATAATAACACAGTTATCACTGGGCGTAATACTGCAACTGCAGGTGAACAAGAATTAGATGATTTATTAAACATGATTTTTGCCAATCAAGAAGTAGCGAAATACATGTGCAGAAGGCTTTACAGGTGGTTTGTGTATTATGATATTGATGATACCGTAGAGCAAAATATTATAACACCGCTTGCTAATTTATTGAGGTCTAGTAATTATGAAATATTACCGGTACTAGACAAACTTTTAAAAAGTGAACATTTCTTTGATGCATTATCTAGTGGTTGTGTTATTAAAAGTCCAGCAGAATTAGTGATTGGATTTTGTAGAGAATCAGAAATTGTTTTTCAGCCAGATACAGATTATTTCACCAATTATGGATTTTATAATTACCTCGTTAGCTGGATGAATAATATGCAACAAAGTATTGGTGATCCGCCTGATGTGAGTGGATGGAAAGCGTATTACCAAGAACCTCAATTCAATGAAGTTTGGATCAATAGTGATACGCTACCAAAGCGCAATCAGTTCACTGATACTATGATTGTAAGTGGTTATACTTTTAATAGTAAAAAAATACAACTCGATCCACTTGCATATGCAACAACATTTTCAAATCCAGGTGATCCTAATCTATTTATTGCTGAGTTAACAGAGCGTTTGTTAGGCCTTGATATTTCTGCTACTTCCAAAGCGCAGCTTAAAAAAGACATTCTATTAAATGGCCAAAGCCTCGATATTTATTGGACGCAGGCATGGGATTTATATATATCAACGCCTACGAATGCTGCCAATACTACATCGGTTCGTACTAAAATACGTGACCTCGTAAAATATTTAATGAACCTAGCCGAGTATCAACTAGCATAAAACATCCCCCCATGAAACGTAGAGATTTTTTAAAAAATACTGTCCCCGTTGGTGTGGTGATGCCAGCACTAGTGGGTGGATTTTCATTTAAGGCATTTGGTGCAGAAGATCCTATTGCACAGTCATTGTTACTGCCAGCAGCCGTAGAAAATGACCATGTACTAGTTATCATTCAACTCAATGGAGGCAATGATGGATTAAATACGGTCATTCCGCTCGAAAATTTTTCTAATTATGTGAATGTCCGTTCTAATATTTATATTCCTGAAGACAAAGTTTTAAAATTATCAGGCGTCACCAAAGCAGGCCTACACCCCGCTATGACTGGGCTTCAGGCGATGTACAATGATGGAGAATTAAGTATTATACAATCTGTGGGTTATCCGCAACCAAATTTTTCGCACTTTAGAGCTACTGATATTTGGATGAGTGCAAGTGATAGTAATATGGTTGTAAATAGTGGCTGGGCAGGAAGATTTTTGGATGCTGAGTTTCCAAATTTCCCCAACGGCTATCCCAATGCATCCATGACAGATCCACTTGCCATTCAAATTGGATCTGCTACCTCTTTAACTTTTCAAGGCCCTGCGGTGAGTATGGGTATGAGTATTAGTAATACGTCTAGTTTTTATAATTTAATTAATGGCGTGCGTGATACTGCGCCTAATACGCCTGCTGGTAAGGAATTAAATTTTGTGCGCATGGTGGCGCAACAAACCCAGCAATATGCATCAATTATAAAAGATGCTGCTGCTAAAGTGCCAACGCAGGTGACCTATCCAACAGGTAATTCTTTAGCAGATCAATTAAAAATTGTTGCAAGACTTATTAAAGGTGGTTTAAAAACACGTGTATACATGGTTAATTTTGGCGGCTTTGATACACACGCCTCACAAGTAAATGCCACAGATACAACCACTGGTTCACACGCTACCCTATTAGGGAGAGTGAGTGACGCGATTAGGGCTTTCCAAAAAGACCTTAAATTTTTGGGTGTAGATGACCGTGTAGCGGGTATGACATTTTCTGAATTTGGACGACGCGTAAAATCAAATGGAAGTGTTGGTACCGATCACGGTGCAGCAGCCCCATTATTTGTTTTTGGAAAAAATGTGATACCTGGTGTTTTAGGGGCTACTCCTAAATTTGGTGCTAACGCCACTGTTGGAGAAAATGTACCTTTTGAATTTGATTTTAGGAGTGTGTATGCAACGCTTTTATCTAATTGGCTCTGTGTTTCGGATACTGACCTCCAACAAATCATGCTTAAAAATTTTCAAACACTGCCACTTGTAAATGCAGCTGCTTGTAAGAAAGCAGTTAATTTGTCGGGCGAGGATTTAGTGCATAATTATCCCAATCCATTTACGAGTAAAACAGTGATTTCATTTAAAACAGCAGGTGGTCACACCCTCATTCAAGTGATGGATATGTTAGGAAGAGTTATTACTAATTTAACAGATCGTGATTATGCGCCTGGCACTTATACGGTTGTATTTGACTCAGGTAGCTTACCAACTGGCGTGTACTATGCAAGGCTACAAAATATGTCGGTACAACAGGTGCATACGATGTTAAAAGTCAAATAGGTTTGCTTTCTTATTCTTACTTACTTTGCATCATGGAAATTAGCTTTAATACACCCGCACTTTTGTTTCCGGCAATCAGCCTAATTATGCTTGCTTATACCAACCGGTTTTTAGCACTTAGTAGCAGGGTTAGAAATTTGCATGATAAATACCAGAACCAAGAACAAAAACAGCTTATTCACGGGCAAATTAAAAATCTTCGCTACCGCTTAAAGCTTATCAAAAATATGCAAGCACTTGGTGTGGTTACGTTTTTAGGATGTATCCTTTGTATGTACCTTATTTATGTTCAGTTGATGTTAGCAGCGAATGTAGTATTTGCAATTAGTTTGCTATCGTTTTCTGCCTCTTTACTTCTCTCTTTATTAGAAATTCAACTTAGTACCAAAGCCCTTGAATTAGAGCTTAGTGATATGGAAGGGCTCGAAGATCCTTCTGTGATTGAATACATTAAAAAGAAATTCGGAAAAGAATAAAAAGCCTTTAATTACCGCGTTACTTTTCTTTCTCCAATTTGTTGACGCCACATGGCGTAATAAAGTCCTTTTTCGGCAAGTAATGCTTCGTGTGTTCCGGTTTCAACAATCTGTCCTTTTTCTAAAACGTATATTCTATTCGCATGCATGATGGTGCTGAGCCTGTGCGCAATCATGACCGTAATTTGCTCCCGCTCTTCAGAAATAGCATGAATGGTTCTTGTGATTTCTTCTTCTGTAATACTATCCAACGACGAAGTGGCTTCGTCAAAAATAAGAAGGTGTGGATGTCTTAGTAGTGCGCGCGCAATAGATAGTCTTTGTTTTTCGCCACCACTGAGTTTTAAGCCCCCTTCACCAATAATGCTATCTAAGCCTTGTTGTGCCTTAGATAAAATAGAATGGCAACTTGCTTTTTCAAGTGCTACAATCATTTCGGAATCGGTAGCATTTGGAAATACGAAGCTTAAATTTTCTCTAATGGTACCGGCAAATAATTGTGTGTCCTGTGTTACAAAACCAATTTGATTTCGAAGTTCTTCAAAATCAATATCGCTTTCTTTGGCGCCATTGTATTCGATATGTCCATTTTGAGGTCTGTAAAGCCCTACCAATAATTTAACGAGTGTGCTTTTGCCTGCACCAGAAGGACCAACAAAGGCAATAGTTTCACCTAGTTTAACGTCAAATGAAATATTGTCAAGCGCCTTAAACTGAGCACTTTGATGCTGAAATGAAACACCTGCAAAAGAAAGGGTTTGAATGGCGCCAACACTTGTTGGATGATCGGGTCTCGCTTCCACTTCGCGACTCATGAGCTTATGAAAGTTTTGAAGGGAAGCTTCGGCCTCTCTATAGCTCAAAATAATACTGCCAATTTCTTGTAATGGTCCAAAAATAAAGAAGCTGTAAAACTGTAATGAAATTAATTGACCCACTGTTAATACATCCCTGTAAATAAGCCACATGAGTGTAAATGTGATAACCTGTCTTAAAAAATTTACAAGTGTACCTTGTATAAAACTAAGGGAACGAACATTTTTTACTTTTTTAAGTTCAAGGCCTAAAATTTTGTAGGTATTGGTATTTAGTCTTTTTACTTCCTGATCGGTTAAACCTAAACTTTTTACAAGTTCAATATTTCTTAAACTTTCGGTGGTGGTTCCTGCAAGTGCAGTTGTTTCTCCAACAATTGCTTTTTGAATTATTTTAATTTTTTTACTTAAAAGATTGGTAACCGCGCCAATTAAAATGGCACCCCCTAAATAAATGGGGACAATTGACCAGTGAAGTCTAGTAGCATAGATAGATACAAATACCACACTCACAATAATGCCAAAGAGTACGTTGGTTACATAACCAATAAACTTTTCAGTGTCGGCTCTTACTTTGGTTAAAATCGAAAGTGTTTCACCACTTCGTTGGTCTTCAAAATCTTGATAGGGTAAGCGCATGGAGTGTTGCAGTCCATCGGTAAATATTTTAGCACCAAATTTTTGAATCACAACATTAACGGTATAATCCTGGAAAGCCTTTGCCAGCCTACTAACCATGGCTGTACCTACGAGTAAAAAAAGCATTCCCATAATGCCCTTTATAAATTCACTTTCACTTCTAAAACTACCGTCTGGATTGGTTTTGGCATGATTTGCAAACTGATCTATGAGTTTGCCAAAAATCATGGGATCAAATAAAGAAAAGGTTTGATTAATACCGGCTAGTAATAACGCTAAAAGCACAAGCCCTTTGTAGGGCTTTAAATAGGTGATAAGTAATTTCATACATTATAATATTATTCGGCTGCTGTGGCAGCTTCATTGCAAGTGTCAATAAATGCGAGCATTTCCGGGCGTCCAGTTTTCAATTCGGCGCTTGTTACAAAATGCCTAGGTAAAAACTGCCAGCTTTCTTTTAACACATTAAAAAATGCTTCAACGTTTCTTTTAACAACACCTGGCTTTTCTTTGTCAATTTTTGTAAATACTAGTGTAAACACAATACCCCAACTATCTAATTGACTAATAAATTCAAGATCGTTTTTTTGAGGACCATGTCTGCTGTCAATGAGTACAAAAACTTGTACAAGATTTTCTCTCTTTTTAAAATAGCCTTCAATCATTTGCTCCCAACGTCTTCTATCTGTTTGAGATCTTTTGGCATATCCGTAACCTGGCAAATCAACAATAAACCATTTGCTTCTTGGTGCTTTTGCCTTTTGTGTACTTTCTATTTCAAAATGGTTGATCAGCTGCGTTTTTCCAGGCGTGCCAGATGTTTTGGCTAAACTCTTTTGACCGGTAAGCATATTAATTAAGGAAGATTTGCCCACATTGCTTCGTCCAATAAATGCATACTCGGGCCTGTCAGGCTTTGGACATTTGTCAAAACTAGGACTCGAAACCAAATAGCTGGCTTTTGTAATTTCCATGCTGCAAGGTAACAAAAAGCCCGCTTAATTGGTTAAGCGGGCTAATAAAAGAGCGTAGATTAACGCTATTAATTCTTTTTGATTAAACTATCTATAGGATAGGTCGCTTTCATAGAATCAAGCACCGATTGTGCCCAGCTTGTAAGCACAACTCTTTCTTCTTGAGATAATTTTGCCTCGCCATGTATAAGGCTATAAGATTCAAGCGGCATTTCACCTTCTTTTACCTGTTCAATTACTTCCTCCATTTTATGATACTGCTTGCGTAATTTATAATTGGCAAAATCGTCTAGATTAAAATGTTTTTTGCCGTCTACTACATGGTCATTAATCCACCAAGCTAGTGGTTGCACACTAGCGTACCAAGGGTATTTTGTGTTATTGCTATGACAATCATTACAAGCTTTTACCAAAATGGCATCCACCTCTTTTGACACTGGGTAAAGGGTTGCAATATTTTTTGAATGATCGTCTGATACATTTTTTTCAGGCTTAAACGCTTGTAGTACAACTAGAATAACAACAAGTGCAAGGCCTATTTTTTTTAGTAAACTCATGGTAGGGTGGTTTTATGAAATTAAAATATTTCCAGTCATTTCTTTTGGTATAGGAAGCTCCATTAAATGTAAAATAGTTGGTGCAATGTCTCCAAGTTTACCTGCTGTAAGGTTCACTTTTAAATCAGTGTCTACTAAAAATAAAGGTACTAAATTTAAAGTATGCGCCGTGTTAGGGCTTCCGTCTTCGTTGATCATAAAATCAGCGTTACCATGATCTGCGGTAACAAGTAGGGTGTAGCCGTGTGCAAGACCTGCTGTTACCACTCTATTTACACAGGCATCTACAGTTTCTACCGCTTTAATGGCTGCCTCAAAAACACCGGTATGGCCTACCATATCTGCGTTTGCGTAGTTTAGGCAAATAAAATCGGCAGATTCGGCTTCTATTTCTGGAACCAATAAATCGGTGATACCAACAGCGCTCATTTCTGGTTGTAGATCATAAGTAGCAACTTTTGGGGACGCCACCATGATTCTATTTTCTCCTTCAAAAGGTTGTTCTCTACCGCCGCTAAAAAAGAAAGTTACGTGCGGGTATTTTTCAGTTTCCGCAATTCTAATTTGTTTTTTACCATGAGCCGCTAATACTTCTCCAAGTGTATTTTGTAAATTATCATTTTCAAAAACTACGTGTACGCCTTTAAATGTTTGGTCGTACTGTGTCATGGTGGTGTAATGTAGCTGTAACGGTTGCATATTATATTCTGGAAATGCTTGTTGCGTTAGCACTTCTGTAATTTCTCTACAACGGTCTGTTCTAAAATTAAAACAGAATACGGCGTCGCCTTCTTTGATAGCAGCAACAGGTTCGTTGTTGTCATCCACAATAACAGTAGGCAGTAAAAATTCATCGGTGGTATCAGCAGTGTATGCAGCTTCTAAAGCACTTGTAGCGCTAGTTGCACGTGGCCCAGCATTATGTACGAGGCAATCATAGGCAAGCTTTACCCTTTCCCATCTTTTATCACGGTCCATGGCGTAGTAACGACCACTAATGGTTGCAATTTTACCAATACTATTTTGTAAATGCTTCGTGAGCGTAGTAATAAAACCTAAACCACTTTTTGGATCGGTATCGCGTCCATCTGTAAATGCATGAATATAAACCTCTGTAAGACCATTTGCTTTACAATAATCGCAAATAGCAGTTAGGTGATTGATATGCGCATGTACACCACCATCACTAACAAGCCCCATTAAGTGAAGTGGCTTGTTGTTTGTTTTAGCATAGTTAACAGCTTCCAAAAAAGTTTTATTGCTTGCAAGCTCGCTGGTTTTAATGGCAACATTGATGCGTTGTAGTTCTTGGTATACAATTCTTCCCGCACCAATATTTAAGTGACCTACTTCTGAATTACCCATTTGACCTTCAGGTAAGCCAACGTCTTCACCACATGTTACTAGTGTGCTATGTGCGTATTTGGTATAAAGGCTACTTACAAATGGTGTTTTAGATTGTTGGATTGCATCTGACATTTTTATTGTGCCAAGACCCCAGCCATCCATGATTACGAGAATTACTTTGCGTTTCATACTACAAATTTACAACCTTTATTTTTGGGGCAAAACCTCAATTTTAAAGGGGGATAATCTTATTAATTGCTACATCTTAGTTATTTTTGAGTGAGTCATATAAAACCAGACCATGAAAAAGCATTTATTAGGCCTTTTATTTCCTCTCCTGCTGTTAACCACAGCGTTTGAAGGGCCTTTTCAGGGAGATGCAGATCAGGTTGTTGCCGCTTTAAAATCTGGAAATGCTGCAGAGGTTGCAAAACATTTTGCAGTGGTAGTAGACATAAAATTTTTAGACGCCCCCGAAGATAAAATTGTAGCTAGTGAAAAAGCGGCCCAAAAATTAGCTGCTTTTTACAACGATTATAAGATCAAAGGATTTGAGCGTACCGCACAAAGAGAAATTGGGAATACCATGTATTTGACGGGAAAAATTAGTGGCGCAAGTAAAAATTATAACATTACCCTGATGCTCATGAAAAAAAATGCAGCGCCCTATCATATCGTAACCCTACGTGTTAATTAATGACCACATTATTTTCATGAGCAAGAAAAATAAATCAGACGCAAGAGGGTTCATTTATAGTACAGATCCTAATTTTAATTTTGAGCCGGAGCAGGATGAAATCCTAGAAACTTTACCACCGGCAAAACAATCACTTCGTATTCGTTTGGATACCAAACATAGAGCTGGTAAGGCTGTTACGCTTATTACTGGTTTTGTTGGAACCTCCGAAGACGTTGAAAAATTAGGCAAGCAATTAAAAAATTTTTGCGGTACCGGCGGCTCTGTAAAAGACGCCGAAATTATTGTGCAAGGGGATCAGCGTGATAAAGTACTTCAGTGGTTATTAAAAAATAGTTATAGCGCTACTAAAAAAATATAGCGCCCACCTGGGTTAATAATCAATTTCTAATTTCAATTTCTCCTTTAATTCTTTGAGTAGTGGATACTGCTCGCTAATGCGTTCAAACTTTTGCTTGCTATTAAGTCGCATATGAATAGGAACGTCTTCTTTTTCTGTAGCATCTACTATGATGCTAAATTTTATAGAGCGGTTATTGAACGTAGCAAATATTTGATCAATGAGCATCATGCGTTCTTGCTCTATAAACTTTTGAGCCGTTAAACCGGGCACACGTACGGTAAAATGGATATCACTTTCAATTTCAAGAACCGCCATTTTAAAAGTTCCTGAGGCAGAGTGCTTTTGTTGCGCTTCTAGTGTGGCGCCATATGCGTCCCAGCAAGCCCTTAGCTTTTCTAAGTTAAGGGATTCTGCTTCTTTTACTTCTTCAATAGCATACTGGTCACCATATTTTTCACGAAGGGCTGTTAATAGGTTCTTTTTAGGACCAGCTGGGGCGGCAGCTGCAGTAGATCTAGCGCGCATTTGGTCTGGCGCAGCAGAACTAGAGGCCACAACAGGCACTGAAGCAACAGGGGCAGGCGCTTGTGGAGCAGTCTCAGCTGCAGATGCTTGAACCGCTTCTTTCACTACTACTTCTTTGTGTATCGTTAATGTAGCGCTTAATTTATTTGAAACTGGCGGAGCCGCAATTTGAATAGAAGGTATACTTTTTGTTCTAATGGCTACTGGTCCATCAATCCGTTTTTTTTTTATGATGGAACCATTTTCTGAAGCAAGTTCAATGGCTTCTTGTAAAAAGTTTAATTTAATGAGCGTTAGTTCTACGTGCAATCTTTTGTTGCGCGCCATTTTATAGTTGATCTCCGCTTCATTTAAAATATTGAGCGCACTCACCAAATAGGACATGCCCATTGCAGCAGCGGCGGAAATATACTTATCCTGCATACCTTCTACTACTTCTAGTAAAGGAGCAGATTTTGGATCCTTGCAAACCAAAATATTACGAATGAATTCTGCAAATCCATTGAGTACCATATCTCCTTCAAAACCCTTTCTATTGATTTCGTCGTAGAGTACCATCGATGCCGCCAAATCCTTGGCCTGCATGCTTTCTAGCATTTTGAAAAAATAATCCTCGTCTAAAATATTTAAGTGCTCTAGGGTATTTTGATAGGTTAAACTACCACCCGTAAAGCTTACAATTTTATCTAAAATACTTAGTGAATCACGCATACACCCTTCACTCTTTTGTGCAATAACTTGTAGTGCTGCACGCTCGGCTTTAATCGATTCTTTACCTGCAATTTCTTCTAAGTGTTCTACGGTGTCGTTGTTGGTGATTCTTTTAAAATCAAAAATTTGACAACGACTTAAAATGGTTGGAAGTATTTTATGTTTTTCGGTAGTTGCTAAAATAAAAATGGCGTACGAAGGTGGTTCTTCTAATGTTTTTAAAAATGCATTAAAGGCACTAGCGCTGAGCATGTGTACCTCATCCACTATATACACTTTGTATTTTCCTGCTTGCGGTGCAAATCTTACCTGTTCTACAAGTGATCTAATATCATCTACCGAGTTATTGCTCGCCGCATCTAGCTCATGAATATTGAGTGATGTGCCTGCGTCAAACGATACGCAACTGTTGCATGTGTTACAAGCTTCACCATCTGGTGTAGGGCTTGTACAGTTAATGGTTTTGGCTAAAATTCTGGCACATGTTGTTTTTCCAACACCCCTTGGACCACAAAACAAAAACGCGTGTGCGAGTTGGTTGTTTTTGATGGCGTTTTTTAGGGTTGTCGTAATATGCGATTGCCCAACAACGGTATTAAAGTTTTGGGGTCTATACTTACGGGCCGAAACAACAAAATGATTTTCCATAACAGGGTTGCAATATAAGCACAACGGTATGCTTCCCCTTATCTAAACCCCACCTTTTTTGCACATGGGTATAATTTTAACCGTATACCATTTCTGGGTGACGTTCAAAGGTCTTGGATGCATCAAAAAGACACCTAAAAGTGACCATTCTGCGGCTAGGTGTAGCGCCTAAACTTTTATAAATATTGAGCATTTTTGGATTCCAATCGCCAGCCCAACCCATTTCGTAACGGTCGTACCAATCTTTGTCTTTAATAAGTAGTGAGCATTCCTGAATCATAAAACTATCAATACCAAGTGATTGGTATTTAGGAACAATACCAAAAGCGAGTCCAGTGAGTTGTTTGTTTGTTCCAGTTTTAGTCATGTATAACAAACGAAGTTTTTCAAACCAACCTAGTTTTCCATTAAAATGTTTAAAATATTGGTTGAGGTCTGGAATATTAATGAACATACCAATAGGTTCTGTTTTATAATAGGCAAACCAAACAAGACGTTCATCCATAATAGGTTTCATGGTCTTAAAAAGCTTGATCACTTGTTCCTTGGTAACCTCTTTGGCTTCTCCATGTTGCGCCCAAGCTGCATTGTAAACGGTTGCAAAGTCCCCGGCATATTTTTCAAGCTCGCTTAATTTAACGTGCTTAGCAACATAATCTGGCTTGGCTGCAAAGCGTGCGTGTCTCTCAGGAAATCTTGCTGGAAGGTCTCCTTTAACGCTCGTCGCATAATAGTATTGGTTGTAATAATTTTGAAAACCGTAGTTTGTAAACAAGGTTTCGTAGTATTCAGGATTATAAGACATGCCATACATGGGCGGTTTTTCAAAACCTTCTACCATCAGGCCCCACCACTTGTCTCTGTCCCCAAAATTGATGGGTCCGTCCATGGCTTCCATACCTTTTTGGGTAAGCCATTCTTTAGCGGTATCAAAAAGTAAATTGGCTGCAGCTTGATCATTGATACAATCAAAAAAACCAACGCCACCGGTGTTAAAATCAGTCCCTTTATTAATATATTTTGAATTGGTAAAAGCTGCGATACGGCCTACGAGTTCACCATCGTCTGTTTCAAGTATCCATCTTTTTGCTTCGCCGTATTTAAAGTTTTTATTTTTAGTCGCATCAAAAACATCATTGACCTCGTTGTTAAGGGGTCTAATATAATTGGGGTTACCAGCATTGATAATAGCTTGTACTTCTAAAAAATCTTTGGCAGTATCGGCGCTTGTAACTTCAATTAAATGCATCGTAATTCTTTATTTCAAAGTTAAGATATGGTTGTTATAGTTGGACCTCTTCTTTTCTAAAAAGTATGCGCTCCATTTTGGCATCATGATCATAAATATCTTTCCTAAACTGTAAAACACCATAGCTGTCTACCCAACTTGTAAAATAGGCAATAAAAACTGGGATTGTTTTTTTAAGTGTTACCCATTTTTCTTTTTGTTGGTGCATCGCTGTGTCTATTTTTATAGCCGTCCAACTGGTGTCGGCTCTTAGCAGGTAGCCTGCCATTTTTTTAGCATCTCCGAGCCTAATACAGCCATGGCTAAGACTCCTGTTTTGCCTTGTAAATAGGTGCTTCCCGGGCGTGTCATGTAAATAAATATTATAAGGGTTCGGGAATAAAAATTTAACCAATCCAAGTGAGTTTTGCGCACCAGGTAATTGTCTGATGGTGGGTATATCACCAGGGGTTGTAATCTCCATATTTTTTTGTGCTAAGTAGTTTTTGTTTTTTCTCATGCCCGGTAAAATTTCTGCTTTAACAATGCTTGGGGGCACATTCCAATAAGGGCTAAAAACAACATAACGCATGCGGTTGCTAAAGATGACGGTGTTATTGGATTCGGATCCAACAATTACCGGCATTTTAAACTGTATTTTACTGCTATCAAAAACAAGAAGTTGGTAGGCTGGAATATTTACAACAATATAGTTACTATCCATCATGGCAGGCATCCAGCGTAAACGTTCTAAATTAATAGCTATCGTATTTGCGTACTCTTTGATTGGTATTTGAAGTGCTTGTAATACAATCTTGTCAATATAATTTGTTTTAGCAAGTCCCATTCTTTCTTGAAATCTATTGATGGCAAGTCCTAGTGTGTTGCTATATAGTGACGTGGTATCTTTACTTTTAAAATCACCTAATAATTGTAATTTCTTTTTGATTTGTCTAATGACAGGGACCATGTCTCCCTTGTTAATCTTGGTTTGCTTTGAGTTAATATGTATACCTGTATCAAGCGCTGAAATTTTTGAGAGGCTGGCATAATTTTCGAGTAACTGTTTAAAATTTTGGCTACCTGTATTAAATCCCATTTTAGTGGTTGGGTTTAACCAATTTTTTAATTGATTTGCCAGCGTCAATGATTTTTTTGGGATGCGCCAGTTTACTATTGCAGGGTCAATATCAGTGGGCATCAGCCATTTGTCTGCGTATTTAAAAAATGAAAGGCTAAGTGCTAATTCAATATTAGTTTGCTGTACACTTTCATTGAAATTTTGCAGTGTAAGTAGTTCAATAAAACTACTATCTACCCAGAGCTCTGCTAGCTTGTTTGCGTGTGTTATAAAGTCTTTGGTATGGGGTTTGATTTTTTTTGATTGAATCCAAACATATTGGTGCTTGTTGCCCCTGTAAAAACTACGGATGGCAGTGCTATATTTTTCCGGAACAGCCTGTGTTGTAATGAACGAATCAATGATAGTTTCTGTGATAGTATCTTGTTGTTGTGTGGTGTAGTTATTAGCCCATCCTGTTGTTGAAAAAGCAGCAATGATAAAAACTACAATCAAGCGTATAAAAAAATGACTGCGAATAATTTGATAGATAGCTTGCATGCAGTGATTTTATGGGTGCAGTTAATTTTTATATAGTAAGAGTGCTGCGGCTACCATGCCCGCCGTTTCTGTTCTGAGCCTGGTTTCGCCAAGACTAACAGGTGTATATTTTGCATCTATGGCAAGTGTAATTTCTGACGGGGTAAAATCCCCCTCTGGTCCAATCAAAATACTCGTATTGTTGGAATTAGGGATGTCTTTGAGTGCTGTTTTATTTCCTTCCTCACAATATGCAATGAGCTTTTGCGAACTAGGATGCTTATCAATAAACTGCGCAACAGTGATAGGTTCCGATAAAACAGGCAACCATGTTTGTTTGCTCTGAATAAGTGCTGCAACAAGTACACCCATCATGCGTTCCCCTTTGAGGTTAGACCGCTCGCTTCGCTCGCAAATTAACGGGACAATTTTTGTCACGCTCATTTCTGTCGCTTTTTCTAAAAACCATTCAAAGCGTCCTGTATTTTTTAAAAGTCCTATTGCAATGCAAACGTTTTTAGTAGGAGCAGGGGTATGCTCTACCGATTCAATGCGAACCACCGTATTTTTTTTGTCGGGCTCTACAATACTTGCTGTGTATAGGTTTCCGATACCGTCGGTAAGGTGTAGGCTTTCTCCAGCACGCATACGAAGCACTTGAATACAATGCTTTGACGTCACTTCACTTAATTCAAAGTGCGTGTTGTTTTTTTGAATGCTAGGTTCGTAAAAATAAGGTAGTGCCGACATGATATTTGCTAAAAAGTAGTAAAATTAAAAAGGTGTTTCGTTGTCAAAACCTTCGTCAAAATCACCCTCATTCATTTTGCTTTCTTTTTGAATAAATAGTTTAGCGCTGTCTTGAGTGCCAGAACCAGCCGTGCTTCCTGGGGCAACCGGTTTCCAGTTGCTAGATCCAAAACCTGAACCATCGCCATCCCATTCTTCAAATTTTTGAATATCGAGTTTAGCGCGTAGTTTAATAGTGTCTAATTGACCGTTTCTATGTTTTGCAATTCTTACGTGCGTTTCGCCATGGGTACTTTCGCCCATATCATTGCTCATTACTTCGTAATATTCTGGACGGTAAATAAACATAACCATATCGGCATCTTGTTCAATCGCACCTGATTCACGAAGGTCACTAAGCTGCGGCATTTTACTTTCCTTTCTTGTTTCCACAGCACGACTCAACTGCGAAAGTGCAACAATTGGGATGTTTAATTCTTTGGCTAGTGCTTTTAAGCTTCGAGAAATATTTGAAATTTCTTGCTCACGGTTATTGTTTCTGTCACCACTACCACTCATCAATTGTAGGTAGTCAATAATGATAATGCCAACCTTGTGTTTGTTTACCAGCCTTCTAGCTTTTGCTCTAAATTCAAAAATATTTAAAGCGGCAGTGTCATCGATGTAAAGTGGCGCACGCTCTAATTTTTTTAATCCCTTTGCATGTAGTTGTTGGTATTCGTAGTCTTCTAGTTTACCCCTAGAAATTTTTTCCATTTTAATTTCACTCTCTGCACTTAAAATACGTTGCACAAGCTGCGGTGCACTCATCTCTAACGAGAAAAACCCAACAGGGATTGGCTTTGTAGGGTGCAATGCAGCGTTACGTGCTAAATTTAATGCAAAGGCTGTTTTACCCACAGACGGTCTTGCCGCAAGGATAATTAAATCGGTAGGTTGCCATCCGTAGGTAATACGGTCTAGTGTAGGGAATCCACTTGGCACACCAGAAATATCTTCTGTTTTGGTACGCAATTCATCAATACGATTGATGGTTTTTGCAAGCACCTGTCCTATTTCTTCGAAATTCTTTTTAAGATAATTGTTGGTGATGTTAAACATTTTTGTTTCACTCTCATCTAGTAAATCAAAAACGTCGGTGCTGTCTTCATATGCGTCTCCAATAATTTCACCACTAATTCTGATGAGTTCGCGCTGAATAAATTTTTGCAAAATAATTCTTGCGTGCGCGTCAATGTTAGCAGCCGATACCACCGAGTTGGTTAACTTGGTTATTTGATAAGGCCCACCCACAAGGTCTAATTCATTTTTTGATTTTAGACCTTCCACCACCGTTAAAATATCGATAGGCACACTATCGTTTTGCAGTTGCTGCATCACTTTAAAAATCAGCTGATGCGCTTCTACATAAAAACATTCGGGCTTAATAATTTCTGAAACCGTATCAAATGCACTTTTTTCAAGCATAATGGCACCTAGCACCGCTTCCTCTAATTCTTTGGCTTGCGGTGGCACTTTACCATAGAGCATGCTGCTCATGTCTATGGAAGGCTTTCTAGGTTTGCGGTTGGTATTGGTAATTTTAACGTCCATTGTAGGGTTGCTTTAGTAAGTTGTTTGTGGCGCCAGGCGCCAACAGATTAGAGCGAATATGCACCAAGATTTGCGCTTTTTCAAGTATTTCCTCGCTATTTTTCGTCCACACGGAACTAACCGGTTATGCAGGTTTTTACTTCGCTATTCACACAATTTACTACTGTTATCCACCATTATCAAAACTTATTCCACCAAAAAAGAGCATTATTAACAAAACTTGTGCAAAGAGAATTTTACGGTGATTGTGTCTTTTGTTCCCATGAAAGCGTAGCATTTACGGCTATAAAAACTTATTTTTGAGCCTCTTAAATACGTAAAAGCAATCATGACCATAAGTTATAACTGGCTATCTGAATATCTTCCTTGGCCCATTGAGCCCGAAAAATTGTCTAAAATTTTAACGTCTATTGGGTTAGAGGTTGAGAGTTTAACGTTTTATGAAAATGTAAAAGGAGGACTTGCTGGACTAGTGGTGGGAGAAGTGCTTACGGTTACGCAGCACCCCAATGCCGATAAATTAAAAATTACTACTGTAAACATCGGTGCAGAAGCGCCACTTCAAATTGTATGTGGTGCCTCCAATGTTGCCGTAGGACAAAAAGTAATTGTTGCAACTATTGGGACTACTATTTATCCAAGCACTGGTGATCCTTTAACCATGCGTGTTGCAAAAATCAGAGGTGAAGAAAGTTTTGGAATGATTTGCGCCGAAGATGAAATTGGACTTGGCACAAGTCATGACGGTATCATGGTTTTAGCAGCGGATACTACCGTTGGAACGCCTGCTGCCACAATGTTTGAGCCCTATCAAGACTGGGTGTATGAAATTGGTTTAACACCAAATCGCATGGACGCAATGAGCCATTTGGGTGTTGCAAAAGACGTGTGTGCTTATTTAACGCACCACGAAAAAGAAGCAAAACCGGTTACACCGTTTTCAAATTCTTTTACCCCAGATCAAAACAATAAAACGATTCATGTTAGCATCGAAAACGAAGCAGCCTGTAAGCGTTATGCGGGTGTGGAATTAACGGGTGTTACGGTATCTGATTCTCCAAGTTGGTTAAAAAATAGATTAACGGCTATTGGCGTAAGACCTATCAATAATATCGTAGACGTTACCAATTATATGTTACACGAAACCGGCCAACCACTGCATGCTTTTGATGCTGCAGCTATTTCGGGCGGTAAAGTGATTGTAAAAAATGTGGCTGCCGGTACATCCTTTACAACCCTTGATACCAAAGAAAGAAAATTACAAGATGCTGATTTATTAATTTGTAATGCCACAGATCCCATGTGTATTGCAGGTGTGTTTGGTGGTGCTGCAAGTGGCGTACATGCAGGAACGACGTCTATATTCTTAGAGAGTGCTTGGTTTCATCCAACCACCATTCGTAAAACGTCTTTACACCATGGACTGCGCACCGACGCTGCAACTAGATTTGAAAAAGGTGTTGATATTGCATCCACGGTTCAGGTTTTAAAAAGAGCTGCACTTCTTATTAAAGAAGTGGCTGGCGGTAGCATTAGTTCTGACATTACAGACATCTATCCAAACGTAACGCCAAAAACAGAAGTAGCGGTTAAGTATCATTACATCAAAAAATTAAGTGGTAAAAATTATCACCCAGAAGCGGTTAAAAAAATCTTGACGGCACTGGGTTTTGAAGTGATTGCGGAAGGCATTGATGAACTACGTGTTGCAGTACCTTATAGTAAACCAGACATTAGTATCCCTGCAGATTTAGTAGAAGAAATTTTACGTATTGACGGACTCGATAATATTGAAATTCCTACCACCATTACCATTAGCCCTGCTGTAGAAGTAGCAAGTGCTAAAGAAGTGATCAAAGAAAAAACAGCCAACTTTTTAGTAGGCAAAGGTTTTGTAGAAATTTTTACAAACTCAATTACCAACAGTCAATATTTTACGCCAGCTGTTTTATCAACGGCGGTAAAAATGATGAATAATTTAAGTGCCGATTTAGACGTGCTTCGTCCGTCGATGCTTGAAACTGGACTTGAAACCATCGCTTACAATTGCAATAGACGTAACCATAATTTACGTTTGTTTGAATTTGGTAAAACATACGCTACCAGTGGTTCTGGGCAGTATTCTGAAAAAGAGCATTTGTGTATTTATTTAAGTGGTTTAGATACCGAAGAAGGTTGGCGTGTTAAATCCAAAGAGCAGGATCTATTAATGGCAAAAGGCATTTTACAAGCGGTTGCTACCCTGACTGGATTGCCGCCTATTAGCTGGTCATTAGACGAGAGCGCAAAAGACACCGCAAGTACCTGTGTTGCTGCAACAGTGGGTGGACTTACCATTGCTACTTTACAAGAAGTGTCTCCTAAAAAGCGTCAACAATTTGATATCAAGCAAGGTGTTGTTTTTGTAGACATCGATGTGGCTGCCCTTGTTACTGCCGCCGAAAAACAAAAAATTGTATACACCGAAGTTTCTAAGTTTCCAGCTGTACAACGAGATTTGGCACTTGTAGTGGACCGTGCTGTAACCTATGCTGCTATTGAGCTTGCCGTGGCTACCGTAAAACTTCCTAAGCTAAAAGGCATCCGTTTATTTGATGTGTTTGAAAGCGATAAATTAGGGGTGAACAAAAAGTCGATGGCACTTAGTTTTACATTTGTTGACGAAGAAAAAACCATGACAGATACCGAAACGGATAGCATGGTATCAAAATTAATCAGTGCTTTTGAAAAAGAATTAGGTGCCGAAATCAGAAAATAAGCACTTATATTTATACGCGTATTTACATGTTTGAATTCGAAACACATATTAAATCCTTGCAAGAAAAGTTGCAGTTGCTGCTCAAAAATCAGCAGCAGTTACTTCGTGAAAATCAGCGCCTAACTGCTGATCTAGAAAAAGCAACCGGTATGGTACACCAAAAAGAGGAGATGCTGCGAAACCTTCAACAACAGCTTGATGGCTTGCAAGTAAGTTCTGCCAGCGGTTATTCGGACCAGGAAAAAGCAGCCCTCGAAAAGCGCATTAATACCTACCTCAAAGAAATTGACCACTGTTTAACGCTTCTTAAATAAATAGTATGTCTGAGCTAATTCCCATCAATATTGTTATTGCAGATCGAAGCTACCGCATCCGAATTGAGCCCGCCGAGGAGGAAATGGTGCGTAAATCGGCAAGCCTCATTAACGATAAAATAGCCGAATACCGTCAAAATTTGGCCGGTAAAGACATGCAGGACTATGTAGCCATGGTTCTTTTGTGGTTTGCCACCGAGCAAAACACTAGCACCATCCATGAACTAAAGTGGAAAGAAGCTGCCGAAAAGATAAACTCTCTCGAAAAACTCATTGATAAAGCGCTGATTTAAGTATCTTCGTTCCTATCCGATTACTTATTAAAGTAAATCTTCATGTGTATGCGTGAAAGAATGATTGTGAACAACTTAAAAAAAGCTAAAAATGGACCAGACGATTGTCTCTATAATACTTGCCGCCACCTCACTTGTAGTAGGGGTTGTTGCGGGAAGGGTTTTCTTCGCAAAAAATACTAAAAAACAAATTGAAGAAGCCAACGCACAAGCCGCAAATATTTTAAAAGAAGCCGAATCAAGAGCTGAAACCATTAAAAAGGAAAAGCAACTTGAGGCTAAAGAAAGATTTGTACAACTTAAATCTGAACACGAAAGAGAAGTGCTAGAACGCAACCGCAAAGTGGTTGACGTAGAAAATAGACTCAAGCAAAAAGAAATTACCGTTAACCAAAAAGAAACTTCGCTAGACAAACAAGTCAAAGAAAACGAAGCCATCAAAGAAAACCTAAACAGGCAAATTGATGTGGTAAACGCCAAGCGTACAGAGCTTGAAAAACACCAGGAAGAACATATTCGCCGCCTCGAAAAAATTGCCAACCTAAGTGCAGATGATGCGCGTGAGCAGTTAATCGAAAGCCTTAAAAATGAAGCACAAACGCGTGCTTTATCCATGCAACAAGACATCATCGAAGATGCTAAGCAAAAGGCAAATAAAGAAGCGCGTAAAATTGTTATTCAAACCATACAACGTACGGCAGCAGAGCAAACCATCGAAAATACCGTTACCGTTTTTAACCTCGAAACCGACGAAATTAAAGGTCAAATTATTGGTAGAGAAGGTCGTAACATTAGAGCCATTGAAGCTGCAACGGGTGTAGACTTAATTGTAGATGATACACCGGAAGCGATCATCCTTTCTTCGTTTGATCCACTTCGTAGAGAGATTGCCCGCTTAAGTTTACAGCGCCTTGTTTCTGATGGCCGTATCCACCCAGCACGTATTGAAGAAGTGGTAGAAAAAACCCGCAGACAATTGGAAGAGCAGGTGATGGAAATTGGAGAGCGTACCGTTATTGAAATGGGTATCCATGGTCTTCACAAAGAGCTTATTCGTATTGTAGGTAAAATGCGCTTTAGATCTTCATATGGTCAAAACCTACTCATGCATAGTAGAGAAACGGCCAACTTGTGTGGTATCATGGCGTCTGAGCTAGGCATGAACCCTAAACTTGCAAAAAGAGCCGGTCTTTTACACGATATAGGTAAGGTTCCTGACGAAGAAACAGAACTAAGCCACGCATTATTAGGTGCAAAACTCGCTGAAAAATATGGTGAGAACCCAGCTGTTGTAAATGCTATTGGTGCCCACCACGATGAAATGGAGATGCAATATGTGATTTCTCCTATTATTCAGGCTTGTGACGCCATCTCTGGCGCTCGCCCGGGTGCTCGTAGGGAAATCATGCAACAATACTTACAGCGTATTAAAGACCTGGAAAATCTGGCTTTAGCGTACCAAGGTGTAGAAAAGGCTTATGCCATCCAGGCGGGTCGTGAACTGCGCGTAATCGTTGAGGCTGAGAAAGTTACGGATGGTGATAGCGATAAATTGAGCTTCGAAATAGCCCAAAAAATACAAACCGAAATGACGTATCCGGGTCAAATTAAAGTAACCGTAATTAGAGAGAAAAGGGCAGTAAACGTAGCTAGGTAAAAAAAATTGTAAATCACTTCCGATTTTCGATTTTTACCCCTACCTTTGCCGTCCGCAAAAATTAAAAGATATGGACGCAGCAGTTCAGTTTGTACACGAACAATTAACCGTAAAAAAGCAATATCCTGCCTTCAAGGCTGGTGATAATGTCACTGTTAACTATAAAATCGTTGAGGGTGGTAAAGAACGTATTCAAAGTTTCCGTGGAGACGTAATCAAGTTACAAGGAACTGGAGCAACTGCTTCTTTCACTGTACGTAAGATTTCGGATGGCGTAGGCGTTGAGCGTTTATTTCCTATCTTATCTCCAAATATCGAATCTATCCAATTAAACAAAACGGGTAAGGTTCGTCGTGCTAAACTATACTACCTACGTGAGCGTAGCGGTAAAAGTGCACGTATTAAAGAAAAACGTTTCTAGTAGAACAATACCTTTTTACAAACGGAAGTTAGCATCCAGCTACTTCCGTTTTTTTATGCCCATTATTTGACCCTTTACATTATTTTTCCCCTACCTTTATAGTCTTAAATCAAATCATTATGGGCAACTTAGGATTTCAAGAAATATTACTCATTGCAGTAGTTGTACTTGTTTTATTTGGCGGACGAAAAATTCCAGAATTTATGCGCGGCCTTGGTAAAGGTATCCGTGAATTCAACGATGCAAAAAACAACGTGAAAAAAGAATTAGAAGAAGGTATCAAAGAAAAAGATACACAAGCTTAATTTTTATTTCACTTATTCTGACAAACAAACAACCTTAGCCTTTGTTTCGGTTCACTACAATCAAAGACTATCATAACAATATACAGAGCGGCCAAACCACAGTTGTGGAGGCCGTTCGTTTTTTTGTGGAAGCAGCTACAAGCGGCGCCACTTTAAATGCATGGCTCAATATCTACGAAGACGAAGCTTTAGCAGCAGCAAAAAAACTAGACGAACATATTCAGGTCGGACAGCCATTACTACCTTTACATGGTGTAGTAGTGGGTTTAAAAGACGTGATTGCCTACAAGAATCATCCTTTGTCTGGAGCATCTAAAATTTTAGAAAATTTCCATTCCATTTATAACGCTACTGTAGTAGAAAAATTACAAGCAGCAGGTGCTATTATTTTAGGTAGACAAAACTGTGATGAGTTTGCCATGGGTAGTAGCAACGAAAACTCAGCCTATGGTCCCGTAAAAAATGGCATCGACCCCACGCGTGTGCCGGGTGGTTCATCGGGTGGATCGGCAGTTGCTGTTCAAATGAATCACTGCATGATAAGCCTCGGCTCCGATACTGGAGGCTCTGTAAGACAGCCCGCTGATTTTTGTGGTGTTGTGGGACTTAAACCTTCTTATGGAAGAATTTCACGTTACGGACTTGTCGCATACGCATCTTCATTTGATCAAATTGGCATTTTTGCAAAATCGGTAGCCGATGCCGCGTTAGTCCTTGAAATTATTGCAGGCCAAGATGCATTTGATAGCACTGTTTCAGAACAACCTGTTCCAGCATATAGTACGTTGGTAGATGAACAACCTTCAAAAAAACGCATCGCCTATTTTAAAGAAGCGCTTGAGCATCCAAGTTTGGATCCTGAAATTAAAGCAGCAATCTATACTTCAATACATAATTTGCAAAAAGCTGGTTATATCGTAGATGCTGTTTCATTTGACATGTTAGACCTTGTAGTGCCTACTTATTATGTGTTAACCACCGCCGAAGCGTCTAGTAATTTATCACGCTATGATGGGGTAAAATTTGGACACCGCTCTAGTGCTCAAAATAATGATCTTACAGCACTTTATAAAAATGCAAGAAGTGAAGGTTTTGGTAAAGAGGTAAAGCGAAGAATCATGTTGGGCACTTTTGTTTTAAGCGCCGGTTATTTTGATGCCTATTTTACAAAAGCGCAACAAATTAGAAAGCTATTGGTAGACGGTGCTACACAGTTATTTAACAACTACGATGCTGTAATACTACCTACCGTTCCAAGTCCAGCGTTTTTAATTGGGGATCATACCAAAGATTCGGTTGCTATGTTTTTAGCAGATATTTATACCGTATATGCAAACCTAGTGGGTATACCAGCTATTTCAATTCCTTTGTATCAGCATTCTTCGGGGCTTCCTTTTGGACTTCAGGTGATGTGCGCTCCATTTGAAGAGCTGGCACTACTCCAAATCTCAACGGCTATTCAAAAATTACATGAATAAGTTTTTTCGAAATTTAGGATGTATTGTTTGCGTGTTGATACAGTTTAAAGTATCGGCCAATACGGATTTGATGGACACCCTTATCGACGACAAAAAACCCTTCGCTAATTTATTTTTGTACAATAAGGCAGTGTCTAATAAGTCCTATCAATCACAAATCAATCCACGGGCTATTTCTTTTGTAGATGAATACATTAAAAAGCAGGGTAAGTCTCTTGAAAAAATGAAAGTATGGGGCAAACCCTATTTTGATTTGTACGATCAAATCTTGATCAATTACGGCATACCAAAAGAAATGAAATACTTAAGTGTGATTGAAAGTCATTTAGGTGCAGGAGGTATATCTTGGGCTGGTGCTGTAGGCCCGTGGCAACTTATGCCAGGGGTTGCCAAAGAATATGGATTACAAGTTGGTGGGTACTGGGATCAACGCACCGATTATTTTAAAAGTACGCACGTGGCAGCAAGGATCATGAAAAAATTATATACCGAATTTGATGACTGGTTACTTGTAGTAGCTTCTTACAATTGCGGGAATGGATGTGTCCGGTCAGCAATTAGAAGAGCAAAAAGCAAAGACTTTTGGCAACTACAATATTTTTTACCCGAAGAAACGCGTAATCATGTCAAAAAATTTATTGCCACTCATTTAATATTTGAAGGCGCAGGAGGATTTACGACCATGACAGCTGCAGAAGTAGCGCAGGCAAAAACGCAAATTAAAAATACACCCCTTACACTTTCTGCCGCCGAACTTGCAGGGTCGGCACTGATAGAAGTATCTGGGAGGTTCAACTCACTGGTAGTTGCCAATGAATTACAAATCAATATTCAGCAGTTTAATGCTTGGAATCCTGGTTTTGATAAAGCCTTAGCAGCAGGCGAAAAATATGCGATGCGCATTTCAAAAGATAAGGAAGCTATTTTTTTAGCTAAAAAAAATCAATTGCTACTTGCATCTGTGAGAGCCATTATTGAAGGCGTTCATCAATAGTATTGTGGGTACTTAAAAGTACTTTTTCGATGGCGGATGCTTTGAGTAAACACTCTTCATATTCTTTTTCTGGGTCCGAATAAATGGTGATACCGCCACCAACTTGGTAGTTTGCTTTCCCGGTATTGCTGTTAAAAAAAATACTTCTAATAACTACATTAAAATCAAAATCTCCAGCTGGATTGATATAGCCGACAGTGCCGGAGTACAAGCCTCGTTTTGTAGGCTCTAAAAGGTCAATGGTTTCCATTACACTCTTTTTAGGAGCGCCAGTCATACTGCCCATTGGAAAAGTAGCTTCAAGTATTTCTGAAAATGATGTATTGTCATTGATTTTGCCGGTAATGGTAGAAATCATTTGATGTACCTGCGGGTAACTATATATGCCAAAGAGTTCTGATACCTCAACCGATCCTTGTTTACAAATTCTACTCAAATCATTTCTTACAAGATCTACCACCATTACGTTTTCACTTTTGTCTTTACTACTGTTTTGAAGTGTCTCTAATTGTAGTTTATCATCCGCATCGTTTTCTAGATTACGTTTGATCGTTCCTTTAATGGGTTGTGAAATAAGTTGATCACCTTTTTTTTGTAGAAATCTTTCGGGACTTGCACATAAAAGATAATGATGGGCATTTTTATAAAAGCAAGCAAAAGGGGTAGGCGACAACGCCGTTAGTGCTTTGTATAAATTAACTGGATGTGCATTTGTAAGAGCAGCCTCAAAACCTTGACAATAATTGATTTCATAAAAATCACCGCGCCTAATAAGGCCTAAAATTTTATCGATGTTTGCCAAATAAGCCGCTTTGTCAACGAGTGGAGTAATACTTGCCTTTATAGCCTGTGTTTGGCTGATGCCTGAAAAATCTAAACCATGTATTTGATCAAAAATTACTTGAGCGTTGTCGTGTATGCTTTCAATGGTAACCTTATTATCTTGTAATTCAATAATAACGGCTGGTGTATATAAGAAAGCCAATGGGAAGCCAGTATGATTTGTTTTATTGTTTGGCTTTGTAATGCTTTGGTATTCGTAATTGAAGTGCGCAAACATCCAATTTTCCTTTTGCGCTTCCATGTAAGCATTTAGTGCAATAGGATCTACTTGTTCTAGTGAAATATAGGAAGTAGGATGAACTGCTGCTATACAATCCAGGGCAGCATAGGGCGACGCATAAGCATGGTTATCTAAAAAAGTGCAAACCTCAAACTGGTTGATCCAGTGTAAGATTTGCACTTTAAATGATGTAGGGTTATCTATTAAAAAAACCTGCTTACTTTTTTTCACGTAGGGTTACAGATGATTAAAAATCATCATCATCGTCATCAAATCCACTGTTCTTATCATCAAAGAGGTCAAATTCATTGAAGTCCTCGTCTAATTTAAAGTCGTCTTCATCAGAAGCAGCACCTTTCTTTTTTGGTCCAGCAGGCTTTTTGGTTTTACTTTTTGGTAAATCAAATTCTGCAAAATCTGGATCCCAACTGTCGTCTTCTTCAGACGCATTCCAGTCGTCATTTTCTTCTTCCTCATCAAAATCATCATCGTCGTCATCAACTGATTTTTTAGATGCGGATTTAGCACTAGATTTTTTAGGCGTTGACGTTTCATCATCATCGTCTTCAAAATCATCTTCTAATTGCTTTTTGCTTTTAGAAGAAGCTTTTGGTGCAACATTTTTTGTTGCTGTTTTAGGGGCTGAGGACTTTTGATCCTTATCAGATTTCGCTGCCATATTTCTAATAAGATTTACTGCGTAAAATTTCAACGCAAATTCCTTTTAACCAAATAAAATTGCAAAAAAATTTAAAATATTTTTTCTCCTAAATTTTTACTATTTGTTCGCGGCCAGGTCCGTTTGATACATAGGTAACAGGTGCACCAATATAATTATTGATAAAGTCTACGTATGTATTCATGGTGGCTGGGAGTTCAGATGCCAGTTTTAATTGCGTGGTATCCATATTCCAACCTTTAAAACTTTGTAAAACAGGGTCAATTTGGATATTTGACATCTGGAAAGGTACTTCTTTGGTAGTAGCGCCGTCTATACCGTATGCGGTACATACTTGTAGTTCTTCAAAGGCGTCTAAAACGTCGGCTTTTGTCATTACTACTTGGGTTACACCATTAATCATACAAGCGTATTTTAGGGCTACTAAATCGATCCAGCCGCATCTGCGCGGACGTCCGGTTGTAGCACCAAATTCACTTCCAATTTTTCTAATTTCTTCACCTACGCTGTCGTGTAATTCGGTAGGGAATGGACCACCACCTACTCTAGTGCAATACGCTTTGGTTACACCAAACACTTCATTGATTTGTTTAGGAGAAACACCAAGACCTGTACAAACGCCTGCAGAAATGGTGTTAGAAGAGGTAACAAATGGGAACGTACCAAAATCGATATCCAGCATGCTTCCTTGTGCGCCTTCTGCTAAAACTTTTTTACCTGCTTTTATTTGATCATTGATGTAATATTCGCAGTTGATGACATTGAGTGTTTTTAAAAACTCAAGCGCTTCAAAAAACTCTTCTTCCCAGGCCGAAATATCTTCAATGAAATGAAAATTGTCTAATAATTTCTGATGCTTTAAACGGAGTTTAATGTACTGCGTGGTAAAGCGTTTGTCTAGTAAATCACCTACTCTTAAAGCGTTACGGCCTGTTTTATCCATGTAGGCTGGTCCAATACCTTTAAGGGTAGAACCAATTTTACTTTCACCTTTAGAAAGTTCAGATGCTTTATCAAGTGCACGGTGCGTTGGAACAATGATATTGGTGCGTGCAGAAATAAATAAATTTTTGCGCACGTCAATTCCAAATGCTGCTACTGCATCACATTCTCTTTTTAATGTTACTGGATCTAGTACCACACCACCGCCAATAATATTGATTTTATTTTGGTGGAAGATACCAGAAGGTATTTGGTGAAGTACCATTTTTTTGCCTTCTACATATAAAGTGTGTCCAGCATTGGGTCCGCCCTGAAAGCGCGCAACAATATCATAATTGGGTGCAAAATAATCTACTATTTTACCTTTTCCTTCGTCACCCCATTGTAACCCTAATAATACGTCAACCATAATTTCAAATTTGAGGAACAAAAATAAGTCTTGGAAGTCCTACTAACAATTAATTTTCTGCTTCTGCGTCAAACCGGTCTACGGTTTGGATTCCATGAAGGGCTTTTAGCCTAGTAACAAGTACTTCTAGCTCTTCTTTGTCGTGTACAAATATTTTTATGGTACCCTCAAAAAGGCCTTCTTTGGATTCAATGGTTAGGCCGGCAATATTGATGCGTAAATCACCGCTAATAATATTGGTAATTTTATTAATAACCCCTACATCGTCGAGTCCTATAATTTTAAGACCCGTTAAAAACGATATTTCTTTGTTTTTAGCCCACTTGGTTTTAACAACCCGGTGTCCATAATTGGCTAATAATTGAGTAGCATTGGGGCAGTTGGTCCGGTGTATAATAAGGCCCTTTCCGGTACTTACAAAGCCAAATACGTCATCACCTGGTATTGGATTGCAACACCTGCCAAGGGCATACTTGATTTTGTCGCTACTTTCTCCAAAAATGATCAGTTCCGATTCTTTTTTCGAGTAGATTTTACCAGCTCCGGGTTCGGTACCGGTCTCGATTAAACTTGGTTTTGGTTTTGGAAGTTCAATTTTATCACCATGAACCGTAAAGTCTTTAAGTTCTTTTAGGTCAATAGATTTGGTGGCAATTTTATAATGTAAATCCAAGCCTGATGGTAGCTTGTAAAAATGAACGAGTTCGTCTATATTATGCTGGCTGTATGCCGCACCCATACTCTCTAATTTGCGTTGAAGCACATATTTTCCGTCTTCTGCAATGGTTCTTTTTTCTTCCCTTAACGCATCTTTAATTTTATTTTTTGCTTTCGCCGTTACCACAAAACCCAGCCAATCTTCCGAAGGTTTTTGTTTGTTACTCGTAATAATTTCTATCTGATCGCCACTGCGCAGCAGATGGCTTAATGGCACTAATTTATGTTGCACTTTTGCGCCAATACATTTCGATCCTACTGCAGAGTGAATGGCAAATGCAAAGTCTAGTGCGGTACTTCCAGTGGGTAACATTTTTACTTCACCCTTTGGCGTATACACGTAAATTTCTTCCGCTAAAAAAGAAGTTTTAAAATCTTGTAAAAAATCGAGGCCAGCTCCATCTTGTGTATTTAACACTTCTCTAATTTGTCCAAACCATTTATCAAAACGGTCTTCACTATCGTTTCCTTCTTTGTATTTAAAATGCGCGGCTAACCCTTTTTCTGCAATTTCGTTCATACGTTTAGAACGAATTTGAACCTCTACCCATTTACCTTGTGGTCCCATCACAGTTGTGTGTAAAGCCTCGTATCCATTGCTTTTGGGGTTACTTAACCAGTCTCTTAAACGCTCTGTAGATGGCATGTATTCATCTGTAATGGTAGAGTATACTTTCCAACAATCTTCTTTTTCTTTTTCGGGTGCCGAGTCTAAAATAATTCGGATGGCAAAAAGGTCATACACTTCTTCAAAAGCAACACCCTTCTTTTTTATTTTATTCCAAATCGAGTGAATACTTTTTGGTCGTCCATAAATTTCAAACTCAAAACCACTATTCGTTAATTTCTCTTTAATTGGTTTTACAAACTCATTGATATAACGGGTACGTTCTCTTTTTGTTTCTGCTAATTTTTTTGCAATGTCTTTGTATCCCTCAGGCTCCATGTATTTCATGGATAAATCCTCGAGCTCTGTTTTAACATTGTAAAGACCCATCCTGTGTGCAAGTGGTGCGTAAACCCAAATGGTTTCGGAAGCAATTTTTAATTGCTTTTCTTTTTTCATAAAATCCAGCGTACGCATATTGTGTAAGCGATCTGCTAGTTTTATAAGAATCACGCGAGGATCATCGGTGAGGGTTAATAAAATCTTTTTAAAATTTTCTGCTTGCTGCGAAGTGTTGGTGTCCATTACCGTAGAAATTTTGGTAAGGCCATCTACAATTTTTGCAATTTCGGTACCAAATTCACGCTGCACGTCTTCGAGCGAGATATCAGTGTCTTCTACGGTGTCGTGTAATAGTGCGCAAATGGTACTTCTTACACCAAGACCAATTTCTTCTACACAAATCATGGCAACCGCAATGGGATGCAAAATATAGGGCTCGCCACTTTTGCGACGCATGGTTTTGTGCGCATCTGCGGCCATCTCAAAAGCTTGTCTTACAAGTTCTTTATCGCCTTTTTTTAATTTTGGCCTGAGGCTTCGAGAAAGTGCACGGTAATGCCTAACGATTTCGTTTTTCTCTTGCTCGGCATTTAAATGATATTTTGGAAGTGCAAGTTCGGCACTCATTTGCGGGTCCTGATCCATATCTTTTACGAATATACGAATTAGCCCGCTTTTTTTGTGCTTACATTTGCATTTCACTATGAGCACGTCGGCACCTAAAAAAGTTTTTAGTTTTTCATTATTGGTTCGGGTTTTCAAATTTGTAAGACCCTACCGCGCTATTTTTTATGGTAGCGTTTTGCTGGCTATCGTGATGGCTATTTTTGCGCCCATTCGTCCTTATTTAATTCAGTTAACAGTGGATATGGCCACCGGAAAAACAGTTCATATTCCGGGTTGGCTCAAACTTTTTATTGCCGAGCAACATCTATCAGACGCCTCTACATTTATCATAGCAGTTACCCTTTTTCAAGTGGTGTTTTTATTTGTTGAAACGGCCATTCGGTTTTTATTTTCATTTATCACAGCAGCGCTAGGACAGCGTGTAGTAAAGGATCTCCGCATTGCAGTGTATGAAAAAATTGTAGGCCTTCATTTACGTCAATTTGATACAACGCCTATTGGAACCCTCACCACGAGAACCATTGACGATATTGAAAGAATCAATGATATTTTTTCGGACGGGCTCATTCCAATCATTGCAGATTTACTTACGATTGTGTTTACACTCGGCACCATGTTTTGGATTAATTGGCAATTGACGCTGGTGAGTTTGGCGCCATTCCCCATCATGATTATTGCTACTTATTTTTTTAAGGAAAGTGTCAATAAAAGTTTTGTTGAAGTGCGTAACGCGGTGGCGAGTTTAAATGCATTTATCCAAGAACATTTGTCGGGTATGGCGGTGGTGCAAGCTTTTGCTGCAGAGGGTAGAGAACTGACCAAGTTTAAAAAAATTAATGCCGAACACCGCCTCGCAAATATCAAGGCCATTTTTGCGTATTCTGTGTTTTTTCCAATTGTAGAAGTGGTACTAGCCATAAGCACCGGTTTATTGGTATGGTTTATTGCTGGCAATGCACTAGACGCCGGACTACTCATGTCTTTTATACTTTATTTAAATCAATTGTTTAGGCCACTCAGGGTCATTGCCGATAAATTTAATGTGCTTCAAATGGGTATGGTGGCCGCCGAAAGGGTGTTTAAAGTGATGGACAACCCAGATCAAATGCCGCCGGACAGCGCTGATAGTGTCGACGCTGGTATTTTAAAGGGCAATATAGATTTCAAAGACGTTTGGTTTGCTTACAAAGAGGAGCAGTATGTTTTAAAAGGTATCAATTTTTCTATTGAAGCTGGACAAACCGTAGCCCTTGTTGGCCATACAGGAAGCGGAAAAACCTCCATAATCAGCCTACTTAACCGTCTTTACACGATTAATAAGGGTGATTTGCTCCTGGACCAAAAGCCAGTTTCTGCCTACACCCTAGAAAGCCTAAGACGTAATATAGGCGTGGTTTTACAGGATGTTTTCCTTTTTTCTGGCTCTATTTTAGATAATATCACCCTTCGAAACCCCAATATTTCAGAGGCTGAAGTCATAAACGCCGCTAAGCTGATGGGATTACATGATTTTATCATGCAACTTCCAGGCGGTTACCATTATCATGTGATGGAACGGGGTGCAACCTTAAGTTTAGGACAGCGTCAACTTATTTCATTTATTAGAGCGCTACTCTATAATCCTGCCATTTTGGTGCTGGATGAAGCCACATCATCTGTGGATTCTGAAACCGAACTACTCATCGAAAAAGCCACTGAAACCCTCATAACTGGCAGAACCTCAATCGTTATTGCACACCGCTTGTCCACTATTCGTAAGGCCAATCTAATCATTGTGCTTGACAAAGGGGAGGTAAAAGAGGCCGGAAACCATGAATCACTCCTCCAAAAAGGGGAATTTTATGCCCGTTTGTATGAAATGCAGTTTGAAACAAAAAACACCCATTCTGTGTAGGTTTTGCGTCAAAAAAAGCCCCTTTTTTCTTCAATTTTAGTTGCTTTCTTTTACTGATTTCATGGGTATAATCCTTATCTTTGCCGCAAATTTCGAGAAAGGTATGACGTTTAGAAGCATTAAATCTTTACTGGTAAAGACTTTCAGCGTTTTTTCGTTGCTATTAGCGACTGAGGCATTTGCTGGGGAAAATCATACACCAGCACCTGCAGGAGCCGGCGTAGAAGCTACAGCTACAACAGAGGCACATGGTGCTAAAAAAGAAGGTGATTTTAATGTTACCGAAACCATTTTAGAGCATATCAAAGATGATCATAGCTGGCATTTATGGGGTCACACATCTATTCACTTACCTGTTATCTTAAAAACGTCTAAAGGCTTCGAGGTTTTTTCTTCTGAAAAATTAGTAGACGAGCACCACGAACCAGCTATATACAAAGGCAATTTTGAATATAAATTAGTTGAAGGAAAAACAAAAATTGTTGATGCGAACGGAAACGTTGATGAAGAAGCTAGCAAACAATTATGGGATTTTTCAATCACTAAAAACGTAGCAAGTTTATTTGTTTCTGTTTTTATTTTACTCGTGGTATTGTTAAGTGCTGCTGCTGGGTATAAAAAAACAGGTGTAAAATCTGCACCAAAAGGACTTCAATCTTTTATGGAGCCTATTATTTTATTTGTAAGAGACGAAGTGGCTATTCCAAATATTGGTGCAAAAAAAGCGGGCAAATACATGCCGTTTTTATTAACCATTTTCTTTTTGATTTTAATCAATAACTTTTTAGGACTTATTCCGTTTTTCCCAGGAGGAGCCAACGTGAGCGGTAATATCGCATTTACCATGACACTTGCTGTATTTGTGTTTATCGTGGTTAACGTAAGCGCTAATAAAAGTTACTGGGAACACATTTTTTGGATGCCAGGTATGCACTGGAGTATGAAATTATTTTTAGCACCCATCGAGTTAATTGGTGTGTTTACAAAGCCTATTTCTTTAATGATTCGTTTGTTTGCGAACATTACTGCAGGCCACATTCTAGTATTAAGTTTGATTTGTTTGATCTTCATATTCAAAACGGTTTTTGCTTCTGCAATTGCTGTTCCTTTCGCGGTATTTATTGGTTTGATCGAGTTGTTGGTTGCTTTCTTGCAAGCCTTCATCTTTACCATGCTTGCTGCGATGTACATTGGAATGGCTACAGAGGAGCATCACCACGACGCACATGGAGAAGCAGCACATCACTAAAATATTTTAATAACTTTTTTTCAATAACAATTAAAACGTAACAAAATGGTAGTAGGAAGTGTTGCCGCAATCGGCGCTGGATTAGCTGCTATCGGTGCTGGTATCGGTATCGGTCAGATTGGTAAAGGTGCAGTAGAAGGTATTGCACGTCAGCCAGAAGCTGCTAATGAAATCCGTTCAAACATGATCGTAGCTGCGGCTTTCGTAGAGGCAGTTGCATTGTTTGCAGTGGTAGTAGCCCTTTTGGGTAACGGCTAGTCCGTAAAATGTTATACAAGGTCTCGCGCAAAGGGCAACAGACCTTGTATTTTTTCAAGATTTTTTTTAATTAAGATAAATGTCTTTTATGTTGTTAGAGATCAATCCGCTGGTATTACCTGATATCGGACTTGTATTCTGGAACACCGTTGCATTCCTTTTACTACTCGTAGTACTCGGAAAATTTGCATGGAAACCTATTTTAAAAGCGATCAACGATCGTGAGCAAGGTATCGAAGATGCTTTAGCAAAGGCCGATAAAATGAAATCTGAATTAGCAGCAATGCAATCAGAAAATGAGGCTTTACTTGCAAAAGCTCGTGAAGAGAGAGCTACTTTAATCAAAGAAGCAAAAGAAACTGCTGATAAAATGGTTGCTGAAGCTAAAGAAAAAGCAAAAGCACAATACGATTCAATTGTTGCTGATGCGCAGGTTGCCATCAATCAACAAAAAAATGCTGCCCTAACAGATGTAAAAAATCAGGTAGGTGCGCTTGTTATTGAAGTAGCAGAAAAAGTGTTACACAAAGAACTAAGCAACAAAGCGGCACAAGAATCGTATATCAACGAATTAGCTGAAGGCGTTAAATTAAATTAAGCAAAATGCCCAATCCAAGATTAGCCAGCAGGTATGCAAAAAGCTTATTAGACTTAGCCATTGAAAAAGGCCAGTTGGATACAGCTTATGCAGACATGAAATATTTGCAGGCCGTATGTGCGGCTAGCTCAGAATTCGTAAGTCTTTTGCGTAGCCCAATTATTAAAGCCGATCAAAAAAATAGCATTGTTGCTGCGGTTACAACTGGCAAGGTAAGTGAACTTACAGCTGCTTTTAATAACCTACTTGTTAGAAAAGGAAGAGAAAGTGATTTACCAGAAATTGCAACTGCATTTGTAGAACAATACAATGCTTTAAAAGACATTCATAAAGTTACCCTTACTACTGCTGTAGAAGTGAGCGCCGAAATGCAACAAGCCATTGCGCAAAAAGTAAAAGCAGCAAATTCATTTGCAAGTGTAGAATTAGAATCTAAAGTAGATCCTTCATTGATTGGTGGATTTGTATTAGAATTTGACAACAACCTAGTAGATGCAAGTGTAGTAAGAGATTTAAGAGATATTAAAAAACAATTTCAGCAGAACTTGTATGTTCCGCAAATGAAATAATAAATAAATCATCATTATTAAATAGAATATCATGGCCGACATTAAACCCGATGAAATATCAGCGATACTCAGACAGCAATTAAGCAATTTTAATGCAAGTGCTGACTTAGAGGAAGTAGGTACCGTATTACAAGTGGGAGACGGTATTGCCCGTGTATATGGCCTTAACGGCGTACGCAGTGGTGAACTCGTAGAATTTGAAAATGGAACAAAAGCCATTGCCCTTAACCTAGAAGAAGACAACGTGGGTGTGGTACTCATGGGTGAAAGTGGTTCCATTAAAGAAGGTGCAAAAGTTAAAAGAACGGGCATGATTGCCTCTATCAAAGTTGGTGAAGGTGTTGTTGGTCGTGTGATCAATACACTAGGTGAGCCAATCGATGGTAAAGGTCCAATTGCTGGTGAATTATATGAAATGCCACTTGAGCGTAAAGCGCCGGGTGTTATTTATCGTGAGCCAGTTAAAGAACCATTACAAACAGGTATCAAAGCAATCGATGCGATGATTCCGGTAGGTCGTGGTCAACGTGAGTTGGTTATTGGTGATCGTCAAACTGGTAAAACAGCTATATGTGTTGATACCATTATCAATCAAAAAGAATTCTACGATGCAGGCAAGCCTGTATATTGTATATATGTAGCAATTGGTCAAAAAGCATCTACTGTTGCTGGTGTTATGAAAACCTTAGCTGACAATGGTGCTATGGCCTATACAACAATTGTTGCTGCTCCTGCTGCAGATCCAGCTCCATTACAATTCTATGCGCCATTTGCGGGTGCAGCGATTGGAGAATTCTTCCGTGATACTGGTAGACCTGCTTTAATTGTATTTGATGACTTATCTAAGCAAGCAGTTGCTTACCGTGAGGTATCATTACTTTTAAGAAGACCTCCTGGACGTGAAGCATATCCTGGTGACGTATTCTATTTGCATAGTCGTTTATTAGAGCGTGCTGCAAAAGTTATTGCAAACGATGAAGTTGCAAAAAACATGAACGACTTACCTGCTTCTATTAAGCATTTAGTAAAAGGTGGTGGTTCTTTAACAGCACTTCCAATTATTGAAACACAAGCGGGTGACGTTTCTGCATACATTCCAACAAACGTAATCTCAATTACGGATGGTCAGATTTTCTTAGAAGGTAACTTGTTTAACGCAGGTATTCGTCCAGCGATTAACGTAGGTATCTCTGTAAGTCGTGTGGGTGGTAACGCGCAAATCAAGTCAATGAAAAAAGTAGCTGGTACCCTTAAATTAGACCAAGCTTTATACCGTGAGTTAGAAGCCTTCTCTAAATTTGGTGGAGACCTAGATGCTGCTACTAAATCTGTAATTGACAAAGGTGCACGTAACGTTGAAATCCTAAAGCAAGCGCAGTACACACCGTTTACCGTAGAAAAGCAAGTTGCGATCATTTATTTAGGTACACAAGGTTTACTTCGTGAAGTAGCTGTTAAAAATGTAAAAGAATTTGAAGCTCATTTCTTAATGGAAATGGAAAACAAATTACCAGAAGTTTTAGCTGCGTTCAAAAAAGGAGATTTACCTGAAGATGGCCTTAACAAAATGGTTGAATTAGCTAAAGGGTTAATGCCACAATATAAATAATAGCACTGTCTATATTTTTAAAAGCCTCCACTCGTTGGGGGCTTTTTTAATTCCGAACATCTTGCAGGGTTGTTTGTTATAATAGTATGTCTTCAGTTATTCAAGTGCGTGGGCTTACCAAAAAATTTGGTCAGCAGTTTACAGCGGTTAATGATTTGTCCTTCTCTGTCCATAAAGGAGATGTATATGGCTTTTTAGGGCAAAATGGCGCCGGCAAAAGCACCACCATACGTATGCTCCTTTCTCTTATCGAACCAACAGCTGGCGATATTGAAATTTTTGGTTTGCCACTAGCAGCCAACCGTTCGGCGATCATGCAAAAAGTGGGGGCCGTGATAGAAAAGCCTGCGATGTATGAATATTTAACGGCCTATCAAAACTTAAAAATATTTTCTGCATTAAGTGGCGTTTCAAAAACCAAAACACAGTTATTGCAGGAGCTAGACGTGGTGGGTTTAGCTGCAAGGGCACAGGACAATGTGGGTACTTTTTCGCAAGGCATGAAACAAAGACTTGCGATTGCCATGGCCATGGTGAATGACCCGGAACTGATATTACTCGACGAACCTACCAATGGATTAGATCCACAGGGTATTGCAGACATTAGAAATTTAATTTTACACCTTAGTAGGGAGCAGGGAAAAACGGTGCTGGTTTCTTCGCATCTTTTATCAGAAATCGAACAGGTAGCCACAAGGCTTATCATTATTGATAAAGGCTGCAAATTAGTAGAAGGGGATAGCAAAGAATTATTTGATACCAGTAAAACAGTGGTAGCTATTCAAACCCTTGATAATAAAAAGGCAGCCGAGTTGTTACTACAATCTAACTGGGCAACGCAGCTACTAGTAAACCGCAGTTCAGACAAAGAAATTTTTATGCAGCTCGACGAAAAACATTTGCCAAGCCTACATAAAAGTTTGGTAGAAATGGGTATTGGCGTGTTATCTGTAAAGCCCATGCATTCATTAGAAGATTATTTTTTACAAATCACATCAACTCCAAAATATGTATAGTCTTGTTCAAGTAGAGTTGTATAAAATATTTAAGCGTCCACGTACCTATATTGCATTTGGTGCAGTGGCTGCACTTATTGGTATTATTCAATTTGGTTTAAAATTAGATGGTAAAAGTTACCTCGATTTTATGCTCAACGATTTAAGCAGCTCTCTTGAAATTGACGGTAAAATTTTAAATGGCTATTTAGTTTGCTATGTGATGCTTCAGTTGTTGCTGGTGCACGTGCCACTTTTAATTGCACTGATTGCCGCGGATATGATTTCTGGGGAAGCAAATATGGGAACGCTTCGTTTGCTTTTAATTAAACCATATAGTCGTACTACATTACTACTCGCTAAATTTATTGCAGCCACTATTTATACATTACTGCTATTAGTTTGGCTGGCTATTTTAGCCCTTTTTGGTAGCATGCTTTTATTTGGAACCGACGACATGTTTTTATTAAAAACCAGCTATGTGGTGTTATTGAAAGAGTCGGATGTTTTTTGGCGTTATATTGGTGCATTTGGTTTTGCCGCACTAGCCATGACCACCGTTGCTTCTTTAGGTTTCTTTTTATCTGTTTTTGCAGAAAATTCTATTGGGCCCATTGTGGCTACCATGAGTGTGATTGTATTTTTTACCATTTTAAGTACCCTTAACATTCCCATTTTTAATTTAATCAAGCCTTATTTATTTACCACCCATATGATTGGCTGGAAAGAATTTTTTGATATAAAAGTGAATGATTCCAACGAAGCCATTATAGGTAGTATTCAAAATCCAGACAAAATTATTAAAGCGGCTGTGGTACTGTTTATTCATACCATCGGATTTTTTGTAGCAACTGTTTTGGTATTTAGAAAAAAAGATATCCTTAGTTAAATTTAGCGTATGAAAAAGTGTTGTTTGTTTGTATTGTTTGTTTTTTGTGCTT
>Ga0207940_1000051_pt1 | contig 39557 bp, 32 predicted proteins | sample LakMenEpi06Jul12_FD_150676 | JGI IMG/M metagenome (GOLD analysis project Ga0207940, IMG submission 150676) | Freshwater microbial communities from Lake Mendota, WI - 06JUL2012 deep hole epilimnion (SPAdes) | ecosystem: Environmental > Aquatic > Freshwater > Lake > Epilimnion/Euphotic zone ... | reverse complement strand
TATCACAGTTACTTCTTCTCCATTCATCTTTAGATAATCCATTTCCATATTTTGTAAAGCTTGATTGATCTGGAAATTCTTTGCCTGCAATACGGTAAGGGTAAAAATAATCATCCATATGAATAGCATCTAGCGCATACCTGCTTACTAAATCTTTTACAACGGCTGCTGTATGAGAACGCACAGCAGGTATTCCTGGATCAAAATATTTTTTATCTCCATAAATTAAAAACCATTCGGGGCGTTGTTTGGTAATATGATTTTCTGCCACCGATGATCTGTTGACATTAAATACAGCACGGTATGGATTAAGCCATGCATGAAACTCCATGCCACGTTTATGTGTTTCTTCAATCATAAAAGCGAGCGGATCATAAAATGGCTCTGGTGCTAAACCTTGTTTGCCCGTTAAATATTCTGACCATGGTTCAAAGCTAGATGGATACATCGCATCGGCTGCAGGACGCACCTGAACAACTACTGCGTTCATGCCATTTTTTTGGTGCATGTTTAATATGCTAATAAACTCTTGTTGCTGCGTTTCTGGGGGTAGCCCACGTTTACTAGGCCAGTCAATATTTTCGACGGTTGCAATCCAAACACCTCTAAATTCAAAATTGCGAACGGGCTGTGCCAATAAATAAAAAGTGCTTACAAGTAGCACCAAAAGTATTACTGTTTTTTTCATGCTTTAAAGATAAACGCCGATCTGTGTGGACGCGCTTTTGTGGAAGAATAATGTAGCGCGTGGTTAGTAATTCACAATTGCTAAAAGACGCTCATTGCAGTGTTAGTCTTCCCAAACGCTGAGGCCTTCGCTGCAATTGGCGCAAATATCAATCGACTTTCGGGAGGTCATTAAATTTTTTCTAAAAGCATGATACTCCTTGCTGTCCCAAACTTCTGTAAATGATTTGTTTTTTAAATTACCGAGTTGATGGGTTGCATCTTTATCAAAGCAGCATGGCACCACTATTCCATCCCAAGTAATTACGTTCGCATGCCATAATTTCCAGCAGTGATTACCCAGTCCGTTTTTTACCTGCATTTGTCCAGCGCTGTCTTTTTTATACCTACTATATTTTTGATTGGTAGGAATGAGCCCGTGCGGGTCGTTCGCGTAATCATATACCTGTGCGGTTTTAAATCGCACGGCGTCTACACCGATTTCTGCGCCTAGTGCTTTAATATCTTCAATTTGATGTTCATTGGGCTTGACCACTAAAAACTGAAAGAAAATAAACGGCGTTTTACTTTTTAGTTCCTTTTTCCATTTTACAATGTTTCGGGCGCCTTCCATTACTTTATCCAGTTTTCCGCCAACCCGGTACTGCTCATACACTTCTTGGGTAGTGCCATCAATAGATATAATGAGCCGGTCCAGCCCAGATTCTACCGTTTTTTTGGCGTTTTCTTCTGTTAAATAATGTGCATTGGTAGAAGTGGCGGTATAAATCCCTTTTTTACTTGCATAAGACACCATTTCTAAAAAGGCGGGGTTTAAGTAAGGCTCTCCCTGAAAGTAAAAGATCAGATAAATTAAGTCTTTGTATACCGAATCGATTGTTTCGTTAAAAAACGAGGGCTGTAGCATGCCGGTTGGCCTCGTAAAAGCCCTTAACCCACTTGGGCACTCCGGGCAGCGGAGGTTACAGGAAGTGGTGGGTTCAAAAGAGATGGAAATGGGTAGACCCCAAACAATGGGTTTACCGGTGAAACGGCTTAATTGATAGCTGAAATACACTTTTGCCCCATTCCATAATCTACGTATGGTAAGTTTGGATAAAAAGTTGACAGAATCGTTGTAATTAAACTGCGGCACGGTGTAAAGTTAAGGCAAGCAACCAGAAAATAAGGCTCAATTTACTAGGGCCGTTTTAACAAATAATTTGTAATCTTTATTTTATTTATTGAGAAAAAAGTAGGAAATTTATTAGGCCTTTAAGTTAAAGGTTACCAACAAAATTTTATTTAACTTTTTCTCATAAGCAGTTAGTTTTGGTTATGGCCCCAATTTCCATTGGGGCCTATTTTTTTGACTTTACTTTTGCTTATACACGCTTAGTGCAATAGCAAGCGCACCAAGGCATCCAACCATGTCCGCTAAAATATCTGCTCCTTCAAATGAGCGGTTGGCCACAAGGTCTCTTTGTACAAATTCCATCGCAACACCATATACAATACCCGCTATGGATACCAGCCAGTACCATCCTATTTTTTGAAGGTTGGTAAGTGTGCTCTGAAATGCTGGGTAGTGGAATAAAATGCATAGCATACCAAACATGCCAATATGCACGATTTTATCAAACTGTGGGATATGAATAAAAAACCATCCACTTGGAACCGAAGATCCAGGTAAGGTGAGTAAGAATAGACTAATCCCTAAAAAAATAAAACCAGGTAAGAAATGTAGTTTTTTCATGTGTTACCCAACAAGGGCTGCATAAGCTTCGCTGCTCATTAAAGCGGCTACATCTGCTGGGTTGCTAACGGTCATTTTAACCATCCAGCCATCACCATAAGCATCTGTATTAACAAGTTCTGGTTGTTTTTCCAATAAAGCGTTTACTTCTGTAACAGTTCCTGCAACAGGTAAAAATAAATCACTCACTGTTTTTACTGCTTCTACGGTACCAAATACTTCTTCAGCGGCAAGTGCTTTACCAACAGTATTGATGTCGATATATACAATATCTCCAAGTTCATGCTGTGCAAAGTCTGTGATACCAATGGTTGCAACGTTTCCGTCTAATAGTATCCACTCGTGATCTTTGGTGTAGTATAGGTTTGCAGGAAAATTCATAGTTGTTTATTTATAGGTTGCAAAGATTGCATATTTATTCAAATTGACCAATCATTTGATCAACTAGTTTTAAAGTCCCTCTTTTTCAAAATAGAGCAGCACGTGGTCTTTTAAAAAGTTTTCTTGATCCGGGAGGTGCATCACCGGCAGTTCCTTGATTTGCTCAAAATGAGGCCATCCATCGGGGTCTTTTCCGGCAAAACGGTAATAATCGCTAGCACTTAATACGGTACAAACCGCCACGTGCATGAGGTCCTGTTTTTGCTCTTTGGATATCTTTTCTTGGATAAAACCGGTCTCCTGCATGCCAATTAAGAACAAAACACCCTCCAAATCGGGCTTTTTGCCAAAACGGTCCAGTAATTTGGCCTCCAATTGCCACCATCTTTGTTGTAAATCGTCTGTTGCAAAGCTCATATTGCAAATGTAAAGCCCAAAGCAGTGCGTACATCAGCTTTCAAAAGTTATCTTTGCAGAAATAGTTGATTTTATGTTACAGTTGAGTGTTTTAAGAAATGATCCTGCCTTTGTAAAGGAAAGATTGGCGGTTAAACATTGTAAGCAGTTGGATTTAGTGGATTCTATTATTGCACTAGATGACCAGCGCAAAAAATTACAATTGGATTTTGATACTACACAGGCAAAGGTAAATGCGGCGTCTAAAGAAATTGGAAAGATGATGGCTTCTGGAAATGCAGCTGGTGCAGATGCTATCAAACAAGAAGTGGCGGGATGGAAAGAAAGTTTAGAGCCAATTAAAATACAAATGGCGGAAATTGAAACGGCTTTAACCAATCAATTATTGCAACTTCCTAATTTACCTGGAGCACCTGTGCCTGTTGGTAAAACACCAGAAGATAATGTGGTGGTAAAAACAGGCGGACCCACTGCTACTTTACCTGCTAGTGCTATGCCTCACTGGGACCTCGCAAAAAAATATAATTTAATTGATTTTGATTTAGGTAATAAAATTACCGGTAGTGGATTTCCAGTATATATTGGAAAGGGTGCAAAACTTCAACGTGCACTCATACAGTATTTTTTAGATTTTAATACAGCCGCAGGTTACACCGAATACCTACCGCCATTTATGGTGAACGAAGCGTCTGCACTTGGTACAGGACAACTTCCAGACAAGGAAGGGCAAATGTATTATATGCCAGCAGATGATTTTTATATGATTCCTACTGCAGAAGTTCCAGTAACCAATGTATACCGCGATGTTATTATTAAGCCAGAAGAATTTCCGATTAAAATGACTGCGTACTCTCCATGTTTTAGAAGAGAAGCAGGAAGCTACGGAAAAGATGTGCGCGGACTTAACCGCTTGCATCAATTTGAAAAAGTTGAAATCATACAAATCGTAGAACCTAGTACAAGTTATACGGTGCTCGATGAAATGGTAGCACACGTAGAAAAATTAGTAGCGTCTCTAGAATTACCTTACCGCATTTTAAGACTCTGTGGTGGTGATATGGGTTTTGCAAGTGCCATTACCTATGATTTTGAAGTGTATAGTGCAGCACAAGAACGCTGGTTAGAAGTAAGTAGTGTTTCTAATTTTGAAGCCTACCAAACCAACCGTTTAAAATGCAGGTATAAAGATGAAAATGGAAAAATGCAATTTGCGCATTCATTAAATGGAAGTTCATTGGCGCTTCCACGCATACTAGCTTGCTTACTAGAAAATCACCAAACTGCTGCGGGTATTGCAATACCAGCTGCACTTCAACCATATTTTGGCGCTGCCACAATTTAAACAACTTGCTATGCTTACTAAATGGGCTAAAAGAATTGGCTACACCGTATTAGCGGTATTTATTTTCATTAATATTATTGCTGCTTTTCAGGCCTATAAGTTTACCCATTTTTATGCGGGTGCACCAAAGCCAAAAAAGCCCTCCGAAATGTCTGGTTCAGAAAAAGCCAGCGCTATTTTTTTTGGTGTACAATATCCAAAAAGCAAAGTGGTAGATTCATTTTTAGTGGCACACGATACTGTTTTTCTTACAACGCAGGATAGCGTTCGTTTAGAAAGTTGGTATGCAGCTGCAGATACTTCTAATGGAAAAATTCCGCGTGGTACTGTGTTAATGTTTCACGGACATGGTAGTAGTAAAAGTGGCATCATTGCAGAAGCTACTGCGTTTCATGAAATGGGTTATCATATTATGGTAACAGATTTTAGAGCGCATGGTAATAGCGAAGGATCCACCACTTCTATTGGTATGTATGAAGCGCGCGATGTAAAAGCCGTGTATGATTATGTGCAAGTAAAACAAGAAAAAAATATTGTGCTCTATGGTATTTCTATGGGCGCTGCTACGATTACAAAAGCAGTTTCAGAATTTGGCCTTAAACCTTCTAAAGTAATTTTAGAAATGCCTTTTGCTACCTTACAAGACGCCGTGGCAGGACGTATGCGCACCATGGGACTTCCAGCAGAACCTTTAAGTACACTTCTTACATTTTGGGGTGGTGTAGAACTTGGCGCTTGGGCTTTTAATTACCAACCGCAAAAAGACGCTGCTGCTATTAACTGTCCGGTCTTATTGCAGTGGGGAGTTACGGATCCGCGTGTAACGGAATCTGAAACCCATCAAATATTTAAAAATTTAGCGAGCCACGAAAAAGAACTCATCAAATATTTACAAAGCGGACATCAGAGCCTTTGTAAAAATGAAAAGAGTAAATGGTATATGACCGTTGGTCGCTTTTTAATGATGTAATATTACCAGTTGCTAAAGCGAATACCCACTGCAAAAGGGTACTGTTCTAATCTAGTATAAGAATCATGCAAGGTATTTAAGCTGTATGAACCATAAAGCTTAACGGGTCCAATACCTAGTTCACCAATTAGCGCGGTTCTAAAAGGAGACAAGTCAAAGTCACCTTTATATTTTTGTTTACCACGCTCTTCACTTTTTTGCTTAACCCTGCTACCTACTAAATAGCCTGCACTCACACCTGCGCTAAAACTAAATCCTTTTTTGTTGCCAGGGGTTGTGTTAACGTGTAACATAAGCGGCACACTTAAATAGCCTGCAAACAATTTATTTTTTGAAAACGAAATTGAATCGTTGTATAGAAAAGGAAAACTTTCTTTTCTGTAAGAGACGCGCGAGTCGTATCTGAAATTATACATTTCCATCCCCATACCATATTTTAAAAACACGGCCTGCTTAACAATGCTTACTTTTTGCATGAAAAACCAGAGGTTTACATTGGTTGTTTTACCATTGTTTAAATTAAAAGTTTGATTGTTTGGTGCGCCATTAGCAGCACCAAAGGTTCTGAGGTAATTGTTATTAACAACAGCAGTAGTATAGTTGGTTTCGTCTCTATTACCTGCAAAACCCAGGTCTAAAATCCACCAATTGGTACTTACTTTTTTAGGCGCCGGTTTTTTTCTTTCAATTTTAATAACGGGTTTATTGTCGAGGCCGCTTGCGTTAATAGTGACATTGCCTATTTGAACAGTAGCGTCACTTTCTACGTTTCCTTTGAAACTACCATTTACATTTTCACCACCTTTTTTTACAATAAAAAAATTGCCTACTTTGATGGTGTCAGGTTTTACGAGTATGCTATCTGTTTTTGTATAGCTACTGTCTGATTGTGCGCCTGCCAATAATGTTCCAATACTAAAGAGTGTTGTAAGTACTTTATTTTTCATTTTTGTTGTTTTCTTTGTTTTTAATAATCGCATTTACTTTTCTAAAGAGGCCTCTAAATTTATCTTTATCAATTTCAAAAGCGCCAACCATAACAGATCTATTACTGCTAGCGGCTTCTGTATCGATGGTTTCTATTGCTTCTGTGGCTTCTTCGTTGTTGGCAATGGATGGTAACGTTATTTCGGCAATAACAGTCCGCTTTACATCTATAATATCACCGTTATAACTTGGCATGTTTTGTACCGTTTCAAGGGCTGAAACCGTGTAAGCAGTTGGTATAGTTTGGTGTTCTATGTTTTGAGCGGCAGCGTACTCTATAGCATTCGTAGTCATATTTTTTTCATCGGTCACAACTTTTGTTGCCGACAATGAAACTGTATTTACAACATCATTATTTTTAACACCAGCAAGTGGCGATGCTTTAGAAACATTGTTTTTTGGAATACTATTTTTAGATAATGCAGTTCCTCCTTTTTGATCTAGGATACCATAGCGAACCATCATAAATAAAAATACAGCCGCCGCACCCATCGCCCACCATTTTAATAAAACCACTGGCGCCTTGTCTTTTTCTTTTTTAAATAATTTTTGTTTGTGTGGGTATGCAATTGTTTCTGGCTCTACTATAACCGGAAAAATATTTTTATAGAGTAATGCTTTGTTAGGACAAGAAATAGTAGGTACTTCTAATTTGGTTAATTCTAATGCAGCCAGTTCTTCTTGAGCTTCTGGATGTAAGGTTACAAATGCAAGCAGGGCCTCTATTTCACGCAGATCTAATTCTTCGTCGATGTAACGAAGTAAGAAATCTTGGTAATTATGTAGACTTATGTTTTGCATTTATTTTATAACACTTGCTGCGGACTAATTAAATAATTTCTAAGCTTTAAACGGGCCCTGTGCAAATACACGCGCACTTGATCTGTGGTAAGCTTTGTGATTTCTCCAATTTCCTCGTAACTATATCCTTCGTAATCTTTTAGTAAAACCAAACTGCGCTGCGTTTCATTTAAGGTAGCGAGTGCGTCGTGCAATACTTTTTTTAAAGCCTTGTTTTCTTGATACGCCGTTTGTGTATCGTTTTCAAAACTTTCCTGTAAGGTTATACGGTTTGCTTTTCGGGTATGGTCTATGAGTAAGTGATAGGCTACCGTAAACAAATAAGATTTTGCTTTTGCTGTTTCAACGCTGTCTTTGTGGATCCAGAGTTTTTCGAAGGCTGATTGTACAATATCCTCTGCGTCTTCGGTGTGGCGAAGATTTTTTACGATAAAGCGGTACACATTATCGGCATATAGCAGCACAGATTCGTTGTAGTCTTTCTCCGTCATAGCTAAAACACAGTTGTTTTGGTCTTTTCTGTGGGTATAACGATCCCGGCTATAAAAAGTTACAGGCTAGCTCAAAAAATTAATAATCAATCACTTGTTCCTTAATGGCCGCTGGAATTTCGCGCCACTCGTACTGCTGATTTCTTAATTGAGGCTCAAAACCGGCCTCTTTAATAGCTTCTTGCATGGTTTTATAGGTAAAACGGTGGGGTGCACCTGCTGCACTCACTACATTTTCTTCAATCATAATAGACCCAAAATCATTGGCGCCACTATGTAAGCATACCTGGGCAGTTTGTTTACCCACCGTAAGCCAGCTGGCCTGAATGTTTTTGACATTGGGTAGCATGATACGGCTAATGGCAATCATTCGTATATATTCGTCGGTGGTGGTTAAATTATGTACCCCTCTTATGCGTGTAAGTAAAGTATCTACGTCTTGGAAAGTCCATGGAATAAATGCTAAAAATCCTTTCGCATGTTCCGGTTTCATACTTTGAATTTCACGAATGCGCGTTAAGTGAATAAATCTTTCTTCTAGTGTTTCTACATGACCAAACATCATGGTAGCACTGGTGGTAATATTTAGTTTGTGCGCTTCGTGCATGATGGCAAGCCATTCGTCTGCACCACATTTTCCTTTTGAAATTAAACGTCTTACACGGTCCACTAAAATTTCGGCACCGGCGCCAGGTAGTGAGTCCAAACCCGCTTCCTGTAAGGCTTTTAGCACATCGTGATGGCTCATTTTTTCGAGTTTACAAATATGTGCTACTTCTGGGGGTCCAAGTGCGTGTAGTTTTAGTGTTGGATATTCTTGTTTAATTTCTCTAAATGTCTTGGTATAAAAATCGAGCCCTAAACCTGGGTGATGTCCACCTTGTAATAATAACTGATCACCACCATACGCTAGCGTTTCTTCAATTTTTTTACGGTAGGTAGGCATGTCGGTGATGTATGCATCGGCGTGTCCTGGGATTCTGTAAAAATTACAAAATTTACAATTGGCTACACACACGTTGGTGGTATTTACATTCCGGTCAATTTGCCAACTTACTTTACCATGGGGCACTTGAATTTTGCGCAGTTCGTCTGCTACGTGCATGAGCTCGGTGAGTGGGGCCTGTTCAAACAAAAACATCCCTTCTTCGATGCTTAAAAACTCAAAATTGAGCGCCTTTTGGTATAAATCTGCTAATTGCATGCTTGCTTATTTTAAATAATGGGTACAAAGGTACTACCGAATAGTTCAAGTTTTAAAAATAGCTAACAGCGTTGTATGTACTTTTGCAGTCTATTATAACTATTATGATTCAATTCGATCGCTTTGTATTAGACAACGGATTAAGGGTTTTGGTTCACGAAGACCCCTCAACACCCATGGCGGTGGTGAATGTGATGTATGATGTAGGGGCTAGAGACGAAAATCCGGCACAAACCGGTTTTGCGCATTTATTTGAGCACCTGATGTTTGGTGGTAGCGTTAACATTAAAGATTATGACGAGCCCCTGCAGCGTGCTGGGGGCGAAAACAATGCCTATACCACCAACGACCTTACCAATTATTATTGCCAGTTACCGGCTCAAAATATTGAAACGGCCTTTTGGTTGGAGAGCGACCGAATGTTAAGCTTGGCATTTGGTGAAAAAAGTTTGGCGACACAACGCAAAGTGGTGTGTGAAGAATTTAAAGAACATTATATCAATAAACCATACGGTGATGTATGGCATAAAATGCGTTCACTGGCATATACCGTGCATCCGTATAGGTGGATGACTATTGGTAAAGAATTGTCGCATGTAGAAAATGCAAAAATTGATGACGTTAAAAATTTCTTTTTTAAACATTACCGTCCTGTCAATGCCATATTAGTGGTGGCAGGAAATGTAAAGTTGGAACAAGTAAAACGTTTGGCAGAAAAGTGGTTTGGTCCTATCGAAATGGGCAAAAAATATGAACGTCAATTACCCGTTGAGCCTTTACAAACAGAAGCAAGAAAATTAGAAGTAGAGGCCAATGTGCCACTCGATGCTTTTGTAAAAACATGGCATATGGACGCCCGTTTATCACCTGGTTATTACGCCGCCGATTTACTCACTGAAATACTGGGAGGTGGCGCTGCATCTAGGTTGTATCAGACACTGGTAAAAGAAAAACAATATTTTTCTAGTATCGATTGTTATCATTTTGGAAGTTTAGATTCGGGCCTTGTAGCGGTGGATGGAAAACTTGTGAAAGGTGTTTCTATGGAAACAGCTGTAAAAGCAGTAGATGAAGAAATTGAAAAATTAAAGGCTTCAAAAATTGAAGCAAAAGAGTTACAAAAAGTAATTAATAGAACAGAGAGTGTTATTGCTTTTGAAGACATGAGTGTGATGAGTAGGGCAAGTAGTATTGCGCTATACGAACTATTAGGTGACGCTAGCATGATGAATACCGAATTTCAAAAATACCAAGCTATTGGCATTGATGATATTCATGCATATGCCAATAAAATTTTTGATAACAACAATTCAAATACACTCTTGTATCACGCTCAATAAAAACGACATGTTAGATAGAAAAGTTACTCCAACGATAGAAGAGGCGGTTCATTTTGATTTGCAATTAAAAAATTGCGACCGGTTTACATTAGATAATAAAGTGCCGGTTTATGCCATGAACGCAGGTGCGCAGGACGTGGTGATGGTAGAATGGGTATTTGATGCAGGCAATTGGTACGATAAGCAGCCCATGGTGGCCGCTACCACCAATTTTTTAATCAAAAATGGCACAACCACAAAAACGGCCTATCAAATCAATGATTTTTTTGAATTTCATGGGGCTTATTTGAATAGAAGTTGCTACAACGAAACAGCAAGTCTTACCCTACACTGTTTAAGTAAACATTTGGAAACCCTACTACCAGTGGTGCGTGAAATTATTGAAACCAGTATTTTCCCAGAACAAGAATTAGGCATTTATATTCAAAATCAAAAACAGCGCTTGTCTGTTAATTTGCAAAAATGTGATTTTATTGCCAATCGTTTAATTGACGAATATTTATTTGGCATCAACCATCCTTATGGTACTTATTCGAACGCCGAAGATTATGATGCACTTAATACAGATGTGATAAAAGCATTTTACAAACAGTATTATTTAAACGGCTGTTGTAAAATATTTGTAGCCGGAAAAATGCCAACTGGTTATGAAGTCATGCTTAACAAAGCCTTTGGTACACTGCCTTTGCATGCGGTTCCACACGCAGTGGTTGAACATCCTATTGTAACGGCGGCACAAAAAAAGGTAGAAATTATCAATGATGAAAATGGTGTGCAAGGTGCTATTAGAATGGCCAGACCTTTTCCAAATAGACACCACCCCGATTTTCAAAAAGCACATGTGCTCAATACACTCTTTGGTGGATTTTTTGGATCGAGGCTCATGAGTAATATTAGAGAAGACAAAGGATACACCTATGGTATTCATAGTTATTTTCAAAATCATGTGCATGCTAGTGCATGGATGATTAGCACCGAAGCTGGGCGTGATGTTTGTGCAGCTACGATCGCAGAAGTAATTAAAGAAATGGAAATCCTGCGTAACGAGCCCGTAGCTCAAGATGAACTTGATTTGGTGCGCAATTATATGATTGGCTCTTTACTTGGTGATTTGGATGGTCCGTTCCAACTTATAGGCCGTTGGAAAAACTATGTGCTCAATGGACTCGACGAAAACTACTTTTATAAGAGTATCGAAACCATCAAATCGGTAACCCCTCAGGAGTTACAAAGTCTGGCAAATACCTACCTGCAACCCGACGATTTTTACGAATTGGTTGTGATTTAGGGGTAAATTACGTTCGATTTATACGAACCAGTCGTGAATTTAAAATTATTTTGTTAAAACTTTATTTATCTAACTAGTTGCTATGCAACTAGTTAGTAATTTTTTGCTACATCGTCTCAAAAATATTTAGTACTATGTTTTGCATAGTACTAAATATATCCCATCTTTGTGTTTCAATTAACAGCAATGGATATTCAAAACACACAATCGCAAATGCGGAAAGGGGTTTTAGAATTTTGCATCCTGTCTATCATTAATAGAGGTGAAGTATATCCGAGTGATATTATCGACCAAATGAAAGCAGCCAATTTGCACATTCTAGAAGGTACGTTGTACCCGCTACTAACCAGGCTCAAAAATGCGGGTTTATTAAATTACAGATGGGTAGAAAGTGTGAGTGGACCACCACGTAAATATTTTGTAATGACAGATGCAGGCAAAGAAGCATTCTCTGTTTTATTACAAACTTGGAACGATATGGCAAATGCCGTTTCATTACTAACACAACCCCAAACCCCTAACACCGAAGCATAACTGCTTTAAAATTTTGATCCATGAAAAAAGTAATCAATATAAATTTCCAAGGTCGTATCCTTCCTATCGAAGAAGCGTCTTACGAAACATTAAAACAATACATAGAAAGTTTGCGTCAATATTTTGACGCCGAAGAAGGTAGAGATGAAATCATCAATGACATCGAATGTCGTATTGCAGAACTTTGTGACGACCGTTTAAAAAAAGGCGCGGTTTGCATCACAGAAGATGACATGCGTTTAATTATCGAAAGTATTGGTCGTCCCGCCGATTTTGAAGCACAGGATGGTTTTGAAGCAACTACAAATGCAAACAGCTCAAATCCAAAGCAGGAGCAGTTTTCAGACAACGACGAAAATCCTAAAAGACTTTATCGAGACGAGCAAAACAAAGTGATTGGTGGTGTTTGTGCCGGTATTGCTAATTATTTAAAATTAGATCCACTACTTGTACGCGTATTATGGGTACTGCTATTTGGTATTTCACTTTTTGCATATGTACTCTTGTGGATTGCTGTTCCGAATACTTCAACTACTCAAATTGGTAGTGCACGAAAAAGATTATTTAGAGACATTGATGCTAAAGTAATTGGCGGTGTGTGTGCAGGCTTGTCTAAATATTTTGATGTTAAAGTAATTTATATTCGACTTTTATTTTTAGTGCCTAGCATACTCCTTGTATTAAATTGGAATCATTTTCATTTGTTTCAATTTTGGGAATTTGATGACTTTCCTAATTTTATAGAATTAACATTTAGCCCGAGTGCTGTATTTGTATACATCGTACTTTGGTTGGTGCTTCCAGAAGCAAAAACCACAGCCGATAAATTGGAAATGCGTGGCGAAAAAGTAGACATCAATAGCATTAAAAATACCATTCAAACTGATATGGAAGGTTTTGGCAAAAGAGCACAAAGCTGGGGATCTTCGGTGTATAATCAAGCTAAAACGAGCGAGGCGCAAGCGGCGCAAACCGCTTCAACAGCCACAAATGCAGTGTCAGAACCTGCACAGCGCGGAGGTTGCTTGCATTTTGCAGGCCGAACCATTACTATCTTATTTAAGGCCTTTGTATATTTTGTACTCGGTATTATTACCATTTCTATATTGGCGGCTTTATTTGGAGTAGGTATTGTTGCAACAGGGCTACTTCCATTACGCCGTTTTATTTTGGAAGATGGCGCACACAACTGGTATGCCTATGCCATTATCGTATTTTTTATATGGGTGCCAGTGATAGGAATTGTAACGGCTATCATCCGAAAAATTGCGGGCATTAAAAAAGCAAATGTTTGGGTGCGTGGTGGCTTTTGGTCACTATGGGCGCTGAGCTGGATATTTATTCCACTCTTTTTTGCAACCCTTACCAAAAGTTTTTCTAAGCAAAATGATCCGATGGAACAAACTTTCACCTTGCCTGATGCAAAAGTGAATTATTTAGAAGTAAGCGCAGAGCCGAAACCTAAATATTACAACCATACTTGGTTAAAAATAGAACCCTTTACTTTTTTAGATCAAGACACAGTATATGTAAGAAATTTACGCATCCGTATTGTGAAAGCGGCCTCTGATAGTTTTGAAGTAAAGTATGTTCGCATCAGTAATGGGAAAACCTTGCAGGAAGCAGAACGCCTGGCATCGTTGATTAATTTTGATTTGCAACAAAAAGACAGTACGCTGTTTTTAGACAAAGGCATTGCCATTAATAAAACAGATAAATTCAGAAACCAGCACGTTATTATGACGATAGCGGTTCCTGTAGGTAAGCGATTTAAAATTACCAACAAAGGATGGGCGCAGGTAAATGTGCGTGTTAATAAAAATGGCTGGCGATCAGAAACACATTCTGGATTTATGATCAATGATGGATTTGATGGAGATGATTGGGACCGAAATATAGACACGGAATCATTTGATTATGATCATGATGTAGAATACATTATGACGCCAACAGGTTTGGAAAGAGTGGATGGTGTTAAATCAAGTGATGATAAGGAAAATCCTGAACAATTAAAAAACCGTTTAGAAGAACTCAAACGTGAAAGTGAACAAATCGAAAATGACCTCAAAAAAACTTGGGAGCAAAAGCAAAAAGAAGCGGACGACATAAAAAAACAGTTGGATAAAAAAGGCGATAACCTGAACAGAAATTCAACAAAAAAAGAGTCTAGTGTTTCAGACACCGTAAAGGCCTTTGCTTTTGGATTTGATGCCATTAAACTCTTGGTTTCTCGGTTTCAGTCTTAACCAATAATTAAAATGGTTATAGATAAACCCCTTATTTTTGCAGCCAATCTAATGTACTGTTATGAAAAACACTCCGTTTACTCAAAAGCACTTGGCACTTGGCGCAAAAATGGCTGAATTTGCTGGATATAACATGCCAATCAGTTACTCCGGTATAAATGACGAGCATGCGGCTGTAAGAACCAATGCGGGTGTGTTTGACGTAAGCCATATGGGTGAGTTTATTTTAAAAGGAGAGGGTGCATTAGACCTGATTCAGCGCGTAACTTCTAATGACGCTTCTGTTTTAAAAAATGGACATGCGCAGTACAGTTGCCTACCCAACGAAACAGGTGGAATTGTAGATGATTTGCTGGTTTACTGTGTGGAGAAAAATAAAGTGTACATGCTCGTGGTAAATGCATCTAATATCGAAAAAGATTGGAATTGGATTGTTTCAAAAAATACGTCTGGTGTAGAAATGCACAACATTAGTAGCAAAACTTGTTTGCTTGCGATTCAAGGTCCAAACGCTACAAAAATATTGCAGCCACTTACCCAGATGGATATTTTAAACCTACCCTATTACACGTTTACAAAAGGCGTTTTTGCAGGTATCGAAAATGTACTTGTGAGTGCAACAGGTTACACAGGTTCTGGTGGCGTAGAAATTTATTTTGAAGATAGCGATGGTGCTGCCGATAAAATTTGGGATGCCATTTTTGAAATTGGAACACCGCAAGGTTTAAAACCTATTGGACTTGGTGCACGTGATACACTTCGTTTAGAAAAAGGATTTTGTTTATACGGAAATGATATTGATGACACCACATCTCCACTTGAAGCAGGACTTGGATGGATCACAAAATTTACCAAAGATTTTACCAATAAATCATTTTTTGAAAATCAAAAGGCAGCTGGTGTTACTAAAAAATTAGTAGGCTTTGAAATGATTGATAGAGGTATTCCAAGACATGATTACCTCATTAAAAACGAAGCTGGTGATGTGATTGGAAAAGTAACAAGTGGCACACAGGCGCCAAGCCTACAAAAGGCTGTGGGACTGGGTTACGTGGCTACTGCGCACGCTACTGTTGGATCTGAAATTTACATTGATATCAGAAATACAATGGTTAAAGCCAAAGTGGTTAAGTTCCCTTTTGCGTAATTATTCTTTCTTGTTTTTAGAATTTATACTCGAATAGTATTGGATGATTTGTTGGCGTCTAATTAATGTTTCTATTTGTTTATCGCAAATATGAAAACATACATGTATGAACGCAATTAAAAACAAAGTCCAACTTATTGGACATCTAGGTCAAACCCCCGAAATCACAAATTTTGAAGGCGGTAAAAAAGTAGCCAATCTTAATTTAGCTACCAACGAAATTTACAAAGACGCCAACGGCGAAAAAGTCACCGAAACGCAGTGGCATTCTGTAGTAGCTTGGGGTAAACTTGCCGAAATCGCCGAAAAATATTTAGTCAAAGGTATCGAAGTTGCTATTGATGGTAAACTCGTTAACAGAAATTACACCGATAAAAACGGCGTTAAAAAATATGTTACCGAAGTGCATGCCAACGAACTTCTCATTCTTACAAAAAAAGGATAGCCCCTCTGTTCTTTTTTATGGCCAGCGCTTTTGCGCTGGCCTTTTTATTTTCGTTCATTTGGCTTTATATTTGCAGCCTCATGAATCAGTCTAAGCCACATTTACATACGATCTTATCGCCCAAATTATTAGAACTATACAATGTCAGTGATTGCATTGTAGTGGTTATTGATGTATTTAGGGCTACTTCTACTATTGCTACAGCACTTTACAATGGTGCCGACCGTATTATCCCTGTCGACAATGTCAACAAATGTATTGAGGTGGGAAAAGCAACCGGCGGTATCACAGCTGGTGAGCGTGATGGAAAAATTATTGAAGGGCTTTCTTATGGAAATTCTCCTGCCGAATATCCGCGTAGTTTTATTGAAGGTAAAACCCTAGTGCTAACAACAACCAATGGTACCAAGCTTTTGCATATGGCTCTAAACAATGGTGCCGATCAAATTATTACCGGTTCATTCCCTAATTTATCGGCTGTTTGTGCCCATTTAATTGCACAAAACAAACCTGTTGTACTCGGTTGTTCTGCCTGGAAAGACCGTGTTAATATAGAAGACGCTTTATTTGCCGGCGCCGTAATAGAACAAATCAAGGATCATTTTACCATCCATTGCGATAGTTCACTTATGGCAAATGATTTATACAATTTGCATAAAGCAGATATCACCACATTTATCCAAAAAACCACCCATTGGCACCGCCTAGCATCTTATGGGTTAGAAGCCGACTTAACCTACTGTGTTACCACAGACGTGGCTCCCGTCCTTCCTATCTACAAAAACGGAGATTTAGTACGCGCCAATTAGCAGCTTTTTCGTACTTTCGCAAATTGCCCTTTTTAAACAGGGTGCAATTTAGAACAGCACTATGGCGTTACCTTACTTGGTCAAACATATTTATAATAACGGTACCGAAGAGGTAATCAGAAGAGGGAAAAAAATTCATGCGTTGGGTAATGTAGAATTACTTGAGTATGACGACCTCATGGGCAATGTAAATTTTAGGGTTAAGGATGATGGGTATGCTACTTTTTACAAGGTAAGCGTCTCTCAATTTAAGAATCCAAAATTTTTGTCGGTTCGTTGTGCATGCCCCTATAACTTATCTGAAATCTGTAGACATAAAGCGGGCGCTCTTTTTCATTTGCAAGATTTATTAGACCGAAATCAGTTAGGTAACTATGAAGCGGCCTATGATCAAAAGCATACGGTTGTTAAAATGAAGCAACTTGAGCTCAAGCAAATAAAAATGCTTTCTGATCAATCTAGTTTTGAAGAAGCGAGTAATTTTTTAAGAACAGGTTCGGCTACCATCCTAGAAGCAAAGGAGGAGCGGGTTACAGCCTCCTTGGTGTATGAAGGACATACCTATCAGTTACTCATTCAAAAAAATGAAGAACGTAATTTTGACACATCATGCAACTGCGGATCTGAAACAGAACATCCGCTTTGCGTACATAAAAACATTATTTTTTTACAATTACTTAATAAGTTTGGTCCTGGTTATTTTGACACCATTAGAAACTGGAATAAAGAAAAAAATAAATTATTAGCACTCTATGGTTTTTCTTTAGCAGATGATTTGACAAATAAATTTGAATTCACGTACACCGCTGGAAAACCTTTTTTACGCGTATTAGATACTTCTATAAAAAGAGTGGCACTTCCATTAGGAAACGAAGCCATTTCTATTGTTTCAAAAAAATCTGATTTTATACCCGACCAAAAAGAATCGGAAAAAATTGAAACGTCTCTACCAAAAGTAAAAGGTAAAACTTTTCAAAAATTAGGTCTTGTCATTTCTACAAACAGTATTCAATATCCTTTTACACAGTTTGATATCGTAGAAGGGGAAGTTGATGAAGACCAGCAGCGTTTTTTAGGAAAAGTTGAAAAGCAAGACCTTGCCAGATTTATTAATACTGAACTCCTAGACGAGCAGGATAAATCACTGGTGCAGCAGCTCCGTAAATTAATGCCTTCCGAAGTAAGTAGGTATCTAGACCGGAATTCACCCTTTAGTGGTATCTGGGAAAATATTGTGCAGCAGCACAACGATCAGCTCCCGGAAGAAACCAAAACGCTTATCAACGAATACCTGCACCCAAAAATCAAAAAATTATTTGAGCACTGTGGCGAAAGCCTTCTGATATATACCTTGCCAGAAAAAAAGACTTTTGTTACGGCTAATTTAGAGCCTGCCGAACTGGTATGTAATTTTATATCTCCCTACTTTGAAATTCAATACGCAAAAGGCGCTTATGAAATCGAGTGCCGCGTTAAGCTCCCACTCGCAGACGTTAATGTTTCAGAAAACGAATGTACCAGTCCACTTCTTTTCAAGTACCATCAACAGTATTTTACTTGGAAAAAAGCAGATGATATTTTAATGATGGAGTCCTTTTTACCAACTGGTAAAATTGTCATTTCAAAAGAAGAGTGGGCCCAAAAATTACAAACTTTTGTATTACCGCTTTCTAAAATGTACCATATACATTTTGGAAACGTTGAAAAAGAAGAGCTAAATAATATTACCCCAGAAGTAAGTATTCACCTTAAAGAACGCGGCGACTATTTGTTATTTCAGCCCGTATTTTCTTACCAAGGTTTTGAAGTGCGCGCCATTGATAAAGACAAAATTATTGTTCCGCTTTCCGATAAAATATTAATGATACAGCGCAACCTAGAAACGGAAGCCCGTATTATTTCAAAAATAGAATCACTGCATTCTGGTTTTGTAAGACCCGAGCAAAGTGATTTACTCGCTTTAAAAGGCGCAGAAGTTTTAAAAAATAACTGGTTCTTTTTATTTGTAGATGCTGTTAAAGACATGAACATTCCGGTGTTTGGTTTTGAAGCACTTAAAAACTTCAGATTCAATACCGCAAAGCCTTCAACCAAAATATTTATTAGCAGTAATACCGATTGGTTTGATGCTAAAGTTGAAATTCACTTTGGCGAGCAAAAGGTAAGTGTCGAAGACGTTAAAAAAGCACTTGCTAGCAAGCAACAATTTGTACCACTTCAAGATGGAACACTCGGTATTTTGCCAGAAGAGTGGATAAAAAAATATTCACTGTTATTTAGAGTGGGTGAAGGTCGCTCCGAAAATATCAAGTTAAGTAAATATCATTTTAGTGTAATTGAAGAATTGTATTTACAACGGGATGAGGAGGAATTATTTTTTCAATTAGAAGAAAAGTATGAGCGTCTCAAAGAAAATCATTCTATTAAAGATGTGCCTGCGCCAAAGCATTTAAAAGAAGTATTACGCCCCTATCAAGAAAGTGGTTTTCAGTGGCTTAATTACCTCCGAGAAGTACGCTGGGGTGGCATCTTAGCGGATGATATGGGTCTTGGTAAAACCATTCAAGCACTCAGCTTTTTACACCATCTTAAATCTGAAGAAGGTACTTTAAAAGCGCTTGTGGTATGTCCCACCACCCTTATGTACAACTGGCAAAATGAAATTGGTAAGTTCACGCCTAACATAAGTTTTTATGTTCACCATGGTGCTGGACGTTCTCGTGATGCACTCGCATCTAATGAAGCAGATGTTATTATCACTACCTACGGGACACTCCGCAGTGATATCAAACAATTTGTAGAAGTCGCATTTGATTATGTGGTACTCGATGAAAGTCAGGCCATCAAAAATCCAAATAGTAAAGTAACAAAAGCAGCCGGTTTATTAAAAGCAACCAACAGGCTTTGTTTGAGTGGTACCCCACTTCAAAACAATACATTTGATATATACGCACAAATGAACTTCTTGAATCCGGGCATGTTAGGTAGCGTAGAATTTTTCAAACAAGAATTTTCTATTCCTATTGATAAGTTTGGAGAAAAAGAACAAAAAGATCATTTGCGTAAACTCCTCTATCCATTTATGTTGAGGCGTACCAAAGAGCAGGTAGCCAAAGACTTACCAGAAAAACAAGAAATGGTACTCTTTTGCGAAATGGGTGACGAGCAGCGTAAAATTTATGAAGCTTTCCGAAACGATTACCGCGATAAAATTTTAGGTGTTGTAGATAACCAAGGGATACAAAAGTCTCAATTAACTATTTTACAAGGCCTTATGAAGCTGCGTCAAATTTGCGACAGCCCATCTATTATAAAAGACGAAGAAAAATTCCCGAACGTATCCGTTAAGCTAGAAGAAATTGGTAGAGAAATCACAGAAAATATTAGCAACCATAAGGCGCTTGTGTTCTCTCAATTTTTAGGCATGCTTGCACTCATCAAAGAGCGATTAACTGAGCTTGGCGTAGATTATGAATATTTTGATGGTAGCAGCACCGTTCTCGAAAGAGAGCGTGCTATTCAGCGTTTTCAAAACGACGAATCATGTCGTGTGTTTTTAATTTCGCTCAAAGCGGGTGGCGTTGGCTTAAACCTTACTGCCGCAGACTATGTATACATTGTGGATCCTTGGTGGAACCCTGCGGTAGAGCAACAAGCCATTGACCGAACACACCGCATTGGTCAAACCAAAAACATTTTTGCATACCGTATGATTTGCACGGATACCGTGGAAGACAAAATATTAAAGCTACAAGACCGCAAACGCAGTTTGGCACGTGAACTCATCACCGACGATGAAGGCTTTGTAAAGAGCCTTACCCGTGAAGATGTTGAATACTTATTCAGTTAGAATTATTTTAGTTCTGCAGCAGCGATATTTGCTTCCGGAGCCAATTTGAACTCATCTTTGCAGCCCGCCGAGCAAAATCCAATGATTTTGTCTTTGTAATGTGCTGTATCTGAGATGCCTGCAGTAACTGGCATACCACAGGTGGGATCTTTTTTGTTGTTCACCATCGATACTGGAAAACTTGTAGCTGCAGGCTCCATGCTTGTTTGAGCAGCGGTATCAACTACCTCTTGCTTTGGTGCTTCTGTACTATTACAACTCGCTATAACGGTTGTTACAACGATTAATTGGGTGAATCTTTGTTTTATACCGGTGAACATAGGGTATTGATTTATTTTGTTACAATATTTTGTATTTCAAATCGTTTTACAAAAATAACAATCTTTATCCTTATTTAAAGGGTTCTCACCGATATTCAATCACAGCGTCCTATTATCCCTCTTGCTTGCCTTTAAACTTATTTACATAAAATCTGTCTTGCATTATAGATTAACTTTGCACCGCATATTACCACCTATTTATGAAAAAATTATTGCCGTTACTTTCCCTTGTATTTTTAGTTTCTTTTGCGAGCGCTCAATCTGTAGCCACCGTTAAAGGAATTTTAATTGATTCTTTAAATAAACAATCATTAAAAGATGCATCTATTGTGGTATTAGCAGCTAGTGATTCTTCACTTGAGGTTTTTACACTTGCTAAAGCGGATGGTAGTTTTATCATTAATAATGCACCTTTTGGTGAAATGCTCGTTCAGGTCAAATTCCAGGGGTATGAACCATTTTCTAAAAAAATCACTTTTTCTGCTAAAAACAGCCAAGTAGATCTTGGTAAAATTTATTTAAAGCAAGCTGCTAATGATTTAGGTAACGTGACAGTAACGCAGTCGCCAGTTCAAATGAAAAAAGATACGGTGGAGTTTACAGCGTCTGCATTTAAAACAAAGCCTAATGCAGTAGCAGAAGATTTACTTAAAAAAATTCCGGGTATTCAAGTAGATAAAGATGGTGGTATTAAAGCACAAGGTGAAACGGTACAACGCGTACTTGTAGATGGTAAGCGCTTTTTTGGAGATGATCCTAAAATGGCAACTAGGAATTTACCTCCAGATATTATCGATAAAATTCAAGTATTTGATGCGGCAAGTGATCAAAGCGCATTTACCGGTTTTGATGATGGTAACCGTGTTAAAACAATTAATATCACAACCCGCAAAGACAAGCGTAAAGGTTATTTTGGAAGAGCAGCGCTTGGTGCAGGTGCTAATAGTGATGATGCGCTTTATGATAATAATATCAATATCAGTAAGTTTAATGGGGATCAACAAATCACTTTTACAGGTCAGGCCAATAACGTAAACAAACAAAATTTTTCGGTACAAGATATGCTTGGTTCTCTTGGTGGCGGCGGCTTTGGCGGCGGCGGCGGTGGACGAGGCGGTGGTGGCGCAACCATGGGTGGCGGTGGTGGTGGCGGCCTACTTGGAACCGGTGGCGGTGGCGGTATCGTAAAAACACTTGCAGCAGGACTCAACTACAAAGACAATTGGGGTACAAAAACACAGTTTTCTGGAAGTTATTTTTACAACGACCAAACAACCAATAGAGATCAAAACAGCTTAACAGAAAATTTAGTGACTGGTAGTACCGACTCTTCTATTTTTAGTAAGCAGGTACAAAGTTCAGTGACCAATAATAAAAACCACCGTATCAATTTTAATATCGAAACCAATTTTGATACGAGCAATACGCTTATCATTCGACCTAATATTAGTTTTCAAAATACGCATTCAGAAACCTTTCAAACAACAAGCTCTACACGTGGTAAAATTACAAGCCTTAATAGCTCACGCGTAAACTCCGGGAGAGACAATCAGGGAATTAACGGAAGTTTAGAGGCAACGTTTAGACACCGTTTTGCTAAAAAAGGTCGTACCTATTCTATCGGTTTAAACAGCAGTTATAATACCAACGACGGGTCTGGAAGTAACTGGTCACAAAATCAGTATAATTTGCCATCACGTAGCTATACCGATACACTGGATCAAATTTATACGACTAACCGAGATGGTAAAAACAATAGTGCTACTTTATCATACACCGAGCCTATTGGAAAAAATAAACAACTAGAATTCAACTATAATATTTCTAGTAATATAAATAATTCTGGAAGAGCAACACTAGGTTATAATAAAGCAACTAGTAACTATGATATTGCAGTTCCTAATTTGAGCAATATTTTTGAAAATACTTTTAATGCCAACAGATTTACATTGAATTATCGCATTCAAAATGCTAAATATAATTTTAGTATCGGATCTGGATTACAAGTTGGAGATTTAGTAAGTAAAAACATTAGTACCAACGTTAATTTAAAGCAACACTTTGTAAATTTATTTCCATCTGCTAATTTCAGATACGATTTTACAAAGTCTAAAAATATGCGATTCTTTTACAATGGCCGAACCTCACAACCTAGTGCAGATCAGTTGCAGCCGGTTATTGACAATAGCAATCCACTACTTATTAGAACCGGTAATCCTAATTTAAAGCAACAATTTTCACACTCATTCAGATTGTTGTATAATTCGTTTGACATGTTTAGTCAAAAAATTGTTTTTGCAACCCTTAGTGGTAGTTTTATTGAAAACGACATCCAAAATTCAACAACAATATCTGGTGGTGGTGTACAAACCATTAAGCCAGTAAACTTAAGTGGCACCTATAATATAAACGGATTTTTTAACTATGGATTCCCAATTAAAAAGCCAAAGAGTAATTTAAATTTGATGGCGAATGTTTCACGCAATCAAACACAAACTCTTGTAAATAGTGTTAGTAATTTTACGCGTAATACCAATTTGGGTGGAACAATTTCATGGACCACCAATATCAAAGAAGGGTTTGACATGAACTTCTCTTCTAATTCTAATTTGACAATGGCTAGATATACACTACAGCCGCAACAAAATGGAGACTTCTTTAGTCAAACAGTTTCTACAGAAGCAACCATTTATTCGAAGAGTGGTTGGGTTTTATCTACCGACTTTGATTATATCTATAATGCAGGAAGAAGTGAAGGTTTCAATACAAGTATTCCACTTTGGAATGCAAGCTTGTCTAAGCAAATGCTAAAAAATAAAGCAGGTGAATTAAAGTTCTATGTATTTGACTTATTAAATCAAAACATAAGCATCTCTAGAAACGTAACAAGTAACTACATTCAAGATTTACAAACCCGCGTTTTAAAGCGTTATTTCATGATAAGCTTTACGTATAATTTGCGCAAATTTGGAGCCGCACAAGGGCCTCAAAATCCAATGATGCGCATGATGCAAATGCCAGGAGCAGAACGTCAAATGAATAATATGATGCGTACCTACCGTGGTGGGGGCATGTAAAATCAACCATATAATTTCAAAAAAGGCTACTTCTAAACGGGGTAGCCTTTTTTAATACTTACAACCGTTAGTAAAAATGAGGATTTTTTGTGGAAAACTCCCTGTTTTACTGCAAACTAACCTATTTTTACACCCTCAAAAGAAATCAAACCGCTTAGGTGAAAATGGCATTTCAATATAGAAACTCAATTTACCTCCCAACCATTAACTGTTTGGGATTTGTTTCTGTGGCTAGGCTTGTGGTCCAGTTGCGACGTGGATGCTGATAGGACGAGCAACTGGCACTTGCCCCTATCAGTGAAAAAATCCCCAGTTTAATTTTTCATTTTCTTTTTCTACAATTTTAATTGAAGGCGTTGGAACAAAAAATAATTGTTCGCGTAGCAAATGCTAGCGACGTTACATATGCTCAAACCATTACAGACGAAATGGAATCTTCTGCAAAAGCCAGAGGTACTGGTATTGCCAAAAGAACTCCCGAATACGTGGCCAAAAAAATGGAAGAGGGCAAGGCGGTAATTGCCGTAGAACAGGATGGTACTTGGGTTGGATTTTGCTATATAGAAGTTTGGGGGCACGAAACATTTGTTGCCAATAGTGGACTCATTGTGGCACCCGCCCACAGAAAAAGTGGTGTTGCTAAATTAATCAAGCAAACGATTTTTAATTTATCAAAAGAGCGGTATCCAACAGCAAAAATATTTGGATTAACAACGGGTCTTGCGGTCATGAAAATCAATAGTGACCTAGGTTACGAGCCTGTTACGTACAGTGAACTAACAGACGATGAAGAGTTTTGGGCTGGTTGCAAAAGCTGTGTGAACTATGAAATTTTGCAAAGTAAAGAGCGGAAAAACTGTATGTGTACAGCGATGTTGTATGACCCCGCCGATCACTACACAACACAAGAAACGTCGGCAGAATTTAAAGTCAATTCTAAACTCTATGAGCGCTTTATGAAATTCAAGCAAAATAATTTGTTGAAGTGGTTTAGAAAAAAAGAAAAGCATACAAGTAAAAAAAATTCAATCGAAAAAAAATAATAAAATGGCAAGTGAATTACATCAAGTAAAGGCCGGCGATAAAGTGGTACTTGGATTTAGCGGAGGTTTAGACACATCTTATTGCGTTAAATATTTAACAGACGAAAAGGGCTATGAAGTACATAGTGTGATTGTAAACACCGGCGGTTTTTCGGAAGAGGAATTAAAAAATATAGAAGCACACGCTTATAATTTAGGCGTAAAAACACATACCACTATCGATGCCGTTACCTCATACTATGATAGCATTATCAAGTATTTGATTTATGGCAATGTGCTTAAAAACAATACTTACCCTTTAAGTGTAAGCGCAGAACGTTTGAGTCAGGCCCTTCATATTGCGGAACACGCCAAAAAAATGAATGCGACAGCTGTGGTGCATGGAAGTACAGGCGCTGGTAATGATCAGGTTCGTTTTGATATGGTTTTTCATATCATGATTCCTGGTGTCACCATCATTACACCCATTAGAGATATGCAACTTAGTAGGGAAGATGAAATTGCTTATTTGAAGTCTAAGGGTGTAACCATGAACTTCGAAAAAGCGGCGTATTCCATCAATAAAGGGCTTTGGGGTACTAGCGTTGGCGGTAAAGAAACATTAACGTCCAAAGGCATGTTGCCAGAGTCTGCGTGGCCAACACAGGTAACATCAACAGGAACTGAAGAACTGAGTTTGCATTTTGAAAAAGGTGCATTAACTATGATCAACGATAAACGTTTTGATCATCCAACAAAAGCCATTCAATATTTACAAACCATTGCTGGTACATATGGTATTGGAAGAGATATTCATGTAGGTGATACCATTATTGGGATCAAAGGACGTGTTGGTTTTGAAGCAGCTGCCCCCATGGTTATTTTAAAGGCACACCACGCACTTGAAAAACATGTATTAACCAAGTGGCAGTTAAATTGGAAAGATCAATTAGCGCAGTTTTATGGCAACTGGCTACATGAAGGTCAAATTATGGATCCGGTGATGCGTGACATAGAAGCCTTTTTAGAAAATGCACAAGAAAATGTTACGGGTACGGTGTTTTTACAATTACATCCATACCGTTTTACAGTGATTGGTATTGAATCTGCCTTTGATTTAATGAGTAGCAAGTTTGGTAAATATGGTGAAATGAATAGTGGCTGGTCTGGTGAAGACGTGCGTGGATTTTCAAAAATATTTGGCAACCAAACATCTATATACCATAGCATTAAAAACAGCCAATCATGAAAAAAATAAATGTTGGTATAGCAGGTGGTGCAGGTTACACGGGTGGCGAACTTTTAAGAATACTTGTTCATCATCCGGAAGTACATATTTCGTTTGTACATAGTAGTAGTAATGCGGGTAAGGCCATTTCTGCTGTTCACACAGATTTAGTGGGTGATACAGACCTTATTTTTACCAATACTTTTTTGGACAATATCGATGTTTTGTTTTTATGCGTAGGACATAACGAGGCAAAAAAATTATTAGCTGAACAAAACATAGCAGCGTCAGTATCTATCATTGATTTATCACAAGATTTTAGACTTGCTGCAAATGCTACAATTGCGGATAGAATTTTTGTGTATGGATTGCCTGAACTTAACCGTGAAAAAATAACCACTGCAAAAAACATTGCCAACCCAGGCTGTTTTGCAACGGCTATTCAGTTAGCGTTATTGCCACTTGCAAAAGCAGGCCTCTTACAAGATATTTATACAACAGGTATTACAGGGTCTACCGGTGCAGGGCAATCATTAAGTGCAACCTCGCATTTTAGTTGGCGCGCTAATAATATTCAGGCCTACAAAACGCTCGATCATCAGCACGTTTTTGAAATTGTGCAATCACTCAATGTGTTGCAAGCAGATGCTCCACTTAGTACAAGTGGCGAAGGCCCTGGTTTACATTTTGTGCCATGGCGTGGTGACTTTACAAGAGGTATTTATACTAGCTCGGTTATCGATTGTAGTTTACCATTAGAAGCCGTTCAGGAAATGTATGATAGCTATTATGCAGCTCATCCATTTGTAGTGGTATCTGAAACGCCTATACATTTAAAACAAGTAGTAAACACCAATAAATGTGTACTACAAATTGAAAAGCAGGGCAATAAATTGGTAGTGCATAGTGCCATTGATAATTTAATAAAAGGCGCTAGTGGACAGGCGGTTCAAAATATGAATTTATTTTTTGGACTAGATGAAACAACGGGTCTTTTATTTAAAGCAAACTTTTTTTAGACATGAAACTATTTGACGTTTATCCACTAAATAATATCACCATTACAAAAGCTAAGGGTTCTTATGTATGGGACGAAAAAGGAATAGAATATTTAGATATGTACGGCGGACACGCTGTTATTAGTATTGGACATACGCATCCATATTGGGTGTCAGCTATAGAAACACAACTTCATCAAATTGCTTTTTATTCTAACTCTGTAATTATTCCAATTCAAACGCAGTTGGCTCAAAAAATTGGAACAGTAAGCGGCAAAGAAAATTTTCAACTTTTTTTATGCAACAGTGGGGCCGAAGCCAACGAAAACGCATTAAAGCTTGCATCTTTTGTAACAGGGCGTAAAAAAATTATTGCCTTTACAGGATCTTTTCATGGAAGAACATCACTTGCTGTTGCTGCTACAGACAACCCGTCTATTGTAGCGCCTGTTAATGAAACAGATAATATTATTTTCTTACCCTTTAATGATGAGGCTGCACTGCAGGCTTGTTTTGATGCTGAGGGTGATAATATTGCCGCTGTTATTATAGAAGGTATTCAGGGTGTGGGTGGTATTAGGGTTGCATCTAATTCATTTTTACAAAGTATAAGGTCTTTGTGTGACAAGCATGGCGCTTTATATATTGCGGATAGCGTACAGTGCGGTTATGGTAGAACGGGACAATTTTTTGCGCACGACGCTGCAGGCGTAGATGCTGATATTTATTCGATGGCAAAAGGTATGGGGAACGGTTTCCCCATTGGTGGTATTTTAATTGCCCCACATATTGCACCAAAATACGGCATGTTAGGTACCACGTTTGGTGGCAATCATTTGGCATGCGCCGCAGCACTCGCTGTTGTTGAAGTGATGGAACAAGAAAATTTATTGGAGGCCGCATCAAGTAATGGTGCTTACTTAATTGAAGCGCTTTCAAAAATCCCGCATCTACAAAACCTAAGAGGTAGAGGGCTCATGATAGGTTTTGATGTAGCGGATGAAATCAAAGATTTAAAAAAAGTATTGCTACAAGAATTTAAAGTATTTACTGGAGAAGCAAAACCCAACGTTATCAGATTACTTCCTTCTTTGGCTATAACAAAACAGGAAATTGATATATTCTTAGATAGACTTCAAAAAGCCATTCAATCTTTGTTATGAAACAATTTATCCAAGTAGGCGACGTTTCCGATATTCAAGCACTCATTCATAAAGGACTTGAATACAAGCAAGATCCATTTATGGATAAAATGCTTGGTGCCAATAAGCGGGTGGGTTTACTTTTTTTAAATCCTAGTTTGCGCACAAGACTTAGTACACAAATAGCCGCGAAAAATTTAGGTATGGACGCAGTTGTTTTTAATGTAGACAAAGAAGGCTGGGCTTTAGAATTTGCAGAAGGTGCTATCATGAATGGAACAACCGTAGAACACGTAAAAGATGCTGCACCTATTTTGGGCCAGTACTTTGATATTTTATGTATTCGCACTTTTCCTGCTTTGCAAAACAGAGACGAAGATTACGCAGAAACAATCATCAATCAGTTTATTAAATACGCAGGCGTGCCTGTTGTAAGTCTAGAAAGTGCAACACTGCATCCGCTTCAATCTTTAACAGATTTAATAACCATACAGGAATCGATAACTGCCACCCAGCTTATTAAAAAACCAAAAGTGGTATTAACCTGGGCGCCACATGTAAAAGCTTTACCACAATGTGTCGCTAATAGCTTTGCACAGTGGGCAACGGCTGCCAATTTTGCGGATGTTGTTGTTACGCATCCTGCAGGTTATGAACTTTCAGCAAGCTATACAAAAGGCGCCACCATTACCCACGATCAAGCTGCTGCGCTTGAAGGCGCTGATTTTGTGTATGTAAAAAACTGGAGTTCTTACAACGACTATGGTAAGGTTTTTTCTACCGATCCTGCGTGGATGTTAACGGCAAATACACTCAAGCATTCTAATAACGCAAAAGTGATGCACTGCTTACCCGTAAGAAGAAACGTAGAACTCTCTGATGAAATATTAGATAGCTCTAGCAGCCTAGTTACCAAACAAGCTGGCAACAGAGTTTGGGCTGCACAAGCGGTATTATCCACCATTTTATCTTCAAAAAAATAAGCGTGGAAAAAATATCCATTATAAAAATTGGTGGCAATATCATTGATAATGAAGTACATCTTGCTTCCTTTTTAAGTGCCTATGCGGCAGTAGAGGGAAAAAAGATTTTAATTCATGGTGGTGGTAAATTGGCCACTAAAATGGCCGCTGATTTAAACATACCACAGCAGATGGTTGATGGCAGAAGAATCACAGACGCTGCTACCCTTAAAATTGTAACGATGGTATATGCTGGCTACATCAATAAAAATATTGTAGCAGCGCTTCAATCAAAAAAGATGCATGCGCTTGGTATTTGTGGTGCAGATGCAAATATTGTAAGAGCGCATAAAAGAATACATGCCAATACCGATTATGGTTTTGTAGGTGATATCGACGCAGTCGACACAGAAAAAATAGTTCAATTATTAGAAGCAGGTCTATCACTTGTAATGGCACCCATTACACACGATGGGGCAGGACAACTATTAAATACCAATGCTGATACTATGGCGCAGGCCATTGCTACGGCACTCAGCAGTAAATATGAAGTATCTTTAGTGTATTCTTTTGAAAGAAAAGGGGTACTGTCATCTATAGCGGATGGTAATAGCGTTATACCTATTATTAATCCAGAAAATTATGCCAGTTTAAAAGCGAGTGGTCAAGTTAATGAAGGAATGATTCCAAAACTAGACAATGCTTTTGAAGCATTACAAAAAGGAGTAACTAGGGTTATTATTGGAGACGCTTTAGATATTGATCAACTCATTGCTGGCAAATCCGGCACCACCATTCAAAAAAATTAATAATTAAGTGGAGGCAAATAAAAATATATACGCATCAGCTGCAATTGCTTTATTGCAAAAGCTTATCGCGGCTCCTTCTTTTAGTAAAGAGGAGGACGCCACTGCGTCAATTTTATTTGATTACTTACAACATAATGGCGTAACGCCTAATAGACACCTCAATAATGTTTGGGCTACTAATAAACACTTTGATCCTACAAAGCCAACAATACTTTTAAATTCTCACCACGATACGGTAAAGCCTAATGCGGGCTACACAATTGATCCGTATGATCCTATTATTCAAGAGGGTAAATTATATGGATTAGGAAGTAATGATGCTGGCGCTTCGCTCGTATCATTACTACATGTTTTTTTACATTATTACACACTGGAACATTTAGCCTACAACATCATTTTTGCAGGCACTGCCGAAGAAGAAATTTCTGGAAAAAATGGTATTGAAAGTTTGGTGCCTCATTTGCCAGCTATTCATTGTGCTATTATTGGCGAACCAACTGCTATGCAATTAGCTGTAGCAGAGCGTGGCTTAATGGTATTAGACGTTGTGGTACCAGGCATTGCAGGGCATGCAGCTAGAGGCGAAGGGCAAAATGCAATTTATAATGCGCTACCTGTTATCGACGTTTTTAAAAATTTCAGGTTTTCAAAAGTTTCAGAATTATTAGGTCCGGTAAGTCAAACGGTAACCGTTATTGAAACAACCAATAAAGCGCATAATATTGTACCACCCGATTGTAGATTGGTGGTAGATGTGCGTGTGAATGAGTGTTATACATTTGAACAAATTATAGCCGAGCTTCACGTACAAATAAATAATGCAGCGGTAACTGTAACGCCAAGAAGTACGCGTTTACAATCTTCGGCGATTGCATTAGATCATCCGCTTGTTAAAGCAGGGATAGCCATTGGTAGTAAGCCTTATGGCTCGCCTACAACATCAGATAAAGCACTTGTTTCATTTCCGGCTTTAAAAATGGGTCCTGGTGAATCTGCACGAAGTCATAGCGCAGATGAATTTGTGTTTGTTGAAGAAATTGAAATAGGCATACAAAAATATATTGAATTGTTAGATCAGGTGTTACTTCTTAAATAATAACTGCATAAAAACAGGAACGATGAAACTTTGGCAAAAAAATACAAATGTAGCAGCAGCAGTAGAAAATTTTACAGTTGGAAACGATCTGGCATTTGACGCCATGCTCGCGCCTTTTGATGTGCTTGGCTCGCTTGCACACGTGCGCATGCTTGCACAGGTTGGTTTATTAGAATCTTCAGAGGCAGAGTTAATTGACGCTGCATTAAAAAATATTTACAAGCAGGTAATTACGCCTGGCTTTACATTGCCAGCCGGTGTAGAAGATATTCATTCTTATGTAGAACTCTTATTAACAGAGCAACTAGGTGATGCAGGTAAAAAAATTCATAGTGCGAGAAGTAGAAATGATCAAGTGTTAGTGGATTTAAAATTATACCTGCGTCATGAAATTATGGATCTTGTTGGAAGCGTTCAGTCTTTTTTTACACTACTTCAAGCCCAAAGTGAAAAGTATAAAAATCATTTACTACCTGGTTATACGCATTTACAGCTTGCGATGCCCTCCTCATTTGGACTCTGGTTTGGCGCCTACGCCGAAAGTTTGGTAGACGATTTAATTACCTTGCAAAGTGCGTATAAAGTAGTTAACAAAAATCCACTGGGCTCTGCTGCTGGATATGGGTCATCATTTCCAATAAGTAGAAGTGTTACTACTGTTTTACTTGGCTTCGAAAATTTAAATTACAATGTGGTATACGCACAAATGGGCAGAGGTAAAGCAGAACGAATTACGGCCATGGCACTTGCAAATATTGCAGACACGCTTGCAAAAATGAGTATGGACGCCTGTCTTTACCTCAATCAAAACTTTGATTTTATTTCATTTCCCGCAGAGCTTACTACGGGATCAAGTATTATGCCGCATAAGAAAAATCCGGATGTATTTGAACTGATTCGTTCGCATTGCAACCGTATTAAAGCACTACCCAACGAGGTAATGTTAATGACGACTAATTTACCCTCTGGATACCATAGAGATTTACAACTTTTGAAAGAACATTTATTTCCAGCTTTTAAAACCTTACAGGATTGCCTTGCTATGGCACAACTCATGTTTGAGTCTATTCACGTAAAAGAAACTATTTTGTTAGACGAAAAGTATAAATATGCGTTTAGCGTTGAAGAGGTTAACAAGCTGGTTGTAAAGGGCGTTCCTTTTAGAGACGCGTACAAACAAGTTGGTATAGCTATCGAAAATGGGAATTTTCAGTACAGTACCTCTTTAAACCATACACATGAGGGAAGTATGGGTAATTTGTGTAATGATAAAATTGAAAAAATGATGCAAGAAGTGCTTGCTGGCTTTAATTTTGCTGTTGCTAGTAATGCAGTAGCCGCCTTACTAAATGACTAATTATTTATTTACATTTGATACTTAAACAACAATACATGAAACGACTTTTTATTTGTTTATTACTTGCTTCTTTTGGTGCCAATGCACAAGTTAAAAAAGCGGTAACTGCCCCAAAAACAGTAGCTAAACCTGCTGCTAAGCCTACCGTTGCATTAAAACCAGTAAATACTTTTAAAAATGGGGCCGATAGTGCTGGCTATGCACTCGGTGTTCGTATTGGTCAAAATTTAAAGGCGCAGGGGTTTGATGCAATTAACCTACCTAATTTATACCGTGCAATCGGTGATGTGTTTAGTGGTAAAGCTTCTGCATTACCAGAAGCGGTATTGGATAAGTGTATTGGTGAGTTTGTGCAAAAAGCAAACGAACAAAAATCGGCGGGTTCTAAAAAAGCAGCTGTAGCATTTTTGGCTGCCAATGCAAAAAAACCTGGTGTTGTAACCCTTCCTTCTGGATTACAATACATGGTTGTTAAAGCAGGTACAGATACTACTAAACCTAAGCTAACTGATAAAGTAAAATGTCATTACCATGGTACTTTATTAGATGGCAGCATTTTTGATAGTTCAATGGATCGTGGCGAACCGGTTGTGTTCCCTGTTAACGGTGTTATAAAAGGATGGCAAGAGGCTTTACAGTTAATGACCGTTGGTAGCAAGTGGAAATTATATGTGCCTTCAGATTTAGCATATGGCGATAGTTCTCCAAGTCCTTCGATTGGACCAGGTTCACTTTTAGTTTTCGATGTAGAATTAATTAGTATCGAAAAAGAATAATTTCTTTCATAAAATTAAGCCATGCGTTTTTTAAAATTTAGCAGTTCGTTTTCACTTACTTTAATAAGTATCCTGTTGATGGTGCTGCAAAGTTGCTCTCCTAATAATGTTACTATTCAAAATGAGTATAAACAATATTTTGATGAGACTGCAACAACAGGTTCTTTTGGACTTTTTGATAATGGATCTGGCCAGTTTTATATTTACAATCTAGCGCAGTTCAAAGATTCAAGTTTTACACCAGCTTCTACTTTTAAAATCGTAAATGCGTTAGTAGGACTTGAAACTGGTAAAATTGTAGATGAAAAAATGACAATCGATATTGATAGTATTGGTCCTGTTCGCATGGATTCAGCTTTTAAACAATCTGTGGTGCCCTACTTTAGAGAAGTGGCTCGACGTATTGGAAAAGACACTATGCAACACTGGTTAGATAGTTTACAATACGGCAATAAAAAAATGGGTACAGCTGTTGATTCTTTTTGGCTCAATAACAGTTTGCTTGTTACTCCCGATGAACAATTAGGACTTGTAAAAAAGCTCTATTTTGGACAGTTACCATTTCAAAAGCGGACCCAAGAAATCGTAAAAAAAGTGATGTTGCAAACGGCTAATACCCAATATGCAATCAGTTATAAAACGGGGCTTGGTTTCAAAAAAAATGGACAAGGCATTGCATGGGTAGTAGGATGGATTGAAGAAAACAAACACCCTTACTTTTTTGTTTTACAAATAGAAGGACCAGCCACAGTAGACCTAAAAAAGGCAAGACTCTCTGTGCTTAATGCCATATTAAAATCGCAAGGATTTTTTGAAGGAAAAAGATAACCCTACTACAATACGTTTTATGATGCAATATTACTGCCCTTCTTTAACACAAATAAGTCGTCTTAAAACTAGAGAAGTGACCATTGGTCAACTCAAAATTGGTAATGGTCATCCTATACGTGTTCAAACCATGACCACCACTGATACGCTTGATACTATGGCTACCGTAGAGCAAACCATTAGATGTATCGAAGCCGGTGCCGAACTTGTTAGAATCACGGCACCAAGTAAAAAAGAAGCAGAAAATTTATTGAATATAAAAAATGAATTGCGCCGAAGAGGATATGATACGCCCATTGTTGCTGATATTCATTTCACGCCCAATGCGGCAGAAATTGCTGCGCGCATTGTAGAAAAAGTGCGGATCAATCCAGGTAATTATGTTGATAAGAAAAAGTTTGAACTCATCGAATATTCTGATCAAGATTATGCCGAAGAAATAGAAAGAATTACAGAAAGGTTTACCCCGCTCGTGTTAATTTGTAAGGAACATGGAACGGCGATGCGCATTGGAACCAATCATGGATCACTCAGTGATCGTATCATGAGTAGATATGGTGACACGCCCATGGGTATGGTTGAAAGTGCCATGGAATTTTTACGTGTTGCAAGGGCTAATGATTATCATAACATTGTGCTTAGCATGAAGGCCAGTAATCCGCAGGTAATGGTGCAGGCTTACAGATTACTGATACAACAAATGCAACTTGAATTCAATGAATGTTATCCCCTACATTTAGGTGTAACAGAAGCGGGTGATGGTGAGGATGGACGTGTAAAAAGTGCTGCAGGCATTGGTACTTTGTTAGAGGATGGCATTGGTGATACGGTTCGTGTAAGTTTAACAGAGGATCCTGAATTTGAAATTCCGGTATGTAGAGATCTTGTAAAACGGTATACACATCCCACAAATTCCGATATCAATAATACGATTGCAGGCGTTATTCCACCGGTCCAAAAACTTAGCTATGACCCTTTTGTATATAAGCGTAGATCTAGTGTAGCGGTTTCTAATGTAGGCGCGTCACAAGTACCTGTTGTTATTGCAGAATTTAGCAAGATTGAAAAAATTGAACCATCACATTTAACATCTATTGGTTATACCTATGATGCGGTTACCGATAAGTGGAATATAGGGGACCAAGCAGCTGATTATATTTTTACTGGGCATCAGCTCATAGATTTTGAATTACCCGGCACTTTAAAAGTGATTGTATATCCTGCCACTTGGGCTGCACAAAGCAGTTCCGATAAGTATATACCAATATTTGATATCGCAGGTTACGATAGTGAAACACGTAAGCATCCAAAGCAAAACTTTGTTATGATGGATTGCTTTAGTGATGAAACGCCGATCAATGATTTTACACATTTAGATGCGGTTGCAAATGACCCTACTGTTATTTTGTGCTTGAGTAGTAAACATAAAAATGCAATGCCTGCCATGCGACGCATGTTTATGGCACTTCAAGAAAAGCAAATAAACAATCCGGTGGTGATTACGATTGATAGTGACTGGAACACTACAGATGAGCACCTCATTCATTTTGCCACAGAAGCTGGTGCGCTTTTATTAGATGGCTTTGGAGATGGACTTTGTTTTGGCTTAACATCAAAAAGCTATGACGCACAAACAGCTAATGCTTCTAAAGATACGAGTGGTAGAAATTATAATTCAAATGCTAGCGTAGAGGCATTTATCAATGCTACTGCATTTACCATATTACAAGCTACGCGTACGCGTATTTCTAAAACCGAATATATTTCTTGCCCTAGTTGCGGTAGAACCTTGTTTAATTTACAGGAAACAACTGCTAAAATTAGATCTGTCACCAACCATTTAAAAGGTGTTAAAATTGCTATCATGGGATGCATTGTAAATGGTCCTGGAGAAATGGCAGATGCCGATTTTGGTTATGTGGGAAGTGGCCCAGGAAAAATCACACTCTATAAAGGCAAGGAAGTTGTCAAAAAAAATGTAGATAGTGAGATTGCCGTGTATGAACTCATACATTTATTAAAAGAACATGATGCATGGGTTGATCCTGCTTAATATAATAACACATGTATCTAGTTGTTTATTCCATATTTTATTTACTATCATTACTGCCGCTGCGTGTATTGTATATTTTATCTGACGGCATCTATGGTATTCTATATTACATCATTGGTTACCGAAAAAAAGTAGTGCGTCAAAATTTAATCATTGCTTTTCCGGAAAAATCTGATCTTGACAGAAAAAAAATTGAAAAAGCTTTTTACCATCAATTTGTAGACACGTTTATTGAAGCCATTAAGCTCATTAGCATGACTGAGAAAGAGTTTAGTAAAAGGTTTTCAATTGATATTGAAGTGCTTAATAATTTGTATGCTACCGGACAAAATGTCCAATTGGTAGCTGGCCATTTTTTTAGTTGGGAATTTGCAAACCTTGGTATTGCAAAACAATCGGCGTATCCATTTATTGGTGTATACATGCCACTTTCCAATAAAGTAATTGATAAAATCATGTTCAAAATGAGAAGTCGTTTTGGTACGATTTTAATTCCTGCATCTGAGTTTCGAAATAATTTCCAAAAATATGCAAGCGGAAGGTATGCCCTTGCGCTCGTGGCAGACCAAAACCCAGGCAGGTTAGATCGTGCGTTTTGGGCCAAATTTTTTACCAAACCTGCTCCATTTGTGTTAGGTCCAGAAAAAGGGGCGCGTGCCAGTAATGCCGCTGTTGTATTTGTTGATTTTTATCCTATTAAAAGAGGTTATTATAAAGCAGAATTAGAACTTGTAACAACGGCTCCAAATTATTATAAAGAGGGGGCACTGACAAAACTATTAATAGAAAAAATTGAAGGTTCTATTCGTAAAAGACCTTCTAATTATTTGTGGAGTCATCGCAGATGGAAATGGGCCAACGAGGCAGAAAAATACGCACACCTCATGGTTTAATTTTAGTTGTAATAGCGTTCGATTAGATTACGCTTTTACTTCTTCTGCAATAGCGGTTTCCTCAATGTCAAATTTATCTGAGAGTTCGCTAATTGCTTTAAATCCTCCTATTACGTTTCTGATATTATGTATGCCTTGTCTTTTGATAAGTGAAGAAGCAATCACACTTCTGTATCCACCAGCGCAGTGAATATAAATATTTTGATTGTCGTCAAAATTAGCCATGCTTGCAGGATCTGTTAATTCATCTAATGGGATGGTTAATGCTTCTTTGATATGACCTTTATCAAACTCCGAAGTTTTTCTAACATCTACAATCACCATGTTTGGATCAAATGGGAGGTCCATGGCAAGTTCGTCGGCTTCAACATCAATAATTAAATCGATTGGTTCGCCTTCTTTTGCCCATGCATCAAAGCCACCTGCTAAATGTCCAATCATATTTTCAAATCCAACACGCGCAAGCCTAACAATAGATTCTTTTTCGGTACCTGGTTCACAAACAAGAAGTATCGCTTTATCAAATGGTAAAATACTCCCAGCAAATTCTGCAAAACGGCCTTCTAAGCCAATGCTTATTGCGCCAGGAATAAAACCTTGTGTAAACAAAGTCGCATTTCTAGTATCTAAAATAACGGGTTCAAATGTTGTTATTTGTTCTTTGAAAGCTGCAACGGTTAATGCTTTTAAACCATTTGCTAAAACAGTATCTAAACTTTCGTAGCCTTCCTTATTAATTTTGGCGTTGATCGGAAAATATTGAGGTGGCGCAGCAAGTCCATCCGTTACTGCGATTATAAAGTCTTCTTTTGTTTGTGGTTGTAAGGCGTAGTTGGTTTGTTTTTGCGTACCAATAGTGCTAAAAGTTTCGGAACCTAAATTTTTACCGCAACTACTCCCAGCTCCATGTGCCGGATAAACAATGACATCATCAGCTAGGGGCATTATTTTTTCATGTAAGCTGTCATACAACATACCGGCTAAATCTTCGATGGTTATTTCGTTGTCTTTTTGCGCTAAATCGGGTCTTCCCACATCACCTACAAAAAGCGTATCACCTGTAAAAATAGCGTGGTCTTTTCCGGCCTCATCTTTAAGTAAATAACAACTGCTCTCTAGTGTGTGTCCGGGCGTATGAAGTACTTGTAGTGTTGTATCACCTATCTCAAAAACTTGTTTGTCTTTTGCTACGGTAACTTCAAATTTTGTAACTGTATTTGGCCCATACACAATGCTAGCGCCAGTTGCAGCAGCTAAGTCTAAGTGGCCGGAAACAAAATCGGCATGAAAGTGCGTTTCAAAAATATATTGAATGGTTGCCTTTCTTTGCTTTGCAAGTTGTAGATATGCATCAATATCCCTTAAAGGATCGATGATGGCAGCAATGCCATTACTCTCAATATAGTAAGCTGCTTCTGAAATACAGCCTGTATACAGTTGTTGTACAAACATGATGAAATAAAAATACTACCCTACGAGTGTTTCCACAAATCCTACAACTTCTGCTAAACGCGTATAGTTGACAGAATAAAAAATAAACTTGCCTTCTCTGGTAGTTGCAACAATACCAGCTCTTCTTAAGATGGCTAGATGTTGAGATGCTACAGATTGTTCGAGTCTAAGTTTTACATAGATTTCGGTAACCGTCATTTTCTGACTTTCGTCTAGTAATTTGATGATTTGTTGACGAAGCTTGTGGTTAATGGAGCGAAGTATCAGTGCTGCTTTTTTGGCATGCAAAAAATCAACTTTTACAGGCGCTTTTCCATTATTTAAAACCACTGATTGTAATGAGTTGCTCATGACAATAAAGAGTTATTGGGGGGTTAATAAACTTAATTGCAATGTGAAGATACACTAAGAAAATGATAATGTAGAAATAACTTATGATAAATAAATTTAATTTGGAAAAGGATGAAGTAATACTTAATCAGGCTTTTCGCGTATCATGAAAGGCTTTGATATAAAGCGGTTCGCTATAGGCGAGGTCTAAAAAATCGGCTAAAGTGAAGGCGTTTTCGGTTAATGCTAGCATGTCTGACGCTCCATAGTTAAGATTTGTGTCAAAATGAGCATTTGGATGCTGGCAAATGGCCTTAAATTTTTCGGCCCCGTCTCCCACAAATAAAATAGGCTCTTTGGCGAGCTCGTTTTCAAAAGATTGAGCATCTAAAATGATGGCGGTGCTAGGTGTTGAAGGCGTTAAATTTTGCGCATAAATACCTGTAAAAACTTCCATTCTTCTGGCGTCTAATAACGCGCAAATAGACGATTGGTGGTTGGGAAATTTAAGTTTTGCCGCCGCAGCCATAATTTGAAGGG